>Ga0307513_10000033_pt1:22500-185074 | contig 185074 bp, 96 predicted proteins | sample 15_EM_MG_FD_202174 | JGI IMG/M metagenome (GOLD analysis project Ga0307513, IMG submission 202174) | Populus trichocarpa ectomycorrhiza microbial communities from riparian zone in the Pacific Northwest, United States - 15_EM | ecosystem: Host-associated > Plants > Roots >...
CAGCCCAGTCAGAAGCTATTTTCTTCGAAATGGTTCACTGCGAGTTCTTCGTTCAGCCTTTCGGCTATCTTCTCCTCCCAGTGTCCTAGATTCCCCATCGCTCTCTTCTTCCTAAAGCCAATTCTTCACTCAACGTACTTGAACCATGTCTCTTCACGTGAGTCGACACCTGCTTCCATTATTTTCTTTCTAACCAAAAGATCAGCGAACGCTACTGAATATGGCCAGCCAGATCGCTATGGCTAAGACAGTTGGCCTTTGATCGGATACCAGAACCAAATCGACTTAGCCACACTCTACTCACAGACAGGAAGGAAAGCACTGACTTGAACTACTTTACTTTGACCACTGCGCTTTCCCGGAAGCGAAAGGGAATGTCGAAAGCGTAGTGAAAGCACCTACCTTATGTTTAGGCGTGTTGGTTTCAGTGAAAAGAGAGTTTTGCGCGTTATAGTAAGGAAAAAGCTTGAAAAGCGTACTTGCTTTAACAACGGAAAGAGGTTCCTTCAGCGGTTCAGCTTTAGGTCTCGGTTCAGGTGCTGGCTCAAGTACTGGTGAAAGTGCCGGAACCTAAGCGTCTCGCTTGACTAAGGGTGTGAGTTCCTACTTTAGGCTTTCAATATTTAGCTTTAACAACTTTCACTAGCGCTTGGCTAGTTACCGAAACCCAACAAGATTCTCTGCACTTGTGCTTAAATCTTAAAAGCGGCTAGAAGTTCAAAGCTAAGAAGGCGAGTAGTTGATACGAGTTTACTAAGCGAGCCTAAATGCGAGTTTCACTGACTGAACCCACCACTACCCGAAAGCCGATACCGCTAGAGAAGAGCAAGAATCATACTTTTTCTACTTCGCTTGCCGAACAGGAATTCTTTGATTCAAGATCCCCTTGCGCCCAACAACCCTCAGCTCCTCAGTCTTATACAGGACCCCCACAGCGTATCTCACAGCAAAGCTATCCAATACTGCCACAACATGCTCCACAGCAGAGTTACCCGACAGTGCAGCAAAGACCTTACGCAAGTCCCTCTATTCAGATCACATCAGTACCACACACTTTTTTTAGGGGGGTACACAAGCCAATGCCTTTCCAACTACTAATCCACCCAGGAAGTTCAGTCCTCTGCCAATGTCATTATCACAATTGCTCCCACAGCTGTTAGCAGCTAAGATTGTTGTACTCATACCCGCCAGGCCATTATCAGATCCCCCTCCCTAGTAGGAGAAGACAATTCCCCGGTCAGAAGATTGTCTTGTAGTATTGTAGTAATGTAGTTCGCAAGATAGGGTGAAATAAAGTTCTTTCGCTAAGTATAGGGCGATGCCCACTACAGCTGGGAATCTTGTGTGGGCAAAGAGCTTGTTGGAGGAAATGGATTTGGAGCATCGAGAGCCCCGGTGAAACACGAGCGAGCCAAAGATCTAGAGGTCGCCAATATATCAAGGGAAAGGGCATTCTGTAAGAAAGAAAGTGGTGGCAAGCATCATAAGGACTCCAACCATCTCTAGTGAGAATCATATTTCCGACATCTTAACTAAGGGACTTAGCAGGGCCCTTCTTTGATGAGCAAGCTGGGAATGATCAATCTCCATTCGCTTGGAGGAGTGTTAGCGTATGTGTGTCACTTATGTCTCATGTACTTGTACTAATTGTACTTGAGTTGTACTCTTTGATTTGTTCATTAGTCACGTCCAGTCGTATTGGCAAAGCTGGGGTACGCATGTTGTACATAACCGCAGCCATCTTCTATCAATGCTGAAGTTGGAATTCATGAAAGGTATTCTCCCAATTCTCTATTGGAACAGATAGAGCCCTTTGGCAAGGTTGGGTATTAGGTATAGCCTATGAGGGGGCCTCCTTCCTAAAAAAAGCCTTTCCGATTGCCTCCGCCCCTATCTCTTAAAGCTACGGCATCCCACCGATCCTTGCATCGGCTCTGCTAGTTGGCTTTGCTATCAAGGCATAGCATTCTATGGACTCTTCCACCACGTCCAGAAATGGTATGCCAACACCTTTCTCCTTAGCCAACCAAAGTCTTCTGATGGCAATAACCGCCTTTGCCGTTAAAAAAAGTAAACCGGTGTTCTCCCTACGCAGGTAACACCCTACTCCTATTACCATGGTCTTCCGAGTAGGATATGTAATACGTCCATAGGGACGACGTCACACCAGACGTCCTGCTTTAACTTCCCCAGCTCCAACATAGCGGAAGGGGCACCTTATAACCCCTTACCCGGCCCGCTGCTCATGCCCTTTTTTTTCTGATTCTGATTCGATAGGGCTCTGGATGAGGCCCTTACTTAAAAGTAAAAGGGCTGAAGCCCCAACTAATCCACCATCTCCGTGGACGCTATCTTATGAACTCCCAGCATCAATGATCATCTTTGCACTGGCCAATTCCGACATAGATTCGGAATACAGCCTTCCGTATCCTCCTCCTTTCTGCTGACGTTGGCTCACGTTGCCACACAATCTAAGGACAGCGAAACTGTCTCCTCTCCTAAGCTTCAGAACCTCCGCTATGTTTCCTACTTGAACAGAGATTAATCCGCTTCCCCGGCTCTAGGCTCCACAACGTTCACTATTCCATCTTCAGCTGGTCTATTCTTCACTCCCCCAGCAGCATTCGTCCGTCTGAACATTGGGACAGTAACGAGCAAAATGCCCAACTCCTCCACATTCAACACAGTTACCGGATCCCCTCTGCTGAGCCTTTTCTTATCTCCTCTGCAGCATACCTAACTCGAGATTCTTTTTTCATAGCATAGCTGGCATCTCACTAGGCTCCGAGGAACAGCCTTCCAGTTGAGAAGTAGGCGGTTGGGAAATAGTGATCTATGAGAGTCTTCCTGACGAGACCTTGAAAGCTGCTTATGCAAGATAGTGCATGCAGCTTTATACTCATCCGAAGCTCTTCATTCTTCATCATTCGTGCCTTGAAAATTGGAATTTCTTCGTCACGGCATAAGGTTTTGAAGCCTGGGGCCTCTAGGCAGGATATGGGGGAGGAGCAAGCAAGCTATTTAACTACTGGTCGGGTATAGCTTTCTGATAGTGTAGAGAAGAGAAAAGGAGAATGCTTCCCCAAAGCCACCCAATGTGAGCCCCGCTGCCGGATTAGCTTTCCTCTTAGTGAGGCGATCGCCCTTCTTCCTCAAGCCCACTACTTTAGTAATTCGGGAAGGATCCAAGGCCTTCTCAAGTCAGTCATTCGGGAACCTCTTTCGTCGCTATACTGGCGTCAATCTTTCCATAAAATGGTAGCCGCTAAGGCCACTCGGACTACCTTTCACCATAGGGGACAACAGGAGAGCTTCAAGCCCTCTCCTTAGCCGGCGCAGCGTTGATATTGTATAACCTTAGGCGGCAGTTGAGTCACTCTCGTCCCTGGGTGGGGTTTAGTTCTTCCCCCCTATTTGGAAAAGAAAAAATGGCTAAGTCCATTTCTTGGATTCTCCCTTACGTGACAAATCATTAAAAAAGCACCATTCTGACTTCCGACAACTATAAAAACAATCGAACAGATGCGGGAATATAATAAGCCAATAGCACTAGGCCCCTATTAGTCAAGCAAGACCCCCAAAAAACTCTTCCCTTCTTAGATAAGCACGAATCCCTAGGGATAAGCGAAGAAGACTTTACCCCTTGTATCACATCAAGGGTTATGCCGGGTCAACCCAAGAATCACTAGGGACTATTTGCCTTAAACTAAGGGGATGCAATCGAGAGAGTGACACAATGATTTTCCTTTTAGTTCAGTGCAAGACCACATTCCACCCACTTTAAGGACGCATGTGGATACACGATCACGGTGCCGTCCCGTCCTCCTATCATAGATGTGTCAAATTCCCATTCCAAGGAGGAAGAACCATAGTGAGAACAGAGAAAAACATACCCAACCCCCGAGTACCAATTTCATGGACATGTTCCCATTAGAGAAGCAAACAGTAAACCCATGCGAATCGAAGAGGTCTCAAACGACCTAGGGAACCACTCCCGAGTGAACAGTCTCGAGGATGGCAAAAAATGTGACGATCCGGGTACACACCTGGAACAGGCCTAGGAAAGAGAGAAAACGGAATCATCAAACCTATAGATATAGAACCGTCACAAAGATCTAGAAACCAGGGAAACGGATATGACGGCTTCTCCTCACAAGAAGACACGGAATGGACACTAGCTAAACGATTCAAATCTTCAGGATCAGTTGAAAGCATAGACGACAGATCCTTCTCCTGGACTCAAAAATATCTTTGATCATAAGGAAGGGAAAAGGGGACTTAGGTTTTCAGCGTGCCCAATCCCATCCCCATAGTCCTTTTACCGACTGGGACCACCCGAAGAGACAAGTGTTTTGCCCTTCTCCCGTAGAGTATGGCTCCCCGTATCGTGTCTTTCTGGCATATCTATCCTTATTCTATTTTTGTGCCTAGACAGATGATAATAGATGTCCGTTTCCGGGATTTCTGCCATGATATTTAATAGAATAGCGGACTTTCTTTCTGAGGTGTGGTCTATCCGAATAGCTAGAAGCAGAGCGATAAGAAGAAGGAGGGAAAGCTTGAAATTGATGCTTCATAATCCCCAGGAGGAGAGGCCCACCAGATATCACTCCTCCGCATAGGGATCGATGGATCAATGGAAGAGAATCGATATTGCTTGGTCGGAAGTGCCTCGTTCCTTCCACTTGATCGCCAGTTGGTTCATAGAAAGAGAGTATGTAATGAAATAATAAAGGTCAAAAGCTCCCCCCCGGAACCGGTTTCCTTTGTTTGCTACCCTTCAAAAACCATGTGCTTCTCGATATTCTATCCAGCAAGGGGCGCCGCCCTCCCCCTCGCAATTCTCCACCCTCTGACCTTCCTTTTTCCTTCTTTGCGCTAAAACAGGCCTATAGGTTAGGTTCGCCTTTCTAATAGAAGTTGAGTCTATATAGAAGTATATAGAATTAGACAGATCGTCTTCAGCATGAACAGAATCACCTTTGTTCCGAAGCAGTGGGAATAGCTTTTTCAAAGCTTTCGTGTGGTGTGTCCCGGGAGAGCAGCAAGCCAAACATCGTACTCTTCGGAGGGACCGTGTCATGTCAGTCACGATTAGAATAAAGGAAGTTCGCTGGCCCAGAGGTGTTGGTTCAAATCCAGCTCGTGACAATGGCTCGAGAAGGAAAGGCGCCGATTTTGCAACGGATTACTCCACACTAAGGGAGAAAGACTTTATGTACCAAAGTGGGGCAATCTAAGAAAAGAATTGATAAAAGAATGCCATGACACGAAGTGGGCAGGACACCCAGGGCAGCGGCGTACCTTAGCCCTACTCGAAGAAGGAGACTTTTGGCCCCATATGAGAGAAGAGGTAGAGGAGTACGTAAGAACCTGCCTTGTTTGCCAACAAGACAAGGTAGACCACCAGAAACAAGCAGGCCTGTTGGAACCCCTACCAATCCAATCCCAGGGAGACCCTGGGAAAGCATTTCCATGGACTTTATCTCGGCCTTGCCTAAAGTGGATGGATTTGGGTCAATCATGGTGGTAGTAGACAGGTTCTCCAAGTACGCCACGTTCATAGCAGCCCCGACAGATTGCACGGCTGAAGAGGCAGAAATTTCCTAAAGAACGTCATCTGGGGGATTCCACGGAACATCATCAGTGAGCGGTTCACAGGACAAAAGTCTTTTGGGTTCGGAACTACACTTCTCCACCAGTTTCCACCCACAAACGGATGGGCAGACGGTAACGCCCTATTAGAATTGGAAGAATACCTAAGATACTTCGTAAGGTACATTTGTTGGATGTAGCCCAGTTCTGTTACAACTTGCAGCACAGCGAGGCGCCGCATCACAGCCCCTTCGAGTTGGTCACGGGACAGCAACCCCTTACGCCTCACACTTTAGCTCGTATCCCCACTGGTCGAAGCCCGGCCGCCTACAAGTTCGCCAAGAATTTCAAAGAGCCCTAGAGAAAGCCGCTAAGAAAATAAAGAAATGGGCAGACACTAAGAGACGGCCTGTAGAGTACAAACAAGGAGACCTAGTAATGGTCAATCTCCAGCCACAACAATTCAAAACCTTCAGGAAGGTTCACAAAGGGCTCATACGCAAATATGAATGCCCTTTTCCAGTTAAAAAGAAGGTAGGAAAGGCAGCTAATTCATATTTAAATTCAAGAATAAAGACGATAAGACGCTATATCGTCTGCATCTATAACTACTTATATAAGTATAAGGGAAGGTAAGAAAGCAGTAGCGCACTTGACACAGCATTGGATTGCTTTCCCTTGAGGGGGATACCGGCTTAGGAGTAACGAGCTGGTAAACGGCACTAGTCGTAAAGCGCGGAGCAACGGCCTGGCAATAGCAAGAATGAATGCCGTGCAGTCAGAACGAATGAACGAATCCCTGTCTGTCTGGAAAGAGTAGCTCAGTTAGTAGCTCAAACCTGGCACCATGGAATGAAGCCAATCATAGACTCGCTTTGGACTGTACCATAGCTAAAGAGCTTCCTATGGCCATTTTCCTTGGCTTTCAGGCAAACCCTACTTTCATGTGATACGACTTAGTTCTATTACAGCACCCCCCTTTGTTTTCCAGCAGTAGATTAAAGAATTCAACAACACAAATGAGTCCATTCATATGAAATCAGCAGGTTACAGCTGGGTAAACCTCCTTTAAACAGCTGTTTAGTGTTTCCATTCCATCTCCATTCAATCAAGAACAGGAATTATAGTTTGTTCTTAAGAGTTGTATATGTTACCACGAATTCCAGTCGAATAGCAACCGAGGGAGTCAAAGAATATAAAAGAAAGATAAGGGATTGCTTTCAAACTCAGCACACCAGGTCGTTTTGACGCATATGCATACTCCAATCGTCGAATCTGGAAATCGTTGGTGAAGGTTTAAGATATGGGTGAAGAGAGGTAGTCCCCTCCCCTGTTAGTGTTAGGCAGGAACTAGAAAGATCAGAAGTTGGTTCTGAGTCGGCTGGTAATCCAGAAAAGGCTGCTGAACAGAGTGTCGAAGGGACACAGCCTACCGAATGTGTTCCGGAGTCCGCGGTTAAAGAAGTTGAAGAGACGGCTCAGCCGAACCGACTGAGATCACAGGTAGCGATCCCCACAGCCGCTAAAGGTAGCTGGAGCCGGCTTTTTTCGAGTTTCTTTCTTCCCGCTGCCAAAGCCTTAGACGATAGGGGGGGCGAGTCTGTCTCGGCGAGAGAGATAGGTTCTTCCTTTTCTGTCTCGGCATCTACATATAGCTTTGAGTCTGCATAGTAGATCTCGCTGCCGGCTTCTTGTCTGCGAACACGCGACGTACTTTATTGTCTGTATCCACATACTTGAAGCACTGATGAAGAGTAGATGGGACCACATGATTGTCATGAATCCGTGGTCCGCCTAGAAGAAGGTTGTAGCATGCTCGTCCTCGGATAGCGTAGAATGTCGCTTCCGAAGTTAGATCACCGATTTGCAATCTGATCCTGATCTTGCCCACAGGTCTTTGGTACCCTCCGTCATATCCAAATATAGATACTCCAGTGTGAGCTTGGAGAAATCCCAAGTTCCTCTAAAGCAGGAAGAGTGATGAGATTAAGAGATGCTCCATGGTCAATCTGAACTCTGGGAACCGGAACATCCTTGATGTATGCTGTGAAGTATAGAGGGCTTGTTGGCTTCACAGATTAACATATTCGCAAAGAAAGATAATATGGTATGCTCCTATAAGGACTTATGAGTTGATGATATTTTCTTGCTCCCCCCTCAGAATGGTTACTGGACAAGGGCGGGAGCGCCATAACGTTAACTGCTTCAAAACAGGAGATTCTAGCCTTCGAATCAACTACTTATGTAACTTCGTCTTCCCCGGCATGAAATAGGACTCCCCGCGATATCAACCTCAAAACAAGATATGAATCCCCATCTAGTTGAGTTGAACCCCGGGTAGAATCCACACCACTGATTGGTTTCATTCCCCCAGGAGGCTCAAGCAGCTAGCTGAGACCTCCCCACCTGCCTCTTTTCCCGATCATTCAATCATCGCCAACTTTTTCCTACTGGGCCTAACCAGGGATGTTTGATAATCCCCCGCACGGGACAGCAGGGAAGAGAAGCATGTTCATCTGACTGACCCCACTCTTTCGGATTCTCTACTTCAAGTGCAAAAGGAATAGAGTTCCGCATCGGGAAGCCTACTCCTCGGGCTGTTCGGTACTTTATATGCTTGCCGCGGATAAAGACTACTTTCCTATTCGCTTGCCTGCGCGCCTCTACTCATGCGGGACCTCCCTCCGAGAATGGAAGTGCCGCCGCCTCATGTGGCTTACCGGCTTGCCTCGAGAATGGACTAGTTGAAGTGACGCTTCGCTAGCATCGGGATTGACGAGCTTGCCTGGCATTCAGGTATTTAATCCAATCTTGCGTTATTAGCATTGACTCTTGCGAAGAAAGAACCTCAGGAACGGAATCAACTGACTTTCCTCACTCCACAAAATGGACAGACTCACCAACCGGCCGATCGCTTCGCTTGTCCCATACCGGAATGACCTACCCAACTTAGGCTTTCCTGGGACTTGCCGGGCATATAACGGTTCTAAAGGTGCTCCTCACTGGTCTTTCTCCTCCGCAGGGTTAAGCCTACTCCTCAATAAACATCTTATCTCATCCACTCAATATTCATTTCCTCCATGAGGCTACTACTTGACTCGGGATAATAGTACTGTTCGGACTAAACTGGATCTCCTCATGCTTGCCCAACTATGCTGACCTTTGATCGCTGACGCGTATAAATTAGTAAAGACTACTTACTGCTCAAGCTGTAGGACTGGAAAGACTTTCTCTATCTCATCCTATACCTCCCTTGCCTGAAAGCTTAGCTGCCCTATGACTACGGACTGGCCGACTTCTACTCTTTCAAGCGGTCTGGGGAATAGAGATGCTTGAAGGAGGGATCGGGTACGATACGCAAGCAACAAAAGAGTGTTTATGGCTAGATTCACTCGTCTAGCCCGATTCACGGGATGACAAGCCAGCCGACCAACCCTTAGGAGTGAGCTCCGACTTCTTTATTTCACCACTCCCGCTTCGACGACGTGCTGTTCCTGGAATGACCGACTTGGGAGCTCATAGGTAGAGGGGAACGGAAGATTAGGCGACAAAAGTCTTATGTCGCTGAATAACAGGTCGCGGGTCGTGCTCTTGCTAATTCACTCGGAAATAGGAGACTTGTTGGACTGGAAGCACTAGTCAGTTAACTACTTACCTCAGCTTTATCTCTATCTATTAGGTAGGTGCGCCAAGAGAGGCTAGATCGCAGCGCATTTTGACTCCGGGTAAGGGATTCGCCCTGCTCAATCGTTGCTTGTTGCATCCGTTTTCTTGCAGGGTGAGCTCGTCTTCATTCTTTTGGATGGCCTCGCGTCGAGGGGGATACAATTGACTGTCTCGAACTGATACGATAGGAATTGAAGTCCCGACTTGCTGCACAACTTCTACTTTCTTGAGCTTGAGTAGACCGTTCGCTTTAGGGAAAAAGAGCTCCCGGGGATTGAATGGCTTTTATCTCCTAACATAGTAATGTGATAGTAATATGAGCTTGATCCAAATCCTCCTCCTTTATATTATATTAGATTAGTAAGGCCTTTACTTGAATACTGTGCTTGCTGCTTATGGCTCACGATCCCTTACCTCAGCCCTTTCCAGTCTCCTTGCTTTCAATGCCCGAGATGCCCCCTATTTGAGTAAGGTGGTCTATCGCGATAGGGTAGGGCGCCTTATTGAAAACTAAAGTCAAGCAAAAGAAAGGGTTAGATCAAGTACAGATGTTGAAGAAAGCCTGACTTTACTCCTTTCCAAAAAAACTTTATTTTGGGCTTCAAGACCTTTTCTATTCATAAATGGAGAACCGGAAAACATGAATTTCATTGACGCTCTGGCATTCCTATCTATTCTATCATACCCATTGGTCCCTTCGCCGACTAGCTCGAAGGATTCAATCAATGGCTCCTGGTCTCCCCTGAGGAAAAAGAAAGCTTTTTTGGGCCTAAGGCATCGGTAGGGGAGCGTTCCGCCCATTACATCAGTTCGATTCTACTATGTGCCGATTTCTTAGTCCAAAGGGAGACTTCACGGGCTATGTATCTCGCTATCGTCGATTCAAATGCCCTGAATTGCTTTCTCTCGTGTGCCTAGACTACTTTCGTTCTACTTTACTAGAGCAGTTTTAGATCTGCCGGTCGCTCTCTTGCGAGTGCTCGTCTAGCTCCCGTAAAAAGAGCTATATCCCTCTCCTTGATCTCTTCTTTTTGTTCTTAGCTGGATTTGGCCTTTTAGCCATCCCTTAGATCAAATAGAGCTTCCTATCCTACTTTTTTATTTCCTCCCACGATAGCGAGATTCCTTTGCTACTTCTTTCCTCGGCTAATGGAATAGAATCCTTATTTTGATTAGTCCCTGCCTGGTTCATTGGTAGTCATCTTTCATCTGGAAGAATTGGTCCTCTCCTTGCTATTGTTCTTTCAAATATATATCCCATTCCTGCCTGTCTTACGGCACATGCGGTACCCGCTCTTGTTCTTGATGTGGCTCTTTCGGAAGTTGCGGAAGATAGTATAGATGCTCCTCTTCTTTCTGCGGCAGTTGTGGATGCGCTTTACTTCTTTCTGACTATCCTGGTGCAGCTGTCTTGTTCAAGCTATGGATCAACTATAGAGAAGGAGTGTGAAAGCTTCATTCTGTCTGGGATAGGGGGAGTCGAAGTGCATTCCCCGCTACGAAAGCACCAATCAGGTCAGCCAAAGACTACAAGAGGTGCTCCGCAGCATCGTGTAGAGATCGGGTGACTATAGAACCTCCTTATGGAGAGAACAAGATTCCAGCGAAGCGGGCGAAAAGGGAAGAAAGAATGAGAAACTTTGAAGGGGGAGAGCGCAAAGAATAGAAGACTAGCCAGCTTCGGGAAAAGAAAGAACTGCTTATGATCTTTCTATATAGAGTCCCAGCCGCTCCTCCTTACACATAGGAATCAGGTTCTGGGATAATTGATCACCCTTACCCTTAGGGGTAGGAGCTCGGTAAGATGCTATCTTTCATTTCAACCAGTTCACCCCAGGCAATACCAATGCATTCCATTCTTTTCGATCTTATACTGAGATAAGTGCTCACTAATGCCAATCTCGACGAAAGAGCTTTGCTTTGCACTGAGCCGTGTAAAAAGATGATTCTAAAGTAAAGAGAGTGGCTATCCTCCTCGAAGAGTTCCCGAAGTGGTCTCTTTCTCCCAAGGCCAACAAGTAGAGGATTTACAGCTGGATGAGAACTCAAAGCAAAGATGAAAGAATCAAAAGATGATCTGGTCTATGCCTTTTACCGGAGATTGGATTTCAAGGAGTGTAACCAAAGAAAAATGTTCTCGTTCCGCATGAAACCTATTGTATTTCTCCTTCGAAAGCGTAAGCTCGATGAGAGAGATAGACCGGACATGCCGGATTAGGATTGTTACGTCGTTGGTTGAACGGAGGGGGATGCACACGTACTTCAGTTAGCAGCACCACCGACTCTTCCTGTTCTATCTGTTTCTTATATCTGTTGGATCTTCCTTCCAGGTTGAGTTACTACGCCCATTTTTTTTCTTTGAGGCGCTAGAGAAGTTCGATTTTAGAGCTAGACAGGACATAAGGGGAAAAGGAAGGTAGGTCAGATTCTCACCCATGGCTAGGGTGGGGACATGGATCTTCCATTACTCATTTGTGCCCGTGAAAGAAAAAAGACTTCTAATACCGACCCCCCCCTTACTCAACAGCCCCTCGTTAAGTACACTTCCTTAATTAAGTAAAGTACACTCCTTTGGTCTCGGTTTTCAACTACTTTCTTTTAGTCGGAAGATGCTTTTCGTTGATCTCTTACTGGGGTGGTGTCACAAGCCGGTTCGAATCCTGTCCCCGCCTAAGAACGTCGAGATGGGTGGATTCTTCTTTAGTTTGATTGCAGGACGTTTTCCAAGTTCGTGATCACCGGAAATGGAATAAGAAAGGAGCTCTCTCTACCATTCCTGGTGAGCAGGAAGAAAACCGTGAGCGGGATAGATTAGAGGTAGAGGTGTGCTCTTTATCACTATCACTAAAGGGCAACAAGCTTCAAAAGAAGGAAAGAAAGATCACGGGGGTCAGACACGGCTACGACTTGAATTCCATTGCTCCGTTGATAGATCCAGATTCGCATCCGCCCATCTAAGATCTTTCTTCGTGCCGGGTCGTGAGCTATGTGGAGCGATAAAAAAAAATGGGATCTCTCCGGGCCTGCACTGCCTTCGCCTAGGACATTAGAAAGGGCGAGAAAGGGCTTGCTGCTGGTTCGGAACTCCCCTATTTGAATCACGCACCTATTTTCTATAAAAGGAATTGCTTCTATTAACTTTAAAGAGTGTCTCTCCTGTCCGGCTCGATATGAACAAGGTAGGCTGGTAGGTGGGTAGGCTTCTATCCGACTAGTAGGACATGCAGTTCTCCCCTTAGCCTCCGGGCAGGCACGAAAGAAATTAATTATAAAGAAAGAGGACGACTTAAGACAGCAAGAACGGCCAAAAGCAGTAAGTCACTTGCAAGCCCAGGAACAATTATGAGAAATCTATGAATGTGTCCCGACCAGAAGAAGCGCTAGCAGATGAGATTGGACCTATAGACTAGGAAAGACAGGGAAAGACAGTCTTGGTGGGTCCCCACAACAGAGTGAGAACTAGAAAAGGGTAATTTGCTTTCACTATTTGAAAGAAGAGATGAATAGGCGGAGCTGAACAAGGACCTTCCTTCCACTCAAAGCTTTTCACTCCACTTGCGCCATCGCCTGCTTCTGATCCCGGGAGGATAGAAGCGGAGATCAGCCTACCTATCTAATGATATCGGCCTAACTCAGATAGTGGAACTCCCCTCCCCTTCAAAATGGTTCCTCCCCTGCGACAGCCTTCCTCCCGTACAGAAGACAACCGTCTAGGTTGTGAGCCGATAAGATGGGTAGATTAAGTCCGTAGAGAGGCTAGGGGTCTTCAAGGTGAGCTGAAAGCGATGGGTAGAAGGATTACAGCAGAGCTGACAAGCGGAGGTCCGTTCGCAGCTTCGGAGAGGGATTCTGTTAACTGCTTTGAAAGCCAATTAAAGGTTTAGGAGAGCTCTAGAAAGACTGTCTCGGGACAGATGCGTCGCGCTGGAGGGCTACGATCGTGGTAAGGCGCCTATGGCTAATGACCCTCCTTGTCCCGAACTCGGAAATGAAATAAAGCAAGATGATTCGCGAGTTCACAACCTAGACTCTTCCCACTTCTCAAAGGCGATCAATTCGACTATTAATAAAAGTGCTACACTCCTTTTCGAGTTCTGCGAAAAATTACATACTACAGCCTAAAGCCTAATGGCACAATAAAAAACAGATTTGCCTCAACAAGTCGTGTAGGAATCCGGGGAAATCCTTCCAAAAATGCGGTTTGTCTCTCCCAAAAAATATCAGCATAAAAAAAAGAAATCAGCTATGGGGTAGGCACTCGGAGCAGCAAGATAGGTTGTTTTTGGTCCGCTCCTGGGTCTTAAAGAAGGGTGCCCCGACAATCGTGATCTTGAGTAACAAAACTGGGATGATGATGGATAGGTGGTGCATATGGAATCTCTTTTGTGACTATGGTAGCGCCTATTTCCTTTGAGGATCGAGACTGTCGGTAACTTACCCCTCTACCTCAAGACGATTTCTTTCTCCCCGCAGCTTCTCCCTGCTCCCTTCCTGCGCTTAGGCCCATTCCTAATCTTATTGCTAAGGCCCGTCACTGGCTGCACCTAAAGCAGAAAGAGCAACTCTTTCCCGTACTGAAGGAAGTAGGTTTTCTCTGCTCTTAAGTTCGAAGATCCGGCTTTTGCTCCTTATTTCGTTCAGCCAGTGAGATAACTCTTTCCGGCTTAGCCGAACGGGAAAGCTAATTTAACTGAAGCCCTTGCCCTAACAGCCCTTCCTCCAAAACGTCGAAGCAAGACGTCGAATCCGGAATAGCCATTTCCCTTTCATCAAGATATCCTTCTCCGCCGATAGCTTCAGTTATTCCTTAAACTTCGCTTAGCCGGTCCAAAGATTCCATTCGAGCTGGATCTGATGGCTTTCAATGACAGTTCGATTCTCGTTAGTTTCAAAGGCTGGATTTCCCTTATAGTTAAAAGGCTTAGAGTTCCGAAAGTCCCTAATCACCGCTTAAACCCTCGGTGAAACTGGGTAAAGCCCCGCATTCATTTGAACTGCAACTTCTCATTCTAGTTGATGAGTTAAGAAGTCGAATCCAAGTCACGTCGCATACCACTAGTTTGATTGAGTTGTCTCAGGGCAAAAATGAAATTCATTCTTCTTTGGCTCTGTAAGCAATACCTTTCTGGAATTCAATCTTGATAGCCCATTGAGACTCGTACATGAAAGTCGGATCGTCGCCGCTTACACCCTTTCTTTCTTGCCATTTACCATTCTCCGGGTATTGATTCTTTAAGGCCAGGGGCTGGGTATGATTAGGATGTTGCTTCTTTATTAAGAAAGAGATTTCCCGGTGTGAATTTCTCCCCTACTGATCAGACTCCAAGAGCGACAACTGCGCTTAGGCCTACAACGTTTAGCCGTGACCCAAAGCTAATTATTTGAGATCTTATACCTATCTAGTAAAAAGCTTCCCCAGACCAAGCCAAAAGAGCTTTACCAGACTCATTCCGTCTACTGATACCTAGATTATAGATACTCTACTGAAAGAACCTATCGCCATGAGCCTGCCCTTACGAAAGAATTGAATCAGTAACTGCCTTAGCTCCCTGGAGAGCTAACTGGCAAGAAGCAAGAATATTCCCAGCTAATCAGTAAGTAGTGGTCAAAGAGAGAGCGGAGTGGGCAATAGGAAAAGTTTCACCTTATTCGACGAATCATTCTCCTAGTCAATTCGTTAGCTAATTCATCCTAGCCTCACGCTTGCTTCTATTATGATAGAGATAGTGACAGACGGCTTGGCTTGGTTAGTAGTGCCCACCCATTCGCCCGCCTGCCGGCCCGCTCTGAAGTGCCTAGACGCGCCGCAGCCACTACTTTGACTCCTTTTTTGCAATTATGAACTCCACGGAACTTTCTCGATACCAACGCAACTTATCCTTTTTGAGCTGACGTAACAAACTACGCGAGCCCCCTAACGAAGCCAACATAAATCCTATCCGAATAAAAAAAATAAAAGGCAGTTTCATTATGGTGGTATACCAGCCGCCTGTTCTGGAACTTCCAGTTCCAATCGAAGCATATAGATCCGTAAATAGATTTGTATGTATAGCCACTTCAGTCGTGCTCGTCGTTTCTCGAAAGTATCTTTTTTCTGGGAACATGGTCAACCAGAAATTATTATGTTCGCGATTCTTCATCCACCGATGCAGAAAATGCTCAAGTTTTCCATTCTCATATGAGGCCGGAAAGTTTATTAGCAACAGGTCGGCACGAAGTGATTCATCATGCTCAAACATGAGCCGATCGTTCGTTAGGGACGGTTTATAGATCATCAAATTCCCACAAATGGAATGAGAAGTGGGTCCATGTAAATGATCGAGACCTCGCAAACAACAACGTTCCTTCCCCATATGGAGTTCGGAACCCAAAGGCAATCGTTGAGTGAACTGTATCTTCTTTGTGTTAGTTGACCTAAGCCGCACCATTACTGCTGGGGTGGGGCTCGGCCTCCGAACCGTACGTGAGACGAGTTTCTGCCTCATACAGCTCGGGCCGAAGACCGGGGGAAGTTTAGAGGAGATGGGGAGACCCAGCAGCTGCCGGTCGGGGCGGAGCTTGTGAAGAAGCAAGCTTATCCCCCCCCCCAAAAAAAAACCAATCCTATAGCGCTTCGCGTTCCTTCTATTCCATTTCATTCCGGGATAGGCGGGTAAGACTAATCTAATAAATGAAGTAGTCGTCGTCTGACCATCGGACACCAGACCGCTCGTGCCCGCCCATTCTGTCTCGCCCAAAATGGAATGGCTCTCTTAGTTAGGCTGCGCCCCGACCCGAGTCCCCACGTCCGCTCTTTCTCCGCCCGTAACCCAAGAAGTTGGCAAAGCCGACACAACATTAGTTAGAGCCATCCCCTTCATTCTATGCTGACCCCGGCCCGGGGCTGGCTTTTTGGGAAGTCCGTTCCCACCGCGCTCACGGCCCGGCTGGCCTGCCAGCGGTAGTGGGAATTTTCCCGTTCCCTGGTCAAAGACTTGGGTGGACGCGGGATCTACTCCACGAGGAGCGGTACGGACATAGATGATATCATCACGACCTCTCTTTTCGTACCGCTAGGGATGCTTAACGCCACTTCGCCAACTGGCGTTACCTGCGCTTTCGTGTCTCTCAGTGTGGTCAGCACTGGGTGTTTCCGAGCAGCGAAGCTTACACCCATTCGCATTAGTTCATCCAAAGTTCCTTACCCTTATGCACGAATTATTGAATAAGCCATCTTCCTATCAAGGTTAAGGAGTCAACTGAGCATCTCAGCGGCGGGATTGAATACCCGGATCGAATCAGAGTTCACGCCGCCCGCCCTGAACAAATAGGAGGCGTGGGCCACAGGTTGCACATAAGCCGCCGGGTCGCACGACAGAAGAACACCCAACATACAGATGCACACTCCTCCATGTGAAATATTCATCTTCATTGGAGCTTTTTGGTAGTAGTCGTGACCAACAGCCATCAGCTGTCGGCTCGTTGGTAAGGCGAGAGCTTCAACCCCGATTTCTGGTGGCACCCCCCCCACACAAGCACCGCCCGACGAAGGGGGGACGGGGAAAGCTAGAGGCCCAAAACCTTCGACCCTTCTTTTTAAATGGGGGTGCCCGGAGCACCTCATCTTGTCATTTCGTCGTTGCTCATTCCCGTTAGGCCGAAGTGTTTGGCGTTTCCTTCTCCGCGCCCGCTCACGCTTCGCTGACCTATCGCGTGGTAAAGAGAAGAAAGTACGAAAGAATAGTAAACAGAGCACACCGCAGAAAGATTCTAAATATGAGAAGTCCCCCTTGGATTCGAGAAGAAGGAAATGAAGAACGGGAACGAAACGAAATAAGGCGTTTCTAGCTCTAGTTTCGGGTGAGCTTCTCCGAATTTTGTCTGGTAATAGAATGGGGCGGCTTGCTCTGACCAAGACTCCACTTTTTGCTCCGTCCATGGAGCGTATGAATTTCCTGGAATGTAGATAGACCAAAAGAGGGAATAAAGAGATAGGAATAGGAATTATAGTACCATTGGAAGAAGGGGCACCTATGGGAACATCTCTACTGAAAAACCATTTCAATAGTACGGGTGCTGCCGTGCCACGAGGCACGACCATGGAAGTAATGAAAAAGAAAAAGTTATGTAGTTGGACCATGTGCTCTATCCGTTCGAGTTTCGCTTCTCTAGAGAAGGTGAGACGCTAAAAATGAAAGTGTTCGCAACGCATACCGAAAGGGTACCAATGAAGCCGACCATTAATGACTAGTTCGAACACCAGGAGCGGTCTGATCAGGATCAGACAGACCGCTCTTAGAAAGAAAAGCAAACTCTCACGGAGCCCAGCTCCAACTACTTCTTAGTAAGTGAGGTGAGGTACTTCTTTCGGGGTCGCCCTTTTTTGGTTGAAGCAGCCACGACTTTGGTCGTAGTCAGTTCAAACACATAAACCCAGTCCACTTGCAGCCATGTTGATCAAAATGACTAAGTTTCATGACTTGACCAGTCACTCGCCCTCGTATTATAAGATCATCTCACCTTGTGGTCGACATTCCATTCCCCTTAGTCGTAGGTGCTCGTTCTATTTTTTTTGATTTGAATGGGCCGGGTCTCCCGAGGTACATATGGCCGGCCTTTCGGGTGTCTCGGTGATACAAACAAAAAAAAGACGAATTCCTCCCGTTGGTCGCCTCTCTCCAAGCCAATCCGTCACCAAAGGAGGAAATAGAATCGAATAATCTACCTTCTTTTTTCCTTCCCTCCCCCGACAATCAAGCTGCACTTCCTTCTAACAAGTGGCTGAGAGTTAGCAAGCTACCTTGGCAGGCGGTTCGCTGTCCCCTTCCTTCCTTTCCGGTCCGGCCGCGGTACGGCACCTGAACTCGAAGCTACGATCAGATCCGATTGGATCTGATCCGTTCAGATTCCACAGATCCAGCCGATTTGGTCTGGTCCTATCCGACCCAACCCCAGAACTTAGAATGGCCGGCGTGTTTTGGACAGTAGAACGGGAAGAGGGGGAGTCGTGCCCATTCTCTCTCCGGGCACGAGCAGGACAAATTGAAGACCGAATCGAATACATGTATATGACAGAACGACATATTCAAAAATACGTGATCTGATTGGATAGGCTGCCTGCAGAAAGAGTTTTCCGACCGCATAACAATTCATTCTTTTGTGTAGCGCGTGGGACCATGTCTCCCGAACGATCATAGTGCGGCCACTCATCTAAAAAGAAATTGGTAGATCTCACTTCCCTTCCCCCATACCATAGCCGGAAGGAAGGGATAGCGTATCTACAGAAGAAAGAGTAAAGGCCCTCACCTTTAATTTAGTTTAGACGCAGCTCGAATGCCTTTACGCTATAGGCTGTGTTAAGCATGCTTCTTTGACAAAAAAGAAAGTCTTTTTCCATGACAACAGTCGCGACTATACTATAAAGGGCGGGGCAGTAAGCTCTCTATCAACAACAGGGGGCTGTTCTCCTTTGTCAACTCCTTGCTTGTGTCGTTGACTTTGTCAACGCGGACCGGGGCGAGCGGAATTCAGTAGAGGCTCGAAGATACTAAGCGAAGGGCGCTTTAGCGGCTTTGCTATCCATCCTACTATACTACCGAAGGGCGACGGGCAAAGCTGCAAGGAGATAGTGTGCCTTTCTTTGTTCTCATAGCAGAGTGAGGGGCGCTATCCATCCACCAATAGAGCCGGTTTTAGTGAAGATCCGCTCATATGCTGCATGAGGGGCGGCAAAAGACGACTTTGCCCATGAGTTAGCCGGAATTCGGACCAAAATCTCACTTGCAGCTCAGCTGACCCGCTTTCATTGCATTCGTGTCGAAAGTGGAGAATAAATAACGAAGATTCGGTCGGTTGATCTTTTCCTTTTAGTTCGAGAGGTTCGTGATGCAAGGAATTGGCCAACGATCTTCTATATGATGCTTATAGTTCTGGCTCAGAGGCGTTACGCATTGCACGCAACGATTGTCTTCCTTTCGCGGGCGAGCCTATGCGTTGAAAGTAGGTCAATCTGCTTCTTCGGTTCGCCTATTGGCTCATGTCTTTCTCACCCTTTTTTGGTGTCTTAGGAGTCGCCTAAATGCTCTAAGAAATCGGTTATCGTATTACCTTGCCCATGCGCTACTTTATCTTTTTTAATTCTTTCCGATATGAGCCGAAACCACGACTGATTGATTCGCCAATCTTAGCAAATAAGAGGCAATCTTTCGATTTCGACGAATCCGCACTTGGCCTGAAAGTCCCATCCCTAGGACCTGTAGTAGCACGAAAACAAGCAAGCTTTTTCCGATGTCTTCGACACAGGAGATTAGGACAGAGAAGTTAGCGATAGGGGTCTCTCCTCTCCCTTACCACTTACTTTTTCCTACTACTTTGAACTGACTGAGATGACTTCGCTTCAACCCAGTTATTATTTACGAAATTTCCAGATCGAGCCAAGCACTGAGCTTCATTCCAGCTTTGGAATGAGAGGAAGGGGGCAGTTACCTTTCTCGGAGGATGCTGGCTTTATTAGGTATGAGTGCCGGTACTGAACACTGGAATCGGCTAGGCTAGTAGATATAATGCTTCCACTCCGTACTCTGTAATAAGAAGAACCAAGCATCCACCGTATAAGAGAAAGACCGTCGACCCCTGAGATGAAAGAAGGAAACTTAGGTGCTGAACCCAGGCGGGGGCCCCGGATAGGAGGTCAGTGTGTGATCAGTTAGATAGGGGATCTCTTAACCAGAATTACGGAATGAGGACCGGGCCTGTACTCATGGTAACGATGGAAGGAAATATTTCGAAGACTTCTCAGTAGTGGAAGAAGGTAATATCACCTTGGTTAGGAAAAGCGCTTTAGGCTGGGCAAAGCCTTTATTTTCTTAATGGGGACCCAATAAGTTCAGTACATGTAAAGATAAATACATCACCTCTCTCCTAGGCCTCTTGGGACTCTCCTTTGGCAACCCGTCGCGCCCTCGTCGCGGCGTTAGCAGCCATTGACGATGAAGACTAAGCGAGCCGGCCGGAGCATATGCTACTTTTTCTAAATCGTGAACACCTTATCTTTCTTCTCTGTCTGATCCGCACACTCCAGACCTCGCCTCGGTTCTTGGCTTTGATCCAATTCCGAAGCTCGTTTGCTCACTAGCCGATGTCATTTTCAATTGACTTAGTTAGAAATGGGGATACCGTACCACTTTAAATTAAACAAGCGCCAGGAAAATGGAGCTTACCGCGCTGAGTTACGTCGTAGGCGAAGCTTTCGATTCGACAAATGAATGGTTGGTGCTTCCCTTCTTTAGCCTATTTGCCTATTTGGTAGATTCAATTAGGGCTAGCTCAAAGACTGGCTAATCCCAATCCGATGGATCAACTCTTTCGCGTCGCTTAACGACTTGTAACTCTGGCGAGTACCGATGCTCCAAATTGGATTACCTAGCGCTTGGGTGAGATGTTCGACAAGAGACTAAGGACTTTTTAGGTGGGAGTTCCATCCGAGACGGACTGGAATCACCGGCTCATACTAGAGCTTCCGGACGAACTCAAAAGCGAAAGATCGAAGCCTTACCTTATTCATTCGTGGAAGGAGCTAATACAGAATACGAGAAAACTCCTTCGAAAACGAAATCGGAAAGAGAGATGCTTTCAATCCAACAATTGTAATTAGTAGCCGACCTTTAATTGAAATTGACCAATGTTCGTCTATCGGCTCAAGTCTTTCCAGAAGCCGGAAGGAAGAGCGCTTTTTTGCTTTTCGTGTGATCACTTTCCATAATGGTTTCCTACCGAAGGTAAAAAGGCAAACAAAGGATACGGGGACCCAAGCTCTTATACGTGAAGTGCTTTCCGGCAAACTTAGTATCGAGAACTTCTAAGCGAATCCGTTACCGCTCCCGAAGTCAATTTACCCTCAGAGAAAGTAAATGCGTTTACACGTACGCATACATAAACAAAGTAGGGCCCAGGAAAGCCATTCCTGCTACAGAAAAATGCATTCGACCACCTGAACTTGAACGCTCTCTTTCTTTTTAACGTTCTAACTGAACACACCTTGAAGAGGGAATCATCGAGCGTAAAAGCACGCTTCAGAGCATGTGTGCCGCATAAGCTAAGTCTCGTTTTCTTTTCTTCGACCAGCACTGACCCATTGGTCAAAATAAAGTATGAGAAGAATAGGTCCCCAAAGACTTGTTTTAGATCGAGAAGTTCATTTCGCCTTCAAGTGGCTTTCGTAAGGGAGTTTCCGTCTCTATTGATTATTGGTCTAGACGAGCGCATAGGACTTGCTCATCGACTTAACTGAATGAATCCTTGGGACTGGAAGCATTATTCATCTCAAGGCTTTATCTGACCCCTTTTGATGAGTGGATTTATCGATGTGAGGTAAACCTATGGGTATAGATACTTTAACATAAAGGGCTTTTTCGTAGATAGGCTAGTACTCATTCGAGGGTAATTCTCTGCCCGGAATGAATGCCTTTTTTTTTTTTATCCGCTTCTATTTTCTATTTAAAAAATAGAAAACTGTGCGCTTATGCGCCTCAAAGCAGAAGGGTCTGGAGTTTTGATGGACTTTGCAGGCTCACCCATGACGGTTACGGTTTCAGTACGCTCTTCCCTCCACTTCTTAGCCCTTTGTCTCCTCTAAGAAAAGAGTCTTAGCTTCTTTCTTCTCCTAAGAAACTCCTAAATCTAAATAAAGAATTGGAATGCTTCTACTTTTTGGGAAATCTCTCTAATGGGTTAGGCCTGCATTCTGTATTTCAACTAACTTCGGTACGGTCCGTTGACCAAATGAAAGCAAAAGGCGAATCTCGAGGTCAATCTGATGGACTGACTGAAAGAGTTTGAAGTCAAGTCAGTCTTGTTTATCCTATCTCCGAATACCAGGAGCGAGAAAGGTAGCTATTGCCTTGATCCCATCTCTCATTCCCATTGGGAACCGGCTATTCCCACTTCTTATAAAGAATTCTAAAGAGGGAAATGCCTCATGGTCCGGAGAGAGCTTTTTCTCATTCTATTCGATGAATATCAGATCCAGTGTTAAGTCTTTTGGTAAGCGGGAGTAATCTTAGACGAATCTAGATATTAGATATTGGTGATAGTACTGGTGCTCAAGACCCGGCAGTCTTACCCAAAGATCTCTTTTTTTAATCAGGCTTCAAAGTCAAGTCCAAGTAAAAGAGTGCAGTTTCGCGAGAAAAGGGGGGACCCATAGGATAGAGAGCGGGTGGAACACTGTACCAAGGACAAGGATCGACCTTTAGTTTAGGGAGAAAGAGAAGGAGAAGATGGAACCTGATATGAAATATGAATAAGAGGTGGAGGGCAGTCCTCACTTCTAGTAAGATAGTTACGCTTTCGGCGTCAGCCAAATGATCTTGATAGGACTATAAAAGTAAAAGGGCCACGATAGGCAATAAGGAAGAACTGAGGTTCGAGCCCTCAGCGTGGTTAGCAAAGAAAAGGAAAGGGCACACAGTCTGAAAGTAGCTTCTTCCTCATCTTAGGGCGCTTGAGAAGGCTTCTTCCTTAAGAGGGATTGGGATGAACATGAACTGAACTGACATTCATGCCAGAACGTAGACCCCTTTCCTGTCTCAGGAACCGGGCGTATTCCTTTCCAACCTTCTTTGGACTGGACCTTCTTCTCTTATGAAATCAAACTTCTCTGCTGACAGAGTGCTTCGTTGATTCAAAAGCTATGTCCTTCCCGTTGCTGAAGCGCCTGCACTCTAGCACGGCGCTCTTTTTTAGTTTTTATATTCGCTTGACACTTACTTTACGTGATGTCACAGTTCGATTAGAGCTAGCTCGACCAGCAGCCCATCCTAATTCTTCGCCGATTCATCCCTTCGTTCCTTTTCTCTTGGGCATCTCATTTAGAATACAATGCATTCTTTTCGATCCCTATGTAGGCTTGCTTCGCATAGGCTACACCGGTACACTTAACACTCACCCAATCTTTAAAATGGAGTCGAATCAATCAACTGGCATATCTGGGATCCGCCCTAGGCTACTTTTATTATTTTTTATGAAATGAAAAGTGTGAGGAACTTCTTACTCCTAAATGCAGCCGTGATCAACTATACGATACCACCAGACTATCCTCGGTACTTCCATCCACCAATCAAGGCTAGTGGAGCGAAGAGAGCCAAAAAAACGTGAGCGCCCCTACGCGAGCCTTATTGAAAAAGCCCCTTACTATAGATAGGGCGTTAGCGCTTTACTAATAACATAAAAGGGGAAAGCCAAAACCTACTCCTAACAAGATCGAAGTAGAACATTCTCCATCCGCCCGCCAGCAGCAGGGGGGTTCGATTCCCGTTATACGCGATGTGGCGAAGAAAAGCGCTTGTTATTTGCGGAAAGGAAGAAGTCATCCCTCTTGCTGGAGGAAACTACCTTTCTATCCTTCTCCTGCCCCTCTCAGTTGGAAAAAGGGCTTTCAGAGGACTTTCCCTAATCTCCTTTGCTCCCTAATCCATTCCCGGTGCCATTCAACTATCTGACAATAGAGTATCTAAGTCAAAGCTGTTCCCGGGTTCAGGTGAAGAATGTTAGAAAGACTCTCATGAAAAAAACCTCTAACTTGGTTCGAGTGGCTGATAGCTGCTTATCGCTCCTGTCCAGTCATCTTAGTCCATGGCTTCTGTTTCATGCTTGGTTGATGGAAGACAGCTTTGAGTGCCGTTACTTTCCCCCTCCATGCTTGAAGTTCATTCCTCCGTTGTGCTTTGTCTGTCATCTTCTTTCTTCCCTTCCTCGGGCACAGTAAGACAAAGAGCTGTTTTCTTTCTTGCTTTGTTTTTTCTTGTTGCTTCTGTTTGGGCTTGCTCCTCTGTTATCCCTGACTCAAATCCCTAAACTTAATGAATGAAGGAAGGGTCTCCGCTCCTTACCCTATCGGGCAAGTGGCTTACACTCCTTGCTTGCTTTCATCCTGCTTTTAGTGCCGCTTGCTTGCTCGAAGGAGGGGCTACCGCTCTTTAACCTCGTCGGTAAAGCGGCTTGAATAGGACTTTCCCTATTTTCATTGGCCTTTTCTTCGATGTCAATGTGCTCAGGTCCTTTCTTTGCCCCTTCCCTTGGGTTGGGCTCTCCCTCAAATGCCCTTTCCCTTCGTTATCTCTACATGAGTGAAACTCAAGCACTCGAATATCAGTAGATTAGCGTCACGCCAACGCAACTCTCAAACCATCGGCGAGAGGAGAGTAGGTCCGGCTATGACTTTCATAGGAACCGTTGGGCCACTATGCCATAGTGAGAGTAGGGACCCATCCCATATGACTCAGAGTCAAAGAAAGCTCTTAGCCTCCGACCAGTGAAGATCAGGAAGCCGAGAGGCGGATGAGCACCTGATCGTTTTCTACGCAATTCATTGAGTTGATGGAGTACCGAGAATAGTCTTTAGCTAGAAGCTCAGAGGCTTCAGAGGCGCCAGCCATTAGCTCAAGTTAACCCGCACTTCCTAAGGTTACGGTTACGGAACGAAGGAGCCCGAGCTATATGCTTAATGAAATTCTATGACAGATAGGGATGTCGATAGAAAGAAGGGAGTAGAGTAGACATCTTCACATACTCTATTTTCAGATCTTTTTGTTCAGGGCGGAGAACATTATCTTTCATTCCTCAGTCGCTTGCCCGAAGTTTTATCAGTAGTTCGGCTCTTTGCCCCAACACTCGACTTCAAGCTTAGGTAGCCGTAGCCATTTCGGATTCGGGGACGGGTCCGCGCAGTAGGAGAAAGCCTTCTTTCTTCATCAGCAGGAGCAGCCTTTAGGTCTAACTCTAAGACTTCAACCTATCTTTCATCAAGCCAGAAAGCAACCAAAAAAGCCACTTGAGCAGAAAACGGCTCAAAGAGCGAAGTTTAAAGGGCTCAGTGCCTCATAGCTGTTCCGAGCCGCATTTACTATGTCACAGTCCAATCGAAGAAGCTCGTATCCGCGTCGGACGAAGAGCTTTCTCAGACTCCTCAAACATGGGAGGGGAGTACGGTCATAGAACGAGTCCCGAACCCGAACCGGTCAAAGACGGACCTGTATACTCTTATTAAGAATATAAGTGCCCAGGCTATTCATGAAGAGGAGAAGCCAAATCGATCATAACAGCACTTCCAATAGTTGAATCAAGGGATGTGGAATCGACGAATTCTTGACCTCCTCAGGGGAAAGACGAAGAAGAGCTTAGTTGATAGGATAGAAGGAGGATTGCTTCTCTAATCTAACCCATACATAGACGAAAGTCAGGCATCGGTGGAAGTGCTAAGCGCAAAAAGTGAAGAAGCTTTGAAGCCGATCGAAGACAGCGAGAGTAGCAGCTGATCTTCTACCTGATCTATCTACCATATTGATTGATGTATTAGAGAGACCAAGTTCCTACGAGGGAAGAAAAGATTCACCAGCTCTATCGATTATCAAATCCCTGTACCTTTGTGAAAGACATCGCATGGAATAGCTTACACGGGAACGGGGAAAGGTAGAAACTCAGATTCAAAATAGAAGTTCCTGAGCTAGAAGGAATGGGGTCAGGGGTGGAGACTGACTGCCAAGGAGCGTAGCAGCTCGACCAGAGGGAGAGGAGTGAAGCTGCTTGACCGAATAAGTGAAAGAGCGAACCGCAACTAGACCTGATAAAACAGCAGCTTTCAGGCATCCGGAGGTCTTAGATAGAAGATGAGCCGACAGTAGGACTCTCTGAAAGCTTCAAGTGTAGCATCGTAGATTACTAGCTGCTAAGAAAGACTATCCGGTAAATGGATATTGGGTTGATCCCCATTCCTGACAAGCCAATCGATTGGTAGATCCTAATTATCTGGTTGAGGAAGCACCTTTCAGTTAATAAATCCTCAATTCGAAGTGGTGAGTCAGTCTTTGATTCCACGGCAGAGTCAGTGGTAGTTCCTCTTTCTACGACACCTAGGGATCACAGCCCTCAACCATGGGCATGGTAAAAAACAAATATCAATTTGTTTACAGTAATATCAGGAAAATAAGAGAATTTTTTATTCAAAAAGCGTACTTGGCAGTACCCAATGTGGCGTGACTAGCCGCCTACCGTTTCGCACTCGCCTTCTATAAATATGGCTAGAAAATCATCATACCAGAGAGAGAGAAATGACATAATCAACCGGAAAAACCCCCTTTTTTTGGGGGGAAGCCGCTGTAATGCTCACCTTTTCTTACGCAACTAATCCTTCCTTCGCTGCAAATGGCTGAGCTACCGCACTATGTTACTTCCATTGATTAAACAACACAACTAGCACTAGAGCCAGTATAGATAAATAAATAATAAACAAGTTCCGCTGCCATATTTTATTTCATTTTTTTCTCCGGATCAAAGCATGTATCAAAGGGCCTTGGATTGCCCCATCAACGGCAGACCGTCAGATTTCTTCAAGGTGAGTCGTGGACTCAGGTAAGGATGCCCACTGTCCCCCTACTTGTTCACATTCTTATCACAGATTCTATCAGCAAGTATCTGTGGTCTAAGCCTAGGCCAATCAACAAGTGTGAAAAAGCCCCAAATGTTCAAGCAATCAACCACGGACAGTAAGCAGATGACATCATTCTCATGGGGGAAGCGAGCGAGTCTGAGGCTAGGTTCTTTAGGCTAGAATTTCTGTGATGTAGTAAAATAAGAAAGAGCAAGGTTTTATCCCGCAACTCATAGGAAACTATATGGTTCGGCAAGCAAATTTTTGACTCTAAGGAACCGATCCAGCACCTTGGAATCCCCATTCATTATAAGGAGAAAAATCGGGAGATTCGAAGAAAGATTCACTTTGGTCCAAGAGATAGAAGGTTGTCCTTAGCAGGAAATCACGCTAATCAAATCGACTCTAACATGCCAGTCTACAGAGCTTCCCTGAAAAACTAGCGATTCCCTATTCCCAAAGGAAAGGCCAGAAGAATAAAATAAGATGATCAGGAAATGACTCTGGGTGGGAAGTCAGTGCTCACTCCTTTTGATTGGAGTGAGCACTGGCTTCGAAGACTCCCGGGCGGAGGCTAGCCTCACACACGAATACAAGAAGACAGCAAACAACTCAAGGGAAGAAGCTAGCACCGACTCTAAAGCTAGGACGGAATGCTTTCGGGGCTGCTTACCGAATCCTTACCACAACCGGAAAACGAGTTACTCGCTCAGGAAAATCAGCACTGATGAGCTTCTTTCCCTCATCCTCGATCTGTTGACCTAACTCAGGGCGATACCTTCGGTTGGGTTTTTAACTGGCTTTTTGCTCCTTGTGATGAAAAAGCAGTGCATGGCTATTTCTGGATCCAATCCTGGCATCTCTGAATATGTCGATGCAAGCTCTAAACTGCTTGAGCAACCCAATCAATAGTTATTTTCTGGTGCTGGTAAAGATTTTTAGTAATAAAGGTAGGTTGAGGGTCATCATGTGTGCCCAGATTGGCCTACTCGAGCTCATTAATTGTGGGCTGGCCTCCATATTCTTTTCCGAAAGGAGCTGGACTGAAGCCTATTTCCTCTACGTCTTCTTCTTGTGCACCATCTGGGTAATAGTCTGAGGTTTCTTCATTTGAATAATGCTTTTCATAGATAAGTTCTTTTTATCTGGAAGAATACTCTGATGGGGAAGTATAATAACTGCTACAATCTTCTTAAAAAAAGAAAAAGGCATGCGAAACCGAGAAGGAAGTTCCTTATTCACTATATCCTGTGTGAAAGAGCCAAATTTCTTTTTTTAGCGTAGCGTAGAGAGAGGACTTTCGGGTGAACGAACGATTTCAGATGCAGCGACCATGGCCTGATTTTACGTAGTTCCGTATATTGATTCTGACGAGTGAATTTCATCCATTTACTGAGAAAGGAGAGGAACCTACCTATCAGAAGAGGTTTTAACTAGAATACGAACTTCATAAGAGGATGCCCTATTATATTAGAGATATAGGTTTGGGAAAATGGGGTTTTGACCTAGTAGGGGTGTTCTGCATTTTTTGATGTAGGTTGGAGTAAGAATTTTGTGTCGAAACGAAAGTCTCATCTGAGAATTCCAGTCGATGATGGGAGTTCCTCGCCTCTGGATGATGGTTTTTTTATCTTCATCTCTTGCATGGGTTGATTCACTGTAATAGGTTTGGTCATCTACTCTGTATTAATGGAATTGAAGGAGGGTCTAGGTATCTCTACGGCAGAGATAGAATGGATCTTTGGGATCGAATCTGCACAAGACCTAAATGACTTCTTTTTTGAATCTTTTTCAACAATGAAGAATCCGGGGTTTTCTTTCTTTTACAGTCAAATTACGGTTGAGGATGTGTCGAAAAAGCGATCAATGGATCTTCGGTTGCTTCATGGGGTTGCGTACGGGCATCCGTGGTTCGCTAGATGGGGGTACAGATTCTGCCATGGAAGCTTTGGAGTGACCGAAAACAATTACGACAGAGCAATCGACATTCTTAGTTCATAATAAGATCATCCAAGATTTCAGTAACACGAACCGATGCAGAGAAATCAAGCAAGCCATTCGTTATTACGAAGATTTGAGTGAGACCCAATTGATCACAATCAGAGATCTTCTCAGAGTCATGCTTACTCTCAAATCCCCAGCTCCTGCGCAGAGGAAATCGATCATGGCTACCGCTGTTTCTTCTTCTACTTCTTCAAGACTTTCAACCAGAAGAGCCCTGCAAAACAAGCATCTTCATCTTGTGAGAGAAAAATCGGTGAAATTTCACTACTGCAATCGCTAATATGGATAGCGGATGGCCTGCAAGAAGATTCGAATATGCAGCACAAATCATTCTTAATGCATTGAAAGAAAAGAAAGAAAACAAGTTTAGCCATGGCGGGATGAGTCGGCAGGAAGTGCGAGACGCAGCTCGGCTGCACATTGGTGATACGGGTTTGCTCGACTATGTGCTGAAATCAATGAACAATGTAATCGTTGGAAGTCACATTGTCTGTCGTGCTGTGAACCCATCCACTCGGGTTTTGGAATACACGATTCATGAGCTTGGTAATCGTGTTCTGATCAATGAACCGGAACCTGAAATAGTTCCTGAGCCACTTCCAGTACCTGCTCTAGTGCCTGGGGCTGATGTTTACAGTGATGTCGTCTACTTGTATACAAATGTACTACTATTGTATTGGGTTACCCGGAATCAAAATTGGTTGAGTTGGCGACTCGGGAAATTTTGGACAGCAAGCAGTGAAGGAGTGACCTTTTAAGGATGAAGATGATCAATTTCTGAGATTCATTTGCCGATTGATGCCAAGTTCAAGAGAGCTAAAATATGAGTTGACGAGGGAGCCTGGTGAGCTTATAGTGGTTCCACCCTATGCTACAGTTGGTGAGCTGAAGGAAGCAGTACAGAGTGCAATGAGGGATACTTACTTTCTTATGGAACAGTTTGTGGTAACTGATATTGAAGACATGGAGGGAATGGAGGATGAGGTTTTTATTCCTGCCCTTATTAGATTAGCACCCTGTCGATCGATGCCCCTACGTCCACCAGGGGAAGACCCAAACCCGACTTTAGCAATAGCTGCTGGAGAAAGAAGCGACTCACCCAGAGGGAAGAGAAAACTAGGCTCTTACGCAATTAGTAGGGAACAGAGGAGCAACCTACTCTTACCTTTAGGACCGACCAATAACAACCTATTCTCTTACACAATCATTTCTGTACTCAGATATGCTCCTACTAGCAGAGGAATGACTCTAGTTATGCCTTTATTTAGGATTTAGGAAGGCATGGGATAAGGGCTGCCCTTTCCTTCTAGCTAGGTTCTTTCTTATTTACAGTCGGATGGCACCCCGGGCAAGTGAGAGAATCTATTTCCCTTAGGTTTAGGATTTATGTTGACTTCCTCTAGTAGCTAGTTTAGAGTTCCTCTCCTAGCTGCTAGCTGTCTTCTTTCCTAGTAGCTCGGTTCTTAGGTAGCTTCCTATCCTATTAGCTCCTAGCTCTCTTCTTCTAGCTAGGTAGCTAGTGCTTAGCCAACCCTTACTTATCTATTGCCATCCGCCGCCCTTTATTCGAATGGTGGTTTCCGCTTCCTTCTCCATACCATAGAAAAAGGGCTTTCCTACTCTGCTTCTGATTTTTCGGATTATTAGGAAAGAGTTGATCCACTACTTGAAAGTGAAACCACTAATTGAAAGCACTGGCCGTCCTACAGAAATCCTTGCTTTTAACCAGCTTTCCCAATCAATCAATTCTAGAAGATGCCTAGTCATTGATCGAGCTTACAAGCAAGGAACGAAGTTCTCAGTCCATGGTTCCTTGTCTTCATTCCTGGAATGAGAAATGCAGCTGTGTTGGATCGTGACCTCCCGTAACTAAGATGGAAAGGGAACTTGCTTTCCTGTGTCGGATGGAAAGGAACTCTCACTCGGAATGGAATGCCAACAAATAGCCGAATTGGCTTGGCTATGTTCTTTTTACCGGTAAGTGGTTTGAGGAAACCAAGCAGGCAATGAACTGGCCAGGCAGTCAAATAGAAAAGGATCCTCCCCTTTGTCTTGCCATGGATTCGAACTGAAAGTCCCGGATTCGCAGCTCAAGAGGAACGAGTGACCAGAAGGAGAGGAGGGAGGCGTGTTCTCGGTTAGAAAGAGAGTTTCCTAGGTTGACAGGGATGCCCCTAGATGCCACTAAGAGGTACTTTCCTAAATGAAGTGGTCCAGGACTCTAAGTAGTGGTTCCTGCCTTGAGTGGAAGACTGCACTTGAGAATCTCTAGGGAGAGGAGAGTCCTGTGTTTTATCATAGAAAGATCTCTCAGCCTTTTGGATTGCTATGAAAGATGGGGCTGGTATGGTCACCAAGGTAAGGTCTAGGGCTGTTCCCGACGGTTCTTTCGAGTGAACGGTAAGGCTAATGGTACTACTAGTCAACTACACTAGCGGACTATTTATGCGCTGACTGAACTTGCTTCGTAGTGTCTCAAAAGCCTTTCTTCATAACCTTTTCCAGGACTTGAAAAGGGCTGCCTTCGACAATCCAATCATAAGGAAGGAGAGATTCACTAGATGGGATAGAATGTAGTGATGAAGCGAGTTCCTCTGCAGCTATTCCTTCTGCCTTTTCTGAAGTGACAGAATAGCCAAATGAATTGGCCTCCCCTCCTAGTTTTTGGGAGTGGATTTACTAAAAGGCTTATGAGTCTCATTTCCCTCATCTTGAGCTGAGGTAAGTAAAGTAAAAAAAAGATTATAAGATCTAGAAGGCCAAAAGCTATTGATATGGATACGGACCCGATTAGAGGTTTCCGAGGAATGCATCTTACAAGGGCCTGGTACATGAGACTACAAGAAAATGTTCCCCACAAGTTAGAGTAGTTTTGTCCTTTAGTTTGAATGCTAGTTCCGAATCATGCAAGCGATCGAATAGGTTCCTTTCTTTCATACGAGCGAATAGCTTGCAGCAGGACATTTAGAAGGCACTCACTGAAGGAATGAAGGATAGGCTTTTTTATCTAGGTCCTGCCCTATAGGTGGATACAGACTCAGAGTCAAGACCAGTGACAGCTACTATGGACATGAAAATCTCTATCTCGCCTGCGAATCCGTGGCTAGTCATTCCCACCTTCATAGCATAGGAAAGATCGCCCAGTCCGGATCGAATCTAACGGCTATGTGCGGATCGCCTTTCGCTGAGCCGGTTGTGAGATCGATCCCTTCGACTAGGAATTCCGACAACATAAAAGATCGCCTTGCCTTTGTCGGATGGGGATTGGTTACATGTCCTGTTCATTCTGCTTTAGCGCGCTATGGTGAGTCCACTACTGAGTGAGAATTTGTGAGACTCCGAGAAGTGAAAGAGGGCTTTTGCATCCCTATACGACTTTTTTCTTCTTTGCTCATCAAAGGAAAGGGGATTGGAAAAAGCGTAAACTCTGGAGGCCGCCGAGGGTTAGGTTCGTAGCAACTAAAGAGGTTTGCAAGGTACAAACAAAGGTCTGGTTTAGACTACAAAGAAAATTCGGGCCTATCTAACTTACTGTTAGCTAGCTTTGCCACAGCAGTACTCCTACTTCCAGATCCAGAAAGATTTTAAACAGCAACATGAAAGTCTGTCCTTTTGGCATCAATGACGATTTCCTTCATATAAGCACATTGACATCGTGAAACTTGTTAAAAACCCCGTCAAATTGGCTGTGAGTCCATTTCCCTTCTACGGAGATCGAAAAAAAAAAAAAAGGGATCCCCCCGTCGCCTTTGAGAGCAGTCCAATACCAGTGGATTCATTAGCAATGGTAGGAGGAAAAAATCCACTACGCTTTGAGCCAGTTATTCATTCTTTAAGGCCGGGAGCCGGGAACTCAAAAAGTATCCATCTGGATGGTTCCTTGCCCACTTCTCTTCCGAAAAAACTTCCAACAACGTGCCATACCATAAGGGCTAAGATCGCTTATTTTCAATAGCTGCGGTTTGTATTGCTCCTCTTTTGGAGATAGGGATTCTTTCTTTTGAGTCACGTTTCCTCCACTTGGGAAAATGGGCTTACTCTTTCCTTCCGTCTAGCCCTTGGTACTCTGCATCTTCAGGTAGAATGAATTTTCTTGCAAGAAAGGGTGGAGACTCTATACATCGATGTGGGTCACTTTGTCTTGTGTCGCTCTACGATCTTGTTAAGAATAAGAGGTCACAATTCCGGAAAGCGAACCTAGCCCCATTAATCCATAACTTCCTTCGTTTGGTATCGAGATCGTCGAGTAAGCTACTTATAACTTGATGGGGATAGCCAGATTTCTAGACTAGAAGGGAGAGTTTATTCCCATCTGAAGGTCCACGTCTAGGAGAGCACCTCTTTCTTTTTCTGGCTTAGTCGTGAAAAGAGAAAAGAAGAGTGCAACGAGCTCCTAAGCCCAGGGGCATTCATCCTATGTTGACTTCACGGCATAAGGTCTCATCACAACAAGGGTAGGAAAGTAGGCTATGAGTAGATCCCGTGATCAACAGAAAGAGCCCTTCCTCTAGTTCTAGTAGCTAGGGAGCTTGAAAACAGACGGTTTAGAATTTTTGTGTCAGGTGCAGCCTAGAAGAAGCTGCAAGAGAATCTATCCCCTTCTTCCCGGAAGTGACATATTCAAAGGAAACTTCCTAAGGCCAAGCAGAGATTAAGATACCCACGAGCAGATGTTCTCGAAGAGGCAGGGCAGCTATTGAATCCCCTGTTTCGGAATAGAATAGGCAGCTAGATAAGACGCCCTCCCCTCTGACTCTTGATGACGAATAGTTTGTGCAAGATTTTTCCTTACCTTAGCATCTGGGTACTGCTGTACGTCTTTAAGCCTATTATATACCTACATTGACAGACATTGAGTAGGAAAGAGGAAATCTCTTTTTTGCCTATCAGCTTTTGCTGGAATAACCGGTCTTTTAAAGAAGACTGATCTCGAATCCCTATCCCTAGAATCAGCTCTTAGTCTGAGTTTCGGGTTTTCAGGAATTGAATCATCAACTGTGCCCCTACGGCTTCTGCAGCCTTCTTTTCAGACTTGGATTTCTGGACAGCAGACACCCATTGATCAGCAGGTGGAATGGGGACCTTAACCATCCTAGGTTTCTATGGAAAGTTAGGCATCTTCCGCAGGCTTTAGATCGTCTCACTTGGAGGATATGAAAGACTTATTATTCATAGAAGCTTCAATTTCTCTATCCGTGACGGTAGACCTCTGTAACAGGATACTCTGGTACACTGCGAAAATTCTTCGACATCCGGTGGTTTGTACCTTTTAAATTAAAATCCTAAAACAATGATTATTGAGTTGGAGCCTCCTCCTCTTACCTTGTTTCAAAGCTAGCGCCCCTGCTCTTTCTATGAGTTGGCTACTATGTCTGTTGTACGCTCTCTTTCTCTTCACACCTGGCCACCCCTAGTTTAGTTCCTTTCTGCTTGCTACGGCCTGTTTGGTGTGGTTTGTTACCCACTTACACCATCCTTTCTTATTGGCGTTAGATAAGTCTCATTTTTGAATCCCATATCCCATAGGGGAGGGAGGGTTTCACACTTGATACGATAATCTAATCATCTATTTACATAAAGAAAAGTTCCGGGAAGAAATCCACGCTCCGGACAAGCACACGGGTACTAATAGAAGCCCTAATAACGTGGAACCACATGATGAAAGGAGGAAGGTTATGGAAGCCATGCTGCAACCAACATACCTTCTGGCTACGAACAAGCCAAGGCTCGTTCAGTTTGCTCACCTAGCACGCACCACCGAGCGCGCAGATCCTATGCGCGTCACTTCCTGCCTCGGAACAGAAGCAAGGCAAGCTCTAGCAGTTGGAGAAAGGGCAGGAAAAAGAAAAAGGTGTGTGAATGAAAGCATAAATGCGAGTTAAAGAGTAAGAAAACAATGTCTCAGACAAGAGCCTAGAGAGCAACTCAATCGCCACCACACAAGGCCATTATGGCAATTATACCTGCTCTGTGCTTGCTGCTAGATTTTGATACTTCTAGCGATGCCCAACTTTTAAAACTAAGTCTAAGGTCCTGAGGAGCTCTACTACCTTAATTTACTGAATGTGAATGTCCAACCATCGGCTAAAGCCCTTCGGGCCATACGCTAAATTCGCTACTGACGAAAGCGAAACAATAACAATCGATGTTGTCTCTTTACTAACAGACCTGTATTACAAGCTCTTCTTCCGGTACGTTCGGTACGTATGATGGGAAAAGATATCCTTTGTTTAGGATCAACTAGAAGATTTTCTCCCACCGTGAGCTCGGTCATTGGCTGTCCTCCGTGATCGATTAGACTATGGCGAATCGCTTGTGTATTGGTCTTTGGGAAAGTGTAAGACGCTATTGCTCGCAACTGGGTCTCACGCGGTCTGTCGGTCTAACAAAGAAGGTGACTCGAATTGCTTCTCTTGTCCGATCGGAAACTGGTATTCTTTTTATGGTGTAAGGGTCAGAAAGAGCTCCCTTTGGGGAATAGAGAATCGATCCTCAAATGAAAGTAGAGGGGAAAATGCCAACCGTCGCCTTCTCAGCTCCTTACACAGTATCCTCCGAGACACGTTGACTACATTCGAGTAGGCATGCCAAGAGCAGTTTCAAGTTATTGACCCTGAACAAAAAGATCCGTAACAAAGAAAGGGTCATAAAAGGTTTCCTATCTAATTATTCCAATTTTGATGACGAAGGAGGCTTGCCCTCAAGAACGTTACTCTACCTACCCATTTTCTTCCTGATCTTAGTCTCGTTGTCTGGCCCAGCGGAGAATGAAAAGGGAGAAACTTTCGCACTTCTTTACTTTAGTAGCAGTAGCTAGAACCATACCGCTTTGAAGAGAGCGCTGGGCTTGGTCTCTCTTTCTAATTCTGCGGCTTGCTTAGATTTTTTGTTGCCTTGTGTGTGTGCTCTTGCAAGTAGCTAAGTGTAAAGGGAAATTACTCTGCTGCGGCGGACCGACAGCTTATAGACTCGTTACGCAACACGACTTTGGCACGACGCTTGATGACTTGAGGAAAAAGACCTGACTTGGTATCAGAGCACGGTTTCTTTCAAAGATCAAGTCATGGCTAGTGGAAATCCTGAGGCCTCTAGTATAGAGGAGACCAAATGGGAAAGCATTATGGAACGCACGGAGCAGATCGTCGAAGCAGATGGAGTGCCTAAACCTAACTCGAAATATCTTAAAAAGAGAAGTCAGAGCAATTGGCCCTTGCCAACCCTCTCTCGTCTGGGTTTTTTCTCGGTCATGCTCATATATAGGTCTTATTCGCCCTTATTCCTACTCTAACAAAGAAAATCTGTCCCCATGAATTCATTCCTAGTCGAAGGCAATCCCAGTCGTTTCGTACATTACATAGGCATATAGGCAGCTAACCTTCCAATGGCAGTAGATCAGTCAAGGGTGGTCTCAGTCATGGGATCAAGGCCAAGAAAGACGGAGGTTCAATGGGATCCGTTCTCTTTGATTGCCCTTATTTGTCTATTGACTTGATGTTCTTCGTCTCAAACAAAAGAAAGAGTTCTCTCCTTGAGCTCTGCCATCTTCCTTTTTCTACTCTCTGCACTAGTCGTATCGACTAGTACGGTCAACTACTCAAAATGAGGAGCTTATTAGCTGTACTTACACCTGATCTACCTTTCGGAATCACTAGCCAAAGCAGCTAGCCAAGTGGGGCAAGCAGAAAGATACCTATTGATCATTCGCTTAGGAACCGCTTTGCGCTGCCAGGCGGATTCAGACTCCTTCATTCACTCGAGGATCCAATAGGAGGCAATAGAACGGTGCTTCAATCTATAGCTAAACCAACTTCCGATCTAGTGGAACCGGCGTTCTCTCCATAAGCAATTTCTCGACTCATTCAAAAAAGGTTGAAGCACCCGTTTGATGGAATGAGTTTGGTGCTCAGTGGAAGGGATTGACCTAACATGTGATAAGCTAGATGAAAGGTAAGTTCCAACCCGGATTCCCGAACAAGGAAAGCAGACAGATCTAGTCAGTACGTCCAAGCGAATACAATAAGGTTGGCCCTAGCTGCAGATTCTGATTCCATTGGATTCCCGAAGCTTGATATGGGTTCAAATCCAATTCGTGAGAAAGGAAATAGTTTGAATAACCCCAGGATGGATTGAATTCATGCTCCCTCTTCCAGGTCGAGTCTGAAGCCATCTCTGACGGAGACAGTCTGCCAAGTGAGCGCGAAGGTAAGACCATAGAAACGAAAGGGATCCGCACGGGACCAGATAGGCCGAGGGTTAGAAGGCCGCCGCCTTATCCAAAAAGTTGCCCTTCTGAGGCTAACCCGTCATACCCCTGCGCAAAAGAACGAAAACGGGAGAAGCAGGCAAAGAAAATTTTTCTCAAAGAACGACTCTCTAAAGTCGGGGATTTCGATGAAAGCAAGGTAGACGCTATCTTTGACATGTTGATCGCTAACGGTCAGCTGACTCTACCTCCGTGTAAGCGACCCGCCGAGATCGATAAAGTTGAAGATTCCAACTACTGTCGGTCCCACAGGTCGTGGGACATACACTAAGACAGTCTTTTCTCTTTAAGAGCTGGTGCAAGAAGGCCTCCGGACAAAGGCCTCCATACTAAGAGAGGAAGAAAAGACTACTACTAAAAGTCTTTCCCACTCTTAAGTGGACTGGGCGGGATCGACAGAAGAGCAAAGAGAACGTGATCTAAAATTTCCACTCCTTCTAAAAAACCAAGTACGGCATTAGCAATGGAAGAGCTTAGTTAGAATGGGCTTACGACTGGAACTACAACCCCTCGAACTGGCTCGATAAAGTCTGGGAGTAAGCTGGCTAGGGATTTTTATATTTACTGAAAATGCACCGAAGGGCCATTGAAACTATATAGCTTTCTATATAGGTATAGGCTGCAGGCAACTCCCCTGGGACCGCCATAGAATCATATGCAGGGCTATCAGAGTCCAGGAAATGCATGGCAGGGAACTTATATAGGCATTTTCCTAAGCAACTGATCTAACTTCCACTGCTTATCTATAGTCTTCCACGTCCATAGGATTCTACGGCTTAGCCATAGGAAAGAAAAGGTTATGCATACGAAAATTTAGGGAAAGGAAAGGGCGTCAGCCTAGCACTCCAACAGTATGGGCTTCTTTCTCCCACTAGATAGCTAGCAGAAAGAATGGCAGGACGAAAGAAAGGCTTAGGATAGCTCATGACAGGGAGAGGTTGAATGAAAGGAAAGCAATTACAACTTCTGGCTCGCAAGAAAGGCGAATAACTGCAATTGAATCGACATAGACGGACTTATAAACTTAGCACAGCGCTTACCTTAAAACTTTATATGCTGTAAAAAATACCTGAGCCTGTAACGAACTCCTACCTTCAAAAGGAAATGACTCCCTCCAAGAAGCACTGAAAGTAGATCGCTGCAAACTGGTCCATGGGGTTAGCTTATCACTGCAACTCCACTTGCTTTTATAGCCCGCTGCTTGCGCTTAAAAGGTACTCTTGGCTAGAGGCCTAGAACCTCTCCTCTTGCTTGCCTTAGATTAGAGCTGCAATTGGCTAAAAGGAAATTCCAACTGTAAAGAAAGGGCTCTCCCACTAGATCGTGAAGCGACGGTAATGCAACTACTGAGACTTCCACGTGAACCGCAGGGAAGACTGAAGAAATCCCAGGGACTTACATTCCAACTAAAAACAACCAGGAAGGTAAAAACAAGGAAAGCAGCGCCTAGGGAACCTGACTATGGAAAGGATCCCGTATTGGCTCCACCGCTATAGTTAGGTAGCATAATAATCAAAGCGAAGGCGAGCCCTGGAACGGAGAAGCGATTCTAAAAGAGCAGGTCAGGTCCTAACCCTTCCCTTCAAGCATGAAGTGAGGAAAATATCTCTCCACGAAAAGAAAATCCAATCAAATCATATATCACTTGATACCGTTACCAAAGAGGTCTACCCTTGTATACTCTCTTAAAATAAAATGGATACCCTTCCCGTACTCGGACTGAGACTAGTGAAAGAATGGGGAAGGCAATGAAATTCTTAAGATACGAACGGGAAAGATGTGAAGCACAAAAGTAGCTGCTATCGAATGCCCTTCTTCCCCGGCTGACTTCCACCTATTACCAAGAAAGAGAATCATGCCTTTTTGATGACAAGAAATCCTTAAATGAAAGCAAAATCGTGGATCCAAAAATCCGTTATCTCCTCGTGCAGCTTCTGGGCTAAAATCCAATCTTTTAAGTGAGAAAGTCGTTATCAATACAATTATGCCGCCGAATACAATCACTTTGAAGAAGTCGCAAGTGCGGGTTCAAATGGTAAGTACGAAACACTCAATGGAGAATAGGGATCGCTATGCCGAAGAAAAGAGAGAGGTTGCACCAGGAGAAGATAAGGTCATACCAAGGGCTTTCTATAATTTAAATCAATGATTTTGCTTTGAAAGGAATGTATCCAGCCTAAACGCAAAGACGGGCCTATCCTATCCTATAGGCAGAAGCTACCTATCCGACTAGTAGAAAGCGTGAGGAGGAAGACTTCTATTCGGCCCCCCTTGGCTACGAAACCAGGCTGTGATCCGCATCGAGAAAGAAATGTATTCATGCATCTCTTTAGTTCGAATGCTGGATTTCTTTACTTAGAAATAGAGAATTCTGATTCTAAAATCCATTCTCTCACCAACATATATGCTATACCCAAAGCGCTGAAAAGGGCTGATTCTCGCCATCTAGGAATAAAGAACCGGTATCTTCAATGAAAGCTATCCATCGCTCACCCCCTCTCTCATCATAACCTATTTCAGATGTACCCGTCGCTCCTGGGATTCGACTTTCCTTCTGAGGATGGAGAGAAGGCGTTTGGAGATGGCACCGGGCTCCTGCCTAGCTTCCTGAACCCAATCTGAGCTTCCAATGCGAGGTTTGGGAATACTACCTGACGAGTACCCGTTGACTTTCAATGTCGATTTCTATATGTCTACTCCCGCGCATACTCCTTGAATATGAGGCAATGCCAATTGTTGAAATGCCATCAGATGAAGGAAACTCTGTATCTGTAGATCATGTAATTCCTGCGCCTACTAAAGCCAATAAATATACCAAATCTTACTACCGCTAGCTCCATTAAGTCTGCCAGTCTGCATCAGATTATCTCAATGAATAGCCATCATCCCGACTCGAGAGATCATTGTTGTGCTTCTGATGGCGTCGTTTCACTTCACTTGGACACCGAATTTCTAATACATTCTTCACTGATCCAAAAATGGGGCACGAAATAACGGACCTTTTAAACTGGCATCTTATCATTTTACTTTTCTCTTCCTAGGTTTCCGGATTCCTAGTCTAGAACTAGAAGAGAAGTTTCCTTCCTCAACTCAATCGAGGACTTCCTAGAGGATCGATGTAATTGAGCTCGACTGAAAGGAACGAAAGCAAAGAGAATGGAATATGGAATCCGGGTGGGATTGGATTGTTCTGAAACTCAATCCTATACTTACCTTGAGTGCTGCCTCTCAACAACTGGCCCTAGGCTTTCCTAATAAATACTCCTCTTCTCTTACTAAGTCGAAGCCAGGGATTGTTTAATACTTCTTAACACGTGGAACACTAACTTTAAGTCGTATTTTTTTTCTACCTTCACCTCACTTCTCGCGACCTTCTCTTAGTTCATCCAGGATCTCAGTCTTCTTTCTCTGCTAGTTGTTCAACCGGTGTGGTGTTAAGGTTTGGTCCTTGATTAAAGAGAGTTGCTCCGCGAACTCTTCTTCGTCCTGCTAAAGCACTACTTGCCCAAGAAAGGGCTTATGCGATAGTACTAAAGCAGTCTAGCTTTCCAGCAGTCTTTTCAAGAAGAAAGTCACACCGCTACTACTATTCTAACAGCTACCGATTCTCACCCGGGTCACTTCACTCCGCCTTCAGTCTTAGAACGTGCCAATTTAATGGGCGCAGGGGCACTGGACTGACCTCAACAAGAAGAAAGAGTGGTGCTCAAGAACTAAGGATGTGGTTCATTACGCTTTTGTTATTACAGCCAGCTAAGGTATCATCAAACTCTCGATGGATTCTATATTCTATATATAATAAGTGGTGGAGTTTCAACTCCCTTTCTCCGTGACTCAAGTGACTACGGTACTCCGCATCAATGTGATGAGAAAGCAGAAGGGAAGGTCGTCGTCGTCATAGGAGGCTCAGATAGAAAAACAAGCGGGTGGTCTTTGTGCTATCAGCCTTTCGACAATATGTTTCATAAAGAAAGAGGATGGTGTAAAAAAGGTGGTCTAAATAGGAAATTTTTTGGGTTTTTCCGCACCATATTTAGACCACCTTTAGAGGTAAAAAAAATAAGTTATTCATTACTAACGATATTTGAAAATGGATTGGTTCTTGTCGCTTCCTTCTTCTTTAGGATTCCAATTCCTTATGCACCAATGGTTCTTTATTTAGGTTGTCATTAGCAAAAGGGTTGCTTCTACTTCTTTCTTCCTAAAAAGCCCTTTACTAGTAGGCTAGCTCTTGCTGCTTTTCCTTTTCTACGAATAGAACCTCTTTTTTTTCTTCCTAACTATGCTTTCAGGACCACCTTCCTTGGGTCCTTCGTTTCACTGATCAGGTAGCCTTCCTACACCTAATATTTTCTCTTTCGATCGTTTTGGTATAGGGCACTTTTGGCTTTCCTCCGGCCTCTTTCTTTATAAGAAAAAGAAGAAGATGGTTCTCACTGCACCGATGGTATTCTACTTTCTAATAGACTTCTTTCTAACTAGTTACAGATGCTATGCTTTTGATTAGTCACTTCCAATCCAAATAAGCCCTCATGTACCTCCTGAGCGAGAATTTCATTAAGGCAAAGGATATAGAGTTGCCAGACTAAGCACGAGACAGTACATGCTAGCCTAAAGTCTGCTTTTGAATCGAACTTCTTTTTCCTTGGCGGAGAAAGCTTCTTCATCTATCAAAGTGATAAGTGAAGTAATGAAATTCTTATATGCATCGCGGACGTGTGGAGGGTTTTTGAAAGGGACGATGGTTCTTAGTGGATCGTTGGACTCATATCTTCGTAGAGTGCAGCAAGGCTATTCTCTCGAGGCCAGTGTGCTCATTTATTCTATATAGATTCAGCATCAGGCGATTCTCCGTTTACATTCTTTCTCGGCCTTTACTTTACCTGACTAAGACCACGCAGGCTCATCAAGGGCTGTAGTGCATGAAAGCGAAGTGCTAAAAAGGTAGCGCTCGTGGTAGTGCGTCCGAAAAGAAGGATCGTCTAATAGGAAGATTCCAAGTCCGAGACAGCAAAGAAATTCCCTAGGACTGCTAGAACTCGCATGATTAGATAAGAATAAGTGTCCGCCTCCTCACGGGGAAGCCTTTTTCTACTCTTTCTGGGTAGGGCCACATTCGTTGGTGGCATAGTCTTCTTAAAACTAGGTTGATCCATAGTTCTTGCTCGCATCTTGATTGATTTTCATTTCCTAATTCAAGTCAAGCGTAGAGAAAGCAGGGGTGATATTTTTTCACTTAGATCGCTTAAATTAAATTAAATGGATTCTTAAGAGGGACATCGAAAGTCTCTTTTTTGGGAAGGTCCTAGAAGGTTGTCTGATAGAGCCGTTCTCGAGTGAGTTCCAATTCCTTCCAGATATTAGGCGAGAATCTCTACAAAGGATCTAGGCCTCAAGGGAGAATGCCGCGATATGCAATAAGCACACTGTGGCAAATCTTTCTTTATTCCACCTTTTCTTTGATAGTTCAACGACCAGTCAGACATGGTGCCCTACTTACTTTCTTTTATATGTATATGTAGGCCACTCGGACTACCTTTCACCATAGGGGACAACAGGAGAGCTTCAAGCCCTCTTTCTGCTGGCACACCGCCCTACTTCAATCAACTTTTTCGAAGGCCGCACTGAAAGTAGGAGTTTTGGGTGACCTTCTTTCTTGGGGCTTCCCTTTCTTGGTTTTCGAGAGCATCGAAGAATGCGCCCAAGGAAGATTCTTTTCTTTGACTTGACACCGATATGATGTAATTTAAATAGCAGCTCCAGCGGGACGAGACCTTGAAAGAAGAAGAGAAAAGAAATAAGTTGAGAGTTTGTTGGAAATGGTTGAAGTAGCTGAATAGGAGTCTTTTATGATATGAGTGGAAAACACCAGTTTTGGTACTCTTCCCTGACTCCGGAGAAGAGATATGGTTTTGAATTGTAGAAGTGACGTTTTTTCTCCCCCTTCTGTAATTGAGTTCGGAAATGCTCCTTCCGGTAGGGCTCTTTGATTCTCTTTTTGCTAGTCTTGTATGGTCCATAGCCCTTTGCGCTGTTCTACCCCGATTTTGATCTCAAATGGAAAAGAGTAGCCTCGTTCCAATGAGATGTGGGGAATGCAAATCTGACAGTAAAACAAAGTTCCTGACGTCTATCCGATGCATCTGCTATGGTTATTTCTTTCGTCCCCGCCCTTTTCTTTTCTGCTAATTTCTATCAAAAATACCGGGAAAACGTTCAAATTTATGGAGCACAAACCCGACAACAAAAAAAAAAGGCAATTTCAAAGCAGAACGAAAAGCTAGTTGAAAAGAAAGGTTTCGAGAACCGAGGAGAAGAAAGGGATCATAGTGGGGATAGGGGCCGGGTTGAATCGGAGGGGCCTACCAAACTAAAACATGAATTCGGTTAGCCGGGAATATTAGGTAGCGGAGGGTCAGACCCCCGGAGGGAACTTTCAGAAAGAGCGGACGGAGCGGATTAGCTTTCTTGTCTTCTCTTTGCTCTTTGAACGAGAGCGAGCAACTCTCTAAGTATCAGCGAGTCATTCCGCGGTTGACTTTGACCTTCCCTTGATCTACTTGTTCAGCTGAGATTGTCACTTCCTAGGAATCCGGTGAAATGAATCAATCTCGGTATGTTATGAAGTTTCCCTCCTCCTTACCATCTTAAAAAAAGAAAAAGGCCTGCAACTTCCACTGGCGGAAAGAGAGGGATTCGAACCCTCGGTAAACAAAAGCCTACATAGCAGTTCCAATGCTACGCCTTAAACCACTCGGCCATCTCTCCTACATAATCTTATTATTTTATTATGACCCTCGCGAGTGAATAGCGAGTCATTCATATTCTTGCAGTAAAGACCAATCCATTAGAAATAGAAAACTTTTCGTCAAAGACTTCGGTTCGGGAAAAAAAAATGCTTCTTGTTACCAAGAATTTTTTCTATTCATCTTTGTCAAGACGACGATCCCGTCATATTATGATTTTTATACCGGATTAAACCAACCAATGAATTGGAACGAATCAACTACTCCCTTCATGGTCACATAGTTATTACAGAATGATTTTCAGGTATATATTTTTTAATATAGGTAGTACCCATTTTTCTATATACATTATTGGTGGTTTCTACCGCCCGAGAATCCGGTTCGCTTATCGCCTTTTTTTTTCCTCCTCCTTTCTCTTCTTCCTACCATACGGGGGTTACTTAGGCGCTAGGGTTAAAACCTTATTTTATTAGATCGAATAACTCCTTACCTTTTTTCAAGAGAAGCCTGATTCTAGTCGGGACCGAGAGGATAATGACGCGAACCTTTAAGGTTGGTCCAATCTGAGCGCTTATTGCCTTCTTCTTCGCCTCTCCGGTGGAGCCCGAGCTGATCCGAATTGAATTATCCTATTAGTATAGGGCGGTTATGCCGGCTTGACTTAATGATTATAGTGTAAAGGTAGTTCTAGATTCTTTTTTGGGGGGCCGACTTTTCGATCCGTATTGTCAGGTGATAAGGGACTCCACTCCCTTTTTTTCTTCTTCTTCCGTACCCGAATCTCTCGTAAACCTAAAGGGGATGGGAACTTCGACTATGAGGAGTTGCCGGCTTAACCGACGTCTTATCCCCTAAAAAGATTTTGGAAAAGAGATACGGCACGCAAGAGAGACGGATTGCTATCTTCCGGTCCACCAAGAATCTCGTATTTACTGTAATCAAGTTAGAACAATTCACTCCAGATAGACGCTGAGTACGCGTTCACCTGTGTCGGTCCGATAGGTTTGTACTATAATAAAATGCACACTGGAGAACTCGTCCTGCGATCAAACCGGTTAATGACGCGATGCTATCTATTAATGCGTCACCATTCTTTCATTTATTTATCTTCTGATATCTCGTGGTTTCTCACTCACAACAACCCCGATGTAGTTGGTTGAAATGCGGTTATGCCGGGTGGACTAAAGTCAAGTGGGAGGCCAAAAAAAAGAAAAGCGTGTGCGGTTAAGGTTGTTGTACACGATCCAGTCATGAGCGATTCCTAATGGGTTCACCATTCCCGTCTCGATCTGTTCCCGGTCCTAGCGATCTGTGGGCCTTTCGCGAGCGAGAACAAATATCAGATAGAGAACGATTCTTCTCGTATAGAAAGAAAGCGCTAGTTGAGTTTCGTCTTTCGAGCGAAGAAAGCCCTTTCGATTGGCCTTGTGTGATCAAGTTGAGGGGACTTTCCTCGTTTGAGTTAATGCTTTGGAAGTTTAAAAGTTTTAATTGATCCGGTTGAGGAGAGCGCCGACTCCAATGTTCGGCCAGCCGAGAACGATGCCCTTTCTTTTTCCTTTCTCATGCCTAACGCCTAAAAGCCCCCTTTCTGCTCTTTGCCATTCCGAAGTCTCAGAATCCGTTTACAGTTGATTTGTTGGTGGTAAGTGAGCCGCTCCAGCCGCCTTTGATGGGGATTGGGAATGAGCTTCATGCTCTGGCTCATCGTGAGACCTTGATTCCGGGGAAGGCGGTGAAAGAAATGAAAACTATCCTCCAAAAGCTCACCTTAAAGTGGGGCAGGCTAGCCTGTTAACAGATAAGCCTCATAAGCAACATAATGCTCGATAACAACATAGCTTCATTCTAACAACATCACTATCTTTTGGTTGCAAGAACATAAAGAAGGATAAAGAAAAGGGGGGATTCACAGAAAAGAGGTTGATGCCAAAGATCTGTTGGAGCATCTGCAACAATGTTCAGAATCCATGTGGCACCCAAAATCCGGTTGGCGGAGGGTGACCGGAATACTAAAAAAACTCCCTCTTCGCCATTTGAGTTATATCCCTTAGGTGTACTTTACATTGTTGGAAAACAGCATTTAGAAGAAGGGTCGAGGTGAGAGCGACTTTTGAGATCATTTCAATCTCTTCTACCCGCAGACTTGAATGAAATACCCAAAGCGGTTTCGGAGAAGAAATGACTAAATTGCCTTATCTTCTTTAGTGTCTGCGTTGGTACCTTCGCCCTTAGCCTTTGCTTCCGCCCCCCCATTCGTGAAGCCTGCTCTTTGCTTGGGCCTATCCTGTCTTTCATTCGTGTAAACTCTCTGCCCTCTTCCACTGAGACAAAGTCATTCTAACGCACGCTGAGCAGTTTCTCCACTTCGAAAGCTCAGTTTTGATTTCTGGAGAGATTCCATTATTTCCTCCTTTCCCTGTAGTACGCTAGCCTGTAGAGAACTTCAGTAGGACCGTGGCATCAATGCACCTTTTCGTCGATACTTATTTACGTAAACTAGATGTGAAGGCAATGTCAATTGTATGATGAGATACCGTAGTTGGCTCCTGTTAGCACGAGAGATAGATATGAAATGCCTCTTTTAGAGTATCTTGAAGTGCTAGGCTCAATAGTGTCCTCCCGTGAGATGAGCTGGGCAAGGATAGGTTCATTCTTGTATGAGGAAGAAGCGCGTATATCCTTCTTATTGGAGAGATTGGATACTCACCATTACGCTGTCAACTTGAATATTCGCTCAGCCAGCCTTCCAACCCGAGTTCCGACTTCACTTTAAGTAGTCTCGTTACGCAACGAGTGAACGATCTTGCCCCTGTATTTAAGCCAGTCTGTCTTCCTATTTATTCAGGATGGAATGCTAGACCCAAGGGAGTGGATGGACCAGTGGCTTAAGCTTCTGTCTTTGAATAGACTGAGGTCTCGTTGCTTGACTTCCTCTCCCTTATGAAAGTTGGGACACTGGCCCGTCACACCTGGTTGCCTTAGTAGGACAGGGAAGACTTCTTTCTTTCGACTTTTGACTCAATTGACATGAATCCAGCTCCTTTGTTAGAATCCGGTGATGCTGCTTTCGCCCAACTCTTTGAATCAAGTCAAGTCAGTCCCTGATCTCCTCCGGTGGCCTGACTTTGCTTTCAGGTCAATAAACGAATCTAGCTTACGCTTGGACTCCTGAATTGATATAACTAGAATTGCATGTGTTAAGCGTTCGAATAGCTGGCTTTATCCTTGGTATTCCTTTTTGGGTTGGGAGAAGTAGGAATTGTTAGCCAAAGACTTCCGTCAATGAACATGAGAAAGAGGCACTCCTTCTCTTGTCGAAGATGAGGCCTGCAGACAAGTCTGACATATATTACCTCATTTATCAAATAGCGCTCACTGCCCTCCCTCGCATCGCATGGCTCAGATTCGCTTTTTCTTCTCTTCAAAAGCTTTAGGAAAGGAATTTAGAAAGCTCCAGGTCCAGATGGGCCAATCTTTTATCAGACGATATCGATCGGTTGCTATAATTAGCATTATGAGCTGCATTCAAATGAGTTGTTAAGTACGATATATGAGCTGTCTCAACTGGATCAATAGCTTTTCCACCCAATTCCTCTTTCTCATTAAGAAACTAATCTTCCCTGGTCTAAGGAAACAGGAACAGGATGTGAGGCTTCGCCGATTGAAGAATGTGATTTTTCTTTTTCTATAGCTGAAATTAACCTTCTTTTGAGAGGGAGGACAAGTCCAACATTTCCCTTCCCGCCGAGTAAGGTGATTTGCTTCCTTTGTCTCACGCAGGAAAGCATGAACTCCAGTTAGTCTGATGCGTAGAATCAGCTTCTGAGAATCTTCTTCCGAGAATTGAATATGGAAGAGAGCTCGAGCTCCTTCGTCAAGATCTTTTCGATGTTGTTGACAGAGAGGGTTTGAGGTTTCAATATCCTACTACGAATGAATTGCCTTCTTTGCAAGAGCCTGACATCCTGATATTCCGCAATTTCCAATCCCTGCAGCAGGATGGGATTCCGCACTTGTTGTTCTGTCCTGGCGCTTTCTTTCTCCGTAAGATCCGGAAGCTAGGATTCGTCGAATAGTCTCCATCAGCGTGACCAAGAAAGTGTGTTGTTTTGAGTAGTCATTTAGGTGGTAACAGGAGCAGCGGTGAAGTATACCTTTGAAAGTGAATTGCAAGGGTCAGGCACAAATGCATTACTAAAGAATAACCAACCAGAAGGGAGCGTGGAAAGAAGGATTGGTCCGCGCTATCTATGGGCAGGATGCCTGGGAAAACAATCCCAAGGGAAGCTTATCGCTAGTATTACGAGTGCCGAACGCACTTCCTGATCGGTAGCGGATCAAGCTCTGACGTGGAATCACTTAAGAGAGAGAATGGGCACCACCCCAAGGCATAAAAGGTCGTGAGCAAGCGTTTTCGTTTGCTTTGGTGGGTACGGAGCTTCCCCTTGTCTTGGCCCATGCTTCCCATCCATCGACTCAGGATTTTAATCAAAATCGGATACTCTTTTTTGTGGTTGGATCACGTTCCGTCGAGATCTTCCACCCCAGTATTAGCATATCGCCCTTCGTGAAGCCATCGGATTGGGATTAGCTAGTAGAATGGTTCCATAGTCCTGTCATTCATTGATCCTGGCTGGGTCTATAGATAGAGCAAAGGAAGAAGTCGCAACAAAGAGCAGCTTGACTGCAGCTCCACGGTCTGTAGATCTGATAGTTGCCTTTCTTTTTGGTTTGAGGAAAAAAAAATCAGAAAGATTAGAGGCTGCCTTAGATTGCCCGTAAAGCATGCCACTAGTACCATGAAGGGGCTTCGACGGTTCCTATCTTGGAGAGTCCGAGACCTTCTCCTAGGCACTTCTCGGAGGCAACTGGACTCTCTTTGATTTCACAGAAAATGGAGAAATGAATTGATCGATTCATTGGATCCTAGGTCGGGACTGACGGGGCTCGAACCCGCAGCTTCCGCCTTGACAGGGCGGTGCTCTGACCGATTGAACTACAATCCCCAGAAAGCCAAATTCTTTCTTTTTTCTCATCATTATTGAGTTTCGCCGTGTTGTAACAGAGACACGAATGATATTATATATTATTATAATTTATTATTATAAAATAAAATAAAATGCAGTGAACTCTAGTGGGCTAATTCATGAATTGAATCATGACGACTATATAAGCTATTCTGATATTAAGATTCGATATAGATGAAATCGTGGAAGCGGATCTTTGATTTCCTTTTTCCACGTAAGAATTCGTCGTCCGATTGAATCTTCTTGTTCCTGGATGCTCCATAGGAATCCATCGCTATTCCTTTCCTCCATCGAGAAAGGTTCATTTCGAATCACAAGAGCAATCTCTCTTTTCATAATTCATTTTTCTTTTCGTTATGGTAATGCAATGCAAGAGGTCGGAAATCAAGTTGTTTCTGATGATGAAAAGAGCTTTTTTATGTTATGTGAAATTGATGATCTTAAAGGGTCGGTTTTGTTAGAAGACGACTGTCGGTATCTGATGGTAAGATACCTATGGTCGGTATATCTTTGAAAGCTCAGACGGAGAGAATAAACTGACTCCTCGAGGGCTACTTAAGGCACTTTAGTGCAAACCAGAAGGACTGGAGTTGTTGGATGTTGCTCAGTGCTGCTATAACTTAACAACCAAAAAGCTCTGCCTCGAACTTCAGCCCCTTCGAGTTGGTCACGGGGCAACAGCCTCTGACGCCCCACACCATTGCGAAAAGAGGGGGCGTCGCCCATCAGCCTACTTTGCCAAGAGGTGGCAGGATCGCAAGGACCTAGCCCAAACCGTCACTCTTTATCCGGTTCCTCTTGTCCAGAGAATACCCTTGTGGAATACCCTTCGACTTACCTAGATTTTAGAAAGATCGAAAAGTCTTCCCCAGAAAGCGCAAACGACTCTAATGGTTACGAGCCAAGTCGAGGGGATCTGCTTTAGTACACAACGAGGATTCCCCGCCTGACATCTAGGGCAGTCCCTTTCCTAGATGGAGTAGCTGAAGAACGAGCTAGAAAGAGGATAATTTATTATAGCCAACTCAATTCAAGCAAGAGCTCGAAAAGCAGTGCACTGAAAACAAGTAGCTTAGGATCTTTGGTCAGGTAGCTTAGGGGAACTTGTTCTCGTTTCTATAGCTTGGTTAGCAGATGGGTAATCAGAGGCCCCTACTTTGAACTAGGTTTGAAACTCTACAAGGTGGGCAAGATGACATATCTATCACCAAGTGCAATGGAGCTTGGACATAACCCATAGATAGAAGTTAGACACCTACATCTTGTTCTCTTTCAGATCCTAGTTTCGTTTCTAAAAAAATAAGAAATGATACCTAGATCACTACTCCTCTTACCTTATTATTATCACCAGTGCGGATCTAGGGAAGACAAAGAAGAAAGATGCTTCTGAGACTATCAAGATATGTAGGTAGCTTGATATGTAGGGGAACTCGATGAACTTCTATGAGTGTAGGTCATAGGAGGTAGTCCATCTGAACTATATATCCCCCCTTCCCTTATGTTGTTGAAAGGCATTCTTCACGTCCCTCGGTGGCTCCATAGACCGAACTCCCTCCTTCTACGCGCCCTACAGATTCTACCAATTGGCCCGAGAGCTACGCCCTTAACTCAAGCTTTCTTCCCAAAGATTCTGTTCCCTAAGGCAAAGTGAATGGCAAGTTCGGGAATGTTTAGGCTTCACATTAATAGAATGAGAAATAGGAAAGATAGCTTGGTTAGGTTCTGAGTCACCAAATACGATTGGTGATCTCCAGAGAAAAAGATAAATATTTGTATCAAGATTGGTAGATTAGGGGACGGGCTTAGACTTTATTGGCGGGCTTTCCGGGAGACACTAACCCCCTCTATACGAGAGAGCCTTACTGAATAATAAAAAGAAGCTAGAGGCCCACTCTGACTTAGAGTAGTCATCGCGTAAATTCAAGAGGTGCCATCTTGCCTCGCACACCCCGCTCTTTAAAGGTTAGGGTATATATGTCCCCTCTCCCCCCGATATGTTGTCTATCAAGGGAAGGTTCTGGGCCATAGGCTTCTTTAGCTGACAGTAGAGGAGAGTAGAAAGCCATAGGTCGATAGCCCGGTTTTGATTGAATATCCTTACCCGCGCTTCCAGGCTTCCTAAGGGAGTTAGCTTGATCCCCCGGTTCTACCGATGCCTTCCTTCGCTCGGAAATCCAATAACATCGTTGTTAGTCGGGCCGGGGTCACATGGAAAAGTAAGGGTCCGAAGGAGCTGTTGAAACAACTGGTGCTTGCCCGGACCCGGGGGTATTGTCTCAACGAATAAGTTCTTGTAGGAGTGAAGTTTTTATATAATTCGGCAAGCAAAAAAAGAAGAAAAAAAAAGAAATCCATGGTTGATCAGCAGAAGCAGATGCCATAGAACGGTATTCGGCTTCAGCACTAGATCTAAATCTAGATCAGTGCAGCAAGATGTAGCTCATCCCCACTCTCAGTAACTTCATGATGAAAGATGGGAGGAATGAATGGTAAGTATAAGAATGGTCAGTCAGGCGGCAGGGGGAGACAAGACGGTACGCCTACTCCCTAAAGAGATGGAAACCCTACCTATGCAAGATTGAATGCAGTGCTGCTTGGACAACATCATTTAGTACAGTCAGCTAGGAAGCACTAGCTAGGCAAGTCATACTGGGAATGCTGTTCCACACATTGGCTCAATTCTACCTTCCACATCAAATTCTTCCTTCGCCCAGCTGAGAGGTGGCCAGAGAGGACATGCAAACTTTCCAAAGAGATGTGAGAGAGAGGTGGTATGTTTTGACGAATGACTACTCTTTTCCCTTTAGGTGGTATTCTAAAAAAAGCATACAAATCAATAAGAAGTGGTATCTGTTGATGAAATGCCATTGCATGGATCTCCCTCCACAGCAAGAGAAGCATTTGATGGCGAGGTAAAAGCACAAGGATGAATGCCCTTGGTCCTCTCTTTGATAGTCCGATTCGTACATCAAATAATTCATGTAGTAGATCGATCTAGTGATTGGTCAATGACATGCGAGTTACATGATTGATCTGCAAGGGAGAATCAATGCGATTAGACAGGAAGGCTAGCTTGAATGAACAGTAGCACAGGTATAGGACTTCGAAGCTTCTTTGACCACTGACATATCAATGAATGGAACTGAAAGACGAGAGTGAAAGAGCGGGAGCACAAACGAGGTAGCTTATGCTTTTTTTCATCCTCACTCGAGGGAGATCTAGCCACTCCTACTACTAGCTTCCTAACTCGGATAGAAAGCAACTCACTATAAAAAACCTAACAGAAGAATAAGGATCAACGAACCGGGGGGAGCAAACCACCACTGCTGATATGGAATTCTATTTCCACTTTCAGTTTCACCTCTCTTCTCGAATGTGTGCGGACCTTGTCTCCTCGCTGGCCGTCATCCCGGCCCTTCTACTTCGTGGTCTTTTTACCTCTCCTTGTCAATTGAGCTAAGCTAGTTCGAACCCGTATGTCAGCAACCCCTTCTTTCACAAGGGATTTGTCCTACTCCTACTGCCTGGAAGAGTGATTTCTTACCTCTCCTTTGGGTCCTGGATAGCTTCGGTGACTGGACTTCTCATCCTTCTGCTTCTGTCCTTAGTTACAATCAAAATTGGGGACAAGCACTACCGTGAAAAGGTCCGGTCTCGTACTAAAACAGACTTTTTGATTCCAACGCACTTCACTCTTGTCCACATCCGAACTGGATCCTTTCCATGTCTTATAGGTGCATGCAGGCAGCTTGAGATCGAACTTCTACTTCGTAAACTCAGCCTCATCCGAAGCGAGGAATCAATCTATCTTTTCCGCTAGCCTTTTCCTTTTTTAGTATTAGAATAGAATCTAGCTCCTGCATCTTCATTCGATAGCTTTGAATGCGGGGAATCTCGCAATACTCAGAAAGGCCTGTCAGCGATAGACTATCAAAATATAGTTTTTGAATGCGTCAAAACCAAGTAGTCGCTCCCTGACCCATACACCTATTGTAATGTCGGTCAACGAGGTAAAGAATCAGAATCGGAATCAAGAGTACTTTCCTAAGATAAGAAGCTAGATAGAAGATAAAAAAAGAATCCCTTTCGAGCAGAGAAGAGAATGCCGAGAGATTGATTGGCAGCAGAAGCGGTTGACTCGTCAGAATTGAAATCTTTTTTGTCTCCCTTCCACGTATATTAAGATCATCTCTCTACCAATGCAGTTGGTTGTTCGTTGCACTCACCCTTGCCCCATTGTGATAAAGGCCCTACCAACAAGAGGTCCTACTTTACGCATTCAGTACTAGCTCCAGCAAGGGGCTCCTCCGTGTCCCCTTGTCTCCGCGAATGCTACATGACAAACTCAGCTCTTCCACCTTGCTTTCCTGATTCCGATTAGATAGTGGATGAGCTGAGTGGGAAGACTCGTTTACTACGTATATAAAAGGGGTCTAAAAGCAGCCATTAGATATAAAATTATACACCTTGAACTTCTATTCCATGTCTCTTGATCTTAGATACTATATTTGACGATCTATCTCTATTAGACAATCGCTGGACTTGCCCATCACGGCATGAGAGGAGTTACCCCCTGTTTGATTGATAACCGCATCTCCTGTCTATCATTGAAGAAGGGAAGGCAAAGAAGTAACTGAGGGAAGCTCGAAGAAAACTCTTTTAGAGCCTGGTACAAGCCAAGCCCCTTCGATTCGGCAACAAGAGTCGGTTATGGAAGGGGCTTTTGGTCGGCTTTCCCGTTCTTGATTCTAGCCGATAGGCTTTATAGCATAGCGGACCTGCTTTGCTGACAGGTAATATATGAAATATATCGTTGCGCTTGCCCTCACTTAGAAACTCTACGCCCCCTATTATATATACATGCTCTCGAAACTAGATTCACTCGTTTTTGTCTCCGGCACCTATTTCAGAGCAGTCTGGCGATTAGCCTATCTCGCACTACTCGAAGACTTCGTAAACTCATTGTTGGGTTCTATCGTAGTGAAAGTTGCTGTGAGGAGATCCTTGTGCCAGTGAAGATTGCTTCCAGTGATCGGGAAATAATAAATACAAAAACCATTGTTTTATATCCAACACAACACTCCGGATAGGCGGAAGGATCTATGTCTATCCCCAACTTCCTTTCAATCCACATCGGAAAATTTTTGCTTTTTCTACGGGGAGTCATCAAAGGAGGAATAGGCATACGCTGGTTCGATAAGCCAAGGAAAAACAACCACCGCTTGGTTTTGACACTCAAGCGACCCGCCCTTTTACTAGGTTGGGCAAGCTTGTATGCTCCTACTCCCAACAAGGTGCTGGTCGAGATCGTGGAACTATCGCTCGAGAAGTAAGTGAGCTGGTCCTTGTTTGGTCATAAGGGCAATCGTTCTTCTCCGGTCAGGGGCTTAGGTCCGAGGGTTATCCGCGATTGGTAATGGCATAACCAGAAAAGGGGTAGAGGAAACAAGGTTACGCGCTGGGTAGCGCAGCGCATCTGTTTCGGGTACAGAGGCGACGAGGGGACCCGGCCACCCAACCCAGCAGGTCAGGGGCGGGCCGGCCATAGGTTCGAATCCTGCCACCTTTCTTGTGGATCATCCTGTGGTTACCGGATGATGGGAATAACAAAGCAGAAATTTTGAAATGAGCACGAAATGTCAATATATGAATTGTTTCATTATTCGTTATTTCCGGGTCCTTTCGTTGCATTCACTTATAACAAGAAACAACCACCAGCGTTTGGTGCAGCACCCGCATTTTGGTGTATTCTTCTTTCTTTCCTTGGTCTTTCGTTCCGTCATATTCCTAATAACTTATCCAATTACAACGTATTAACCGCTAATGCACCTTTCTTTTATCAAATCTCAGGGACATGGTCTAATCATGAGGGTAGTATTTTATCATGGTGTCGGATCCCAAGTTTTTATGGATTCCTTCTTTGTTACCGGGGTCGACTCCAAAGCCATAATGTCTCAAAACGAGGAGACCATAGAGAAACTCTTTTTTATTCCTTTGTCTCGAACTTCGTGAAGAACTCCATTCTATCTCTCCCTCGTTACGAACAAAAAAGTGGGGCTGCGCCCCAGTTGTACACCCCCTTCGATTCCGACCTTGTTGATTCTGAACTTCGTTTGCAAAGGAATCGGACTTTTGACGGGCCAGCACTTTTTTATGCGCCGCTTTACCCTGAAAGGAGAATGAGCTTTGCTCCTCTGGGCGCTAGGCGCTCCCGTGGTTCGCAAGAAGGAAAAAGGACTCATCCTTTGTTGCATCTGGCACGAGATGATAAAGAGAGAGCTTCGTCTATCGATGAAAAGCGGATTGACGGAGCTCTTGGCATTGCTTTGTTTTTCTCTCTTTTCTTATCAGCGAGTTCTGATCCTTTTGTTCGAAATTTCTTCGTTCGTACCGAACCGCTTGCAGAATCAAATCCTGTTCCACAAGATCCTATATCAGCTATACATCCTCCTTGCATTTATGCCGGAGACGTCGCCAGTGCTATGGGCTTTGGCTTATGTAGATCAAAAATGATGAATGGGATTGTGTCACTCCACTCGCCGCCAATGCGGAAGGATGCCGTCGAAAAGAAAGGAACGCTGCTTCGCTCTGCTGGATGCGTCGGATCCCGTATAACAAGCGAGTTTTTTACCCTAAAATTCAAACATGTGGGCGCAAAATGCTATCCTGCTCTATTGTTACGTAGCAATAGAAGCCCGCTCATGCTGCTTCGGCGGCGCTTTTTCGCCTTCTCTTCGCTCTGGACAGGAGCGCTAGTGGACACGGGGGGAGAGCAGACGAAGCGTGTCTTTCGTAATGGAAAGAAAGAGACCACTACTTCGCCTCTTTGTTGGACCGCCGGCGCGAACACAGTGGTCTCTGACCAGGACCAGGAACCAATTCGAATTTGGATCTTGACATGTTGGTGGTTGGTAACCGTAGGCATCTTGCCAGGAAGTTGGTGGGCTCATCATGAATTAGGTCGGGGTGGCTGGTGGTTTCGGGATCCCGTAGAAAATGCTTCTTTTATGCCTCGGGTATTAGCCACAGCTCGTATTCATTCAGTAATTATACCCCTTCTTCATTCTTGGACCTCGTTTCTTAATATTGTGACTCTTCCATGCTGTGTCTCAGGAACCTTTTCAATACGGTCCGGATTGCTAGCTCCCGTTCATAGTTTTGCTACAGATGATACACGAGGAATCTTTTTATGGCGGTTCTTCCTTCTAATGACCGGCATATCTATGATTCTTTTCTCCCAGATGAAGCAGCAGGCATCGGTCCGTAGAACCTATAAAAAAGAGATGGTTGTGGCGCGAAGTACTCTTGTGCACCTACGTCACTCGGCTCGCGCGCAACCCCGCCCCGTTATGTTATGGAAGAATTGAACTTCTTGCTGGGCTGGGTATTCAGAGCCAGCAATTGGCTGCTGGATTTCGACCCGAAACTAGAAAAAGATCGCTTCGGGGGTCACTATGGCGTGGCTGAATGTAGAGCAGTCCGCCCCTAAAGCGTTTGATCAGTATATTTTTTAGAACTTCGGAAGATGGTCAAGGTAGCTTGCTTCCAAGCCACTGCACTAGATGCGCATGTAGTCATAGTAGTCGGCTCAGAATGCCTCTGTTCTATACTCAAATCCCCCTTCGAATGAATGGGGAATTACGTCGATCTTTGATCTGCAGAATAAGGCCTACGAGCTCTCTGTTTTAGTTTTATGGCAGAGAAAGATAGCTCCTGCCTCCTGAGGTCCTTACAGGGACTGGTCAAAAACTTCTTTTTTTATTGAATTTACGCGGGGGAAGAAAGAACTAACTTCGCTTCTGGCTTTCCTGATCTCCAGCTAAAGAAGAAAGAGAGATGGGTTCGTTCATCAATTCAAAAACGCTTGTTTCGTACCTTTAAAAGCAAATTTGCTGCTCGAAGAATAGAAATCTGGCGCTCACTAATGGGCTTAGAGTTGTATCAGTTGGCTATTGGTATATAATAACTTCTTTTGCAATTGGTTCTCTTTCTTTTCCAGAATCAAAAAAGTCCTTTGGTCGCGATCAAAAATCAAAGGCAGAATAACGAGCTGAGAAAGGGGGCAAAGCGGAAGGAAGAGAGGCTAAGCACTAGGCGTTCCGATCGATGCTTAGTTCACTCCCAAGAAAGAAAAAAGCGTTTACCATTGGCCCTATAATCATAAGAAAAGCCGTACTCCTCCCATACTCTGGTGAATAATTTAATTGCCTCAGTCCGATCAACTTATATTATTAGTCAGTAGCTTGCTTGAGATTTGGAATTAGAGGGGACAATAGCAAGTGACGGTTTCATTCCTTATGACTTCTTACTACTAACTAGGGCTAGGGTTTAGTTTCTGATATAACTGAAATCCTACGATGAACTAAACGAGACTTATGGAGGGACTAGCTTTGCTTGCTCCCCTGTGATAGTCTAATTGGGAACTGATCCCTCGATAAGTGATAGATAAGAATCTGGTTACGAAACCCCTGTGATGAAGGAAAGCTAACTAGCAAACTCTGCTTCTCCGTCCTGGAATCCAATGCAACCTTCGACCGACCTCTCCAGGTGACCCGACAAGGTAAGCAAGTGAACCCCCCTAATCCCTCTCCTTCGGACCCTCTATTCCACTCCCTTCTGAGCCCACATCTCCATGTCCTATCGATGCTGATCTCTCCCCTAGCTCGCCATATATTGCATCTCCAACTACAGGTAAGAAGCTCCATCCGAGGGAAGATAAGCCATCTACGAGACCATTCCTGCGAATGAACAGAGCACTTTCGAAACCTCTTATCGAGACCCCATCTCCTGCTAATTATTCATCTGGTGGCGAAGGGCGACTCCACCTGCTAAGCAGGCCAAGCTTTCTATTCCCTTCCAGCAAGCAGCTGATAGCCATCAGTCACGGCTCCATAAGGCAATAAATTGGGTCAATAGCCACCATCAAAAGAAAGAAGGAAAGGAAGCTGCCTAAGCCCTTCACTAAGACCTGGCGAACTACCACCCTCCCTCTCTTGATATCGAATCCAGTGGAAGCGCCACCCTCTTCTTATCTTTCTTCGTCTCCTGGCCCTGAATAGAAGCTCCAAAGTCCAAGCTCTCCTGCTCCTGTTTCTGGATTCCTCTGCTCTTGATGAATGGAATGACCCCAACTGCTGCTATCGATGAAGTTCTTTCTGTCCCTCGATCCGACCTTTTTAGGTATAAGAATAAGAACAGTGAGCCATCTCCTGCAATCTATGAACCTGGACCCGAACCATCTTATCTAATACCTTCGAACGAAGACCTTGGAAACCCATCCTTTCACCTCTAACGATAAGGGGGGCGGGATAGCTGGTTGTCTTCCCGGGCAAGCGAGTAAGTAGGAAGCTCTTTTTCAAATGGCAAGTAGGCAGGCCGTGAGCTAGCCAATAAGTGTAAGATGTATTGATAGTTCAGTGAAGCCAATGAGTATGGCAATCCGGTTCCAGCTGCTTGCTGGATAGCCGAAGACAGATTGACTTTGGGCTGAACTTGAAATTCGGTCGAGGCGGCAAGGCCATTCTTGGACGTACGTTGAATATCCACTTTGCTGACTTGTCTTGTACTAGTACCCATTCTCCCCTGGAGAGGTCCAGGAGGGACCTCATCATGCCCCATCTTTCCCTTGCCTTTATTCAATATTCAATTTCTAAGCCAGATTGCATGACAAGCACACGATGCAACATACTCAGCTTCGTAGAAAGCGTCACAATCGGTTCTTTCTTGGAACTCCATGTAAAAGCAGTATTTACAAGATAGAAAAGAAAGCCAGTAGTACTTTTTCTATCATCCAAGTCTCCAGCCCAATCACTATCAAAATAACCCAAAAGTCATAACTTCTACGAAGCTGAATAGAATAACCCTCAAGTGTGTCACCCGGCCTCACATGCGCATCTCTTGATCACAACCCTTAACGTAACGGTAACGGTCTTTTCTCTCCAAATCCGTCTATTTCCCCGTCCGGGGAACTTTCTTCTTGTATCTCTTGTTTAAATGCTTGAGAGAGCCTTTTTCAAGGAAAAGCTAGTAGATCCGCCTTAGATTCTTTTTTCGCCTCTTTTCTTTCGGGTACGGGTAGTAAGTGAATGAAAGAACGACAATCATAGTCTCAATTCCTCTGACGCGATGTCAGCGGCAGTCTGACTTTTTAGGAACTGATAGCGCTAACTTCCTGTCGGGATCAATCTCGGATTCTGCTTCTAAAGCTGTCTTGATAAGGGCTTCTCTCTAAGTTGATTGGTGAACCTAAAAGTGGCCTTGGTAGGCTCGAGTTTCTTTCTTTAAATGAAGTGGTTTTTGCCACGATAGAGGAAAAAGGAATGAATGGAGAGGTAGCAGCAGCTGGATCGAATCATATAAGATGGTCTTCCCATCACTCTTTCCTCGTCAGCGAGGGTCGAGTATTGATATACAATAAAAAGCCCGGGCTGGCACCCTGCTTTGCTAGTGAGGAAGCGTATCAATAAAGATACCCAGCGTCTTTACTATAAGTTACTCGGATTAGCTCTTGGCTTGGGATTCTTATTGCATGCAGGGCTGACTTTCTTTCTTGTGCCCGCGAGACCCGAGCGCCATTCCCATCTTTTAAGAGGGCAAGGCCACCCGCTACTTCAGTTCTTGACCCAGAAAGAAAGGGACATTAAGCGAGGAGCTACGGTGTCAGGATCCATAGGATTTATCTAGTATAAAGGGTCTGCTGGCTAGAAGCACAGCACAATAGGATCCGTCTCGTTCCCTCGTTCCCCAGGTGCTAGCACCGAAGATGGGCTATTGGTTGCCTTCACTACCAATGTCATGCTCCGATCCAGCCTTTGCCGCTGGAACAAGGAGAAGCCGGGGAAGGTGAGATTGATAGTACTGAAGATGCTTTCCTCTTGTCCCTAACTGTGAATCTATTGGGAAAAATTCTTTTGGTCGGGATTTTTTCACGTTTTATCGGGGACTCCATTTTCCGGACCACAGCTAGTTTGAACGAAAACCCGGGAATTTTTGAAGCAAGTTTGAGTTTTCTCATTTTTGCTTTTTTTTCGGAAAGAAAAAAGAATTGTCGGACCTCCCTTCCCTAAAACGGGCTGATGAGCTTTTTCACCTATATACAACGTGAAAGTTTGCCAGCCCTCACATGAGTGAAATTAGGCTGAGTCACTTTTCCAGCTATACGAAAGGCCAAAGTGAAAGTTTTGAAATAGTCCCGGTTACTCACTTTTTTATTATATGAGAGTCAGCGGTTGGTCCTGCACCAAGCCTTTAATGCTGAATTGGTTCTATCTTTTTCCTTTTGATTAGGTGAGTTATAGTTATGTCAAAGGTCCATGAAGGCCATTGGAAGCCTATCAAGCTGTCTAGAGTAGGTCCTGAAATTGACCATTTCTTTATGATTTCATCTTTTGTACCCTGTAGTGAGAATGAGGCTCAAGTTAGCGTTAGCCTTTAAGGAATGACATGAAGAAGTGAGAATTCTCTTTTAATTTAAGGAAGGGATGTTCGCTCTGGAATTGCTCTTCCGGTAACTGGTAGTCAGCACCTTCGGTCCGGGTTACAACCTGACCTCACTTACTAAATGGAATAACCAGAGGGACATTCCTACTTCCAGAAGGAGGGGCTTGAATAGTAAGAGCAAGACAGCCTGACTTAAATGCCAGTACTCCCGCTCCGTGGGGTATGAAAGGGGTAAGCTGCTAGAATCTCTTGCCAGTAAAAGAAGAAGGTTTTCGAGGATTACAAAAAGCCTACTTGTAGGCAGGACTTTCAGTTACAATGTCTAGGTTGGGAAAGCCTTTCTAAAGCCAATCGATTATCGGATTTCACCAACCCAACTACCACTACCAGGGTATTCCTAGATCCGCTCTCAGATCGCATTCCAGTCTTCAATCAAACGGAATGAAAGCAGGAGATTGATTAGCTATAGTAGCTGCAAACAAATCTCGTGACGGTGATCAAACAGCATTAGCTACGTCTCGTCTCTTGACGAGTCCTTACCCCCAGATCGAAACGTTACGATTCACTCCGGTGCTGCTTGCTGGTGGAGGTTGGGATCAACTATGAATAAGAAGTCGAAGAAGTAAAGACTCCCTAGATCCGCCTCTTACTTACCTACCTTCCCTGACTAGCTAGTTTGGTTGGTATCTATGGATACCTCCTTTTCGGCTCATACATAAAGGCCATCCTTGAGTTCGCTGCTAAACGAAGACGGGAAGGGATAGCTGAGGGGGGCAAAAAGATCGATTCGGTTTGGACGCTCATCTCGGACAGCTGGTAAGGCTGACAGAGACCGTTTCATAGTCAGAAAATTGGGAACTACGATCACGAGGTTGAGAGAATTCAAGGGATTCGCCTCTCAGGTCCGTGGTCTAGCGATCCAGAGGGGAAGTGGTATCCGAAGCCAGGTAGACCCGTTCCGCGTGGTGTGTTCATTCCAAAAGAACTATGGAGTTCAGGGTTCCACCTGACCTGACATCAACTCGTATAGGCATAGGGATGAATTGAATAGAGAATCGGGTCAAGGAACTCACTTTTTTCGCTTACCCTTCATAGAATGGCTCTATTTATATAGCTTACGCTTACGAAATGAAGCCCGCCAGTAAAAGAAATGGGGGGAGCGAAGGAAGGGGAAGCTTGGATTCTGAAAATGGAGCTGGTTGTTTTCCATGAGATGGCGCTGTGTTAGGGTTACCTGTGGGAACGACAGAGAGGGGGGAAGAAGATGTTGTTGATGAGCTGGACTTGACCAGGCTTACTGAGGAACCCACCCTCGCATCCACGTGATGTTCCTTGGATACCAAGGCCAAAGCCAAACGATTGGACTGCTTTTCTGGGCCTGGACCTACTTTAGAGAGGTCTTTCGGCTTGGACATGACGTTTGCTTGATATTGGGCGGAGTGGGCTTTGTTTGCTGCTTTGCAGAGACTAGGCTAGGCCACGTGAATTGACCTCACCCATCACATCATCTTGGGAAGCTCCTCCCTCCTCAACAAGCTCCACCTCCAGAATATCTAGAACCGGTTGGGATTGGACTAGATTGGTTCACTCAATATCCTATATAAAGGAGAAAGGCCCAAATCATATATAATGATATAATTGAAATTAAAGTTATGGACTCATTTTATAGATATGTTTATGTCTTATCAAGAAGCCCAAAAACTCTTGGATCTCTATACTTTAGAAGAGTTGAGGAATTTCCTGGAGCTCTTTCTTTCCATTTCTTTTCTGGTGTAAAACCCTCCCTATCAATACTTCCTTGCTATCCATTGACAAGAGTTGTAGGGACAAAAATGAGTAATCGAACCCCTTAGACCCTTTTGCATACTTCGATCTACAAGGCTTTAATCGATGCTTTTGTCAAGGCGGCTCCTCATATGAAATCATGAAAAATAGAAATAGCCCATAAAATGACAGCCATCAAAAGGCCTAAGTCCATATTCTAGCCTCGGTCTGTCCAAATTCAGCGGTCTCTACCCAAGTAGCTCTGGCCCATGATCCAAGGGACCTGCAACCAGTTAATCATTCTTTCTTTATTTTCCAACCAATCCCTTTGATTCCGTTTCTGCAGCAGTATATAATCTCGGTCCCTTACCTTGATGCCTACAGCTCAATTTGTTTTCCAGTGATGGCAATAATCCGCGAAATACTGTTTTTTCTTTTTCTTCTTCTTGGGTTGTTTCTGAATGGCATCATAGCTACACGAGGGAAAGCGATGCTGCCCACTCTCCCGGGGGCCGCTTTCTTCCCCTCAAAAATGCCAGTTCCACCATCAGGGCCCAGCAAGCAGCATAATTCTGTTCCGAGGCTGCGTTTCATTCCAGCAACAGTAGTATATGGTTCGAAGCGCCTTGTTCCATCCGGCGCGAATCCCCTCCATCACTAGTATAGTGGAGGTGTTATTTGTATTGCAATAATGAATAAATGTACGAACACAAATAATGAGCAGACCAGCCCACTTTTATATGTGGGTTCATTTCATAATTTCTTTTTGTTTTGAATAAAGAAGCGCGCGTGTAACGCAGGTGTTTTTCTCGGTTGATGGATGGGATAAATGCCTATATCGCTTTATAATGTTATTGTTATGTTGATGCTATATTAAAGAATATAATCTAAAAAAGTTGCTTAAAGTCCCATTCTTTATAATTGTCTTTCTCGTCCTAAATTAAATAAAGTACGAACTTCAAGTCTTAATTGTTTACTCAACAGGAAGCGTCACAGCCTAGGTTTGGGCCACACCGAAGCATTCTATGTGTGTGCAGTAATAGTTTTCGAAATTTCCGAGGTAGGTTCTTTTTTAATCTAGAGCGATTTGCCTGCTTCTTTCTAGGCTATGGTTTACCTGTATCATGCAAATGTCCAACACTTAGGTGCTTTCTAAGATCCAGCTCAACTAAAGCATGTGCGGAATATCCCTTTCCCGGGCGGGAAAGCCTTTCTTTTGTTCCATTCCAGGAGAAGAATGCCATGCCACTCAACCAGAGGCAGAGAAGCGGAATGGCAAGAAGCAGAGAAAAAGACAATGAAAAACAGAAGGATTCGAAGGATCTCCCTTAGCCCTTCAAGAAAGCTGGCACACACGGAAAGAGACAAGGATTGAACATTAGTACTGGATTCTTGATCCCCTGATCTTGATATATGAATAGGACGGACGAAGTCAAAGACGAAGAGAGATCATAACAGGCACAAAAGGCCAATTAACAAAGCGAGAGTAGGGATCTCTTCTCTTCAGACGGGGAGGGCTCTTCCAGCACTCTTTCCAGCTAGAAGAAAGCAACCAACAAAGCCAGACAGCAATCAAGAGAGTGGGGCAGTCTCATCCCATGAAAGGTAAGGAAGGACTGCAGCTTTCCCGAGTGGAAGAGGTTCAATTCAATAGTTCCGACTCTGACTTTGAAGTGAAGCCCGGCCGGGTGAAGAAGCCTCAGCCCGAGCTTTGACTATGACTACGAGCAGTTGGGATCACATTCGAGGAGTAAAGTCAGAATGTAAGAAAGTAATGCAGTCAAGCAGGATTCGGAACAGGCAAGGTTCGAAGCGACTCAAAGGATTGGCAATGTAGCTCAGTCTTGTCTTGGAGTTGCACTGTGAAACTGAATCTCCATCTGGTATGGAAAGGAGGCATTCAAATGAAGAAGTAGCAAGGAGAGCTTCTGAAAATATAGGGTTCGGTGGGGAACATCTTTCGTCTCTTCACCGGTAATGCAGTCAAGCAGTTACGGTAGTGGAAATTTTCCCTATCCAGGCCGACAACAGGCTCGCTACCGAGACGAAATGCCACTCTTGGCAAAACGGCCCTCCCGCTAGGTAAAGGAATTGACTTGCTAACAGCCAAACAAGGGATTCGACTCTTAGAATATGTAACTTTCCTAGACTAGTTCCAGGGCAAGAAGGTAAGCTCCTTGCTAGGATGCTAAAGAGAATGCTGCTGCTGCTTTATGGAATTGATTAAAGCTTAACTCCTATTTGCACTCCTACTCCTAAGCCAAGAAGGCAGTGAGCAAGGGGCCTAGCCATAAAGCCGTCAGTTGGAGATAGCGTGATGCGCCCAGTACTTGTTATAAGGGTAAGGGGAGGCTGTTGGCGAGTGGAATAGAAAGAGTTCGTTGCATCAACAAAGTGGAGTAGTAAAGAGGAAAGAGCTGCGTATAGAGCTCCGGATTCTTTAGCAACTAGGAGAGCGACGGAGCTTCTTTTTGAAAGAAAAGGCTAAATCCCATTCTTCATTCAACCCCAAACTTCCTTACCTGCCTTAGTTCGATGTAATGCAACTAGATGAAATTCCCTCCTGGACTAAATAGCTGGGGGCTTATATGGCTTGATTGAGGTTGGCCGGAGCTAAGGGATCTGGCTCTATTGAACCAAAGCCAAAGGTAAATCAGAGCTCTTTCTCTTTTATATAGTAGAGAGACTCCCCCCTCAGTAACCAAATGATAGAGCTAGGAGAGCGGACGATTCTTTTTCTTTCTAACCGCAGCTTGGCTTTCCTCCATCCCGGGCTTAAGAATGCCTTGAAAGCCAGAAACTATCTAACCATACCAGTCGTTCACCCAATAAAAACTTGCCCCCGCACTCCCACTACCAATGAGAGGACTGAAAGCGGCCTACTTGAGAAAGAGAAGAGTTTGTGAAGCTGACCTCCACACAAATAGACTCAGATGGTATTCCCTTTGTTGAGTGGGAGGAGGAGAGTCTGCTGCTAGCAAACAGCAGATACAGATTTTCTTTGATATCACGATTCGGTGATAGGAGGCCTACTCTCCTTGAGATTAGAGAGTGGTGCTCCAAGGCATGGAGCTTGACTGGTAAGATCTCTCTTTCTGCTCTAAAAAAAGGTTTGATTTGGATTCATTTTGAATGTGAAGAGAACAAAGTTTTGGAGAAGGGACAATATTGGGTATGGAAGACCGCGATGTTCTTGCATCGATGGTGCCCGGGGCTTGACTTGGACGAGTTGCTCCTATCGGCATGGGTGGTTGGGTACGAAATGAGTGGGGTAGAGGAAATTTATTTTAGCAGTAAAAAGCATACGAAGAATGTTATAATGGAGAGTGCGGAAGATGGTCTATGGGAAACTCCAAGAAAAAAAGAGAGAGTAATAAGCAGGAGTCGATTCGATCTACTATGCCTTTCACTCGGTCTTTCTCGCCTTGGCTTTAAGCTTGAATTAAAGAAATGGATTATTGGGTCTGGGATCGATTTGATTGGAAAGTTCCTTGCCTCTTGTGCCGTGCGTGAGCTGTGCCTGCTTTTCCCTCAAAAAGCATTGAACCGCCTTTCCTCCAGTGAATCAATAGGCTAAACAACCGATCTTGCGACATCGATTTTTCCGATTTATCCTTTGAAATCAATGTCTCCACTCTCGCAAGGCGAGAGAAGCGTGGTAGCGCCTGTCAGCGCAGCTCTTTTTTTTTGGAACGGTACGAGCAGACCACTTAAGCAGATACCTAGACTTCCATTTTGAACTACCAAGCAAGGTAGTTGTATAGGCGGAATGGAGTATCCGTCATCGTAATCAGAACAAACTGAAGGAAGGAGACAGCACCAGATCAGCTTTCAAGAGAAAGCAAGAACCACTGAAAGAGGCCGTTTCGTATAATTACGCCAGCCAGCAAAGCAACTCATGCACTTGGAGCGAGCCACCTGGCGATTGAGGGGCAGTCATATGTTTATGTGAATAAATTATCCTCTCATCGATTACCGTAAGAAGACTTTCTCATTTAGAAAGAATGGCGAAAAAGGCCTCCTTGCATTGCCCAACTAGAGCGAAAAGCCTTATTGCGTTGCGGCCCTAAGTAGCTATGGGGTCTTGATGTACTTGGAACGGAGACCGCTTACCTGAGTATGGCGGTTCGGTAGCCGTTCAATGATAGCATGAGATCCTCGCTTCGGTTCCGGGCGTCATAGGGCAATATCCGCTAACTCGAATCAAGGAATGAAAGTTAGCGGATGCTATAATCTATTCCTACGCTAAGGATATACGCTTTGTCTTACTTCTATGTCTGAGTTTAGGTTTTTCTCTTTTTTGGCTGCATGCTCCTGAATTAGTGATTCTTAACCCTCCTAGCCTATGCTCACCAGATTTTGGACTTCTTCAAAGTGTGGTACAGGACACCTTCATCAACAATCTCTGTTCAATTCATCAAGAATGCAGTCCCTGTGAATGCGGGGAACCGCTCAATCGAGCTGCCAGTATTTACAGAGGAACCTCAATTTGATCCTTTAGAAGTCAAAAGGAAAAAGCTAGTTAAAGCGTCAGCTACTTATTTCGCAGCTATTTTGCTTAGTATAGCACTTACAGAATCACTTTCTTATTTAGGTATTTTACCATCTTAGAAGATCTTCTCAAAGCTGTACGATATGTTAATCGGATTCATACCTCATACTATGATGCGGGAGCAGCTCTTGCATTATGTCTTTTCTTCTGCCTCGGGTTTTCTCTTCCTCATGTAGACGCAAAAATCTTAAAATTCCTTAATAAAAAAGAATGCGTTGGCGTTCTTTCTTTTTTGAAGTGGATCCTCTTTTTCTTTGTTTGTTTAAAGGCTAGCTTTCCCGCTTTGGTTCAGTTACTCTTCTCTTCTATGATGCTCTTACTCCGATCTCGTAACTCATCAAGAAGGTGACGGTTTCACATCCAAATCGAATGCTAAAGGCTAGACGCTCTCCTTATCCCCCCTCCCCGTCAGCCTTAGTCTTATCCAACTCGAAAGAGAGTGAAGTGAGCCGTTGGCTATGCGGCACGAACGATAGAAGAAGAACTGACGGAGGGTTAAAGTCCAAAGGAAAGAGTTTTTTGAAGCCCTCCTACATTCCTCTGTGCTATAGGGCTTACATCTTTGGGAAGACAAGACAGATCATATAAGGGCCTTACCTACGCTCCAATATCTATATATCCCTTAGCTATTTGAGAGTACACAAGCTTAGCTACTTACTTGTTGATTCGAATAGATCCACTGGGTATAATCAAAGTGTTCTCTACTTACGTGAAGTGATAGAAAGGGTCGACTCTCAATGAACTTCTCAGCCCTACTTTACCATCTTTCTTCTTTACTACACTCTGCTTGGATACTATTGAGACAGAAGCATACCTTTCACTTAGACACAAGGATTCTTAGATATCAACTACATGCCCTCTTATCTCTATATAGCTGCCACCTTCTCTCTTATTAGGGAGTGGCTAAGGTATTTATTGAATCTATTTCCTTTCTCCCCTTTGTTGAGTCTGTCTCGCTAGTCTTCCCAGTTACATGAAAAACAATAGAAGATAGAAAAAGGGAAAGCTACTAACACTCTATCTAAAAGGGAATAATGGTAAAATAAAAAGTCTTGGAGTTGAGGACATGAGTTCTTCTTACCAAGCATCCTTCACCTATAGGGTTTCATTTCCTAGGTAAGTGAGAGATTCCACAGAAAAAGAAGCAATGATACCTCTCTATAAGCTTGTTATCTTTCCTATTCTCTTGACTCAATCAAAAAGCTGCTTCACAGTCATACTACTACTACTCTTTCTACCTTTTCCAAGAACTTCCATAGCATAATAAGGAGACAATTCAGATAGATAAGAATGAAAGGATACAACCCTTTTTCTCATATAGCTTCCAGTACTTTACCAGCGGGATGGCAGTCAAACTTTTACTAAAGAATCCTTCTTTCTAAGACTAGGCTATCCAGTCAGATCCATACGCTTAGCCCTAGAGATTGTCTTATCTAATTTAATAGGCTAATCAGGCTAGTTACACATACTTTTCTAGCCAAGCAAGTTCTCTGATCAAAGGTTAACTTCCATTGCCCCTTTCTGAGTTAGATTACACTTATCCATCTACCTAACTGAGCAAGATAAGCTTGTCCATTCTAATGCAAAGAGCAAGGAACTAGTAGGAGCTAGTGGTAAGAGAGAATGTGCTAGATCTTTAGTGCTATATTTGTAGTTACCTCTTTTCCTCTATATCTTGTAGGTGAGAGAGACCTTTGGACTCACTTTTTCTAAACTATTAGAATGACATCCTTGTTCTAGGGACAGGGTAAGGGAATACTAGAGACTTAGAAGTAAAGAGGACCGTGAGAAAGGCTTTTATTCCACTTGGGCCTATTGCGAGATCTAATATGCATAGAACTTTAATAACTTCAATAGAGAGTAGGTGGGGATATATCCTGTCTTAGAATTGTTAGGGTCCCATTCCAACTAGAAAGTAAAGTATACCCTGGAAAGCTTTTTACACATAGAAGTTTCATTGAGTCTTTCTTATATGCTCAGTCATGTGCTCTGGAAAGGTCTTATCCACTTTAGAGTAGAGAGTTCTCTTCCTAGGTTCAGTGCCTTATAGTGGGTTTTCATCAGACTCTTAAGCCTTAACGCTCTGACTACCTGCCTTTCTTTCTAGCTCTATAGGGAGGAGAGAATCTAAACAGCTGTACTGACAAGAGAGCACTATCCAAGGTTGGGTTCCACTTACTTGCTTAGCCTTTTCAAAGTGAGTAGGGAAAGAGAAAGTGCTTCAATTCAAAGATGTCTCACAACTCACAAGATCTGTTGGGAACAGCTTGAGGCCATTTGAGCGAAAGATTGAGCATTGGATCAAGAGAGTGCATTAGCCGGCTAAGTCGAAGCGTATCAATCCCAAGGTCGGCCTACAGATATCACTTTTAGGTCTTCTTCTTTCCAGCGGAGGGAGCAAGGCCATTCTGAGGCTCAACCCCTTAAAGCTTAAAGAAAGTACTGCTACACGCAATAAGCCAATCTATCTACATGATTCTCACATCTTGATCTTTCCACATTCGTATCATTGGGTAAAGCTTTTTTCTGCACTATTGCCAGTTACTTCAGCGCCTCTCTTTCTAGACCAGAAGGAATTGAGTCGATCGATGATTTACTCTTTTGCCGGTAGTCCTTCGTAGTGCTTCTCAACCTATATCCTGATCTATGGGACCCTCTTTGTATTTGTATGTACGCCTATAAGAGAGGTTTCTATGGTGATTTTCGTTATGTAATCGATGTCTGCAGTCTCGCTTTCTGCTCATTCGTAACAGGAGGGTATTTCTTCATTCTTCTCGTATAGAAAGAAAGATGCTACTGTCACTAAGGGAATAGCTCCCCTTCTTGTCTCGCTTAGGTTTTTTTTTCTCGATGGGAAAAAATGAGTTTCTGTCCTACCCCCTTCGTGAGACCTAGTTGCTTTCCCCAAGTGAGTTTAGTAGCGGAGCTGAAAATAAGAGCCTTTTCTTGCAGAATCTAATCCATCCATCATAACGAAAAAGACTAGCTTCGGGCTTATCTATCCACGCTACGCTAGAGATGGAATCGACGTTCCCACATAAACTCATGCTTAGACGAACTTCTCGATGCACAGTCGGGGCAGGCTTCTCTGATTGGAACAATCGCTCTATTCCCTTTGCCTTTTATTTTAGGAGTAGGAGCTGCACTGTTTGGCTTTTATGGTTGGGAATACTTCGCAACAGGTCCTACGTAGATGCCCGGCAGCTTCAACAATTCTTTGAAAGGAGGCAGCCTTCTCTTTTAGCATCGAGTTCACTCATCCATGCCCTTGCCTTACCCGACCGATTGGCTTGAAGCTTGATTCTCCTGATGTCAGAAAAGGTGTTCTATCGCATTCTTTTAGATATCCACGTGTGATACCTTCATTTAAGCAGCTTCTCAGCTAAGGGCTTTGGGAGGCCGGAAGGAACAGCAGGGCAGAATAGACTACTATAAAGAGCTTCCACTTCTCTTTTCAAAAGGAGAACTCAATTCAAGGGGTATTCTAATCCTCTGGAAAAGAAGAAAGCAGCACTTTAGCGATTCCAAGTTCTTTACTAACTCAGTGTCGATCTCTAAACGCCTAATCTCACGACTGGTCAAGAAAGCAAAGTTCACTCTCAAGCTAGGATGCGGATCCAATCTAAAAAAAGTTTTAGAGACGTCAAATTGGCCTAAACCCGATTTCCACTCATAGAGAATCGAGAAAAAAGACTAGTTTGAGGAAACAGCGTATTTTTGTCCTTGATAAGGCGAGAAAGTACTTTCACTTCTTCTTTGACTCTCCCTTCTTCTCTTATGATATTCGAGTTAGAAGGACAGATCCTAACCATGGAATGGAGTAGTTCAGAAGGCGTATTCGATTTCAAGAAATGAAATATTTTATTAATAACGTTTGGGAACTAGCCGGTAGATCAACTGACATGGTCTACGATCATAAAACGATAGGAATAAAATCCTTTGCTAGCTTTGACCGATCAAAAGATCATAATCCGCGGCAAGGAAGGCCCACGCTATTCAAAGCAGGCAGAATAAGATTTCGGTAAGAACCTAGTAATTTATCTTGATTTTCCCTCCCCAACTCTACAAAATGAGAGGAAGAAACTCCATAACATAAGGGGGAAAGCTCCACTCCTACTCCACCTAAGTGGAATCCAGTGAAGAAGACTGGAACCTGAAAAGGCATCTTTTTCAACACTTTGATTAGTGTAACTACAAACCGCATTCTAGCAGCCCTAAAAAAAGAATCTCTAGCGAAGCTGTCAACTCAACCTAAAGAAAGCGATCCGCTAGTCTAATCTATTCTCTGCTTTCGAGCAGTGAATTCCGGCCAGTCAACTTAGATGTCACTGGACTGGGCAAAAGCCCTTCAGTCAGTTTAGATACCGCTCCTGCTGCGTAAGATAATGTTGTAGAGGAGTTTGTTGTCCTCAACGTTGACCGATTTCAAGAAGAGTCTAATCTAACGGGTCAAATCAAGTCAGTTTTTCATTGACCTTAGAAGATGATTTCTTTTCCCCGAAATCCAGTACTGTCGAAAAAACAAAATAAAAATCTAAAAAGAAAATGGAAAGAAACTAAGATAGAACCACTAACTATAAAGATAAAGGAGGTGACTGTAAAGGTCTCCGACCGAGGCTTTCATAGAAAGGAGCTTCGGTGTCACACTGGTCTGGGCTTGTAGGGGCACCAGAAGCGGGTCTAGAGCCTGCTTCACACCCAAATCTCTTTTTGGACACTCAAATAAATAAAGCGTGCCCAACACCAACGTACAAGACAGATGCCAGGGCAATGAACCATAACCCCATTCAATATGGTTCCGACCTGCCTTGAAGCAGGAAGAAGAGCACCCGGGAAGGAGGACTAAGGATCTAATCTTCCCCAAGAGGGGAGAATAGGAAAGCAAAGGCTAAGGCAGGGGATCGGATTGAGCACTTTCATTCTTCCGGCGGAATCAAAGGCAGACCTCGATGCCCAGAAGAAGGAAATAGATTCTTTATCCGCCTTCCTTAATGAAGACGAGGATTTTTAACTACTCGTATCAGCTCAACCAGTTGGAATATCCCTTGATCTCGTATCCGTTGGTCAAGATTAGGAAAGTTTTCAATAACCCAGTGCTAGTGCAATTGAATCAGCTCTTGTCTTTCTTATCTCAGATGCGCCTGGTCTTATCTTTTTCTCCTTTCGCCTAGGACTAATTCCACTTCTTCTTTTTGATCTCGTTCGTCTTCTGTTCGTTCTTAGTTCCTCGACTTTTTGGTGCAATAAACCTAACCAACCTACCTCTTAAGTTAAGAGGAAGTTGCTAGACTGACTTACTAAGGCTTTCAGTAAAGCTAGTTGCTAAGAGTACTACTTTGCTAGGCAGCACACTCCTACATTAGCGAACTCTCTCTGGGCCCTCTCTCTTGCATTTCTGAAAAAATAGGCTGCCTTAAGAAAAGTTAGAGGATTTCTCCTTCATGCCCTTGCTCGCCCAACGCTAAAGCCCTTCCTTCCGTTCCTGATGAAACTACTCATCCTTAGACATGCTCCACAGATGTGGAATAACATATTCTTTAATCGACGGTAATTCCGCAAAGAGAGGAGCTTAACGCCCTATTTCAATTAACTTAGCGAGGTATGAAGTCAAATTCACTTACTTATGGGGGTCAATATTCAAAAAAAATAGAAGGAATAGCATTATGTAATCAATAAGGAGGAAGGCGGATAGGGCGCACGCTCAAACGAGGTATGCGGAGAAACTGCCGACTTGGGTAGTAACTGCACTCATTGGATGCAGAGTAAGCGCGCGAAAGCATTGATTGAATGGCTTGGTCGATCAAAGAGAAATCTATCTCACCTTTATTCTTCTTCAACATCGCCGAGCCGAGCGGAGCTTTATTTAGGGATGGGGAATAGTACTTGTGGTGCTTGCAACGTCAAAAAGTTTGATTCCTGTTCGAGGTACCGGATTTGCTGCTTTCAGGAATTACCTGGTGCTTGATTCTAGGGTTGGAAGAACTAGGCTTAGAGCCGATAGAAGTAGTTGAACTTTCCCTGGCTGTTCTATCATGAGTTTCATCCTTTTAGTTTCACTTTTAGCCATGTTGTTAGAGGCAACCGCAAGGCACTAGTCTTCTGTCTTTGGTCCTATGGTGGGGAGAGAGAGCGGAGTGGGCGGGCTTATCTCCACGGGTGCCCTTATGTCACTGAGTAATGAAAGCCGTCTATGTCTGCGCCGCCGGGATGAATGGACTACTTCAAAGCATCCCTGGAAGTTAGGCCAGCCAGGATCCTCTCCAGCTAGTCTTTCACTCCAAGGAATGCGGATACTATTAAAGAAAAAGAGGCACGTAAGTCCTGAGAAGCATTCTATTCGAATATAAACCTTTAAATCGGCCAAGATTGATGAAAGAGTACAGTAATTAAGCCAAACTCGGTTATAAAGACTACTCCATTGTGTTCTGTTCCTTCCCCCGTTACGAAGTCAGTTATTTTAGAAGGCGGAAAGGGAAGCGTAAAGCTGAATTAATTCGCTACTCTCTTTTGGGGCAGTATTATATTATATACAATTTTCAAGAAGTCCATTTCCAATAAGGCCATAAACAATCCGTCTATTGCATCTTTCCTGAATGAATGGCAAAGTCCTTAGCGCCCTTGCCAGCATGATAGAGCCCATACAATCAGTTTACCTCGTGAAAGTGCCTTCGCTTAGCGCACCTACTCTCCTTCTCCTTGCTTTAGGGTAGGGCTTCAGTGCCCAATTCCCAGAGCATTGAAATAATAGCTATGTTGTTACCAATTCCTATCTCACCAGAAAGCCCAACAGCAGATAGAGTGAGGTACCTCTGTGATTGGTAGTAAGCGGAAAGGAAATGCCACTTCTTTTCTTCCGGGACAAATACCTCCTTTTCAACCTGTAATCCTAGCCTGCGGCATATCGCAGGACAAACTTCGCTTGCCTGGATCGAGAGATTGAAGTCTTGCTGTGACCTGTGCTACCTATGATAGTGCGCCTAGGGCTGTGGTACTGCCTGAAGCTCTTAACTCCTATCTCGGAAGGAAAAGTCTCGTGTCAAGTGGTTGAGGCGCTTACTGGTTTCTTTCATTTCTTGGTTAGGTAGGAGCCTCATTTCTGAATGAAAGACGGAAACCGGCCAAAGGCTCAAGGAACAGGAGGGTCTCGCTCACTTGCACAAGCCTTCTTTCTTTGCGGATCGAGAAAGATCATTTCTTTAGAAAATGCGGCAGGATTTTCGTAGAAGGAGGCACGATCAAACTGAAAAGCCTCCGAAAATGGTACTTTTATAGGTATCAAGTAGAGAGAAAGTTGGTCTTACCAAAACACATTCGCCATTGCTCTCGGCTGGAGCTGTTGTCGGGATTGGGGAACCCTTCATAGAACTGGGGGAAATTAGTACAAAAGGTCCAACTGATCAAACATCCCGTGCAAGCTAATCGGCTTTTATGAGCAGTCTGACTCCAACTTCTGACATTTATTAATGGGCTCGAGACAGCGAAAGCATGACAGCGGGAATGCTGGTAGAGCAATCGAAGCTAGGGTGATCTTTTAGAAATAAACTTAGTGCAAAGAAAGGGCGCTGTGAACACTCGGTTTGACAAAAGCGCTTTTGTCACGTCTTAGCTTCAATTCACTCGTATATTCGTACGTTTTGAACAGTTCTTTTTCTTCTCAGTTATCTTACGATCTTCCGAAGGGCTTTACCTATAACTATAAAAGCTTTAAATCGACTATTTCCGAGCTGGTTAAATTACACCTGATATGCCAACCGGACAACTTTGGGAATCTAAATTCTTTCGCACCCCCTCTTATATGCGGTCCTAACCTTGCTCTTCTTACTTCCACTAGAAAGAGAACTTCTGCTCCTAACCATACCTTCCCTTATGATCTGACTTCTTTTTTCGAGATACTTTAACTGCCGAGCGGAGCAACTCGAGTTAGACGAGAGGCGGGGATGTAATTTCAAAGAGGCTCGACCGGACCCAAGAACCTAGCCAAAGGACAGAAGACATGCCCCACTGTGATACCTCGTGCAAGTTATACTGAATGACCTGAAAGAGGTCACTAGCTTCTTTATATTGAGCGTGCCTTAGTTTAGTTTAGAAGGAAGCCTTGAGCAGGGCCTGCCTGGGCCACTTTCCTTGTCGACGACACCTTTTTCAGACCCTTTTTCGTCCATTGGCGCTAGTGAACTAGACTGGAGTAGGGAATTTGAAAAAGCATGCGAGACTTCCAAGGGTTTGATGTATATTTCAAGCTCAAGCTGGATGAAAGTGGCAGCAAAGGCTCCAAAAAGATGATTTTATGTAATCAGAATGCCCTACGAACGTGCTTTTCTTGATCTACAGTGCCAGGTTTGGGTGCTTGGTCAGAGGGACCTACGATCGAGGTTTAGTAGAGATCACCCAGTGCTCCAACTCCAATCGCTACCTGTCGGTCAGTCAATCCATTCATTCCATTCCGTCTTAGCTGGCTTTCCAGCGGCACGAGATAAGACATGAGAGAATGGGTTATGGTTATAAAGATGAGGAAGACGTGGTTGAAACCAAATATCGATTCAAGGTGAACCTTGTTTTCGTGAGTTTTCCCATCGATAAAGGAATGACTCTTCCCGGCCCTCCCATATACCAAAAAAGTGGTTCGAAAGGTTCTATACGCAAATCTAAATTAGAAAGAGGGGGTCTATGGATCAGTCAAGAGCTTCACCCCAGTCTTCCCCGGGGGAAGGAAGAAAAGCCAGAGACGAAATAGAAAACCTCCTAGAAGGCCACTCCTTAAGCAGCAAAACAGGACTTGAGGTCAGTTCAAGTACAAATCATTAGAGGTAGGGATGCTCTCTTTCCTGTGCTATCAAGAATCAGGAGTAGCTTTTCTTTTCTCTAGCCCCGAGCCGGAACTCAAATCAAAAAGAATCTGACTCCGCACCTCGCTTCTTACCTTACCGCGTAAATGCCATTCTTTTCTTTCTGGCTTTCCGCCTATCAAGAATAGAATTCTTTCTTCACTCGACTCGGAGTTCTAGCTTTCTTATGACTTCAAGCATCTCTCAATCATGTTGCTAAAAGAAATTCTCTGCCCCACTCTGGAAACGGGGGGAAGTCTGCTTTGCATTGCTATAGGGCTATGATTCAATTCGCAGCTCTCAATCAAAAGAAATAGCCCTTCTTCCAGCAGCGGCAAGAGCCTTTCAATAGCAGCGTATTCGATGATGGACATATTAGGTATGGAAGCTTAATCCCGAACTCTTCCTTCTAGTCTATCTAAGAGGAGATTTATGGTCAATTCTTGCAGTTCCTTGCTTCACTTCAGGCCTCTATTCAATCACTGAAGCCCAGCAATAGATGTTGATGGCTAGTAGGATGAATAATAAAACGAATAAGACAAAGGCGAATCCGCGGCTCCAGGGGGTTACCCAAGGAAGGGAATCAGCCTCTGCCGATTCATTCATTCCCGCGAAATGGCGAGGCGAAGCTGTGGAACACAGCGAGACTAACACTCCATTCGCACCGCACTCACCAGCATCTAGATGCCGTTGGCACCGTCTCCTGCTCCAAAAGCAAGCCGGGCACCGGCTAGACCATCCTCATTACTTTCCGTGGATTAGATAGCCGCCTTACTTAGTGAAAGTGTCCCCGACTCAACCAGGTCTTCTTCAGTCCGCTTGGAAAGCTATATTATATCTTCAACCAAGCGCGAAACTAGGAATGCTAGAAATGGTGGAGTCGCCTTGTGCTGGTTCTAGGCCTGCGTTCCCCCCAAGTGAACGGGTTAGCCTCCCTTTTAATTCAGGGCATCATATTCACGTGGGGCAATCCATGACTTATAGTTAACATTGAGCTGCCTGCTTTTCTGTTGGATTGATTGGGAGAGTGGTTCGCATATGATCTCTTCGTTTACGGCTCTTTATTCCTTCTCTTATTTATTTGTTCTCCAGAAGGTTTCTTTTTTTTGTTTTGTCTGGATGCCCCTTTCCTTTCGGGCTCACTTCCTGACAACCCAGCCCACAACAGGAAATGGACAGGCATTGACAAAAGCCGAAGCGCTGGCAAACACCTATATTCTATCCAACCCACCAGAAAGAGCGGAACCGAACGAAAGCAAGGATTACGGGCGAGTCTGATGAAGCGCTCATGGTCGTAGCAGGAAAGATGACAATGAAGTCTGATAAAGCAAAAAAAAGGCTAGTCCCAGTGGGCAGAGCGAAGGGAAGGGTTAAGTTAGCCTACCTTAACAGGTATGGGGCACGAGCGCGGAAGAGATCTTACTTTACCCTCCCGTTATTCCTGAGTCAGAAAGATGAGTCCAAAGGCCAGGGAAGCGCGACTATCCTAGCAAAAAGAAATCGCTTTTTATAGTAAAATGAAACTATAAAAAAGGATAAGATTAATGTCTTAATGGAAATGGAGAATAGCTGAGTAGGAGTCCTTTAGGGGAGAGTCCTACACCATCACTAGGAAATTACTCAACTCAAGTAAAGGGAGTTAGACAGGAAGACAAACAGAGCTTATCTCTATATCCTAGCTAAGAGCAGCTTCTACGCTTAGAGCTCCTAATAGAAAAGGAAAGGTCTTCTACTTGAATCAGAAAAGAAGGACTTTCACTGGGCTTATTGCTAAATAGAAATTAGCGACTGATTTCATGCTTAGTATCTTCGTTTTTATCTTTTAAGCTAACTTTAATCTCAAAAAGAGGATTCCTTGCTTGCATTATATCCATTAGATAGCCCTTTTTCTTCCTTTATTCGCCGCAGGAAGAGATTCCAACTATGCTTACCTCTAACGAAAGGACTGGAATCCGAGCTCCTATACAAAATCTTGAATACAGTTTCTATTATATATAGCCTATTAAATCAATATTGGGTACTCTATTAGTATTATAGAAAGAATCAATCTGTCCAATCCTATACGCTAGGAATAACTTTATTAGGGTAGTAGCCCAGCTCTGGAAGGGGAAGCACACAACTCAGAGGGTTAAGGCTTAGACGATGAATGTTATCCCTATCGCCTGCCTATGGACCGAAGGACCTATGCTTGCTGCCTTCACTCTACTTTCGAAACCGAAGCTTTCACTCCAATAGTTGAGCTATAGCGACTACGTACATACAATTTCACCTTTTTTGATTTAACCTTTCCAACCAAGCTACCTTCACTACGTTCAGCCCTCAGAAAAGTCTGTTTTCATTGCACTCAGATAATAGTTTTCTAGTTCATCTCTTCTTCCGGAAGACTCTCAGGTTTCTTGCTTAGATGTGAATCTTCCAGTCTTAGTCCTCCTCCTATTCCTAGTTCCATTGTGCCCTATTTCCTAATTTCATTTTCATTCTACCCATACATTGGTTGATTGAACCATCCTACCTCAAAGAAAAGAACTCCTAGTGAGAGGAATATAGGAATTTTTTATACTAGTAATCACCAAAGGAAATCGATAGACCCGGCTACGGAAGGCTTTCTTCGTCTGATATAGAATATAAATGGGTATTTTCTTTTTAGGTCTTCTGCTCTAGTGTAAGTCGTAAGCTCATCTAGATTCCATTTTGGGATCAGGTATTAAGCGAAGCGCTTCCCGTTCCCTCTTTTTCACATCATTCTTTTGCCGTTGTTCTTGGAAACATAGGAGGGAGCTCTTCCTGTATTTAGGATTTAGAAAGTTTTCCTATTTATGCCCCCAGGAGTGCGCCTCTTACTATATCTTTCTGCCTGCACGCTACCATTTCCTCACTATGCGAAGTCGCGGAGCGCTTGACTTCAAATCCATAATGCGACCTATAGTTTCGGGTTCCACATGACCCTTAGGACCCAAAATCGGATAAAATAAAGAAGAGGATCAAGAAGGGAGCGCTCAAGCAACTGCATTAAGTCGTCGAGCATAAGAGAAGAGCTTCGGGTTCAGAAGTCGTACGTCTGGTTCACTAGGTTCTACCACTCGCAGAGAGAAATGAAAAAATTAAAACATCCGGTCCGGTCAGAAGAAACAAAAGAGAGATTGGATTATGAGGAAGTGTTTTCGTTTGGTCAATTACTGCTCAGTTATGGCTGCTTCCCGGGGGGAAGATACTACTACTAATTTCTTACGAGAAAAGAATGTGAGGACTCAAAATTTTTTTTGTATTATATTTTTTCGATTACTAATCTTATTTGCCTTTCTCGGTGTGTACCATTGCTTCTTTCTGTGGCTTGGTAGTTTAGATCTCTTGCATGGCCTTTCAAAGGCGGGAATCTCTCTGGGGGGGCGGGCCCTCTCTTTCTCTGTGTCTCGGTGCTTTGGATGGGAAGGGTGGCTCCTTGGGATGGGCCTTCTTTCTGGTATGATGGACTCAGTTATTAACATGATGGGTCCAGCTTCCGGGACATCAAGCTCGCCGTCCCCGTCTGCATCTACTTCAGTGGGAACCTCTCTTGAGGGGCATTGCTCAGGCGAAAGCCAAACGAGCACTGAGCCCGAGGAGTTTTATACTCCCAAATCGGAGAAAGAAGACCAAGCAAGGGGGGTTTCTCCACCTTCGACTTCCACCCCGTTGAGTGACAGTCATTCCGAAAACGAGAAAAAAGAGAGTTTTACCTTTCTTTCAGAACTCGGGCGACGCGAGTGGGCGAAAAGTCTCTTTCGAGTTTTCAACGAAAGACTTGAGGAGGAAGATAAGAAGGGGCTGATTGCCCCCATTCCGGAATCCCAATTCATTTCAACTTTTGACCTCCCTACGAACGAAGGAAGATATGGAAGGGATCATGAAAGCTTTAGAGGCCGTGGCCAAAGGATGACAGAAACTATCCCTATCGTCAAATCCGGCAACTTCTGAGAGAACACCGGAGAAATATCGAAGCAGATGACGATTTGGAATTGGAATGAAAGCATGACGAGAATGAAAAAGCAAAGCGTAGAAAAGAAAGAAAAGAGAAAATAGAATGACCGCGGATTTAACCACCGTAGCAGTCTCGACTATAATTTTGGCTCTTTCCATTTGCTTAAGCACAAAGCTCTTGGGCAAACGCTCAAGGGGGGAAGATCACTCACTATGTCCAGAATCCAAGCGAGCCAGATTAGATGAAGCAACATCTTCATCTAATCAAGTTGCTCAAGAGCTCACCCCTGTGCAGGAAGCCTCCCTCAGTGCTGACCCGACGAGTCCCACCCCCCTGGAAGAGTCGGATTTCCCTGGGGACCTGGTACGCTTAAGTTCGCCCGATACCGACTATGACGATAGCTATTTAGTTCTGTATCAAGAAATCATGGAAAAGATCACCGATCTCCTCACAAACCTTCCTGGGATTCCGCCGATCCCAGCGTGGGTCACTCTCCAAGCCAAGAGATAGTCCAATTCCATCTCTTGCTCTTGGACGAGGAGGAGGCGGATCTCGTCTATTTGCAGGATATGCTGCAGGACTTGACGTTCCTGGGGCACCACTCCGAATTCTTCCTCTTTTTTATTGATGGGAAGAACTGAAAAAAGGCTTTCGCCGATGACAGAAGAAGTAGAATTTCAATTCCATTATGGTGGTCTCGTCATGTCCTCCGGTTCAGCCTGTCCTATTGGCATCGGCCATCCTAGGAATCCGATGTTGGGTCGGGGCAATCTGACTCTTGGCCTTCCACAACTCATCCCTTTATTAAATTAAGTAGTAGAGTGAGGCCTTGACCTCTCCCTAGGGAGTGTGTTTCTTTTTGGCAATGAGCCTCATACCTTTAGTGGTCTTGTAGCTCCATAAGGGGGTTGCTTCTCTCCTATGGACGTCTTCCTAGCTCCTGAACTAGCATACTGGAAGGAAATCCCTGAATAAAGGGTTTACCCGTTGAGAATCTATCCTCCGTCTTCTTCTCCTGAGCTAAAAGGCGTGGTTGGTGTTTAAAGGCTAGAACTGGATCACTCTTCCCCGACTTTAAGGTGAGCAAAGGTGCATTAGCCCAGGAAGATCTCTCTTAATACTTAATAAAAGGCAGGCTAAGAGAGGCTCGTACTTACCTACACCCCACTCTCTATCTCAGACATTGGTACGATCTCTTTATCATCTCGTTCTGGTAATGTTATTCATCTCAATGATGCTATGTTGGTTCCTAAAGTCAGTCTCTCAAAAAATTGGATCGGTTGGACAACTTTGTGATGATCGCCAAAGCTATGCCATCTTTACTCCTCTGTGTTGTCAAGGATCTACACACGCATAATGTCATAGCTATAGGGTGCCGCCCGTAGCCAACCCATATATGCTTTAGACCTTGATTCTCCTCTGATTTATTTGTGGCTTCTTCATAACAAAGAGCTTCCTGATCTTTGGCAACTAAGGGCTTATAGAGGTCTTGTTGGTTGTTAGGTCTTCGACTACATTGAACAAACTAGAACGCCTTCAATTGCTTCCTGCATCTGCTAGTTCTTCATTCTCTTCTTGGTTTAGCTGCCCAGCTGGCCAAACACGGGCAACACCTACGAATTCCAATCTTCTGATTGTTTCAATTCCATTAGCCTTTGTGCATTCTGATGTATGGGGCCCATCGCCTGCGCCTTCTCTCTCTGGTTATCGCATTCCTTTCTTAGAACTAATTCATAGGGGCTTAGTTCAAAGCTCGTTTATGGATGAAGTATTTCGTTATAAAAAAAAAATGACAAAAGAGTGCATTGGCGAAAGGAAGAGAATGGTCCTGTCATCTCGATTCGCTTCTTTATGACTTAACTCACGACGCGACTTCCCTCTACGTTCAACTCCGATCAAGGCAAGAAAGCAAGCTGAGACTAAGAAGAGTAAACTCCTTGGTACCAGATCAATTGAATTAGCTGGCCGGATCCAGAAAGGTAAGACCTACTACACCATAAGAGCGAGTGAAGTTTACGTAACGTAAGAGCTTTTTTGAAGAAAAAGCGATAGCTAGATAACTAGAGTATAAGAGCAAGTGAGTCTTCAACTGAAGCAAGAGTATACGAAGTAGGTGCAGAAAGAGAAAACAAGCCGAGTCTCCCCCGTGGGAATTTCCTTTCTTTTACAGGAAGAAAATTGGGACAGAGGCTTAGACACTAGGCACTAGTCTCGGTTGAAAACGAAGTTTCAGCAGAAGCAAATTGAAAGGAGGATTGTAGGTAAAGTAAAATCCTTTCCCTGTATCATAAATGTAGAGACCTGCAACTGGGATTCCCACTAAATGTAAATTTTTCTCGTTCTTTCGGATAGTCGCTAATGGTGATTAGAGAGTAAAGTTTAGTGATACTACGGTGAATCATCTCGCTAAAGCAAAATAAGATCCAAATCCTTTTCTCGACTGACCCAGACCCTGGTCCTCGAAGGCTCCCTTTCTGGTTCCATGAATTTTGGTTAAGGCACCCATCTATTGTGGACGTGGTCAGAAAAGCTTGGCAAAAGCATTCCCCGATGCCTTATAGCCTGAGACTTTCCCTAAATCTGGGCAGGACAGCTCAAGAATTAAGAAGATGGAATCGTACGGTGGTGGGGGATTAAGACCTGAATATTGATAAAGAAAGTCTGACAAGATTACAGGCTTTACAGATTGAGATTGGTAATGCATTCAGGCCCAATCTGGCGAAACTCAAAGAAGAGGCTGAAGTGCGAAACGCAAATACTATAATGAATGCCTACTCCAAAAAGAAATTCTTTGGAGTCAAAAGTCTCGGGTTGATTGACTTAAGGAAGGAGATCGGAATATAAAGTTTTCCATCTTCAAACCCTTAACCGCAGAAGCAGAAATCGTTTATCACAATTGAGGCTTGATGATGGGCTCAACAGTTTATGGGCAGCAAAACATTCAGAATGAAACAGTTGCCTATTTTCATAATCTGTACAAGTTGGACAATCCTAGATTACGGGCCAAGCTGATGGGATCTGGTCACAGATGAGGAAAATGATAGATTTATTTCCATGCCAGAAGAAAGCGACATCAAAAATTTCATCTTCTCAATGCCCAATTCAAAAACACCGGGACCAGATGGATTTTCAGCTTCCTCTTTCAATATCTTCTGGGCGGGGCTAATGTGGTATATGTTATATAGGACTTATTTTCCTCTGGGACCATACCTAGAGGTCTCAATCATACCTTACCTTCATTGTCCTTATTCCAAAAGGTGAAGGTTCCTCTCGCTTATCACAATTTCGTCCCATTAGTTTATGTAATGTTGTTTATAAGGCCATTTATCTCTCGAATCAGTGCATCAGCTATAGTAAAGCCTCGGCTACAAGAACTTCTCCGGAAATCAAAGAAGAGAAGGAAATGTCCGTAGTGTAAGGTAGTGAAAGCCTTTGTTTACGCCTACTCCCTAAAGGTATGGGTGTTATAGCAGGCAGTGGGAACTCTTGAATTGAGGCTTCCAAGATTGTCTTAGTTAGTATGTGATATCTTTCCTGTGCTCGGGTTAGAGACCTTGAGAAAAGGAGTTTCTTTGTCCGGACTGAGGTGCTAGAGATTTCGTTCTGAATAGACTGAATCTTCTTACTATCTCCTATTTCCTTGTTCTTTTTCTGGTAGCCGCTGAGCGGAGGGGAGTTAACTACGAGTATGGAGCTCTGACTATAGTGTTTTTTAAGTGATAAAGGATGTTACTAGTTCTTCGCTCAGGTCATACTTCTTTATTGAAGACTACCCGAAACTTCCCATTAATTGATTTGTGAATTGAAGGAAGAAGCCCAATCAGTGTAGCTACGTGGTTTCCAGCTTAAAGAAAGTAGGCAGCTGTATGGTTGGTCCATTTTTAACTTAAAGAATAGCTCTGGTGTTAGCAGTTTTGCAGTGTAGCTGTTCGGTTAGTTAAGAGAGGAATCAGTGTATTTTCCTACATATTCGGAGAATAAATTATAAAGAATATATCTGTTCGTTTCTTTCCTTTCGTTCCTTCTCTGTCCACTAGTGCAGCTGGAAGCTCCTATGGTTGACTTGATCTTTTATAACGTAATTCCACTGTACAAAGAAGTATCAACCAATGATCCCGGTGCCATTCAACATTCAATCTTCTGACTTGTCTATAAATAGCTGTCTCACCATCGTATTGAGACTTTCTTTTTCGAAAGAGGGTTCTTTATGCTTCCTTTTCCATACCATCCCAGGTAAGGATGACAGCTAGTACAGATGTCCCAAGGAGGGCTAGCTAGTACTTTCTCAAAGCAAGTTGGTCTGTCAATCCCGCTAAAGATGATAAGGCGTCAAGCTATTCTCAAAGCTCAGAGTTATTCCCCCTTAGTTCTTTATTAGTTGTTGTGAATCCTACTCGGAAGTTCGAGCCAACCCTAAAGGTAGAAAAAAGATGAGGGAGAGCTATACTATTTCAAATCTTCGTTCAGAGGCTAAGTTCCTTCAATAGAAAGAAGTTATAAGTACCAACGATAGTTTTGTGTTCTCTTCCAATTCTGAGAGCTAAGCATGACAAAGAAGGCTCGAGAGACCTAGAGGATGACTCTGGTAATACGTGAAACAAAGATGTTATTGCCCAGTGGTGTTACTATCAATGTTGACAGATCGTCTTAGCGGGTTGAAAGCTTAGTTCAAGCTTCTTCCTTCCTGTTCCAATTCCTTTGCCAAAGGCTTCTCTAATGCGTTCTTTTGCACGTTAAGCCGGGGCTTTCTTTTTCTTTTTTTTTTGGCTCTCAAGATTTTAAGAACTAACGATTTTCATTCCAGGCCATATCCGAAAGGGTGCGGAAACCTAATGTAATGATCAATCGCATTCCTAAGAAGAACTGAAAACAAAGTCATCGGCATCAAGGGCCATAACAGAAGCGACTGCGAAAGCCGGAGAGGAGAGACAATCTTTCATGAGAGAGGGACGAGCAAGTGACAGATTGGGAAAAAAATAGGTAGGCCTTCTGAACGGTCATTTAGGGGCCTTGTTAGCGACCCATCATTCTTCCCTAAGCTGTCAGAGTCCGATCGAAGCGAGCAAGAGATATAGGAATCGTCGCTCATAGATGTGAATTGAGAAAGCAAGCCCGAATTTTTGTTAATTAGGCTATATAGTCTGGTCCCTGTCCCTGGTAAGGTCTGATTGTTATCCGCAAGTCTTGTTTTGACCGCGGGAAGGTGAACTTTGCAAAAGTGCTTATTTGGTTGGGAAAGAGAGAACTTCTGACTCCAAGCCTACCCTAGCCGAAAACAAGTTTCAGCTATTGATGTAGCCTCTTGTCGCTACCTACTAGAGAAATCCCTTTTTTACCACTCAACAGAAGGAAAAATCCCATCAGAATCGACGACCTATACTTCAACTAAAGGCACAAGGAAAGAAACAGAGGAAATGCACATGAGTCTCCTTGAAGAACGAAGTCTAAGGTAAAGAAAGAAAGGTAGAGTGAGCTTCTAGTTGCTCTGCTTGGATTGGCATGGCTGTCCCCCTTTGCTGGTTGAGGCTCGGCCTTTGACTCCGCTTGCCTCTACTTTTCATGTCAAGCGTACAAGTGTAGTTTTGTGGGATTGACTTCTAAAGACAGGAATTCTTTTTCATCTCCTCCTTGTATAAGTCGACGTCTTAACCTGACTTCCTGAGCTCAGTTGATTGTTGAAGCAGTAGCTCTAGCTGGATGCTTACCTTATTATTATGAAAAGGGGAAAGGCTTTTTTTATAGAGAGAGGTGAGTAAGGGGGGAGAATGGAAGACCAAAGAGCCCCAATATCGTACCATGACATTGACCTGATCAAGCGCTTTAGGGGGATCACCTTCACCCATGTTCCGAGAATCTACAATCGCTTGGCTGACTCGCTAGCCCTTATGGAATGAATACTCAGCCCCTCTAGTACACATGCTATTACACCGGAGCACAGAGTCGTTTGTCATCGAGAGATTGGACATCCCAGCCACAGAGCTCCACAACTATCAAAGGAATCTCCCCTGCCAGAAAGGAGTCCCATAGTTGATTGAGAGTTTCGAGAATCTTCGATAGGAGCATTAGCCAGTACCTGAATAAGCAGCAGTTGTTTCGTGGATTGGAATCTCGAATTCTCAACGCTAATCCCCCTCTATTTTCATCTCGACATTCTTAAACTCCTAAAGCAATCACGGTAAGTTCACTTCGGGAATCAATACAATAAGACCTTTTCACTCTTTTTCTCTATCCCCCGAAGGTGTATGTTGAGCTTTACCCGGACCGCAATTTCTGACGTGAAAAAAGAATAGAATAGCATAAGGTCCGACCTTTTTCATCTAAGGGGTAAATAAGCTGTTAGGGCCGAGGGCAGCGGTTACATCCCGGTGGTAGTCAGCAACAGCGGTTCAGTGTCAAATGAAAGCTAAGCGGGAAGGCTACTTCACTTCAGACAATCAGGCAAAAGCAGCGGTGACCTTCCTTTCGCCAATAGACTAGACCAGCAACTACTACTACGAAAAGTAAGAGCTCAAACTCCTAAGCACCACTACTCCTATAAAAAAAAGTTGCTTGCTTATTCTATTCTTCTGGATGTGCTCCACATTTCATTCGCTTTCCTTTCACATCGGTCTTACAAGGCCCTTTCTTTCTTCGGTGAGTTGCAATAGGGATTTTTTATGGGGATAGGTAAGGAAAGATGACTTTGGGAGGAATTCGGGATCAGTCATCGAGGGGGTAGTGGATGGAGATAGCTTTCTTCTTTATGCTGACTAATCACGGACTCAGAGCTAAAAAACTATGACTGACTCGTATGATTTTCATACACGTTTCGAAATCTTTCTCGCCGGGTTCTGGGGCTGTCTCCCGAGTTCGCCCGCTGAATCTGCTGCTCGCTGAACATCTCAGCAATCAGTTCCAGTTGAATTCAACGCTTTCGAATGAGTCGGTTCAAGCAACTCATAAACCCAATAAAAAAAGTTTCACCCAGGTATACATATCCTTAGCTTGCGCCCTATTTGAGACTAAGGCAGGTTTGGAACCCTGTCCTATCACCTTTATCAAATCCCTAGCTCTCTTCCTTAGTGCAACTGTCCTATTCCTACCATGGGAATATCTATATTTCTTTTGTTCTATAGTTTCGGATATAAAAGCGGACGGTATCATATATGAAGAAAGAGATTTTAAAGCAATAAGTCGTGCTAGCAACAGTCTTACTGTCTTGGCTCCTTTGCCCCGGTCTTTTATAAAGTAGCACGTTCCTCTACGAAGGTGCGTTTTAGGCCACGGTAGCAAGTGTTCTGTAAGGAGCTGTGGGACTAATAGAAAAGGCTTATGCTTATCGAGCCCTTAATTAAGAGGAAGATGTGATTTAGTTTTCCCTGTTTTTCGCAAGTTAATCAGAATCGGCAAGATCCCCTCTTGTTCTTGCTGCTTGGGAAGAGCAGGAAGAGGTTATAGCCTTTTATTTTACTTATTAAATCGCAAAAAGATGGGCCGAATCGAACAAATCAATTTGCCTGTGCTATCGGGCTACTCAGCTTCAAATCCTTCACGCTCCTTGGGATGCCTTACAGTCAGGGAATCTCGAAGATGAAACTAGACTCCTTTTTTGCAGTACCTTCGGTTGAGGTGCATTTATGATTTAATCCAAAGCCTGAGCCTCTGAACAACCTGATGAACCGCGTTAAATGTGCTTTTCTGGCGTCTTTGAGTTTATGTTATGAGCTGATCCTAGTTCATAGTAAGTAGAAGGTGTTACGGGTCGGCCTCGGGAATTCGAGGAGCTACTGACTTTCTTTCTCGTTAAGATTGGACTGCTCTTGGGGGAACAGCTTAGTCCATCTTCAACTCCTAGCATGAAAGTGAAAGTCTCAATCCCAGTTCCATATTAAGAAAGTAGACGGACAGAACTCCCCGACCTTGTTAGGACCCCTTCGGATTGGTCCTCTTCTAGTCGAGTAAGGTGCGTACCTTCCCTCTGAAGCTCTTATTCTTATGGGGGGACATCCTTTCTAATACGCCTTTCCCGGACAAGGATTAGCTTCTGATCTTCCTCTTCTTCTTCTTGGTCTCGCTCCCTTCCCGAACCTCCCCACTAAAATAAAAAAAAAAAAGATAAGAGAATTTCGAAAAACTTTATGAACCGCGGGGCGATTTGAAAAAGAGTATATCTTTCTTGTAGTGCTTTCCATTCCACTATTCTGATCGAGAAAGAATCGATTCCGAACGACCTAGCCAATCGTTCTCAGCCTATTGTCTATCTTACTACGATTCCTTGGCTGCGTAGAAAATGGATTAGCATTATGTCATTCCTACAAGTGATCCCCCATCCAGGCTTGAATCCTGTGCCCTTCACGGACTTCGAGATCAAATAGAATATGTTTCTTTCCATTCCTCGGGAGCCACTTATTTCTCCGAAACAAGAGATCAAAGTGATTTTTTTTCCCAAGAAGTCGACAGCCTTACACCATTGGGATACTTCGAATAAACTAGAGTACATATAGGATACACCGGTGCTAAAACCTTTTCTCAAGATATCTTCCAAACTGTTAGGGTCCTTGCTCCAGATCTTCTTTCTCCGTTGTGAAAGGAGTTGGTTCCGTAGTTTTAGAATTCGGCTGATCCCAAGTACTCCATCTCCATCATTGCATATTTTTATATAGAAAGTAAAGAAGAAAAGGCATAACCAGAAGAATTGTGTAAAATAAGTAAATTTATCCAGTTGAGGCATGATATTTGAGAAAAAGGATTCCGCTTAACTCCGTCAAGCCTGTACGAGTAAACAATAGATAAGGTTTGCTTGTTGGTTGTTGACCAACAGAAAGCATGGGATGCCCCACAACAAATAGATGGGAGCAGGAAATCTTTATCATTCGGCGTAGTGCAGCTTATATAGAAGGGGCAAAGCGCTGTTCGTGGCACAGCTTTCTTATATTACGATATTTTCATTGATCGTAGCTAATTAGGTGGCAACAACCGAAGAAGCAGAAGAAGTAGCTGCTACCGCTTCGTGGGCTTCTTCTTTTTCTGAGTCTGCTCGAAAGGTAACTCGAGAGTAGAAAGAACTAGAATAGAGTATGACAGAACAGAACCAGTAGCTTTGAGCTTTCACGTGTTTCAGCTCTTGTTCACAATCCAGCTGCTATTGAATCAGCGTAAGGAGATGCCGATGAGGGTACAATAGAGAAAAGAATGAGCTTTTGTTCAGAGCTTGAATCAGAATATCCTTCAGTAACTCCAGGATTCCCCTGGTAGGGCATACAGGACATACCAGGTGAGAAGTTCGGGCGGAAAGATAGATCGAGTTTACTTTACCCTCTTGATTGACTTTCACTTTAGGACTGAAAGATAGCAAAGGAAATGGCAGCAGTGCTTTATATAACTGCTTTTAGGTCTTCGTTGATCACTTCTGCTTAATTCTCTTTCGAAACCTAGAAAGCGAGAAAGAGAATAGTGAACGACTCCGATGCTATTTCTATTTAAGAAGATGGAGGAATAAGCGATGCTGCTAAGATCCGCAGTCGATTTAGCTCTTGAGGGAAGGGAAAGGCGTAATTTGATGGGCTTTTAGGACTGGCCCGGAGAGAAAGTAGATACTAAAAGTAAAAGCAAAGGGCCCTTACCCTTAGATTTGTCGACTTCATCCGCCCTGCTCTTAGCTCGGGGACTTGCTTAATGGAATGAGGCCTCCCTTGTTCTTTCTTTCGCTATCCTTAGGTTAAGAATACGAATGAATCCCATTTCCTTGAAAGTATCCGACTTTCTTTGTTTTTAGTAAGGACATTCTCTTTCTTTCCGATTCTGTTAGTGATTAGTGATCCCGAGAATCGAGCCTGATGCCTAGCCGGGATTATTTCGTTGGATTGATCAGCGTTGTAGTCCACGGACTTTTACTCCGGGGAAGCTCATTCAGTTATGGAATGCGTTAAGGGCTCTTAAGGAGGAGAGATAGGGGCCCACCATCCATAGCTGGGAAAGAAAGTCTAATTGAGTTACCAGCTTGGCCTACGCTACGATCGTTAGAACTCCCTCCAATCGGTTCAAAGCCGCAGATCAAGGTTGTTGTGCTTTCTCTTTTTCTAGACGACTAAGTAGTTGACGAGGTCTCAAGGGCAAAAGACCCTCCCCTTTCAGTCGAGTACTAACAAAGCTTGATAGCGTCGTACCTTGCTTTAGCTCGGTATGGTTCACCAGCTGCCTGTTATTTTTCTCTTTCAACCTTGGCTTGGTATCGCTAGTAGTAGTCTCCTTACCTTCTCCTCGGCAGGAGGAGTCTTTCAACGCAACTAATGTATACTGACAGGCCAGATTCCCTAAAGTTACAAGTGGGTAGCCGCCAGTCTACCTACCATTTATACATAATATCTGCCCGGTCCTTTCCTTAGCAAGGGATCCGGAATCGAACCCGTGGTACGAGAGTCAAGTAATGTAATGGAAGTTGGCCGTTAAACTTCACCCGTCACTCCCTAACCGAATATAAGAGCCCCGTCTTTTTGGCTGCAGTGCAAGCTATAAAAACCAGGCATAAGAAAAGTAAGGCTCTAAGTTAAGTTGATCTCTTACTCAACAAAGAATACAACTTGATCAGTTCCGCCACTCGGAAGCCTGGTATCTTTTAAGGACCCACTGAATCGGCGGTGTGAGAGCTTTCCTAATGTCCCCTTTCTTTAGTCTATGCATAGTCAGTATTATAGTTGGGATAAGTCAAGCCCCAGCCAACTACAGTGACCTATAACGCTAGTTTTCCACCGGTTCACCCCGGTTTCAGTCTGGTAATTACTCCAATCAAGTAAGTTATAAAAGGATAGAGAAATCCGCGTCAAATCAGCTGGGGCGCTTTTGATATTTTCAAGTTCTAGGGCAAGTCATAGGATTGACAGACGTCAAAGTGAAGATATTTCCAGTTGCTCCATAAGGCCTTTTTTAAGACATTGTCTAATCTCTGCCCTAATCTAATTCTTGACTAGGGAAATTTTTATATGGAAGAGTCTTTCAAAAAACATTATTGAGTCTTTATAAAACCAACTAACTATATATTAGTTTAGTGGAAGGAACATGAGTTGGCATCCTGCTCGCAATAGTTTGAATTACAGGTGTAGAGAAAGAAAGGACATCTCCATGCTTCATAGCTGCACAAAAAAGGGGATGTGGAATCTTCGATTTAGTATCCTGCTTTATTTATTAAGCGAGTGTGAAGGTTGTAAGGCATAATCCCGTCTCTTTTGGGGGTAAGGTAGGATATATTAAGTTCTTGCAATCCAGTTCAATAAAATGCTTTTGATCAAACCGGTTATAGTTATATCTTTCTAGTCTCTTTTCTCTTAGTGCTGTGTATAAAGAGAAGGCCCCTAGCCTAGTCTGAATGAATGTACCAGTGGATAATATTTCATTGAAGGCGCGTAGCACCTCCCCTTCCCAGAACTGATACTCATCATACGAAAACAGGTCCTATAGATGCCTTATGTTAACAAAGTGAGAGCCGAGTCTTTCCTTTGATGGAAGCACTAGACTCACTATACAGGAGAAGACCTAAAGGTTGTAAATCCTTATTCAGCCAAATTCAATTTCCAAGGTCGAGCAAGTAGAATAAAGTAGGAGTTTCTCACGAGACAACCTCAATCTTGAGTAAATTGGTTAGTGAATTTATACTTTGCGGGTGATTCCACAAATTTTAGGAAGGCAGTTTAATTGCTTCAATGGATGGAATTGCTATAAGACATATACCAGTGATGATAAGTGAGGCTTTAGAGCACCTCAATGTAAAAAGTTACGGTATTTACGTAGACTGCACTCTTGGAACTGGCGGACATTCAAGTTCTATATTATAAATCGCTGACGGTCTAACGAAACATGTGTTGGAGCTTACCTTGTGGCTAAGCGGGTGTCGAACTCATACCTTCCACTCTAGGAAGTACGAGAATAAGGACGAAAATGTAAATAGGTAACAAACAGTCTTTTTGATCAGAGATATCAGCAGTTCCGCTGGACCCTCATTGCCCCCAAGACCTTATAAAAGCGTAGGAGAGCTTAAAAGAAGTGCCTTACCTTAGGCTGGGTCGAGAAAGGATAATGGCATTGGGATCGTGTTTTTGTCACCAGAAGGATCCCGAAGGCATCTAAGCTGGGGTTTCCTACGACCAATAACATAACTGAGGCTGCACTCTGCCTCGATGTCCGTGAAGGTCCGGGAATCTTTTTTGCTTGTCTTCGTCAAACTTGCCAGAACCCCTAAGACAGAATCTAAATTTGACGACTGGTGCGAAATTCCAGTTAGAATGCTGACGCTAGATATACAGCTAAGAAAAGAAAGAGCTTTGTCCGTTTCCATAAATAAATGAAGAGTCTTTTTCTTTAATTCGATTCATAAGGAAGGCTGAAAAGCCGCAAAAGTAGTTTCAGGGCTTATTCCCATTGATTTCCATCTCACGTTTTGAACCTTCCTCTCGATATTGAAAGCTTAATTGCTGCTCCTTACTGCGAGATAAAGCCCTCGTTCATTCCCAATCCTTAGATTTACCACAGCCTAATGCCTTACCGCCCTTAACGGCCTTGCTTGGAGAGCGCAAATCCTTACGCGGTAAACCAATAGCAGCGGATTCAGTCCTTTCCTTCTTTCTTACTTTCATGGGTAGGTTTGGCCTCTTTCCTTCCTTTGAAAGAGATCCCAGGTGCAGTGCCTATTCACTCTGAATCGGATCTTGATGAAAGCAAGCGCCACGCCCCTTGATATCGATTAGTACTGGGAAGAGAGTCTTACTAGTCCGTATAGTCCCGCGCAGTGACTCTCGCACAAGCTAAGAAAGGAAATAAGTTCTTCCGGGCGCCGTGTATTTTATTTTCTCTCCCAAGAGACTAGATCTTAACTTAACAATCTCTCTTTCAGCCTCATAAGTAAGAGCTTACTGTGAATCTGTCTTATAGCTTTCAAAGCGTGGACAAGAAGGAAAGCAAAGCTAACCTATTGATAGTGGCACTCCCACAGGCTGGCGGGGAACTCCCATATGGATGGCTGAGAAGAATTCATATATATATAGGCTATAGGCTTGAAAAGAGTGCTAGCTTTCGAATCTTGTCTTGCTTGAGTGCTAATCCTAGAACCCGCTTGAAAACGGGCTTTTCCCTAAGGTACTGCTAAAGGCTTTCCTTGAAAGGAACGGAGTTACTCGAACAATAGATAGAGGGACTTAGGCCTTCCAGCCACTCTTAAGCCAGCAGGTTATAGGTCAAAAGACTGACGGGCAAGCTAGCAAGGAAAGTCTCTTTACCTCTTAGGCAATCCAGCCCATCCACTAGCAGAAAAAAGGCAAGCAAGTTATCAAATGAAATGGATAAGGGGAATAGGGGTAACATTCCTAAGGTCTATTACGTGGATATGGTGTCTATCAGTACTAGGCATCTATTCTTTCCAGTACTAAAGGTTTGAGTGCCAATTTGAGTTGCTTTCGTTCTCTCACCTTCTTGCTAGAAGTGCTAGTGGGATTGCAGATAGATAGTAGGCGGAGTGTCCTAAGGTAAGGGCCTCCGAGCTTCCTGTCTTAGTGATATTTGTTAGCTAGCAGCACTAGTTCTTAGTGTTAGTGGCTAGCTACTAGAAGAGAAACATCCTAAGTAAGATAGGAAGATCGACATTCCCTAGTCTAATATTGAATAGCGGGCCGGTTATCAAGCCCTATTAGCTATCAGTCTTAGCTTCACTTGCTAGAAGGAGTTCATTAAGAAGTTCAATTTCTAGCCTTACTAAGCAGATAGTAATAGAAGGCTATTGAGTCCCATGAAGAAAGAAAAAAAGATGTACGCCTTCCGATCGAGTGAAAGCAAGGGCAAATTCAATGCCTGAGTCCTCTTTTCTTCCCTTAGTCTTCATCTCACCCGAGTTCAACTGACTTGGAATGCTAACCTAACCGGATTGGAATACTGGACAGCTTATTCGAAAGCTAAGGGACAGCAGGCTTACTGAAGTCTTGAATTCCCTGGTTAGCTGACTGCGGGAATTCACAAATGACCTTGCTTGGATGACTGTACCTTTTAGAGCTTCGCCAAATCTCTCTCCTTCTTTATCAAAATTCTCTCTTATTGAAGCCTTGAAGCTTGATCCGCCTGACCCACTTTCCACTGTGAACCTGCAGCAGGCCGACACAAGACACAACCGCAGCAGTTCGACGGAGAGCATGGTTCCTCCTCCTCACGAAATGGATTTTCAGTTCTTTGCCTCGGGTCAGCGGATGGTCAGTGGACAGGTAATTACATTAACTAACAAAGCGGAATGGATAGGGATAGCTCGCTTACTACCTTCTGGTCTCATCCAGCGTCTACAAGCGGAGAATTAGTTATAGCGTAGGGGTGGAAAAGAGGAAGAGTGCCCGCTAGAATCTTCTTTCACATCTATCTTTCTGCGTCAAAGCTTTATGTTTGAGTACTTGCCTTCCTCTTAACTTCTTAAACTACCCGTCCGATCGCTTTCAGGAAAGGAGCATTGCCAAATATGTGGATTTGCCGAGGTGCCCAACATTCCTGACTGATGGATGTCTAGGCGTTCCCAAAGATGTACTTTCGGTGTCAAGAAAAGATCCTGCTAAACCAGAATCAGGGGATCCGCTCAATGGAAATTTCTATTTGAGGTACCGTGCCCGATTCTAATAAATAGAAGACCCGAAGGCTCTTGCCTTGTGACCTACGAGCCAAGAATGAAGAAAGAGGGTCTATGTTAATAGAGCTAGAGGAGGTATCTAGGAGAAGCGCCATTCCCATACCATTAACAAAGAGTTGATTCGAAGCTAGGCTCAGGAAAAGGTTTTTATTTTGATTACGGTCCATAAAATGATTATCAGTCACTTTCTTTTTTAGTGTAGAAAGATTCCCTTCTCCCATTTGGGTAACCTTAATGAATTACGTGAGTTTGCCTATAAAAAGTATCCGCTTCCTCGACAAGACTTCAAATGTGCGGATTTGCTGATCTATGAGTGACTAAGGTGGTCACCTGGGGAGTTGAGATGAAAAAAATGCATTCCTTTTGTTTCGGTCCCTATAATGGTAATGGTCGGCTTGTGGTCGACTGCCTTCTTCTTCTCATTCTGACTTGACTCGGCCTCAGTCTGTTATGAAAAGAGATTCCTGGAAAGTCGTTTAGGCCCTTACCAGGCCAAGAGCCATAGTAGACGTGAGCACCTGCCAATGGCTGAAGCCCTTCCAACGGTCTATCTGACTTCTGAAAATCTTCCATTTCACACCGATTATGAAATCATCATTCGGATTTAGTAATGTGATCTTCAACCGGGTCAATCAATTAGGGCGGCTAGATCGACCCACTCTAACTCCAGCTAAACTTAATTAAATAAAGTAAAATATAGTCAAGCCCCCTGTACCCATATAAGTGAGTGGGCAAAAACCATTGGAAAATGCCAGCTTCGGGAGGATAGCGAAGCCTGCCTTAGGCTAGCGACGTCTTTCCCAGTAAGAAAAAGCACGGGCTCCCTGACCCACTGAATACAACAAAAGAAAGGGGAAGGACGTAACATAGAAGAAGTAGGCTAATCCAGATAAGCATCCTTTTGCCTTTAGTGCTTGGTCCCTCAGTAGGTCCTTCTTTGGCATGAGCTGTAGCGTAGGCACAAGAAGTAGGAGGATCCGGAAGCGTAGGAGCGGAAAGCCAGGATGCAGAGAATCTAGCTAGGAGGAAGAGGAGGCATGCCATAGTTTAAGAAGGGGACAGAGATCCTAACTAGGGCTATTCTTCGTGGACTAGTCTTTTGCTTTTCTCCTTCCATTCCAGGTCAAAACCTTCGGTAGGTTGGGTTTCGATGAGCAGATCTATCTTTCGAACTTCATTTTCTTTCCGTCTGCCGGTGTCGTGGAGCCAGTCTATGATGTTCCAAGTGGATAAATCCAGTGTCTTTGATTCGGCTAAGGGGCCAGTGCCTTGAGTGATTTCAGCCCGTTGAAGGAGATCGAGGAGTGTTCGGGTGTCGAACCATGGGTCATTGGTCGAAGTCAGGGGAAATGATTTTCAGGTCGGGGCATTGCTTTCTCATTTTCTCTTGCATCGTGTAATGGCCCCTTGAAGGCGGAATTGCTTCTTTATCTTTCTTCGTTGAGGGTCGTCCTGACCTTGTTCAATCACTTGAGGTCATGCTGGTCTAACTGGCCCCTAACCTAAAGGCACCCCCTTTTTTCTTTATGTGAATGCTCTCCGTCCGTTTTCGAAGTGGTCGAAGGTTTCATTTTTCCGCAGCAAGCCTTTCTTTTTCTGTCTTTGTGTTTGAGGGAGGGAATGTGTCTCGAGGTCTATCGCCACCCCCCGTACCTTTAGTGGGACATTGCCTTTTTTTAGAATGAGAGTAAGGGCATCCATCAGATGGAGTGCCTGCGAATTCAGTGACTGAACTTCTAACCAGAAATATCATAATAAAAGAAAGGTCCACAGAAGGCTACGAGGTAGTAGGAATGGGTTGACCAGGTTCTACCACTGCAAAGGACGGAGCTGGAGCACGATGGACAGATGCAGAGCTATTTTGAACTTTGGCATCAATAGCACCTCAAAAAGTCTCAGACTAAGGCATAGGTATCATATCCTAGCTACATCTCACTCGAAGGCAGGAAGCAATTGACACCTGACTTTCAATCAAACTCTTCCGTTGGTACGCATGAACCGGCTTTTTTGCTTCCTCTATTTCTCCGTTCTCGGCCGTGACCTATAAAGCAAGAGAGAATCTTTCTGGATCTTTCTTCCCGACCGGCAAAATGGAAAGAACTATGAACGTGGAATCACTAGAAACGGATTAGTGACGAGCAATTAAAGGATAATGCGTTCATTTCCTTTTGCACCTTCGCTTCGGGTTCGGGCGTCACAAAGCAAAATCCGCTATAGAAAAAAATGGGTTGAGTGCTAGACCGGTCCGAGAACTGATGCGAACTACCTAATGGATCGAACGTCGAACTCCGGGTGACTGGATCGCCCCGGCGGGGCCGAGGACAGAGGGCCCTGAGAAGCGCAGCACTCCAATAATGGATCCTTTTGTAGGCTCTGGCTTCAGCCAGCTCACTTTCTCCCTCACTTACCTCCAGAGGCTCAGACGCTTCGTCAGTGGGTTTGCCTTCGTCTTTCCTTTTTTTTATTCTTAATCAAAGCAGAGGCAGTTTCTGCAGCTGTGCGCTTCGAGGTAGCTCGGGTTCTCCTAACTGAAGACATTGCGGACTTAGGGGTAGGGGGTTTAGCACTTTTGTCTACAAAATAGAAAAACAACTCATTTTTTGGCCGCGGGAGTTAAACAACGAAAGACCGAAAAGGAGATACCTTTCTTGGGTTTCTTTTCTTGGGAGGATAAAGTTGACTCGACGAGGGCTCTGGGACGGATTCCTTGGTCTTGCTCTTTCCTTTCTGGGATTTTTCGGTCGGGATTCTCCTTTTTACATCTCCAGGTGAGATGGCTTCGATTGGCTTGAAAGCAAGGTTTTTATTCCTCCGACCACCATGTTCTAAATTCCGTGGTCATTCCTGGCGTATTGGACAGGTTGTTTAAGTCGAAGCCGCTTTTTAGAAGTAAGAGTTTCCGTTGAAGAAAGAAGGGGGAAGGATGAAAATCCAACGCTTAGCCAACCATCTATCTTAAATAGTCTAGAATCAATCTATTTATGTCTAATCTTGCTTTCTATCTAACTGGATAGATCTTCTTCCTATTTCTAGGAGCTTCTAGGTCAGGGAAAAATGACAAGTTTCGTATGAAAGGGAGAGGTGCTGCTGCTTACGTCCTTTCCCCGGAGCAGCAACTGAAAGAGAAAAGACCGGGTATGCCTGAAAACCTGAAACGGATTCGTGAACAACAGATAACAGATATACCCCGGATACCATTTGAACCAGAGCTGAACCATTGAAATTACCCGAGAGTCACTCCAGAAGACCTCGAGTCACTGGCTGCCTTTAGAGCAGACTAAGAATCAGGTACGGAAGGAAGTGAAGGTGAAGCAGGCTTGCGGGCTAGGCTTTCTCAGGCTTGACAATATGACAGGGCCTTTGAGCCTGGGCTTTCTTCTTTAAAGCCTCACGCCGGGTATGAACTCGATTGTTGGTCGGATCTTGCTGGGTATTCCCACTTTGCTTGGATGGCGCCTTTCGCCTTTGATTAGGACTTTTCCGCATTTCATCTCAAAGAGGATCTAAGCTAACTAAGCTAAACAGTGCTTTTCTCTTTAATTTAAGAGCTGGTGCAAGAAGGCCTCCGGACAAAGGCATGAATACTAAGAGAGGAAGAAAAGAAACCTCCCAAAATTCGTGTTGTACTGTATTAGTGGAGGCGGTAGAAGCCTTAATATAACGCGATATAAAGAGAAAAAGATGGTTTAAACTATATTGTCCCAGTTGGAGTTCTGACTATAGCTGCAACCTATCTCATATTGGGGAGAAGTGTACCCTACTGTATCGAAAAGAATGCATTGGATTCATTCTATTCTCCCATGTCTTTCTTGGTTGGAAAAAACCAACCGGCGATTTCCGACAAGTCTCTCTTCAGTTTGAGAGGGGAGCAGTCAAAAATGAACTATATGGACAGACGTGAGAATCAAATTGCACTCTTCAATTCTCTATCGGCATTAGCCAATTCCGTATGGAGGGGCAAAACCCCGAAGATCCTATGTCAGAATGCTTTGAGTTCCGCTCAAAGCTGCCTCTATGCGCGTATGTCGGAACTTCTTCCATTTAGACAAAATCCACTTCCAAATGATTGGACGCTACCGGCCTTTTGCCGGGAAGTGATTGGAGATACCGACAACTTACCTATTGTTTTAGATGCCCTAAGGTAAGGGATCTTTATTTCCATGGGCCAACGGGTGAATGCTACATACAGGCCATGGCTGTCTACGTCAATCTTTTGGGAGGGATGTAGTAAGTTGTAGGACTTTCATTTCTTCTTTTGTTTGTGCATCTTTCCCATGCTTTGGTAATAGTTCTCTATAGAGAACTATAGTTGTTCACTCCTCGTACAGGAAGGAGTCTCTTTCTGGAAGAATTTCTTTTTTCTCAAATGCCTCAACTGGAGAAGAAGTCGTTTATGATTGAATCTCAGAGGCATTCTTATCATTTGGTAGATCCAAGTCCACAGACTCTCCTTTTCTTTAAGCAATGTGGCGACTCTGGTGATTTGTAGAGAATCACCAGAAGCAGTCATGTTGTCTTTATTAATCCTAGGTCTTGCATTTCTCCCTTTTCTTCCTTATGATATCGCTTTTCTAGCCCTGCTAGTCGGGCGATACTTTTTTCATCCAAAAATGCAAGACTTGGCACTTTCCCTTCTAATTCAGATAATCTTACTCGATATCTTCTTCTTTTTATCAAAAAAGAAAAGCATCTTCTTTTTATTGCTTTTCAGTCTCCTTCTTTTATTACTCCATGGGTCTTATGATCCGATGGATACTGGTGTTACATTAAAACGACTACTGCCCATGGCAGGGGGATGCGCCGCGCCTTCTATTTTTGGTTTTGCGCCACCACGCCGAAGGCGCAAATCCTCTCCTATTTCAGATTATTATGAACGTTCTTCTTATCCTTTGTATTCTGAAGGACGTTCAGAACACTTTCTGTTTCTGTGTGTTTCATTTTAGCACACTAGTCTTCTTATTATTACTCAGTAAAATCCGGGGGCAACCCCTATCGCAAGTCCTTAATGAAACAAAGGAACAAATGTTGGCGCTTTTCCTTTTATTCTTGAGCCTTTCCCCGGTTGGTTAACCCATTGGATTTCTGGTATGATATATCAATTCTCATGGACTCCGCATAATTTTTCAATTAAGAACCGAATCGGCCTCGGATTTCTTTAACTATAATCTAAAAAAGGAAAGGATTGTTCTTTCATTCCTTTTCCTCTCCCTTTTTCTTCTTTTTTCTATTCAAATAAAAAAGAAAAAAAGAATCTCCAGGTATCCCTATATCAAGTAGTACGAGATCTTTGATTTGCAACATCAGTCTCTCTCCGGAGAGCCCTCTGCTGACCGAACCTACTGTTATGAAGGCAAGCAACCACAATGGAGTAGGGCTTCTAAGTGCGTAGTCTGTTTCCAAGCTCTGATAAGCGAGTCAAGCTTTCTCATCTCAGGAACAAGTCGACTAAGGCGATGGGGCATATCCGATCTTCCAATCGTTGATCTAGTTGAAAATGAGCAAATGAAATTTCTCTGTAAATAAGGAAAGAAAGGCTAGTCCTACTGACACTGAACCTGGCTGGCCCCCCCCTCCAATCCCTCGGCTGAACCTTCTGAGGCCGTGACGACTTTCCGCGGGTCTCTCGTCGAAATGAGAAGCTAGCGAAACAGCGGTTGGTGTGCAGTCAACTACGTCGAACCTCACTCTGTCCCCTTAATTAGGAATTCTAAAGATTTCTCTTTGATTTTTATAGGTGAATCAGGTTTTCTGTGTAATCTGAGGAGATTCGTTTCCCCTTTCTTATAATTACGTATAATAATTATATAGGGAGGGATCGAACTCGCTTTGCGCCACCCTATCCCGGTGCCAAAAAGGAGTCCCTAGCAGTACCGACTGTTGTGTCTTCGGCATCGAAAGCAGCAGCAGTCACCTCAAATGGGTTGGGTTCGCTCGAAGTCGTCGCGAGCCCTACGTTTGAAGCTTCAACACAGTCACTCCTTAGTATTAGTAGCTCGTTGCTACAACTTCTCTTTGGCTCGCCCCTATCTCTTCTCTAAAGGGGCTTACTCACTTCACTCGCTCTTGTTCAGTAGCGGTTTATTCATTCTTTAGATAGCAGCGCGAGAGCTCTGAACTTTCATTCAGGTCTTTAGTTCCAGTCGAATCGCGAGCAAAGCTCGACACTGCTAGCGAAGCTCTACGACAGAGCATTTCCATTATTTCAATTATAGAACCAACTGCTCTCTCTTTCCGGCTTAGCCTACCTTATCTTCTATCCCCCTGGTGTACGAAAGCAGCGAAGGAAGAGGAGCACAACCGTCACTTGCGAAGCGAACAAAGAAAAAAAACGCTCAAACAAAGCAAAGGGGCGCTCGTACACTCTCCGTTCTGTGGTGCCCCTAGCGCAGCGCTCAAACAAGCCCTCTGATCCTGAGGTGAGGGTGCGATGCCTATCGAAATCACAAAAGGTGCAAAACCGGATCCGCGTCAAATGAAAAGTGTCTTGGCATTGGCCGATTCCGTTGCCGAAAACTGCTTGTTATGACCCGGGGTCGGACGTTGTTTTTTATGGGAAGACATCGCGTTACTAGTCGATTTAAGATAACGAAAGGCTTTTCTTTTCCAGCTGCCAATAGAAATAGAAATCGGAATCAGAATAGTAAAGCAAGCAATAGGAACTGGTACATAAGCACAAGCAATCGGATCTCCTCGGGTCAAGTCAGCACACCCGCTGTAAGTAAAGCCATCTGGAATAGGAAAGCAAGTAGGAAGAATATGAATAGGAGTCAGTCTTGACTAAGCTCATTCCGACTCTCACCCGTCTCCAAGAATGCTACGACGCTATGCATCCGCGCACTGGAGTTTTCTACGATGGATTGAATCCTTCCTTCCAATTCGAATTGTTTTTCTACTCGTTCCTTGTCCCTTTTTTACTTTTAGGCACCATTCAGTATTTCAGTGATACTGAGTGAGTGAGGGTGGGGAGATTGCTCTCCCGCACACGCTGAGCGCCTCCGAATGGAGTGTTGTTTAGCTGTGTCTAGACGCGACATAATCAGCAGTGATCTATGATTATGTTTACGTCGTCTTAGTTCCTTTTGGTTAGGTTAACCCTTAACCTCAGTGACTAAGATTCCAAAGTTAGCATCTTGGACGCCCCCCCCCTGTGTAGTGTTATAGCTACGCAATAGGGCGAGTCAAATGTTACATGAGTATTCATAATGACTCCTTAAGTAGCCTGGTGCAAAAGCCCAACGACTAGTAAGTGTAGTTAATTATGTCTAAAACTTTCTTTAAATGGTTGGATATTATTGAAAGGCTAAGTGTGCTTATGAACATAGGATTTCACCGGTTCCAGAGAACCAGATAGGAAGAAAAGACCCAGAGGATTCTTTTGAAGCAGCATGACTAGACTCACGGATTTGTCTTGAAAACTTTTTATCATAGGTAGTTGGAGTACCAAACCGGTCTAATCTCTTTCTACGGCAAGCGCCATCGCCTTTTTCACTCTGGATTTGACCTCAGTAGCATTCCATTCCCAACTACATGCTTTGATTCTTCATTTTTGTGAACCTTTTTCCTATCTCTGAAGTGTATCCGCTGCTCCCCGCCGGTATAGGTCTAAGGGCGTTTTGTCCCCTATCTCTCAATAGCACGGAACAAGATATATATATGTTGTGGCGCTTTCGCCGCCTATTCTATGATAAATATATAGTATAGTAAGGCGGAGAACTGTTGTTCGTTGGAGCGCCGGAGTGCGGAGGTTGTTCCCATCATTGAAGTCAGAGTGTGGGACTGAGTCTTCTGAATGATAAAGACCAAAAAGTACTTAGTTTTGTTGGAAAAATCAACGCAAATCTGATCTTTCTTTTCTCTCGGGCTAGAACTTTCTTCAATTATCTCCTTTAGAAAGCTGCGAAAGGCCCGGCCCTGAACATCCCTTTTTCTCGAATGAAAGACCCTCGCCCCGCTTCCTATCGATATGGCGGATGCGAGGCGAAATCAAAGTCATCAAATACTCTTGACTAGCTAGCAGGTTGGCTAAAGCGAACTGACCACAGCTCAATGAGGTACCAAGACCACCCACAAACCATTGAATCAGCATCATAAAGAAAATCCTCCTTTTCAGAATAAAGGGGCTGGTAAAAGGACAGCATCAAGCTAGACAGTATGACCGATCTCCGAGAGAAAGGCTTCGAGGTTCTCTTTCCTTGGTTTGACTAAACCGGCACTCGAACACTGGGTAAGAAGAGAGGGGCTTTTTTCTCTGATAGGGCCAACATCTTCTCTGACATTCATTTTCCCTTTATGGGTGAACCGTTCCTACAGCCCTTATATGATTCCAGCTACTCACCCTTGGACCCGCGGACTTGGAACTATTTAAACATGACCTTTTCAAGGGCTCGAAAAAAAGGGCATCAAACTCGTTGACTTCCGTGGAGGGACCTTACTACATAAGGGCTAGAGACGCCTCAGACTCAGGAGATTCTATGAACTCCCTTCACTCTATTTTATCCTGGGTCGTCAACCGAAGCCGGAGGCTCCTTCCAGTCTCAAGCTGTGGTATAGTCTCCTTTCCTCCTTCGTGCCCGACCCGGTCAGTAGGCGTCAGTGTCTAATCCCTCCGTCTCGTTTCGTAGGAATATTGTAGTTAAAAAGTAATTGCTCCCTAGAGGAACTGGTCTCGGAGCTTCATGAGATAGATTCTAGGGCTCATTTTCCTTCTTCGCTATCGAGCCCCTGCAATTACAGGAAATACCTCATCGATACCTAAACCTAAAGTAAAGGAGCAATCCCTACTGGAATGAATCCGTATCGGCGCCTAATCAGAAGAAGGGTCCCTGCTGGTGAGGGAGGAGTAGTTAAATCCACGGTCTCTGGCAGCAACTAGTCTCGAACGGAAGGAGTTGTCTTGAAAGAGCCCAAACCAAAGGGCGATGGCCAACCAAAGCCCTTTCCCTTTTAGCCTAAGCCATCATGAAATCCAAGCCATCGTTCACTCTTCATTTCCCGTAGTTGATAGAGATTTCCCTTGTCATTCAGGAAAGCCCTCGTACAGCCCACAACCATTGTTCGGTAGTACCTTCGCCTCCTCTCCCTTCAGTCAAATCTGCTTCAAACAAAACCTTTCTCTTCTTCATTCGCTCGGTGGTCTTAGTAAAAGCCTTTCATTTCCTTCCAATACTCAATTTCCGGTAAGGCAGACCCTCCAACCTCCCCATTTCATTCTCCCGTTTACCTTTCAATCGTCAGTTATTCCGCCAGCCTTGACCAAAGGAGGGGGAAGCGCGGCGTAAGCAAAGACCTTCGAATAAGAACAGGGGCTCCTGACTCCGAATCAAGGGAGTGGAGGTAATCCGGGCGAAATCAGAAAGTCATTCAAAATCAACCCCTCAAAGAGGAATCAGTATAAAAGTTACTCATTTGGTCCCATTAACAGAACAGCCACCTTTTTCTTTCTAATATTACATAACATAAATAGATTCTATTTATGTACAACATAATAAAATAAGTTAAGGGTTCGACCCCTCTCCGATAGCACGAAAGAACCCTTTCCATTAAAAAAAGCTCCAATTCGAAGGTGAACCATATAGAGGAGAGCTACTGTACTGGCTTTTTTTTGGGGGAGGTTGGTATCCTATAGATTCTAGATCCTGGTTACATACAACATTGTTCCTGGAAACTTTCTTCAAAGATGAGCCTCGAGGAATCTGCGAAGATGTTCATTTGACATTTCCATTAGGAGAAAAGCTGCATTGGGCATTTACACCATTAAGAGAGGGGCTCGCTAATGCGCAAAGGGTAACACCGGGGTCTGGTTGGGCTGATCAAAGTAGTTGATTCAGAATCATCCAGCAGGAAAACTAGCCCTGTAACTTTATTTCTAAGAACAAATAGGAAAGCGCGCTTAACCGAGGGCTGCATTCCTGTTACAAAGTCCTTGTTATGGCCTCGATTTCGAAACCAAGATCTAAGGAATTAGATTATTCGGGCCAAATCCCCCATCAACCCCGAGTCACTACCTTTACCATTGCATTGGATCTGGCGATCCCAATTAAGAAAGCGTTGGTCTTGGGTTTGGGTGCCCCAAGCAAAGCGGTCCAACCCCCTTCTTTGATAAGCGATACCTTTCTCTGTTCAAGTTATAAGGCTGACGGAACCAAATGCATACCTTTTTGCTTCGTCAGCAGTAGTCCTTACTAGCCGATGACCTAGCATGAGTACGAACAAAGAACTTCTTCGATCTGACCCTCAGTAATCGCGGTGGAGCATTCATTATTATAAATAGTCCTATCTATTCTTTTTGGAGAAAGACTTTTGCAAAGCCCTATCCGGGGTTTGTAAAGCTCCCTGCCTACACGTGGTAAAGCTAAGAGCGAAAGAGTCGGTCGCATAAGCGCATAGATCACTACAAGTTAATTTCATCCCATGCAGAGTCTTGTCCGGCAGTAGGAAGACGGGATCTCTCTGAAGAACAAAGTGGAGGTCCAGTCCCTAACAGAAAGAAAGCCCAACAAGGTGGAATCAGCTGAATTATTATTGTTTCATCTTTTATCGTACAGATGATAGGACGGGCCTCTTTCTATGATCAAATAACTCGGTGGTTTCGGGAACGAAGCGAATAGGGTAAGGAGCACATCATGCGAGCAGGGTTCTTGCCCGACCCAGGAGGTAAGAATCATCAAATCATCCAACACTCGTATACTATATATTATACTAAGTAAGACCCGTGGTATAGTAATCATAATGGAAGCCCGGGCTAGCAATAACTGGAGTGACTTCGACTGAGGGAGGTAGCTTGCTTCTTGACAAAGACCAATAAGTAATTAGAAGCTCAAGCTAAGCCCAAGTTAGTGATAATGAATAGGGGTCAGAAGCTCAAACTCCAAATAATAATATATTATTTGAACAGAAGAACTTGAGCTTGAACAAATAGACTCAAACTGCACGAGGGGGGAGGGGAGACGATAGTGTCCCCGACCGGTCCAATGGTGTCTATGAAGAGTACATAAGAATGAGCGAAATGCAAGAAAGTGAATCGGTTGCGTGCCGATCCTTACCTATTTTCAGGGTCGACTTAAGGATTATCAGCGGCGACCACGAACCGCCTTGCTCCCGCAGAAAGACCTTCACCCTATAGCTACCGAAGACCATCACCTTCCGACAGGGTCCATCTTTGATAGGAACCCCGTTTTCTATATTCTATGATATGATCTTTCCTTTTTCTGCGGGTGTGAAATAGGCTACGGCAACGATGCGAAAAGAGTCTTTACCGAGCTTTTGAAGGATAAGGGCTATGCCCCAGCTGAAATGAGACCTGTTTGTGCTAGGTATATTTGATTCGGTGAGGGGGGAGTTCAGTTCGGGGTAGAGCTAAGGTACTCATCCAAATCCAGTAGAAAGAGCGCATGAAGGCAGTTCCTTATGCTTCATAGCGGAGGAAGCCCCACGGATGGCCCAGAGAGAGTGCGCTTGTATGTCTTCGATGCGAAAAATGGCGTAGTAAAGTAGCCAGTCACTAAGAGTAGTGGGGCTATCGCTTCCTCTAGTACTAGCTCTGATCTCTCTTCAGCAGTTGCAGTACGATTCTTTAATTCAACTCCTGCCCTGCCGTATAAGTCTTCAGTGTCTGGGGTAGCTTTTCCTGCGGTCTATGGCCTATCCGCCTTCCCTCTAGCTGCTAGCTCTATAGGGGACTAGCATCTCTTAGTTAAAGTTAAGCTGCTCTTTATGGCTTCGGTGAATCTCTCGTCCTGCTGTATTGGTTTTATGGTAACGCGTTCATCTCTTGTTTGCTTTGTTTACCGCTTTCCGTAATTAAGTACTTTCCCCTGTCAACTCCTGCTAACGGTCATCGGGTAAGGCTAATCGGTGGAATCTCTCCCTTGTTGCTTCTTCGATCCTGGGCCATATGTCCTCTTCAAGCTCTCCTGGTTGGGAAAGGCCGGGCGGAGCTGTGGATGCTGAGTCCTTTCCTTTCCGAAGAAAAAGGATTCACTATCTCTGTCCCGAAGTCACTATTTGAACCTGTGAGTACTTAAACTCTTTTGTACTCCAAACTGCCTCCAACCGGCTTTTTCTATTAGGCTTCCAATTCAAGCTGAACTGGTCGGGGATCAGAGTGAGTGCTTTAGGACTAACCTATCTTGCCTATGTTGACCTATTATACCGAACCAGTTATGTTATTTCTTCGAATTAGACCAATCGACATTCGTTTATATGCCATGCCGCCTATAAAGAAAGATAAGAGCCTCTACTCTTTCAACAGCCAGAGAGCCCACTCAATGAACAAAGTCTTTCTCTTTTGTGGAACGTGCACACAGAGGGTTAGTTGGGGAAGAAGAAGTTTCCCATTCAGAGTAAGCTCTTTGAGACGCTAACTCGATATTGCATAAGAGAAGAAAGAGGAAGAAGTGAGCTGTAGCCTTAGTCTTAGTACGCGCACTAGAAGGGGCTACCGAATGCGCCAGTGACAAAAGAAAATCTTGTTTGTGTGCCGCGAAGGGCCTACCCCTTGAAAATGGAAGGGCATGGAGAAGCGGATTCCTACTTCTTAATAGAATAGCTTGATCGACCACCATCCTTATTGACCTTCCCTCGGGTTGGTATGCTTGTGTGTCAAGCAATCCTGCTTCGGTAGCAGACTTCGGTCAAGGAAATCGCTTCAAGCAATGGCTTTGGATCGACCTGACTTCTTAGAGAGGAAAGCCAGTGAATGAATGAATGAAATCCGTTGAATGAAGAAGTCTTTATGGCTCAAGCAGCTAGCGGACCTCCTTAATTGAGAAAGTCAAGCATGTCAGCACGCCCCCTACCTATGTAGTCGGCTTCCCGGTAGTTTGCGGGACGCTATTGGAATCGGTCTATCTAAATGGCCTATCTCCAGATGTATGTATTCTTGAAGTGCCTTTCTCATAGTTCCCTTCCCGGGCATTGATTGAGAGGGAATAGACTTCCCCACTGAACGAGGAAGGCAGCAATCTCCTGGAGATAGAAGGGCAATCCCCAAAAGAAGCGGCCAGAGGAGACATTCATTAATAACGGATCTCGACCCCTCACCCGTACTGATGGGAATGACGGGCACTGCATTTATGCCGAAGCCGAGGAACTGAACCAATTACTTTAAAGGCTGGCATCCCGGACTGATAAAGGATCAACTAGGAAGACTGGGCAGAAATCTTCTTACCCGCAGTAGCGACAATCAGGAGCACTACTTCTATAAGATGATTCTCGCCATTTTCCTTACAATAGGGGCATTGACTTCAGTCTCAACTAGACCTAGACCCAATAAAGCTCGAAAAAGCAGGATTGCTTGAATGGAAAGAACAAAACGTAAAGGACAACCAAACGAAAGCGCTAACAGCAGAGGGCAGTATCTATATTATATATAGTAGAGCTCGCTTACCAGACGAAACCAGGCCTTTAAGGTAAGGCTGGAGTGGAAGGGAGAGTAGACCCGAGAGCTGCAATAGTAATTAGTATTCTAGCACCAGCCCTTCTCGTATCGAGACAAGACAGAGCGGGGAAAGCTGCCTTATGTAGTTACCTGCTCTTTCATCGAGATTAGCGAATTACGGTAGAAGATCGGAGAGAATCTGGGTCGAGGAGCCTAGCCTTCTTTGCTATTAGTTTCAATATCTGCTGCTTTTGTTTGCGCCAACCCTCTTAGAAGGAAGAACTCTGGGGAACTTCCGGATTAACTGATTAAGGAGTTCCGGTCGAAAGAGAAATGAGTTAGCGGGAAGAAGATTAGCAGTACGAGGAGGCGATTCAGCAAGCTAGCCACACCTCCATCACTTGACACTTTCTTATTCACACCGAAGAGAGAGTGCTAGACTAGTGCCCAATGAAGACCCAAGCAATGCATCTCAAGCTCTCGCTTTCAGAGCAGATGTGCGAGAAGTTTAATTACGAAGCTATGCTGATATCTATCTAAGAGCTCATATTCAAAGGAAAGGGCGGACCTGGGACCTGTACTTTATAAAGGATGGAATGGAGCCAAGGGAAGAAAACGAACAAGAAGCACACTTCAAGGTCACTCTCTGTCTTCTTGCCTGGAATAAACTCACTCCAGTGCAGTGGGAGGACCCCCTCTAATAGGATGCTACTCGTACCTGTAGAAAGAAGAGCGAGAGCGGAAGAGTAGGATTCGGTAACTAGGAAATGCCCCATGCTCGAGGAGAAGGAGACCGGATAGAGAAGAACGGGGCACACTCCTCCCATTAAGAGAAAGCACAGGGAAATCTCAATATAACCAGAGTGACCCGGGAAAGAAAGACATGACTCTAGTACGTCCCAAAGGCGGGTGTTGGTCTGTCAAGGATGGACATAGATGCCCCCTTTTTTACTGAAAGTTGATCCCAGTTGCCCAGAACGCCAGGTTCTAACATAACATCTATTACTTTGATACTTAAGATTCCGTAACGAGTAGATACTTCCGCAGAAACATAATCGAGATTGGATCTTGTACGAAGGTAGACTTCACACCTACCCCATCTAGACGATAAATAGATAAATAAATGGGTTTCTTGCGGGCATTTGCCAGCTTGATTCTGAGAAAGAGCTCGTCGGCCTGTTGGGGTTCTCTTAAGATATTTCGAATCAACTTAACCCTATTCAACAAACAGGTGATTATGTACAAAAAAGGCTTGTTATTGAATGGCCCCTCTTTGCAACTGATTTCATTCATATAATCGGGTGTTAGTTCATAGGTTTTTAATCCTGCGTACTCCCGCATAAAGAATGAGCAACCGCAACCTGAAACAATATCTTATTTAAGAAGAGCGCTTGCCACTCCTCTAGTGTGATTTCCATCGGAGATAGAAAACCTCTTATCTTAGGCATAGACAAAGATAGCATCTTCGGTGCAAAAAGTCACAGAGATTTCGTGCACGCACTAAAGAGGCCTCTAATCGACACTCACTCCTATGCAGGAGATGCCACACTGACTGCTCTAGCAGATAGGATGAAGAAGGAAAGAACGATTATGGTAGAAAAGACTCTTGAGAGCTCGGCTATAGAGCAATTCTTCGACTAGGGAAATGGGAGAAAGACCTTTCTTTCTTTATTTAGGCAGGAAGAGCGAAATGGTCTCTCGATCCTAGGAGAAAAGAAAGATTAGGATACCGCCCTTCTCTCATGACTTCGGACTCGAGCCAAGGCCCACCTCTAAAGTGACGTAGACCCGGTCCCTAACGAAACTAAACTTGAGCAATTTCCGTTCGTTCGGTATACCATTGATCCCTTTGGGAAGGTTAAAGTTGAATCATACCCAATCGAAGAATAGCCCTTCGTGACTCTCCCTCTGACCCTGGAATTCATTGAATTGGACAATTCCTAATAAGCGCTATAGCTCGAGCTATAGCTTCTTCTCCTGTATGTGGTAGTATCTGCTGCTTGAGCTTAGGTAGTCTTTCGCGCAATTGCGTGAAGCATCTCGCTATGCTACCTACACCTTCCTTTGGGCGAGGTCAGATCTAGAGAGGAAAGGACTCAAAGCAAAGCTCCGCAAGGCAGGCAACAACTGTCACCATTCCCGGGCGAAGGAAGGCTGGAGTGCTCTGAGGAGATCTGATTCTGGACAACTCCGATTCGACTTCTTCATGAGCTAGCCCGGTGCCATAAACCAGCTGTTGTCAGGATGTGGGAGGAAAAAGTAGTAAATGAATGTTCCAAAGCCAAAAGAGGCTGACAAGCAATAGCCAAATCAATCCACCAGGGAATGATTTGAATGGGCATCCGTAACAACAGACGAAGAAAGCCTTTCTTCTAGGCGTAGGCGGGAAGAAGTTCCAAAAGGGCTCTGAGTCCTTATAGGGGCTATTATACTCGGTTCCAATGGCTTTTCCTAAATATCTAATTTTCTGGAGCGAAACTTCCATCTTGGAGGAAGGGTAGTTTGACACCCGTTGCATAAAAGCTACTGGGGCAACCGTAAACATAAAGCTAGATAAGCAAAGGGAGAGGGAACTACGCTCCCAAGAAAGAGCAAAACCTCGCCAAGGCATGCTAAAACCTAAACTGCGACGATGGCTCCAAACCGGATACGAAGCAAGCGAAAGCAAGCTAGCCAGGGAAGGGGGTTAGCACGGTAGCGGGCCTCCTCGGCCTTGACAGGCTCCCGTTGATATAGCCTTCTAAAATGAGGAAGTTTTCTCTCTTCCTTCTCAACCCGGCCTTTACTTTAAGGATGAGCGGCCAGCACGCATAATCGAATGCTTCACTCGAAGGGCTACGCCATATAAAGAGGCTTCCCGCCACCTTGTCCACCTTCACGCCTAGGAATTCCATAAGGACCGGCTCACGACCGTCATTCCGCATTTGGTAGTTGGTCTGCCATTGAGGCTAAGCCCTATTTGAGACTAAGGCAGGCTTCTTTTGACTGCATTTTTTCCTGCTTTCTTTGCGCCCTTTCCAACTAGTTATAGATTTCTTTAATGCCTATAAACTGGGACCAAGCCAAGTAAGTCCATAGATCGTCTGTTAATCCTTCTTTGAATCCCAGTTGTATTAGTATCCGTCGTCGTCTGGGGTTTTAACATGACCAAAGTCAAAAAAGTCTTGTCCCAGTTTTGAAGCCTCGAAAAGTCTCTCTATCTGGCTTTGTTATTATTACAGTGTCATCTGCAACCAGCCGTAGAGATATGGAGAGAGGGGACAGCCTTGTTGCAGACCTTTGTTTGGTTCCTCTTATGAACCCCACTGGTCGTCCATGGATCATAGGTGCTATTCATTGTATATAAAAAAACTTTCGTATCCTACTCTGCAAATCCCATTTTCCTGTCGCATATAGAAACCTATGATTAACATTATCATATGCCTGGTTTGGCGAGTTTAGTGATCATGGCTGGCTCACCTGATCTATCAGCTGACTAGTAAGCCTCCTTGGGATAATCATCAATATCTCTTCCTATCCAAATGAGATTAGGAGGGCGCCCTTTTTAAAGTTAAAGAGCCAGCGTGTCTTTCAATCTATTGGCAATTACCTTAGTCATTCTCTTATACAGTGTAGTCCCCATAGCAATGGGCCTCGGTCTAGTGAGGTTTTGCTTTTTTGGGAATCATTGCCAGGAAGAAGGATTGAATTGCATCTGGTTTGCTCCTGTTCGACTTCAATTACCATATGGAGATGGAGGTCGTCCTTAATTATGTTCCAGCACTACCCCTGAATCTATCAACCAAGTAGAAGTTTAAGTTCAGTTGGAATCCATCTAATCTAGTAGCTTTTGACTATGAGCAGCCCCTCTGTTGTTGATAGATAGCTTAAAAGATTGAATTGAATCATTTTTTTTGTGCCTCGGGGACTCTTTCAAATATTTGGTGGACTGCTCCTATATGCTGTTGGCTCGATAAGATGGATAAGTGTGATAACAATTTCATAACTTCTATCCTTATCTCCTCATGCTGAACCAGAACCAGGCCTCTTGGGCATTTTAAAATGATAAAAGTGTGGATTCTGCCTTTCTTAATAGATGCGTGAAAAAAAGAAAAACCTTTTAACCACAACTGTCGAGATTGTAGGCGCAGCGACTCCCCTACCCTTCTTGACTTAAAGCTGAGCTTCCAATCTTCTATACATACAAGAGTTCTCTATGTGTTCTGCATGTGGTTCTCTCTCAATTGCTCTTCCTTTTCCAAAAACGTGTTTTCTGCTTGTTTTGAAATTTAATTTCATTTACACAATTGAATTGACAAGAGGAAAGAAAAACCAGTTAAAAAATCCTAAACAAAAAGGTCCTATGTAGGTTATCGTTACATTTTAGTTTATAAACTAGATTGAAAACTTCTTCAAAAATCAAACTAAGAAATATAGTAGGTGAGTAAACTTGGCGCACCTACAAGAGCTCGATAGAATAGGGCTCTATTCGATCCGATCCGTCCAGGTAAAGACCTTAACCTTTACTATACCTTATGAACCCTTGAGTCCTTTCTTTTATGCGAGGATGCAAGTGTAGGATAGATCTTTCCCAAAGTTCACTTTCTTTGTCGAGATTGGGTTGGTGTTCAGTGTACTGGGTACAAGATCGAAAAGAACCCTACCCTATATATAAATATAATATAGGCAAGAGGCAAGGCAAGCGCTGTCCGTCTTCATGGCCTCAATAAGACGTGGTATTGTACTGGCCCGTTTCGCAGCACGGAGTATACCGTGATCTCCGTTAGTTCCGTTTCGGCTTTTTCCCCAATTTCCCACTCCTTCTGTGAGGCCTCACCACACTTCGACACAAGAGAAGAGGACCGGGCGCTTTGCTTGTCTTGTATCTTCGGGATACGAGTTGGCGGTCTTCTTTAAGAGAACTTCAATCTAATACTCGTTATGGATCAACTCGTTGCTGATTTCGTTTCTAGGATGGGTTTGGCTCTGCCTGTAGCTATTCTTGTAGCCGTTAGGGCTGGCCGAATGATCCATCAAATGAATAGTCAAAATATGGAAACAAAGGTAACTGATCTAACGATAGATGTTGTTAAAGAGAAAATCGTTGACCAACTCTCAATTCTTTTGAGAGTCTATAGAGAGACTACTGAGGATGTGAACTTACCAACAGGAGTCAATCTCCAAGAGGTAAGCGCACTTGGAGAAGCAAGAGTGAGCCTTCTACACATACACAATATTTATTGTGATCTTCTTTCTCAGGGAACGCAAAGTGAATACTTTCTCCAAGTTATACAATTTCTTGGAGGGTAGTCTTTCTTTTTCTGATGGTTCCTGACGTACTGGAGTTATAACATTTGAATTTCTCTTACATTCCACGTTCCCGAAATGGATCCTCTTAACTTAAATATTTCACATTTTCGAAGCGACAGCTTACTTCGATCTTTCATAGATTGAGTCTTTTCTTTCTTTTCATTTTGACCTTTCTCAGTCTCTCTTATTGTCTCTGTTTACTAATCGAGGTGGATTTGGATCTCTTTCTTTGGAAAATGAAATCAATGTTGCTAGGGAAAGTGATGTCTTTATTAAGGTCGCATGGGATGATAGAACTTTTTCTTTTTTGTGGAGACCTCACTCTAGGGAACATGATGATGTCAGAAGAAGGTTACGCCGCATCAAGCTCGTAGGGGGGCGGCTCTTCGAAACGACCTCCTCTCGACATCGACTTAAATGCCCCGGAGCAGGAGCCTGCCCCTCAGTTGGAATCGGGTAACGGATGAGATACGGAGGCGCCGAAATTCTGGAGTTGGAGCAAGAACGTCAAAGAATCGTCGAAGCTTCTGCCCAACAGGAGGAGAGAAGGCGAGCCCAAGAAGAGCGGTATTGGCAATTTCATTTTGAAAGGAGGAAAGTAGCCCGTCTGAGGGTAGAAAACGAACGACTAAGATTTCGAATCAATTAGAATAGATATGGGCAGGATATGACGATTCCGACAAGGACAATTCTTTCGTCGCGCCTAATCTTGATTCACTATTTCCATTTTTTTTGACGACAAGTTTCAGTTTTAAATCTTAATGCATTTTGTTTTCGTAGACGAGTGAGCAGAGCCCATGAAATAAGGAAGCCCGTCATAGAGCAGTCGACTAGAAGTAGAAGACTGCTGGCCTGAGAGAAGGCGACCTCTCTCGGGAAACATGTCAAAATTTCTCTTCTTTCTTTTTGATTTCGGGTTTCTTTTTCAGGGGCCCAGAACGCTAAAAGGTGGTTGGAGAAGGAAACCGAACCTCTAATCGACCTGGACACATAATTCTTGGCGTCGAGAGAGATTTGAGATTCCGTAAGTAACTCAGTGAGTGCTTTCGAAGAAAGGGGAAAATTAAATAGGAACAACCGCGCTGGTCGTACGAAAGTAGTTCTCAGTCGTATCATGGCTCGTTTTTCCCGGTTTACTACTATGGTTCTAGTTTTTATCTCATTTCTTCCTATTATGTCTCTATTCTTCTGGGCTGGGATGGGATGGGACTGGAATTTCTTTCAGGCCTTCCTTTCGAAGGCTCTAATCTCCACCGGAGCCCGCGCCCTCTTGTCTAAATTAGGATTTGCAGAGCTCTTCCTTATTCTTTTTTTTGGGGGGATCAAATGGTCTCTCCATCGGGAGATGCGCATGGGTGCTCTGCGCTTTCGAATCCTATGGAAGCGCACCAGCCCGACAACGTGCCGGCGCAGGCGCCTGTTGCAAATCAACCGGTCGACCTTAACCGGACACCGAGTCCTAACCCGATGCTTTCCTTACTAATGGACCAACTTGAAGAGGCAAACAGGGACCTCGAAATTTTGGAGAGTAGACCCCCCACCACTCCAGCCGAAGTTCGGGCCAACTTAGAGGAAGTGAGGGTTTTAGGGGAGCGCATTGACCAAATTATTGAGCGAATCAATGAATGCCGGGCCCTGGATGAGGTTAGACGAGAGGAAGATGCCCAAGAACGAGCGGAAGTCGAGGCTCAGGCGTGACGGGTCGACCCAACTATACGGGGCCGCTTCGAGGAGACCCGAGCTCGAAGACAGGCCTTCCGAGAAAGACTTCCCATTCTCCAACAAGAGAATTGGGAGCAATTCAACCGGGATCGGGGGAAACATAGGTAATTCTTTCTTCCTATAATCCTGCCTGGGGATAAGATAAGGTTAATCTTCTCCCTGGGCGCGGATCGAAGACCCCTCTTGGAGATGTCGAGGAGTGAAAAGGCAGGATCGCTTGGTAAGCAAGCAAGCAGGCGCCAACTCCCAATTCTTTCTTTTTTTATGAAATCGTGTACAACAACCTTAACCGCACAAGCCGGGACTGGGCCTACCTCCATCCCTATCCCTAGAGGAGCCGTATGAGGCGGAAGCTCCACGTACGGTTTTGAAGCCGAGCCTTTCCAGCAATGGGGCTTAGGGGCCGATATGATGATTGGTTTAGGTAAGGCGGCCGGCCTACTACGGGCACCTGTAGGGATTAGTGCGTGAGACCGCGATCCACAAACTGACGCATGGGACTCACCCTTTACTTGGAAATAAAGAGGGGAAAGATAGCATGTCACAAGAGCGAGGCGAGGTCTGGAACCCTACTGCGAGAGGGACGCCTCGTGAGCCGGGCTTCTAGAGATGAGGCCTTTTGGCGAAGCCAAGTCAATTTCGGGCCACCAAACCCTGCAACTGATGAGAAGGCCCTATGGAGTAAAGGGAAGCGTGTACGTTGTCACACTCCCGGCCTTCCAAAGGTGCCTAGAGGACGGGCCAGACGCAGCAGAGCGACAACCCGGGAGCGGATTCCCCACCGGCAGGGGGGCAGGAGACGGCCATCTCGAGGCACATCACGACCTACAGGCAAGATCGGCGAGACCTGGGAAGGCAACCCAGCCCGATTGAGAGTCAGAGGATCCATAGTACCTGCAGCCCCACAGACTTCATATTCAACATTTTTTAAAGCGGGGGGAAGGGATCTCTTTTCTGCAATGGAAAAAAAGGAGCAGATTTGACTCGGCACAACCTAACGATACATCCAATACCAATGATCTGCGCCGCGTTGCTAGATCTCTGCGAGAATTTAATAAGAGAAGAAAGCGTAGAAAGAGGTTCAGAAGTACTTCCCCCGGTTCTACCAGGTAAGAAGGTCAAATGCTCTTCTTTAAGTAAGTAAGGGAGTAGACTTTTTGATTCCAACGCACTTCACTCTTGGCCAGACGCCAGCGACGAATGGCGTCAATAGTCGCATAGAGCCTTTCAAGGGCAACCTTTGGGAAGAGCAAGGTCTTGTAGAAGTTTTTCGCCTTAGCACCCCCCGAATTCCTTTCAACCCCAATATTTAAATAGAGGGGCTTGGGTCTGGTCTACTACCAGCAAGGCCCCACTTACTTTCTTTTTTATTTAAATTTCTCTTAGTAAAGAAATAAAGAATGTCGGATCTAGTACTTACCTATCTTATTTCCCTTCTTTCAGCAGCTGCTTTACCACTGAGTGTTTTTATAGTCGCTAGCTGGCGAGTCGCGAGGCTTCGCCAGTTAACGATGGCCTCTTACCAGGAGCGAGTGGACGAAAGCGTCGCCGAAACAATAAAGGAACAGCTTAGTGATAGGCTGTTAACTCCATTATTGAACTCTAATCATATAAATCTTCCACCTGGAAGAACGGCGTATGACATAATAGACCGCTTGGTACCGGGGAATGATATAGAATTACTCTCTTCCATATATACAGATTTGGCTCAACTCGGCATTCAAAGTGAGTATTACCTCCAATTACTCCAAGTTATTAATTCTTTTTGGTGATGTTTTGATCTTATTCGTATTCCGATCGAAAAAAGAAGGTTTCAGTTACGGTGGGTGGGAAAGCTGGAGGGGATCCCAGTGGTTAGAGTAACTGGCCTATAAGGTTAGTGAGGTTCCTGCTATGGTGAAGTGAAAGATCTTTCACTTTAGTGGGAAGAAGACAGGTGGGAGCGAGCGGAGCGAGAGCAAAGCAAGCTCTAGTGGTGGGGTGTTTTCCTGGTCCCATTTCAGTCTTTTTCTTCTCTTCGGTCAAATGAACCAGAGCTAGCCACAAAGGCTTAACCACCAACAGATGCGAATTAGCTCTCTAGCCTAGCACCCTTTCCCTCAAACCTGAGAACAGGCATCGTGGAAGGAAATTGAACTTGCTTTCGGGCGATGTCCTTCCTAAAGTCAAGTAAAGGACCGGATAAGCAGCTATATCGATTCCTAACAGTAAGAGGAAAATCTTTCTTTGCGACAGGTTTGACGTAGTTAAATGATCGACCAAGCCATTCAATGGCATCGGTTTTTCCTATACCTAAAAGACTGGCACCTCCTTCAGATTCTAGAAAGTAGAAGACAAGGATAAACCAGACCTAGTTCCCCTTCTATAAGGCTAGTCTAGGCTAGTAAATAAAGTATAGGATAGTCAAGTCAGTCTCGCTAGTACCTTTTCAATTTGAAGAAAGGATAGTTCAATTCCCACGGAGCGGTAAGCTTTCTCCGCCAGCCTTCTCTCATTTACCTTGTACAAGCCTGACGGGTCGTCGATTCATCGGCAAAAAAATAAGGGGTCCTGGAACTACGTCCCTATAAGCAATAGAGGCCTTTGACTCTGCAGGCTGTCACGGAACTACGTCAGCCGAGCTTTTCTAGCTCTTTTCTTTCTATTTACGAGATAGCTTGTCCTCCTTCCTTTCCTGAGCTTATGTCAATAAAATAAGTCAGTCTACCCCTTTTATTATACTAGGATAGCTAAGCTAGTAAATAAAAAATCCGGCTTGAAAGGACACATCTGCAAGGGAAAGGGCCATGATTCAATAAAAAAAAAGGACTGATTTTATTGCATAACCTTGCTTGCAAGCAAGCTTACTATATCAAGAACTTAGAAAACCGCCTTAACTGAAAAAGGACTAGACTGAACCGTCAGCCTAGGTGGGAGGGCAAGACCCACTAGATCTGAAAAGAGTAAAGAAGTAATGAACTCTGGCTCTTCAGACTGTACCGAGTTGATATGAAGCCTGGCAAGTCCATCTGCGCAGAAATTCCCCTCTCTCTAGCTAGCTATGTCGAAAATCTCTCTTCCAGTCTGACGCTAAGAGGTAGCGAGAATCATCAATAAGAAGTCCATTGGGCGTGAGCTCTCTATCCTCCGAGTTGCTGATCTTAAGAACTGCCTGGCCATCTCTCTCGCAAACTACCTTTCTCTAAGCCTTGTCCCAAGCTAGACTCAGCCCATCCCCCATTTAGTTGCTAAACCTAATCCCGTGACCATCTCCCCTCTGCCGATCTTCGTCAGGCCCCCTCGACTTATGATACATATAGAATTCTGTGGAAAGCCGTATTCGATGAAAGTCGTATGTACGGCTTGGAGGGAGGTCTTTCATATCTTTCGAGATCCACCCGGGGCCGGGGTCAAAAAGCCAAAAGAAATGATTTTTTTAGCCCGGAAAACGGATTCTTGAGAATCCCTTGCACGCTCACGTCGAGGTACTATTGACCGATTTCTTGCAACTACAGAGCTTGACTTGCTCAACAAATGTTCGAAGGACCCTAGCCACGAGATAGAGCCGGAGCCCCTAACTTGCAATCAGTATAAAGAGATGTCCCTGCCTGGGATTGGGATGCTATGTCTCTTAGATCCCTACCTTTCCCAGCTCAGAACGCTAATCGAAATCAAAGAGAAAAAAGCTCTTATTCTTGAATGTTAGTCTTCCGCGACATGGAAGACTTTTTTTATGGTGGAGATGAGGCATCTGGGGTTGTGGAAGCAACAGACCCGTGCTGAGGTAGAGGGTCCTTGAAAATCCCCACGTTTTTATTGGGGTTTGATGGAGCATCTTCTTGAGGCACTGTCATTTTGATCTTGTCTATAAGATCTTTGATTTTAGCTACAAAAGGCGGTGGGTGAGAAAGCTGCTTTAGCCCACCCAGAATAAGAGGATACTTCTGAGATAATTGGAGTATAGGATGATGATGATTATTCCATGGGCTCGTTTGAACGAATTAGGGCTTTAGCTATAGGGAAAGGGAATAAGCGTACGGTAGATAAGGAAATTCCTTCTTTCCTGGCTCTCTTGGGAACGGGACTCCTGGGAAGCAAGTCCAGTTCAAGGACCGCAGAGACATGCGGGTAGGACCAGTGCTTAAACCTCTTCCACTCCATGTCATTGACATACCGTCCTCGTTTAATCTGCTCTTAGGAAGACCTTGGCTGCATGAAAACATGACTGTATCATCAACAACTCTTCAATGTGAAAAATTCCCATACCGGGTAAATAGCGGCCGAGGAGCTTCCCGCCTATCGAGGTCCAGAAAACGACAAAATTCCGCTAATCTTCTCAGACTAAGAAGCTGCTAGGTCCTAAAAGCATCAACAGGAAAAGCAGTTCAGCAATACAATGGAAGCCAAATAAGAATTGGCTCCGAACGGAAGGCGAACGGTACGACCGGGGAAGCCTGGGATGGAATCCAATTCATTCTTTTCTTCTCTCTTTTTTCTAATAGCTATAAAAGTATAAAAGAAAGGAGTTGCAGCGAAAGAAGAGTAGTTTGGTCCAAAGCTAGCCGATGTGACGGCTACGGGTTGGCTCGTCGTTTTCATGTTTGAAAGTTTTGTTGGTATGTGCCTTTAATCCTAAGGAATATCAAGACTGTTAACTGTTAAGCGTCACTCGAAGCTTTTACTCATCTTCATTCCCTTCTGTCGCATCAAAGAGAAGAGCGCTCGTCGAATCCATGTGGGCTTTCTGCTCAGGATGCTTCCTGCTTCATTCTAAAGTGAAGGTCCCTTCCTATTCCGATTCTTTTTCTATTGATTCTTTTCCGATCGGGCTCTATGTGTCTATATAGATCCTGTTCAGGGATATAACTCAAAAGTGCAAAAGCTCTATTTTCCTCTGCCATTCTATGAGTCTCTTCCTTTTTGCGTATGGCATCGCCACTCCCTTTGGCAGCATCCACTAATTCGGAACTTAATTTTGAATTTCGACCCGGACGTTTTCGTCCTAATAACCAACGAACGGCAAGTGCTTTTCCTTGTGTGGATACTATTGAAATAGGTACATCGATGAGTCGATCCGCCTACACGTTTTGCTTTTACAGCGGGAGTGACTCCACGTATTGCTTGACGTAAAACAGATAGTGGTTGAATCTTTTTTCGATAGAGAATTGGATAAGCCAATGATTCCGTGTTTCAGAATACACCAACAACTAATCGATTACGAGGATCGGATTTTGCAGTTAGAAGAACTCATCTTCTTTTCTTGACAATTGAATGCACCCCTATAGCCATATATTTAGTAATTCCTGAACTCGTTCTGGAAGATTGTTAAGGGTGCTTTTACAGCTCAAGCAATAGGTGTAGAAAGTCAATCCAGTACTCGAAGTAGGGCGTTTAGCAGCTAGTCATTCAAGGTATAAGAGAAAATTCATTGAGCTCGACTCAACTAAACTAAGGGGAAGCGTGCCAAAGGCTGTTCTTTAAACGATCGGGTCAAAGGAATGAGCCTATGAAGGCAGAGGTTTGTTTACCAGCTGTATGTAATATGAGTGAAAGCAAGGACAAGGACCATGAAGCCAGGACGCAAGGAAGCGGTAGAGAGGAGTGGGTAGAAGGAAGAGAGCTTCTAGGAATAAGTCAACCAATAAGGTGCAAAGCGCATTCTTTTTCGATCCAGGTAATTCATTGAGCAAGGTAGGACTAGCAGGATTATGCTATTGAACTAGAAATTGATATTACAGGCACTACTTTCAGGCAGTAGGTGAAAGGGTAGAAGATCTTTGCGGGTTGAGGCTAGCTCTAAGAAGAGGTTTGGGAGTAGTTGATAAGCAGAGGTTGCTTGGCATTCTCTCAATAGAAGGAAGCGGAAATGGTCAAACTCTAGGGTAGGGGCGAAGTAACTAGAGATCTCACCCAGGAATCAAACTTGGTTGGTGCTTACAGGAACGGAAGGAAAGGCAATAGCAAGGCTTCTTAATCTTACGGTTCACTCACTTGCCTGAGGAAAATCCCAGCTGGATCACATCACTTTGGCAAAGAGGGTGTTAAGGTCGGTAGCTGACTTGGATGAGTTCAAGAAGAAGAAGGGAGAAGTCGCGGACATTGACAACCCGGCGGAGGGACCATTCCGCGGGCAAGAATTTCGGACTGGATTCTGACTGCCTTCGTTCATTTTCTTCCCAAGAGTTTCTTTTGACTCTAATCCGGCAGCTGTCGGTCGAGCATGCTCAGTTTCATCTCATTCCTCAGTCACATATGGCCCGAAAGGGCATTCTCAGTTCTAAAAAATGGAAGTGAGGGACGCTAAGAGAATCAATTCTTTGATTCACTTCGCCTTGAAAAGTCCGTTACAGGAAGTGTTACAAGCGATTGAAGACCGATGTCCGGAAAGGGAATAAGTCTTTCAAGGACCCGGCTTCGTGTACGAGAAAGAGGAGAATCAAGGGCATGCCCGAGCCGAGCCCCCTCTTGATTGGGCCAGAGGAGAGTCACTCTTTCAAGCAAGGATGCTATGACCTCAGACTTGAGATCGATTGAAAGATATAGTTTTGAATGAATCAAATGTCATCCATCCCGCGTTTTGGGGCTGTCATAATGTGACAGTTTCGACTTCCATCGGTCGACTTCTGTCGGATCTGTCTATTCCGTTTAGGGAATGGGCTTATGCCGACCTTTTTGAATATCGGTAAGCTATCCTTAGTCAAGCTCTGGAAGTACTTCCACTCATACATATGAGTTTAGGTTTTTCTTCAAATCTCGTATTGAAGGTGCAAAATCAATGGCAGCTGCTTCTGCTACAGCTACAATGGGTTCCGCCTCTTTGCTTTCTAGTGCAGGAATCAGTAATCTCGTGCTGGGACTCTAGCTAAAAGCTAATCCGTTCTCTTGCCCTCATCCAGTTACGAGTTGCTAAGCTACTGAGGAATCTAGCTATGAGCGATCCCGACTCTCGTTACTAAAATCCAGTTCGTGTCTAATCTCTAGTGTTTCGTTCTTGTCTTATTAATCTAATCAGCCGGGGATCAAGAAGACCTTCTTTTCGGTGTGCTTTAGCCAGTAATGCAGCTGGAAATAGAATGGAATTTCCCTTGGCTGAACCTCTCTGCCCTACCACCTTCTTTCTGAATATCGAGCTCCCGGTCTGATCTGACGGTTTTTTGCTCTTCTAAGGAAAGTCGGAATGGCAGCTGTGAATTCATTATTTGAATGAACTGTACTCTCGATTCCCTTCCATAATCTGTCTTTCAGTGCGCCAGCTCATTAGCATCTTTATTACGTTCAAGAAGGAGGGAGGTAGACATACTTTCATCTGGACGGACGGTCTTTCACCAACGTCGAAAGATTGAATGCTGTGAGATAGCATATCGAGAAAGACCCAACCCGACGGGTCATTCCTTCTCATATCGATTGTTCCGGTCGCTTCCCCGGATCTACTTCTTTGTAATCCAGCCACTTTACAATCTTCATGATTCAACCGTCTGCCCTCCTGTCTTTCCTCTCTCAAAGGGCGCACGGACTATTCTCTCTTAGCAACTACCCGAAAACCGCTTTCCTTCCTCTCTTGCCGGTGTCAAAGTCAGTGCTCTTTTCTTCTCTTCAGAAACTTTAAGCCACAATAAGGTGAATAACTTCACTTTGATTCCTGCACCTCTTTTGCTCCGTTTCTGATCCGAGAAGGCTGCTAAATTAGAAAGAAGGTATAGATGGGAATGATATTGGTCAAACAAAATGGATGTGTTATGTTAGATTCCGTCAGTGGATGTTTCCAAGTTTTCCTTTCCTTCGCTTTCTCTTAACTGACTCTGAGACTCAATCGTCTGACTTGGATTCGCATACTGGGGTAAAGGTGACCCTATCCTCTTGTTGCCTTAAGGCTTCCTTTAGCTAAGGTTTTTATTCCTCACTCATCAAATCAAGTAGACAGACTTCTAGATGACGTGGCCCTTTCCTGACATCATCACACCCGGGATGGGGATCCGTTTTCAAAAACAAAAAAGAAAGGCAATAGGGGCAGCCTTACTCGTGACCTCTCGCTCCAAGTATGGAGCTCGTACCCTACGGTCGAGCATCAGAAAGAACCTCCCCCTACCTACCTACCTAAAGGGTACGCATCTCCGTAAACCTTTTAGTCGAGCCACATTCTGAACGTTCCATGGACTACTTACTCCATCTGGAAAGGGCTTTCCGCCAGAAGGGAGGTGAAATGCTTTCTTATCACAGTGGATATGACTGCTTTCCTTTCCCAGAACTCTATCCCGTGATCCGCAAAGGCCTCTCTTTACGAAGAGTGCTCACATAAGAGAAATTGTACATGCAATTTCTCTTTATCCCAAGCTGTCACACAATCCTTTGTTCCACTTCAAAAAGAAAGTTTGATCTTATCTTAGATCGATATCCAGTAGTAGTATAGTGTAAGGTAGGGTTGGGTATAACAGGACTTGAACCTGCGACCATTAGGTTAAAAGCCCAATGCTCTACCAACTGAGCTATACACCCTAAAAAAGATGTAGGGGGACGGATTGGTGCGGAAAAGAGGGCGGCCCCTCTTCTTCTCATCATAAGGGGCGTCGGGCTCTAAAGCCGGCCTTACTCAACACGTCACTAAGATAAGAAAGGTTGCTTGTTTCCACTCATTGAGGATTCTATCTAAAAAAGAAGGTCAACGGGGGATACTCGACGTTGCTCTCACTGACACCATCTACGAGAAGGTGAGGTCGTCTTTCGCCGCCATACGGTTCGCCTTACCTTAAATTAAAGACGGAGAAGGGGAGGAGCGGTTATCTATGTAATTACGGTCTTTGTTTTGTTGGCCGTTGTTCCGGTCGAGCACTCTCTTTTCTTAAAAAAATTCCGTCTTACCATGACTCCTGACCAACCCGCGAAGGGTTGTGAGGTTGGATCAGGTACGAAGAATGAATCTATATCTGTGTACGGAAGGCCGGCGGCCGCGTGACTGTTCGAGCGTAATGCAGTGGTGGTTGGTTCCGATTCGACAAGGGTAGAATGCCTGGTCGAAGGTCCAGTACAGTAGGTATCAGGCGTGTTCGTTTTGGCTCCCGAGCGAGAACGAGAAATAGGCACCATCCTTGCTGCTACGTACGTTGACCTTTTCGGATTTATCCAATTGAACCCACAATCAAAGGAGGACCACATGGGGCTCGACGAAACAGAAAGTATCAGCATTAAGAAACTTCTTGGGGTTAGCAGAAAGAGCCGGCATTCATTTCTTCATTCATATTCATAGCTGAGTCTACTAAAAGAGGGACCAGCCTCATCGTGGTGATTATAGGACATCTCTGATCGTTCACCTCTAATGTGACACGTTCCCTCTCAGTTATATACGGCATCAGTCGGCTAGGGAGCGGGTCCCTTCTTTTCTTCTTCCGGGGAGGCAAAGTCGTCCCCTCTACTGATCGAACCCTCAGTTCGGAGGTCTTCGTCAACATGTTACGAGGCTCCAGTCTTCGGCGGGGCATCATTACTTGACTTAGAAAGGCGAACGGCAAGGGAAAGCGCAGTGCGCCTGGTGCGCTTTCTTTTTTCATGATATACCAATCAGAAAGAATGGAGGGCCTACCTACGTGATTGATAGAATCACTACATAGGGGGGGCACTTGATGCGGGAGAGGCATGAGTGCAGTTCGATCGTCGCGGTGTATTCGTTTGTAGTGAGTAGGGCCTGCCTCTTTCTCATCAGTTCGCCTCCGCTCTATTGAGCGGTCTCCATTCCTACGGCGGTTTTGGTGACGTCTCGGGCCGGATTGACTAACCTAACCCTTAATTGACGTGACGCCATAGTTGGGTGCTCTGCTTTAGTGTAATTGACGAAGGCTAGGCTAGGTTTGGTACTACCCAAATGAAAAGAGATGGGGGTCGATAGTTGGCAAGGAACTGGATCCCCCCAAATCAAAAAAGGGGCAGCTGCGGTCGAACTCTAATTCTAGAAAGAAGTCGGGGCCCTTTTTTACCAAGTCTACCGGATATAAGATGATAGAAGGCGCAACGGTAGTTGCGTTGCACAAGACGGCGCCGTCTCACTTCGAGTTCCTTCCTTCGAAGGTGAATCTGATGAGACGCTTCGGCACCTACCAAATAAAAAAAAGGCCTGCTAGGTGATCGAAATCGCTCAGGTCAGTGAGGACTCACTCACTCACCTACTCCTTCTAATAGTTTCTTCTATCTACGGAATTCAAAAGGCGACCCGCCGCGCCGGGCTATAAAAATAAGATACAGCTGTTGTACTACTTGACTAGTAAGAAAAAGCTTACGTAAGAACTGGAAGACTCTTGTATGTACAGTAACCCTTTCTTCTGCTATTGGTGGACTGTTGCACAGAAAGGCCGACAGAAGCAACGTTTTTTAGCGCGCAGCGCTTAGCTTCTGCTAGCGGCAGGCTAAAGGCTATGAAATAGGTTCAGTTGGAAGCCTAAGCCAAGAAGGTATGAACGAAGTGACGGATGAAATTCCTTTTTGAGCCCTACCCTAACCTAAGATCTCCGACTTATGCTCAGTTCTCCTCGGTCTCGATCGATTACTTTTGGTTAATTTAGTAGGTGTCGATAGCAGCAGAACCCATTCTTTGGTCCATACCACGAAAAAAAAAGTATGCCCTTTATTTCACTAGATAGCTGACGGTCCTGTTATACCGTACAGACGCGTGCTTGTCCAGTTTTTCAGGGATGGCTTCATCAATAAGATCTGTCACCGAGAAAGGCTTTTACATGGATGTATGGGAACCAAGGGCTCCATTTAAGTAAGCCCGCAGCATCACTACCAGATTGAAAGTCAGGGTAAGTTTCAGTTCTAGGTAAAGATCCATAAGCACCAGTCCCAGCTCCTTAGCCAACATAGCTAGATCGAGTGTATTCGCTCCCCTCAAGGGAATATGCACTTATGCGCCTACCTTCGCTACTGGGACTGAACTTGATCTATTCCATAAATAGGTGAGCTTAGTGCTTAAACCAAAACAGCTCCTCAAACTCCTGACTCTGGCTCTCAAAATTGAGTCTATATGAGGAGGTGCGATTGTTGTGAACAGGTTGGTTGCGGCCTCCTTGTTGGCGAGAAGAAGGTCGTCGTCCACGAGCTGTAAGAATGACATGTTTGGGAGTCCCTTGAATGGATTCGGGGGCAACACCCGCGCTGGCTTCGCTTTGAGACTTGGATCCTTCGCTGGTTAAATCCTCGCTGATCAAACTCTTCAAGGAGCCAAGTAAAACACGCTTTGCAAGCCGCGAAGAACCACTCGAGGTAGAAGCTGTGGCACCAAATCAAATTGTGGCTGAGAGAGAAAAGGCATGTCAGTCAGGAAAGAATGAAGTTAAGAAAGGTGTGGTTAGATTAAGTGCCAAAGGTCTTACCTGAGGGAAATCACTGGATTTGAAAGCAGATGTAGGAGTCACAGCCGGAGTCCCCTCACCAAAAGATTGTGAGGTAGGATCCACAGAGGTCGAAGCCAATGGAATGGGAGTAACAGGGGTGTAGGAGCTACTTCCAGCTTTCAAGACGGGGCCCTTAACATATTCAAAAGCTCCTTCAGGGGAGGATTCACTTCAATAACTCCCGTCTTCAGAGGAGCCATCTTGGTCACCATCCCCTTCTGGTTTAATAGAGACTCTCTGTTTACCACCTGATTCGATTCTTTTTGGATGGAATTGTCCTATCCTAGGTCAGGTCAAATAGAGCTTTATTAGAATTTAAAATTATAGCCAAGGAAAGATGTCCAATTTGACACCGAATTAGGTTAGGATAATGAAGCTTAGCTAAGTGTCCGCAGTCCGACTTGCTAGGCTCTCCTTACAAGTCAGAACGTATACCGGAACAGGTATTAGGAAAAACCCACTATTTAGCGACATTGAAGATGAGGAAAAATCGTAAGTAGTGGTTTGCTTTAGTGCCTTTTCTTAAGTTAGCCTTGAAGTGATGCTTTAAGAAGGAGAATGACTAATAGCTGCTGCTAAGCCTTTCCACTCTCAATACCAACTACCAATGGGCAAGATCTTTTTCTAGGAATACAAAATTCATTCTCGTAGATCGGGGATCTTTCTGTACTTATAGCATTTATTTGAATTCAAACAATCAGGATTGATTGCCTGCTATTCCTCACATTGGTAAAGGAAGAGAAGAAGATTCAGCGCATGCAGACGATTTGGCGCATTCCTTTTATGCCGGGCTCGAACTCTTCTTTCTATGCAACTTGCATAGTCTCAAACTTCTTTCTCAAAGGCAAATGGTAAAAGATCTGCCTGCCATTGGAGAATGCAGTGGAGTGTGTGAAGGGTGTCAACTTTTCAAGATGGCTAGAAAATCCTTACCATCTGCCATCTGGCACAGCCAGGAGAGCTTCACATAAGCTGGAACTGGTGCATACTGACGTCTGTGGTCCCATGAGGACTCCCTCTCTTGACAACAGCAAGTACTTCATCCTATTTATTGATAACTTCTCAAGAATGACTTGGGTGTACTTCTTGAAAGAAAGATCTGAAGTTTTCAAAACAAAAATGAAAGAATGCAGCTGAGAAGCAAAGTGGCTGTCAACTCAAAGCCTTAAGGAGTGACAGAGGCAAGGAATATACTTCCAAGGAATTTTGTTTTGTGATGATGAAGGTGTACATCACCAGCTTACTGTTGGCTATGCCCCTGAGCAAAATAAAATGGGGTGGCTGAAAGAAAAAACAGATCTGTTATGGAAATGGCTAGAGCTATGTTGCATGAAAAAGGCCTTCCTAACAAGCAGAAGCTGTCTATACGGCAGTGTATCTGCAGCACAGAATTGCCACTAAAGCAGGCAAAACTCTCTTTTTGGCTTTTCACTGAAACTAAGACGCTTAAACATAAGGTAGGTGCTTTCACTACGCTTTCGACATTCCCTTCCGCTTCCCTTTGTGGCCTATCCCAGACAGCTATGGAAGCCTATTTACTCCCTTCTTACCATTCTTTAGTAGCCCGAGATGAGTTCGACACCCGAAGGAGACAGCCCCTCAGAGATTCATGTGAAATGAAACCTGTTCTTGCAAACAGCCTACTCGTGCAAAGACAAAATTTCCCATCCCCTGCACGAGATTCGACAGTTGCTCTAGAAATAGTAAAGCCGATCTTCCTAACATTGCCATCTTATTATACGATGCATTAAACCTCCTCTTGGGCCCTTTTTATTTGAGTTAGATAATGCCCTACCCTAGGCCTTCGATGAGACTTCCCAATGGTTTAGTTTAAAGAGCTTGCCTTACCTTAGCGCCTTTCCCTTTTCGGCCTAACGAGGGCTTTTCTTCCAAGCAGTCTTTAATCACTCGGGTGAGAAGGACTAATTTCCTTCTATTGGGCAATATCAATAGTTCAGAACAGAAGTCGACATGTCTCGAATGGCTTTGCTGGATCTGGATTTCCCACCACTTCGCGCCCTTCCTGCTTTCTGCTGTTATCTTTCTTGCTTGAAACTAAGGGTCTGATATCGCTCCTGCCGCGCCATTCTTGTTGCGAAAGAAATTCCGAAACTGAAGATAAGATGATTCTCTGTCGGATTCGGGCTTAGAGTAACTTCTCTCACATGAAAAGACGACATAAGGGATGTGTCGAGATGAGATCACTGGTCTCTTCTTTAGAACAAGTTCCGTGCTTTTCTTCGATCCCCTAACCGAAAGCTGCAGGACAAGAGCCCATTCTCTTCAAGGGCGAGAGTTGCAGACCCTATCTTAGTCCTATGGGATGCGGGGAGCTTCGCTTTCATTTGGCAGGCACTCTCAGCTTAGGGAAAGCGTCCGGGGACAGAGAGGTCAGGCGGGGATAGAGGGGCCAGGTCTCTTCCGCTAGTGATCTCAGCAAGAAAGCCTTTAATTGATGCCGTTGGTTGCTTCCAAGCAAGAAAAGGGCTGCGCGAAAAGGCTATAGGTCATCGGCGATGTGACATGACAACCGGGGAGACAGGAAGCGAGAAAAGTCCATAGCTAGTCGCTGCTCACCCCTTGCTTGTTCGATCGGGGAAAGAGTACCAAACAATCCGTACCGGGGAATACTTGAAGAAGGAAAAGCTTCCTTAGCGAAGCGGGAAGGGAAGTCTCGAGAATATGGCTCCTAAACTTTTGATTCCCACTTTAGCTGACAGCTATGCGGTGTGGAACAGCCAATTCCCTGCTTGGAACTAACGATTTACCCATAGGCACTCTTGCTTCCCTCTGACTGACGGGATAGTTTTAGTAGTTGAATGAATTCTCCGATTCACCGCTAGGGACTGTCCTTTCTCCGATTTCCCGATGCACCACTTCCATCACTACCGCTCCTATTCCCCTAGGACAGTTACCAGATTAGCACAAGACGCATAACAGCCAACAACTACCGATGTGGATCGTCACTGAGAATCGTCAGATCTAGGAGGCAAACCACTGCCATAGCACCGATCCCGACTTCTTTCTTCCGGTCGAGAAAGTAGATCTGGTGAACGAACCAGACAGAGAAGTTGCACTTCCAGTACCAAGTTCATATTCTAATCGCAGGATCTACAAACGAGACTGAAAGTCGAAGTGGACTACAACTCGATCTCGTGATTGCTCGGGTCTTGTAACATCCGGTTGCTGCCTATTTTACTAAGGCTCTCTCTTGACCGGCTTGGCATTGGGGAGCGAAGCGATCGATCTTGTTTGACTGAGGTGCTCACTGGGTCTTTCAGATTGGTAGCTTCTTTCCCGTCTTGGTCCGTGTCGAAGAGAAATATGGAACCCATCAATGCCCGACCCTAGACTTGAATGAAGCAGCCCGGCTTGGAGCCCTATTTTGGTTATGGGTATCGTGTAGATCCAGCCAAATCCCATATTAGAGATAGAGACATTGGGGCACCCACTAAGGTAAGGACCGACCCTTCTCTTCTATCTATACGTGGGATACATTCCCTACTGCCTTCTTCCCAAGAAATGAACAAGCATCGAAGGCCATTAAAAGCCATGGTACTGAGATCCACCGCTCACCCAACTCACATGGTCGAATTCCTAGGGCGGGCCACACTATAGAATGAAGAATTCAAATTGCTAGCCTTTCTTATTTCACATTCCACGGGATTATCCTGGAGCATCTTTTCCGAGGCTTCTTTCTCTAAGAGCGCATGCCGAATGGGCCCAATTATGCACCTGGCTGCCTTATTGCAAAACCCATCAATCCCCGGAGGTTGGTATACGAAATACAAAGAAAGGCGGTTCTGTTTATTGAAGAAAGTCCTTTTCGGGCTAAGGTCGCCGTAGAATCTCTGCTTTTCCGTAAGGAAAGGATACAAGAGTAGGCCAAAAAGCGTTAAGCGGAGAAGGGAGAAGCTTCGTAAAGTAAAGCGGAGCTCCTAGCTGGCCCTATCTTGCACGTTCCACTAACCGCTATCACAAACTTTAGGAGAATTCTGACTCTAACTTGACAAAGAGTCAGATCGTCTATATAGACCTCAAGCTAGAAAAGACAAGAAAGCAATACGCGCGAAAAGAGAAAGTCCGAAATCATTATGTTCTCAAGGCCGAAGGCCAAGTCAAAGACAGAGACCGTGCCCCTTTCTATAGGGGCACCTCTGAAGAGGGTGCCGTCCTTCCACTAAGCCTTCCTACCTATATTCAAATCAGTACAAAGGCAAGTATGGAGGGAAAAGGATAAGGAAAAGATAGACTATGCCACATGGCCGCTACAAATAAAAGAAAAGTATTATGCGAGTGATACCAATCGGACACACTTGGAAAAAAGGAATCATCAGCTAATAATACAGCTGGATCAAAGGAAAAGAAGTGAAAAAGCAGAAAGAAGTCAATGTGATAAAGCAAAAAAGGTAACGAGGCGACCGGAGGGGAGAAAAAGAAGAAAAGGGATGGCAAGCAAGTGAATGTGATACCGCCCTTCATCTTGACACTGAATCTTGATCCTAGAAGGAGAAGGCTCCCGACTAGTTCTTGCGGAGATTCCCTGGGAATTTCTTTATTTTAAGAATACGTTCGTATTTGATTCGAATTTCTCTTAGATTCCACCCGGCCAACGTCCTCGTGAGGTGAGTGAAAGACGAGGAAATGCCGATGCCATTCAACTAGCATCTCGTATGAAGTCGAAAGTCAGTAGCGTGGCCTTCCCGTGCGCGCTCATCCAATGTCGGTCGTATAGAGTGGTTTGGCTTAAGACTTGCTTCCCATGGTGCCTTTCTTTGCCCCAGGATTTCTTTTTGCATGGTCAACAAAGGCTCGGGCTCTGATATCAATAGCAGCCAGCCAGTTAGTTGAACCAATGCCAGTTGACTGTGTCAAAGAAATAGATCCAATTTCGAGCGCGATCACAGAACCACTACGGGATAGTCCGTAAGACAAGATCGGGATCCAGATTCATATCCCTCTTCCACTAGTGAAAGACCTTTCAAAGGAAAAGGCCGGTACCAACTTCTAATTTTTCTACTTAGTCAACTAATCGACTCCATCTCCCACTCCTGGTTCTATCAAACCAGACACGGAATACCTGGAAATGAATAGCTGACTTCAGCAGGCATAGAGACCATAGGCTTTCTCTCTGTCCATCGATCCTTCTTTCCATGCTCCGAGATGAGTTGACTTTCGAGTAGTCGATGATTCTAGACAGGATTCTCCTATAGGTAAATCCTTGTCTTTGTTCTTTCTTCAATGCTTGAGTCTTTCTTTCAATGTCAATGCTTCGGGTTCTACTAGACACACAGCGAGAAGTCGTTCTGCTCTGTTCAGCTATCCCTAACACACTAGACCAAGCAAACCATCTAAGACCGAACCGTCTAACCTAGCTAGATCTGAGCTACCTGGATCCGTTTGTCAGTAAGTAAGAGTTACCTGGATTGAGACAGTCTGAAGGATTAGTACCCCTCGGTCCAATTCCTGCTGCTGTTGCTCTCTCAGGACTTCCTAGGTAAATAGAGTATGTGAATAAATTTGAAACAAATTTTCACACATAGTCAAACCTTATACAATAGGTTCTCAGTCTACATCGATAGTTGCTTGAAGCCGATAGTGTGTAAGTGTTAGATGAACGAACCCTCTTGTGGATCGCTTTCTCTTGCACGTTAATGAATCGAGGAATTGCGTATGTAAGGTCTGCTGGTCTGTAAAGGAGAATCAAGATTAGACGGGTAGTATATCCCTAACAATAACAAGAGGGAGCGCTAAGCTAGGGTTCAAATCCAATAGTAGCTAGAACCCGTGAAAGGGTAGTGTAGTTCACCAGACCCGCTCACGATAATGCGAATGAAACGGCAGATAAGCCTATTACTGGTTACGGCGAGAAGATCCTAACAAACGGCCGGTTTACAACAGAAAAAGAAAAGATAAGGCAATTAAGGGATGAAAGATAGCGGGAGAGGGATTGTTGGCAGTAAATTGACTTCGGGAGAGAGCGTTAGACATTAGAGTAAGCGACGGGCAGGTGGACTAAAGGCTATAAGTCTCTAAGCTACGACAAAAGGAAAAGTAGTGTACCCGGACCACGCACCAAAGGGATTCGCACGAGGTATAGCTCAATCAATAAGTTGGAGTGCTGTCTTTCCATTGCTTCGGAATGCCTGGACTTCAAAATAAAAAGGACTATGCGGCAGATAATTCAACAAAGTCAAATTACTTGTACACCTACTTGCGGTCTTACAAGCGCTGACAAAGGTCATGTACAACAAATTACCAACACTCACGATCGGACTGGCAAGAAGAGATGCATCGGGAATTGATTTCAAGGCATTATCTGTCTGCATGCAGAACATGACTTCTGTCTTCGTGCTCAGGCTGGCTGTGCTTTGACGGAGAAGTCCGCGTTCTTCCCTCTCCTGTCTTTTAGTCAGGGAGCTTCTTTGTTTCTGGAAATAAGAGGGATAGATAGCGTAAGTGTGCTTGTAGCTCGATAAGGGGGGAAGGAGTAACCTTACCTCGATCCTGGGCTAAAGTCGTTGCTCTTCTAGTAGGAGGACATCAGATTTCCACAATCGATTGTGTACACAAAAGGTTGTTACGAGAAGAGGTTTTTCTTTCTCTCTCCTATCTCCTAGAGGCCGGCATTGGGTAATCTCCTGTTTCTTGCTCCCTACGCTACGAACTGTGGACATAGGAAGTCAAGCCAAGGCCTTTCCTTCGCTCGATTTCGATTCCGACGAGGTCTCAGGTCCGTCCTAAGTAATACCCCATGAATATGGCTCCAAGCGTGCTGCCTTTCCTGGTCTTCCAGCTCAAACTCATAAGCCAAGACTCCTATTCCGGGTAGTTTTTTTATAGTCCTTTGCTCTTTACAAACCCCTGACTCGTTCATTCACTCGCTTGGATTCAGTCTCGTTCGGTTGTTGATTAGTTCATCGGTAGTTGGTTAGATAGTCGTGGCTGGGTTATTCACTTGGAGTTGCTTGGTCACTTCCTGGCATTCTTCCGCCTTTTCGGGTGTTGGGTAGTTGCTCGGGTGGTGTATTGTATTGTGCTTGGTTGCATCAGTTGATTCACTCCTTCCTCAGCATTCGTCGATTGGTGGCGTGGGAAAGGGGCATTCGATCACGGGCAAAGATGTCGATGCAATTCATTATGCAAGTTATGAATTCAAGGTAGAGGGGTTGCCTGATTCACCAGTCTTTCCTCCAGACTCATCGGTAGGGTGATGCTAAACTATCTTCTAAGGGTTGATACTATTACATAGGCTTGGGGCTCCCATGCTTTCCTACGGGTATCTTTCAGTTTGTTGTCTCCTCTTATTCTCAGCACATAGGGGGATTCCCCATCCATTTATCTTTCCATTCCTTCCCCTCATTCCAATCTTGGGGCGTACTCCCATGATTCCAGGGGCGGTGACAACGCACCTTTCCTACCTTTCGACTGCCTCTGACTTTGGACTGAGTCCTAGCTTGACCCTTTTCGACGAATCTTTCCACTTTTGGACTCCTCTTTCACCCTTGGTCTAGTTCATCCGATCTTTGTAACATCTCGAACAGCACATAAAAGAACGTCTTTTGTCAGAAAAAGAAGCTGTCAAAGATGTGCTGCTACTAGGAAGAGCAGTCCCACTAGCAACTACAACAACAACCTATTATACAACAACCGATTTGTGTACAATAATAAGTTGTTGAAATAGGTTGTTCAATAAGATCGGTTGAATCAAGGAAGGCAGTCCCACATAATAGATAGGAAAGAGCTTCTAGCCATATCGAGAAGAACCAGCAGATCATAGAACTAGCCGCTGGCTGCACCATCTGATAGGGAAAGAGCAGAGACTCATACTAGAAAGCGGTCGGGCTTCCTTTCCAACTCAATGATCTGCTCCTGCAAAGATGAGTGGGCGGTCTTCAGATCCTTGCGTACAGCGTGGCATGCATCAAGCAAGTTCCTCTTTTCCTCCAAGGTCTTCTCAAATTCTTTATCTTTAGCTTGAGCTACTACCTCTGCCACGATGACGTTCTTCTTCTCCAAGATCACATCCGGATCGAACTTCTTCCGTTTGCCTCAAACTCAACACTTGCAATGAACAAAGCACGACTCTGCTTAGAGAATGGCGACGGATCAAAGCCCAGTTACTAAAAAGAGATCTTATCGGCAACTTTAGACATATCCGAAAGTTCTACTAGAGCACACTCTCGGAGGCTGCTAATCAAAAACCATCTTATTCAAAAATCTCTAAAGACTGGAGCCAAGCATCTAACCCAGCACTATAGATTTGCTAGCCACGGTATCACCAGTCAAAGAACCCTGATTGCCTTATTCAAGTATTAAGGTAAGGGAAAATCAGACCAAGTAGACAAGTCTTGTCTTGACCTGATAAGGACAAGACTTCTAACCTGCTGAAGTGGGACTTGGAGGTTCTTGGATACAGACATCTCTACGTCGTTCTTGGAAGTATCAAGAAGAACTACGTCTGAAGAAGTGGTCGGTGATACTGGATCGAATCTGGTCACTGGAAGAGAACCATTCTTCTTTCCCGGAAGCGTCAGGAAGCGAAGCTGTCGTATAAGCCAAGACGAGGAATCTCGCAGATGGTCTCAGTGCTAAGATAAAAGAGCCAACCGGCACCCTGTCATCTAAATCGAAATCTGGATCTCCTACCTGTTCCGAGACAGGAATTCAGTAATCCGAGGAGAAATCATCACTACCAGCTAAGATGTAACTCAATTCCTACCTCGCCTGAGTCTGGAACCTCGGCAGCGCCAGTTTTTTTAACTAAGTTCACAGGGATTGAAGTCTGCGGACTATCAAGGGCAAGACCAAACAAGCCGTCTAAAAAGGCGTCGTCCTGAGCGATATCTTCACTTAGATTCCCCAAACATATTGGGAATCCTGTCATAACCTGAAAGAAGCGTAGGAGATAATTAAAAGCAGCCCAGGATAGAGACAAAGGAAAAGGAAAGAAGTACAAACCTATATATGAATACGAAATTTCTTTTCTTGCTCGCGATCTTTTATGGTAACTGTCTCGTAACTGCATTACTGTAGTGCTTCCCCTTTCATTTAGAAGTTCTCCTTCTTTATTCCCTCTTTCCTTTGAGGATGCGGGGCTGTAAATGGCTTTTTTTAAGCGAGGCAGATAAAGGAATTGCTTGACTCACACCCATAGGCATACCCGAACTCCCATTTCCTTGCTCCAGGCCCTTCGTCTATTGATGATCTCGTGCATGAAAGGCTTTACCCGCGTGATCCATAGTCTACAGTATGGTTTGTAGAGCCAATGGTTACCATCCTGTGACCTGCAGGTGAGGAACCGATGTGACTCTTTCTTACTTCTCGATTCCATCCATATCCCTCCCCCTCACAGTCTCCTTTCCTTTCGCGGATTCTCTAAGAGCGGCATCCACATGATCAGAAAGCAGTGACGAAGGGTCAGGTAAAAGTGCAAAGAGTGGAAATGCCGACAACAGCCTTTACCTTTAATTTGATGCCATCCATTTCACTGAATAGAGGGCATTCTTTGCTTCTTCTTCACTTGCACAAAGCCCTTCTGCTTCTGTCGCAAATACAGTGCAAAGATGTTCTTCTATCTCCTTTGTGTCAGTTTAAGATTCAGTAATCAGATGCTATAGAGGAAGATTCAAAAAGTTAAGATATGTCAACTAGCTCAAGTCCCACAGTTGATTCAATAGCTGTGGATTCTGCCTGATCTGCAGCCTGTGAAGACCAATAACTAAGAGTGGCTTGGCTGGACTGGACGATTCATTAGGTCCATAAGCCAATAACTACATTCAAGAATGAAAAGGACAAAAGCGGAGCGAAGCACCAACTAAGTTACAGGCCTAAGAAAGAAGCTGGCTGGACTGACGAAGCTCCTCCAGCAGATGAAATAGTTCACGTTAATACTATGTTGGAATTTCGTTTTGTACAATGCGCTTTTGGTTTACGAACAACTGCCTCCCTTTATCTACCAGTATGGTTCGATAGGACCAGATGTCAGGCTCTGGTATGGGGATTCTTCTGACTAAAATATTGACAGAGGCTACTGGACCGTGGCTTCAAGGCAGGCGGTTATATGAATGAAACTCATATATCTAGCAAAAGAAGGGTTTTAAGTGCATGAAGACCTAGCTGTAAGTACTTTTAGGGTATCCAAAAAAAGAAGTTCACTCCGAGAAAGAAAGTGTCGTTAAAGTATAGATCCCGCTTCTGGCTTCTAGAATTACCGTCCAATCAAAGTGGAAGGCTGAGAGAAACTCGTGATATATATTATGAGTCTAAGATTCATCATGGTACCTTCTAAAGCTAAAGAAAATTCTGGAAGTAAACGTAGTTTAACTAAAAAAAGAAATAGCAGAAGGAGTGAGCGACCCCATCCGCTGGTGACACTACTGCGTCGGTCTTTGTTCCTGGAACGAATTCTTCGACATAAGGATCTTATCTTCCCCCAGTCCTAGGTCTGACTTCCAGTTCGTAGTCTTAGACATCTTTTTCATGATGAGACTTGACACCCATTGTCATCTGCCGAGCTAGTTCCCTCTTCTCCGTTCCCTTTTTCCTGTTTTCCTTCTTCTTATCCAGAACCATAAGTTAGATAGAAATTCCATGTCTGAAGGTTTTTTTGGATAGTGAACCTCATGAAGTGGCCAAAGCCAACAGTCTGAAGGCAATGTAATCGAGTTTATGGCGACCCGGTGCAGACTGGTTCTCTTTCTCTTCCTATTCATTCGAATTTAAGTATGTTACTTCCGGATAGCTAGATTCGATAGCAGCTTATGCCATTAAGGCAATGAAATTCTTTCGTTATTAATGTAATTATTCTTTTTCCTCTTCGATGCACAGAAGAGGGTCTTAGTATAGGATGCAAGAATAGGTTGTAGATCTTTTTACCTTTCACCTCTCTTTAGCCTATCTGTCCTCATGAAATCAACATGGATTCGCCTTATATTATATTATATGGGTTGTATATATTATATGCATTCGCGGAATAAGTTATTTTCTCTTTCTACTATTATTACTTCTTTCTCGATGTTTTGAATATCCCTAGTTACTAGTTAATCATACTTTTTACCTCTTTTTATTATACGCATGGGAATATTCCCACAAACCCTAGAGAAAGGCCCTCTTACTGCTCGAGAATCCGGGAATATCATTGGAAGGAAAATATCCCTTACTAATTAGTTAGGAATGAAGGAAGAATGGGCTGCCATAGTAGAAGGAGGCAGCTTTGTACTAACAGAACATCGTGACAAAGAAAGAAAAAACCGGTTATTCCTATTTCTATAAGACCGCTAATGCCTTAATGGTTTGGGACTTTCGTTGACAGCCTTTAGGTTTAGGCCACTTAGATAAAGCACGGAACTAATAGCAATTGAAGAAGAATCCCCAGTAGAAGAAGGTGCAGCTATTACAGACTCGGTTCTTAAAGAATAAGCTGTGGTTGAGCTAGTGGGATAGTATTCATCTTCCTCTATCAATGTCCATTTCTTTTTCATTTACATCTGGGATGAGAAGCCACTTCCTCAACAGTTAGCTTCTACCACTCACTCCTCTTTTTAGCTTAAAGAAGAGATATCTTTTTTCCCTTTCTAACCTTTTTTCTCTCTGGGCAAAAGCAACTGTCAAACTTATGATTTAAAAACATAGCAATGCTTGCAACCCAGTAGCAAAGTAGACAGTCTAAGGCCCTTTACTAAAGTAAAAGGGTACCTGGAAAATAATTACATCCCAAGGCCGCACGGACTCTCGCATGAGCAAAGGATGGACCGAATAATAATGTAGTAATCCCCTCCATAATTTCAAGAGGCCGGCGATCAGTCGATGAGCTCAGATCATAAGAAAAGAGCACCTCCTTACCTACTAGTAAATCAAGAGGACGTGTCTGATTGAAGGTACCATCCATGAGTCGAGATAATGATAAAGGTATTTGAATTAGAACCTATTTATACTTATACCTATATTATATCGGGATCCGAAAGCACTCATGCTAAGGACGAAATAGCCTTTTACGTAGTTCCCGAGCGAATATATAGGCATATTGGCTGTTCCATCCCTAGACGACCGGAAATTAATGTGGGTTCAAAAAGCTCAAAGATCGAAAGCCCGGGAAAAGCCATATCCCCCCCCCTTTGGACCCATGAGCGGAACCCCACTCAGACAGCAATTCATTATTCTCATCATAAGCATGTCTGACATGAGATCACCACAAAAAGTACGAGAAGTCCATCGGTGCCTTCTTAAGAAAGAAAGCGAGACTCGAACTCTGTAAACATAGTGGATGGGGCTACCCCACCTCGAGTATTTAACGCTCGAGATGAAAGTAAGCCATAAGCTCAAAAGGAAGAAAGGGTGAGGTACAGAAGTGAAGTGACTTAGTTGTCAGGTTACGAAGTATACTGAGTTGATAGATGAAAGTATGAAATCACTGAGTTGTAAGACTCAGGGGTAGACGCTAAGTAGCCCTTCTTATTCTTAGACTTCGAAGGTTGAGTTTTAACGAGTGGAATCAAAGGGAAGCTTGTCTTGCCTAACTATTGATAGTTTGGAAGGCTTTGGAATCCATTCCGTACGATAGAAAGTAAGCCGATCCGAACTTTCATCATAGCCTTGGCTTGAATTGAACCGAAGAGAGCGATGTGAACAGTTCTGAAGGTCACAGATAAAACCCTTAGTTCAGTGCCGGGTTTCACGGTCAATCATTTCATTCTACAGAGGGGATGGGGTGTGGGCACGTAAACACCAGCCGATTTCTTTTTTCAATCCTTAGTACTGGAGCTTCTTCCTTTGAAATCACCCCCATCGTTAACACTAAATCCATAATGCTCAAAATAAATTAGGCAACAAGTAGACCACCGGAAAAAGACCTTATGAAAGGAGGGATAAATCAAACTACTAGTCAACCAAGAAAAAAAGATATGGCAGTCTTGATACGTGACTTACTAAAACCGGAATTAGATCCCTTTCCTATGAACCTTAAACCAAATCTGACAAATAACTGTTCTGCACTATTTCCGAATCAGATAGTATTGGGCGAGACCTTACCTTTATGGGTTTAATCATTATTCCGGATCGAGCACGAAATGGGACTATCTCAAATTCCATTACTAGGCCAATGCTAATGGACGAAGTGGAGATCTCGATGCCTCTCTTCCTCCTTGGTCTATTGAATGGAGGTCTGATCCTTACTAGAAGGAGTTCTCTCCTTGCCGAGCTCAGCAACCCCAAATTTCATTCTAATGGAGTGCTTTCAAGCTCCCTTACTTTTACTCTTTCTTTCCATGATGAGGATCTTTCTATCCGAAACTTGCTTAAGGTCGTCGACTCCTACTAAAGTAAAGGGTGTAATGCTTGGGCTTCCGGAAGGAGAGATCTTATTCGCTCTACTCTATTCTATATAGATCTCATCAAGATCCATAAACCAATTGTCCTTCTTATTTTGTGGTATGTATAATGTATAGTACTCAACTTCGGAAAAGTAGCAAGGCTCTTAAAGAGTTTCACTTTCTTTTAATTGTCTTAAATGCGTCTTCGTCCTCTATGTCGGGATTACTAGACACACTCTAACAATAGAAGTTCGATAAGCCAAGCCTTAGTGCTCGTGCTCAAAATCAAAGAAAGTTGCTTATTCGTGGCAAAAAATGGATATCGAATCTAAGAAAGGCTCCCTCAAGTTGGAGAGGAAATAAAGCACGTAGAGAAGGAAATGTCGTAAAAATAAGTGAGTTGGAGTTCGGATATCGGATAGAGCTCCTACCTAGAATGCTTACGATTGCAAAACAAAAGGGTGAAGGTCATGCAAAAAACATTTAATAGTGCTTCACTTGATCCTGGATCTAGCCGTAGATCAACACTTTTATTAAGTGACTTACACTATCAACCAACAAAGATCCCCTTTGGTGATCCAAAGCGTGAACACTAAGCCTCAATAGAAGCAAAGGCTGAGATTTGAGGACTAGCCCTTGGTGGGCTATGAGATTCTGGTTACACTTGGTTTGATGGAACTGATCTGTATTACACATAATAAACACTTTCACTAGAGCACTTCCTCATGGACTCCCTTCCAGGAAAGCCCTACCCTCCCATTTCTCATATGTGCTGTGCCGTAGCTGCTGCTAGCCTGACTTCTCTTTTTTTTTTTCTTTTTATTCCACGTTAGCAGAGATTAGGTCAGTGTGCAGTTACCTTCCATATGAAGAAGATCTTGAATGAACAAAGGGGAAGACTTTGAGTGAGGAGTCTCTTTTGAAAGCCTTTCCACCGCTCGATGAGATTCGAGATTGCTAATAACAGTAGAAAAGTAGCGGGGCAGGGTAAGGAGCTTTGTGTGGGTTGTTAAAGATCTCGATAGCAGCAGCTACTGTTAACCGATGATGCAATTCAAGATCTTCCGCTCTTAACAGATCCCCGAGCCAAGCTACCTCGGCTCATTCAGACTAAAACTCGACTTCAGTCTTCAATCTTGTGTCGAAGTCAAAAGAAGAAAGGATAACAAAGAAATATTAACTCTTTATTTATATCTTTACCTTATTCGAGTATTTGCCAGTGATATTTTCGTTTCGAGCCGACTTAAACATAAGATAGGAACTCTCTATAATAACTAATTAAAGTCGATTAGAATTCCAGTGATTTAATTAAAAAGTGCGGAAGCTCCCTGGGGGAGGGATCCGAAAATATTCCATGAAATTCAGATTTTTCCAGTGTCAAGCTTAGGCCACTCCTATAGCGGATCAGGAAAAAAAGAAAGAATAGCGTTTTCTGCCTATCTCTCTGAAACACCAAAAAAACTACCTTACCCGGACATCCATCCCCATACCACCGACCCAGACGACGAAAGCTCCTACTTGTATTTATACGCGTATGTATGTGCACCTGCGCGCAGGAGACAATCAGTGGTTGGCGCCCATAACTAACTACCGGCATCGTAAATAAGAAGAATTGGGAATTTCCTTCATATTGTGAGAGAATCAATCGTCTTTCTGCTCGTGAAAACGGAAACGTACTTTCTTAAGGCTAATGCCCTGCCAAGTCAAATTAGGTCAGTGTTCAATTAGTGCTCGCCTGACCATTCTTCTCTCATACTCCACCCAACACTCTGTATTTCGAAACCTCTTAATGGAGAATCACACCTTCCTTTCACTTCTGCCGCTTTGATCTCTTGCGCCGATGCTGGTGTTAATTACAATTCCGACGGGACTCACTGGGGAAAATCCATTAGCATTTAGCATTCCTGCCGCGGATTTCCATCGTCGGTCATTGGCGATTGCTTTCTTAGTGTGGCATCCTTTTGTTCGCTGTCCATTGGTCTCAATCCAATCTTGTTCTTATTCCATTCTCGGTTTGTCAAAAAAGGTACTTCCTTATATCATACTGAGCATATCTGCTATATCCGTTCAAGCAAGCTTGTCCCAAGCCGGCTAAGCAGTTAATTTGGAATCGGATGTGGATGTATGGGATGGAATTACTTTTACTTATATTAGAAATCTTTCATTCGGTCTTTATGCAATTCAAATAAAGTAAAGTAAGAGTCCTTAAAAGGAATCTAACCCTGCAAGCATCAGAACATGCATTCTCGCGATCTACAGAGTCCTTATGGCTTGCTCTTGAAAAAGAATAATCAAATCAAGCAACCTTCTTTACCTACCGAGACAGGGTTGAAAGAATGACCACGAAGGGGGCAAGCTAAACAAAACAAGCAAGCAAGCCATCCAAGTTTATAGAGTCGGAGGTTAGAAAGAACTTGGAGGTTTCCCTGTGACTAACTTTGCGCACTTCCGGTGGTAGCCATTGGGCTAAGTCTCTAGAAAAAGCCACTCACATATTTTTATTTATAGTTCGGTCTGAGATCGGCTAAATTAAGCTACGCTTATCATTTAGATGATCCACGGCTCGCTCAATTAGAACACTAAAGACTTTCAATTCGCTCCAAAGATGCTTTGAATCGCTCCGCTGAGACGATCTGGTCGAGAGGTTGTCCAGTCATCTCGGTGAGGAATTTCGCTATGCCACCCGCTGACCTTACACTGTGAGTACTGCTGCAGCAAAGCCAACGGGAAGATAAGTCCCAGGGCTCAATCTAGGCTGCCGGCCAAGATGAAGATGGATTGAAGGGCTTTTCAGGGAGCTTCAATTGTAGGATCCCTAGCTCGAAATACTGCTTCCAACCAGGAAGAAAAGGAAAGATAGTCGCGAGGAAATCTGATTCCATAGTTAAGACAGACCCTGTGTTTACTTCGCGATAGTCTTAGCTCGACATTGTCAAGCCATACTATCTACCCTTTAAACTTACATTCTATCCTATATATCGGAGATCTAAGGTTTGCACTTACGCTTATGGTAACCGAACTTGGTAACCAAACTCTTTCCCGGCAAGAAGATCCAATCTTTCCTTCGGGCAATTGCAATTGAAACGAAGCGAAGGCGACGGGACCACAAGCTTCGCGCTCTGCCTTTCATTTCAAGAAAGGAAGGGAGGATCCGATGTAGCATGTCAAAAGCCTTTTGACCACTGCGGAAAAGATCGATTTCAAAGGCGATCTGATCCATTTCACCTGCACGTCTAGCATCTTTATTCACTGGGATCACCAGAACTAAGCCCAGTGAGTCACCAACCATCTTACTAGTGACACCTACTTGCTTGTTCGACACCAGATCTTGATCCTGCTCTTCCGGTCCGGCTCTTTCTTGCTCCCATCAAGGTTTCATGTTTTGAGGCTAATCCCTTTTCTGAGTTTAGGGAGGCTCCTATCCGATTGACAAAAGATGCTTGCTCTTAAAGGAGTATGCACTGGGCCCCGCACCACTTCTTAATGAAGAATGGATGCATGAACAATTCCCTATGATACCTACAAGCATTCCATTGAATTGAAAGGCCTTCGGGTCCTTTCCTTATCCCGAGCGAGAGCGATAAAAGGACTAGCGGAGGGAAAGCAAAAGAAGAAAGATAAAAAGGATCGAGACAGGAACTCTCTTATCATAGGCTTGAAGCCCTCATGCCCTATAGGAAGTGGAAGTCAGAAATCCTATCCATCTTGCAAAAAACCTTTGCACGAGTAAGAAAGCAGTCTAGGGCCAAGGAGAGAATCGGACAAGGAACTGCTCTAAGGCATGGCATATTCGTTCTAGAATGAAGACCATTTTCGGCATTCGGCATATGACTCACTAATCTCGGGCAAGGGCTCTTAGTGGGTCCCCTGTTTGCGACGAATATGCTGCGGGTCTTTTACGCACCATCGAATCCAAGTGTGAAAGTGACTTTTGGAGAATCCCGGAAGAATGCTTCGAAGAAGCTATTTGACATAGATATTATCTAGATTCCAATAAGAGCAGGAGTAAGCGTAGCAAAGGACGTTAATCAAAATTATAAGGAAAATGCCCACGCACAGAAAAAAGGAGACGAACGACGAGATGGCATAGATTCTCTTCTACTATTATAGGGATTCCTAAGAGCCTGCCTTATTCGTGAACAACCAGCGGCCCCTTCAAAAGACCCTCTTCCTGAGACTAGGGGCATTGGCTTCACGCTTCGCCGAGCAGAAAAAGGAATACACCAACTACAGAAACTACAGACTCTAAGCCCAACTTCTATTTTTATTGATATCAGAGGGAGGGGTTTCTTTTGAATAGAAAGAATAGATCCACTCTGTGCTTCTGGTATACGAAAAAAGCAGGGATTGAAAGAACCACTCTTACTTTTCTTTTTCAGAAAAGAGGGAGGAAAAGGGATTGGCTAGAAGGAAGCTCGGCAGGGAAGGATTCCTCTTTGGCTGATAGGTACTGTAACTGGTATTCCTGTGATTGGTTTAATTGGTATTTTCTTTTACGGTTCATATTCTTCCTTTCCTTTCCCCATAGGAATATAACTCCTAGTGCTTCAGGCTTCCACTCTATCTATATCGTTCGGGCATCTCCCTGACCGAAGGAGTACTGAAGAAGCTTTCATTTGCTCTTAACGTTAGTGCGAAGAGAGGTGAGACCCTATCTTTCTCTAGGGAATTCATTAGAGGACCTATATTTATTCCCTGCCATTGATAGATCAATCAGACTAGAACTGCTTTTTGAAAAGATTATCTTATACAGCGAACTTGCTTAGGTCAAAGAAGAGAGAGGCTAGGAATCCGGAATCTTCCCCTTTGCATTTCAGATATGCAAAATCAAACCACTACGAGCCCATTCTTTGAACCAGAAAGATTGGATATCAGGCATTTCCATTATTAGTAAGCCTTTGTTTGAAGTTTGAAAGATGTTGATTACTTTTGCCGCTTCGTAAGTGAGATTTCACCACCTTATCAGACGAAGTTGTTAGACCGCTTCGGATAGTTTGTTTTCCCCCCCTGACGTTACTTGTGTTTTTGCAACATCTTCGGTAAGTTCTGTGCTGGTCGTAGAATCCGAAGCTATGATGAAATATCCTAGGTTCCGCATCAGAGTTGGCACAGCGAATGCCCATAGACTAAACGAGGGGACCCAACTCGATATAGTGAGCTTGATATCGCATTTGCTAATCTTCTCATTTAGAGGATACTATTTACTCTGCAAGGCTTTAGTTTGTCATAAGGTTCCTCCTGTACGCCTGTCAATGGATTCGAGTATTTGCCGACAGTGAGTGCCCTTACCATAAATTGGTATGTATTGAGAGTTTTGGGATTTCTTTCGTTCGCTCGCGCATCACGAGTTTTGGATAACGCCTTTTCTTAAGGAATCTTCTTAGTTTCGTTTCCTATATGAGCTTCCGTCGACTACACTGAACTCCTCCTAAAAAAGCGCGTAAGGGGCCACCCACCCATTCCCCTTAGCCCTCTCACTCCCTAAGCTAAGGAATGAAAGGCCACATCTACCTCTAAAAACTAGAATACGAATAAGATCAAAAAGGCCATCATTAGGGCAAAGAGGGCGATTGCTTCCGTTAGAGCAAATCCTAAAATGGCATAACCAAATAATTGTTTAGCCAATGATGGATTTCGTGCGACGGAATGAATCAAAGAACTGAAAACGTTTCCAATACCGATAGCTGCTCCCGCTAAGGCAATTGTAGCTGCTCCCGCACCTATTAATTTAGCACCTTCTAACATTCTCTTTTTTCTTTCTTTTTTACGCTTTTCTTTTACCTCGTCGATTCGAGGTTCATTTTCTTCCTCCTCCTTCCTTCTTTTTCTTCCAATTCGAAGAAATCCAAAAAAACTCCTGATAAATAAATCTCGTCAAGCCCACTTCGCGGTGAACCAGACCGAGCAGGTGAACGAAGAAGGTGAGTATCTCCTTATGAAACAATCCCTGGAAAGCCTTGACCTTCCCTTGTTCTACCCTTCGAACTCGGAGATTGAAAGGTGATTGAATAGGAAGATAACTCTATGCAGCGACAGAGGCGACGATCCCTATATGTTGATAGATACCCGAGAGACCACGTCCTTTCCTTATCCTTAAGGCATGCCCTCTTACTGCTCACGAAGAAGAGGAAGAAGCCCAAGACTGGGAAGCTCTAAACTCGTTAACAGAATCTGTAGCGGGCAAAGGAGTCAGATCGACCTTTCTTATTTCCCACGCCCGAGTGAGTGGTTATGCTTTCATCTGTCTCATTTGAGGATGCCTTTGTTCTACCTCTTGACTTGGTTGCAGATTGACATTGACAAGAGAAGAAGACCTTTCAAGCAAGTTCCTTAATCGGAAAGTCACATTACATTAGGATTGCCGTGGGATACAGAGGTGCTTTTAGGACGTGAAGTCACGATCCTTCTCCTGTTGGGCTTTTTTTTTTAAGACAATCGCTCTTGCTTCCCCGGTGCTCTAGCTTTGACGGATGCCCACTCATCCGGACAAGCCTTTCTATTTAGCCGTGCTTAGCTACACGGCTTAGCCGACCGTCACTAAGACAGGCTTACCAACACTCTGAGCTCGAGGAGCTCTTCGAACACCCGCCTGAGGAGGCGTCGGGGTAATTACATTTCCTTTAGATATTCGTGCTAAGGTCCAAAGTCAGAGGTTTTTGCCGCTTCCAATAGGATGCATACCGGGCTTACAAATCCAGGGCAGACTCGAATAGAAAGCACATACATACGAAAAAAATGTTTGTTTCCAGAGCACCTACTAAACATACATATCGGCACACAAACTATATGTCACGAGCAGGTTGTTATTGACAAATAGAACTGCTGCTGGCACTTTCCTTTTATTCTGACCGAGTGGATTTTGTAAAGCATATTGCTAGTCTTCCTTCTAAGACAGGATCAAACTCGTCTTTTGAGCATGATCACGCCCTGCAGTGGTAGAACCTAGTGAACCAGACGTACGACTTCTGAACCCGAAGCTCTTTTCTTTCTTCTCTTATGATATTTCTTTTCAGGTACTTTGATGCCACTGCTGATAGAAGGGAATGCATGATTTTCGACCATAGGGAGAAGAGTCTGACCCAGAAAGCCATCTTGTAGAGAAAGTCGATTTGGGCAACCAGGGACCAGACCACTAGCCTAGATAATCAAAGAGGCACGGGCTGCTATCTTCTTCTTATTATTATACGATAACGAGATTGGAAAATAGGGATTGGCCCCAAGCCGAATCCAAGTAAAGTACCGGTGCTTGCTATCAGTAGAAGTCTCAGCCTCCTGCTCAACACGAGGAGCTTTAACCCTCTGACTCCAAAGAGCCTAAGTCGGCGGTTCACTTACACAATTTTTATTTTAAGTAAAATAAAGACAAAACAAAAAAACACTTTCTTTAATGGCAAAGCTCGGGTTCCCGACGAGCGGGGCGTGACCCTTCCTTAATATAAATAAGAAATTCGGGGTTCTATTCTAAGACGCTCAGGGGTCAGGAAAAAAGTCCTACTTCGGGTATGATCCACACGGAGATGCATATACTTATGCCAGAGCGCCTGTGTATGTAACTAGAGTATAAGTTTAGTTAGGTCTTGGATAACCTTGACGTCAGGTTTGGGGCTTTCTTCAAATGATCACTGGGCTCCTCTCGGCGGATGATTCAATAGCGGATTCACCCCCATTGGGCACAGTTAGTAAGCCATGTCACGGACCCAAGTACGCCACAAAGTCATTGAAGGGCCATTATTGAGTCAAGCAACCGAAACCGAGCAAAGAAGTCACATCTGAGCTAATTATAACTAACTCATCCGCTTATATTATACCAAGCAAGACCCTTTTGCAGTTTACTCGCCAGTGTCATCACTCACTGGACGAGCCTTTCTATTTGTACCAGTTGAGTACGTCTGCCCAAGACCCAGACAAAAAGCTTTGTACCTTACCACGGAAACTCCGCTATCAATGTCGTCTGGCCCAGTTGCCCCAACTGGACTTAACCATTTGACTTCTGACAATAAGAGGAAGAGAAGCCCTCTTGAGTAAGGGCTCTTGAGTTAGAGTTCGAACTCACCTTCTTTCTTCTATTTCATAGCCTCTTCCGTATTCTCAATCGGAATAGCCAGGCCTTAAATCTGGAACCGAATCCGAAAGAGACGCAGCAGCAAGAGGTCCTGAATCAAATAGAGCAAGCAAGTCCGTATTCTGTTCGGCTTACGGCTTCATTCCCAGAGTAAGGAGAAAGAAGACAGCGCCGGGGAATAGCTCCGAGAGGGACTTCTCTGAGTAAAGAGATAAGTAAGGGTAAGAGTCATTCCAATTGAGTAGGTGAACCAAGAGTCTCTTTCGAGCGAGATCCTTTACCACGCCTAACTAAATGAAAGAAAGTAAGAGAGAGAGTGGCCGCCGCTGATATGAAGCCCAAAAATTCTTTACTTGGACTCCGTGCACCTCTTATTATATAACAAAGAAGAAAGCCAATCCAGATATGAGTTTAGAGCATAGGAAGTCGTGCATTCCGAAACAAGCGAAGTCGAGACTTCCCTGTCTTATCTCACTTCGACCTCTGTCTCTGCTTACTCGAGCTAGTACCTACTTTCCATAGTTATTGGTCGAGTAATCTGCCTTCCTATCGGTTGTTGAGTTAGCATCCGCTTTCTCTTTCTCCTCTGTTCCGCAGCTGTGAAATTGTCTCCCTGTGCCCTTGAAAGCACTAGAGGAAAGGAGAAGCTATGAGGTGCTCCACGGGACTGCTTGATGAAGTCTTCGTCCTACATCCCTTTCAAGAGGGTCAAGCTATGGCCATGCTAGCCCCACAAGTCCCTGTTCCGATCATGCCACTGCTCGAAGCGGAAGAGCTAAATTGAAAAGCGGCTTCGGAGCGCAAGGTTCTCTTTCACCGCTAAGGGCACTTGACAGTGCAGCAGGCATCGGAAACACAAGCTCAGTAGCAATTCATTTTAGCAACTATACAGGCTATAAACAAGCCTATAAGCCCTTTTTTCTCTAAAAGAGAGAGATTCATACTTATCAATATTACAAGGGAAAGAAAAGCTCCGAAACCGAAAAGGGATATCCCGATTTGCTTGCCTACTTGATTGCTTCCTAAACAGGATGTGCATTTCTCCTAGAACCGGCTGGCTTACGGGCTTACAGGGAACCAGAAATGCTTGGAAGTGGCACTCCAACAGGCACTGAAATTAGATAAACTTCAACTGGCTTGGCTGTAAGGTAACGGGCTGGAACAGAACTTCCAGTTAGAAAGGAGACATAAGGATACTTGAAGAGCACTTGAGGATTTTAAGTCTATTTACTGACTCTATGGTTAGCTTGTAAGCTCTCCTAGGGATAGAATATGAACTATTATTAAGATTTGGTCAAACCCTGTTTAAATTGAGTTCTAAATTTGCAACCTGTGTTCAGACAAAGAGACTAGGAAGATAGATAAGAGTGGATTCTTGGGTCGTATTCAGATGGCATGTATATCGCCATAGGAGTACCCTTTTAATTTAAGGGGTAGTGCCTATCTATCCCTTTTCATAGCAGGCCTCATCAGCCCGACGAGAAGGATAGAGATACCCGGAGATTCTAACGAATCGTCGGGAATCAGAATCCATTACACCAGCTGCAGCAACCGTTGAAAGATCAGCCTTTGGAGTGACTCCCGAGGCGCGGGAAGCAGTTTCGGATGTAGCAACCTTTGGTACAGCGTGAACGGTCAGGGAAGAGAAATTCCTTTTCATCCTAGTTGTACTTCCTCGTTGTAGAAGGCATAACCACTAGAGCTCGGGAGCTGGGATAGGAGCTGCATGGGAAGGGCCCTACGTGACATTTTCTTTATTGACGTTACAACATGACTATTCAGTTCAGGTGTGGTATCTGAGTCCCTTAGCTATACCTCCGTTTCTTCTTGTGCAACTGAAGGCTCTATTTTATGATAATAGATGGGCTTGGCCGGCATTGAAGCTTGAATAATTTTAAAACTTCAAGGTCTCTAACAGTAACAGAGTTCACCATTGTGCCTTTTTATATTATAGGATTCCGGCTTCCGACACCCACTTCATGATCCTAATCTTGCACCTTGTAGCACTCGGCTTGAAATTCTCAAACCGTACCGAGTTCCTCTCCAACCAGATTGCCCATAAAATGTTGATAAAGCCAGCATTCCAGAGATCTTTTAGCAGAGAAGAAAGTCGCCTAAATTTCATTACCTTACAGTCGAGTGGCTTAAAAGCTCCTCCATGGTTTCAGTCCCCCCCGAAGTGGGACTCTCATGCAGTAAGACAATTCCCCCATTTAGCCCTCAGTTTTGTCAGCATCCTCAGACCCTCCCTCAAAGACGGATTCTAAGGTTTCTCCCAGGTTAGATAACTTTCCCCGCTGTCCTTCTTTCAGCCGGTCCAAACTTCCTTCTCTTCTGGTTAGTCCTATAAATAGGTAATCGGATCGGCAACAGGCTTTATGTGGGTTCAATACCGATGAAAGAGGGATCTTTAAGAACTTTGTATAGCGAATCAAGAAGAATGAGCTATCTTTGATACGGACCTCCACCAATGAAAAAGAAAGAATAGGCTGATCTAGAGGGGCAGGCGAAAACTCTGCTGCTCCCCCCAAAGGTTCATCATGCAGAAAGATACAACAAGAAAGCAGGAGGGTCCGAAGGAGATCGAGTAAGGGAATCGGAAGCAAGCGACCAGAAAGGGCAGAATACTAGACTCGCCCTTGAACGAAACGCATGGGCGGAAGAAGGAGATCGGTACTCTTTTTCCCCAGACAGATCAGTTGATGGATAGAGGTTCATCTTACGTCGAATATGCCACTCCGGAGTCTCCTTGAACAGGAATCATTACCTTCGATAACATCGACTCATATTGCAACTCATCTCTTCACCGGGAGCGCCGCCCACTCTAGCAAAAACTATACGCATCGAATGAAGGTGACTGGCCCGATCCGAAGAGAGAAGAGAAAGTCATCACTTCTTTGTGCTAGTCTTTCTAATTTCGCAGCTCTTTCTTTTTCGGGGCCTATCCCGGATGAGAAAGATACAAAGCCTGTTGACTCTGATGCTTGCTTGATGGGAGAAATGGGTTGGGATCCTGCCTTGCCCACCTGAGTCCAATCCCTTCTTTGATGGTCGGAGGTCAGCCCCATGGGATAGGATATTTGCCTTCATTGGTCCTTCCTCTCCTTGACTTGTATTAGTAGGGCGTTCTTCATCTAAAGGCTCTTCATATCATGAACTTGCCCAAGTCAAACTCTTCTTGTTGCGAGAGAAGGTTCTGGTAAGCTCGTCAGGTGCTGGCGAGTGACGATTGCCACTCCTACCGTTGCTAAAGCTTTCTCTTTAAGGCTTTTCACTCCGATTATCGTTATTCAAGCGGTATCACAGAGAATCTTTCCTTTCTTTCGTCCTTCTGGCAAGGGTTTGAATGAAGAGGGGCTTGGTAGCTAGGAAAGTCAAGTCAGGGAGGAAGGCGCTTTACTATTTGGCAAGTAGCGGGCTTTCTTGTAGCTTTGGGGATTTTTTAATGCGGATTAAAAAATTCAAGCTCAAGTGCAAGCTGAGTAAACTTGTTCAGCTTTACTGCAAGTCTAAAGAAAGGGAGGGTCTGAAAGAGTCGCTATTAGCTCGCTTAAATCTCTCCACTCGCATAGTAAACTGCGCTCGCCCTAGTCAAATCCAGATCTTCTTTCTTTGCGAGCGGAAGTCAGAACGAATACCGAGACTCCTTTCTTTTACGCTGTTATGAAAGCGGATCGGTAATGAAAAGGAAAGAGCAGGCGGTAAGTAAGGCAATTCCTTCCGGTAGTGGATGCTGGTGAATCAGAGTGAAATCTATCTTTTCGGAAGCGAAGTCATAACTTATACCGTTCGAAAGGCGCTCCAGCCCTTATGATTATGAATAGATAGAACCGTTCTTTCTTTGCGGTTACGGTAAGCAAGTGTCTATTAGTACACAACACTCGTTTATAAAAGACGAATAACTGACTTTACTGACGAGCGTGAGAGCGATGCGCTTTGTCTTTTGGTTTTTAACTTCTAAGAGCTTTTAAGTCGGAACTCAAAGCTAGTGCGTTAAGCAAGCTTGTTTGTTGTAAGGCTATCGAATTAGAGAATTCCCTCTTGAAGTTTTGCTCTTCTAAAGATAGATAGTTTAGGGAAAGCAAGTGCTGTGATGAGATCTGTCTTTCGGACACCATTACCTTGTTGCTCGCATCGTGATCGATGTAGATTCTTCCTCTCCAGAGCCCCGACCAGTCTTGACTGAAAAGCTTTCAGACCCCTGTGCGAACAAGTTATACTAGCAACTTGCTGTGTCATGTCCGTTTTCGTTACACATATGATATGGTACCTCTTTATCCTGAGATCTCTTTTGCTACTGGTGCAATCACCTCTCATGAGGTTGAAGCTGAGCCAAAATCTGTCCCACTAACCTGGCCAATCTCTTGGGTGAAATGTCTGGGGTGACATGTGCATTCCGAAATTTTTCCATCATTTATTCTCACTCTGAAGTTAAAAGAAGACCTAAGATCGAAATTTGGGCAGGGGCTTTGCTAAACTGTTCAGCCGCATTCTATTCCGACCTCTGGATTTCCTTGAGAAAAGCATCAGTATTTTCCTTCCCTTTTCCTTTCTCTTTGTCTTTTTCTTTATTTCCATCTGTTTTCAGGTTGTCTGGCTTAAAACATCTGCCAGAGCGAGTCATGTTCCCAATCTCATCACAATCTTCCCTTTCTCTCTTCTCTGTATCTTTTCTCCCAAGAGACTTTATCAAGATTGTAGACGGGAGGTGGTTGGTAAGGGGTAATAGTGGTTGTGGTGCAGGCAGGGTGAGGGGTTGAGTCGGGATTTGAATAAAAACTAGATTTTGGGGTCAAGGGAATCGGGCCCCGGCTTCGCCCGAAGCGTGCTACGGAACGAACCTTGTCTACGAAGCAAGTTCAGTCAGCGCATAAATAGTCCGCTAGTGTAGTTGACTAGTAGTACCATTAGCCTAAACGTTCCGTATCCTTCGCGGCCGCCAATAGTTCTAATTCCTTCGCTATTGGAACTATGACTCCCGGGTCTCGTCTGTGGTATAGACGGAGTTTCCTGCCTCCCGCCACAAATCTAGAAAAGGGTAGCTAGTGTCCCTATGACTTGAAACACTTCTCCGTAAGAAGCACTATTGGCTGCTTACACACCTACTCTTAGTCTAGTCCTTGACCTGGGCTTTTTAGGGATTCCCTGAAACCAGAGCAAGAACCGCTTTCTAGTTGGATTCTTACGCGTAAAAGCTCCTCTCCCAGGAGGTCGAGGCAATAAGCTCCTCGGCTTCAGTTGAAGCTCCTGGCCTATTGGTTGATGATAGGGTTCTTGTTGGTCCTGTTGGTAGAGTTCCTGCCCTTGGCCTTGGTTCCAGTCTTGTCTCGCATGCCAGCAAGTATTCTAGAAAGAATGACTTGGTTTCATGTAGCTACGCTATCCTCTCGCCTTTTGCACCTGCCTTGTGTTGCTAGGAAATGGCTAAGCCTTTTTTTTTCGAGGCTTTCACCCGCACTAGTATATGGTGATATCCAACTCGAAAGCCCGAACACAGCTTACCTTCTTATTAGAGAAAGGGGAAAGGGGCAAAAACCAAACAAAGCTAAGGAGCTGACAACTGCGAGACTAGGAGAATAGGAAAGACTTGGTATAGAATCCGTGCCTTCGTTCCGGCTATAATTAGCAAGCGAGTAGGGGAACCGTTCCTTCCGTTCAGTAAGGGAATACAAGCATTACGGGGAGTTTTTTAATAGGAATATGACTCAAGTCAAGCGAAGCGTAGTGAGGAAGGAGGGGAAGAACTACTAGAGAAAGGCTAAGTGAAGTACTTCTCGGGACTTCTCTTTTCTTCTTTCAAATTCTTCTCTTCTTGCTTATCACCGACTTTCCGAGCGTAGTCTGTAGTAGGGAGGGCCATTCTCGCAGGAGTTAGAGTAGGAACATGACAAACCATTATAATGCATTCTCGCAGGAAGTAGCATACTCATGTTGCCTGCTTTCGTTCCTTTCGTCTCGAAGGCCGGTTCAGTAATAGTTCAAATCCTTCTAACTGTCTAGTGCATTAAGGCGGCATGTCTTACTCCGCGCCAGCAGTGAACGAAGTGTCACACCTTGGCCGTCTCTCAGGCCTCCTCTTCGAGAAAGAAATTCACATTATTAGGCAAGTTTAGAACTGAACTCCAAGGAAAAGGGCATAGATGCAGAAAAAGAATTTGGCGGGCCGGACAAAGAGAAAAAGAACCACCAGCGGTTACACCGAGTTTGCTCGGTAGCCTACCAAACTACTAGGCGAGAAGGGATCTAATCGAATAAAGCAGCATAAGACAAGAGATCTTTGGAATCAAGCTTGTTACGCATAAAGTAAAGCACCGGTACCTGCGGGTAGCGCCTACGTTAGATAGCCTTATGGCACGGAATGAAGGATCGAGAAAGCTGCGCCCAATAGAGCTTAGCCAAGAAAGGGAGTCAGAGGCGACACCGGGTGGGAAGAGAGCACCCTAGTTTGCTCCATACAGGAGCGAGGGATTCTTCTAGAAAAGCAAATCAAATTCCAAAGAACTATAAGTCTGTTCTCAATTTCACCTTGAGAAGCTTCGTCCTTTTCTTCTTCACGTGCAAAAGCCCTTTCAGGGCTGGTAAAGACTGAACGACTTGGGTTCTGGAATGCCAATGAAGATGAAACTTCATCTAGCACCTGTCTCGGCATTTGCTTTATAGAGGAATCTCCCCTTCCCCCGTCCTTGCTTCAGCTTGAATTGAATTCTTTCACTTCCTTTGAGCTTTCTTGGCCTACGCATTCTTTTCACATGAGGAAGTTCTTATTCTTGTTCTTGAGAGTCAACCTCAGACCTTTATCCAATCCTCGAAACGAGGTACTCCAAGGGTATCGTACATACTATAGATTCTACCTCAGCCGTTGACCAGATCATTACCAACATAGACCCGGGCAGAGCTCGTTTGACTTTACTGTGATTCGACTCCCAAGGAGATTGATCGTATAAGAGGAGCCAAACCAGTCTTAGGCCGAAGACCCCCCTCATCTATAATTTAATAAGTGGTGCTTCACACGGACCGTGGGAGCAGAAAGGGAAAGAAAAAGAAAATGTGGTTCAAAAGGCTTGGCTTATTCTCATTTACTTATTAGTTTTGTCTGTTCATTTGCTCTGATCGCAGAGCGACATACCGAATAAAAAAGGATCAGATTTTAAGCAATGACTTAAGCCAACAGAGTAAGAAATGCTTAGGTCAGGGGAAGTCCCTCTTCCTACAATCCCTCTTTTGACTTTTTCCATTGAATGGCAGGTCTTAAGTTTGAGTTTACTTTGCCTTCGAGCCTCTTTGAGTGAAAATCTATTAGCCAGCTAGCCCTAAGACTCTCAGTCCTTATTTTGATAAGGCAAAAGAGAACAAAGGGAGGGAAAGCGAGATTTTTTTGAGTTCTTTCTTTTACGCAAGTCAAGCTCTTGTCGCTAATCTTTCATTATGGTAGGTCAGTAAAGTAAAGCGAACAAGTCTCTTAGTTATCCCAAGGAGTTAAGGTAGGTCAAGGGCTAAAGCAGGCCAATTCTTGAGCAAGTGGTGAGTTATCGTGCTTAGGAAAGTAGGGCATTTTTTCAATCCAGCCCATCTACTTATAGTACGAGTTATCTTAATCGAGGGTAGGGCAAGCAAGTAACAAAGGTGAATTTGGGCTCTATTTTTGTATGAGCCCTAAGAAAATCACGCAGTTCCTCTTTGACTTCCGCCTGTATTACATGAATGTTTGGGGCAGGCGGCGCAGCCTCTGGTTGGGGGGCGGGCTCTCTCCTGGGCTGTTCCAAGTCCCTAAAGAGAGACTCCCCGCTTATGCCCGGGGAAGAGATTTCGAGCGAACCAGGAATCCGCTGCTTTTTCCCCTCGTCATGCTGATAGTCGATGAGGCTCTTGAAAAAGTTCCCGTAGCCCTATAAGCAAAACGCCTGCCGTGTCTACCCCGCCGCAGGTCTCTTTTGTGCTCTTGTTCCTCAAAGCATATGATTTCCATTCCACTCAATTCCTCTACCCTATCCTTTCAGTCGAGTTACTACGTTCCTTGTAATGGTTTACTTGGACTTCCCCTTCAAAAAGAATAAGAGTTGGTATGTCGAATTGGATCTCGCCATGGCCTCAACCCGCGAATCGGGCTTTTTGCATCCAGGACTGTTAAGATTTAGGGCTTGCTTTCTTTTTTTCATTAATCTCTCTTCACGCCCTCGCCTTTGTACAAGTACAATAATAATCCTAGCACACGTCTTTTTGAACTATGAGAGCTGTTTGTATACTTGCGTAAGAGGCTTTTTCCGTGATTCCAGTTAGGGACTCGGGTGCCCTTAATTTCATATCTTTTTTGGTACTGCCCCATAAGAAGAATCAGTAGGCTGGTCAAGTAGCCTTTTTGATGCATAAGATAAGCTGGAGGGCTTCTGCGCCCCAATCATTCTATTTTCGTTTGTGGCCTTTGAAAGCTTCTTTCATTGAATTCAAAGATCGATGGCTGTGAAGCATGCTGTCTTATTACGATGAGGCAGGTTATCTTCCCCGCCTTGAATCAATATATATAGAAAGAGAGACCGATGCCAAGAAGTCTTCCCATCCCAAGTCGCTTGCTTAAGGTGGTTCGTCTGACCAAGAAAGAAAGTCCAAGAGGAATTGGATATTTATTTTGCCCGTAGATCTTCTTTCGCGAGATGCGATCCAAAATAGGAAACTGGATGCCGAAGCCTTTCTAATAAGAATGTCGAATAGAAGACCCTTGAAGTAATAAAAAGAGAAAGGATCCCGCGCACTCGATGCTTTTCTCCTGGAGATGAAGGCCCGTACTCCCTGTGCCGAGGAGTCCCAGGAGCGTAACGTAAGGATCTAGTTTCTTGTTTTTTTTTAGTGTGCTCAGCAGGCCAATGCAAACAACACTAAAAACCAGAAGCACTTTGACTGTCTCTATTCTCCCTTACCCTAATGTCTACCTCTTATCTTTATAAGGTATTCAAGATCCTATAGCCTAAAGGGAAGATAAGAAGGGGGTATTCCCCTAGGAGAACTTAAGAGATCTCAATTACTAAGTTAAGTTCTTCCTTTCCCTCGGTCCCAACAGTATCTTCCATACCGGATTCTTCTTAATTATTGGACTGAAACCGGGCAAGAAAGGTTCTTCCTTTTTGCTATCTAATGAAAAGGAAAAGAAAAGGAAGTCTTTTAATCAGCAAAGGGGAAAGGCAAAGGCTACACATACAATTACAATTGAAGTCCAAGCATGGATTGCTTCCTAGCCCTAGGAATGCTTTCTTTCTTCTTTTATTGATATGGATTGCCCGGAAAGTAGGTAGGAAGAAAGACCTTTACCGCTTCTCTCTATCCTACTCGTACGGATAGAAAGCCATTAAAGGAAACAGACTCCCTAGTTGTCTTAAGTTAAGAACCGAAACCTAAGGTGAAGGATAATACTGAGACCAAGCAGTACTTCTTATGATTGGGAGACCTCCTATTTATTATCTTCCAAGTTAATAGGAAAGAGTAGAATGCAAGTCGTCTATTATTATTATGAGTGCCTAAGACATGCTAATTGCAGAAGCCAGAAGGACTAGAAGGAAGGACGTATCTGCCCTTTACTTGTGTCTAGGACTTCCGAAAGGTGTAAAAATCCCTAGGGGAAAGTCTTTAGCGAAGATCGAAGCTTCTGCGAGCATCTCTTAAACCTCTGGTGGCTTCATTCATTGATCAAACCTTTATATTTCTTTTTTTCCTCTTCAGGCTTTAACACTAGAGGTTCCCGAAAACCTTGGGCTTGGAGTGAAATCCATAGCAAAAAGGGAGCGAGTAAAAGGAAGAGTAAAGCTATAGATAATTTTGAGAACCTTGGCATAATAGAGTAAATTAGGATCTTAGTTACCTCTTACAGCGTCCGGCTTTGCTTTCTCATTGGTACATTGTTAGGGAATCTTAACCGGAAGATGCATCTAGGGTTTATTTAATTTAACAAGGCTTTCTAAAAAGGCCTTCTCGTTTGCTCACTAGCCGATGTCATCTGCTTTAGCCTTTCGTTATCATACACCCACTCTCCGTATTGCAAGCTTTCGAAGTCTTGCATTCATTTCTGTCTCATTTTCATTTCAGGTAGAGTGTACCCGGCCCCTATAGGAACCCCCTGATCTGCTGGGGGGAATTCCTATTCAAGAGGCTCACTTTGAAGGAGCGATATCTAGCAAGTCTTCCGTGAGTGAATGGTCTCATCCAGTCCGCGAGTCAATCCTATCAGCCGATCAGCCTAATACTTAAGGACTGAGTTTCCTTTCAAACTCTCAATTGAATAAGAAAAGAAAGCGTAGAAAGAAGCCTCTTCATATTCTTCATAGAGTCGATCTAGAAAGCAACGCCCAATAGAGCTTCGCCTTGTGTAGACCTATCTTTTTTGGTCTCGCTTAGCCGGTCACCGTATGCCTAAGATCCTATTCTGAGATTGGAAGAGAGCCCTTTTCTGATCTGATGATCCTCTTTCTTTTTTCAATTGTGCAGAATCCGAGGTTAAGCTATATGCGTAACACACCTTGCTTTTCGATGATGACATCACCTTTCCAAAAGAGCTTGACTCCGGGCCCGACATGATCGAGAGGTTGGATGAAAGTCAAGGGTGACTGCTGTCAAAGTAAAGTAGATCGTGATCCGCGAAGGGAACGAATAGAAGCATCTTATGAAGATCTGACTTTCCTATTGAAACTAAGAGTTCAGTTTCAGACCGACAGGTTCTATCTAATTGCAGAACGTAGATAAAGAGAGAGAGAGAAGTTTGTCTTTTGGTCAACATGGAGAGTTTACTTTACACATTGGACCGGGAAGAGAGATGGGAAAAAGACAGCACTGCAAGGGCATATGGCACGCAAAGGAAATCCGATTTCGGTCAGACTCTATCTTAATCGTAGTTCAGATTCAAGTCGGTTCAGTGAGGGCGACCGCCAAAGTCACCGAATGGGTCAGTCTTTTCCTTCAGTTTGTCCTCTATTTTAAATAAAGCGTGGGAGGACGTTGCAGATGTCCGTCCCGGACACGACTTCTTCTAAGGCTAGAAGACCACTGGAAAACACCCGGGACCAGAGCATGTCGTGAAAGAAGCACGCTGGGCGGGCGTGCTTCGACCGTGTCTCCGGGGCACAGTTGAATAATCATAAACGCGAGGTGCAGGATACCAGGCCGAGAAACCCGGGCAACCACCCCCTATGTGCCGATCGCTAGCACATTCAGGGCCCCGGCGCCCAGCTCCGCTGGAGAGGCCTAGCCTGCTCTGATAAATGCTAATTCGGTTCGGATAGACTTCATTCAAAAACGCCGCCGCCCGAAAACAAGTGCTAAGTTTCAGATCAGTGAATAAACCGAAACGAAAGAAGAGACGTTTCTCGCTCGGCGCCTAAAGCGCACTATGCTCCGCTTCAACAAATGAGAGTTTTCGGTGGAACCGGTGAACCACGCGAGCTGGTTAGATGCGTGGGACAGAGGGCTTATAGTACCTGCTAGCGCGGCTATGCAGTGGAAGGGAAGGAGCCTAAATCTACCCCCTTCTCTATTTTTTTTTTTATCAGGGTGTGCAGTTTTGGATTGGAAACCTATGGGCCTTTCCTTTCAAATGACAACTGCCTCTTCCTGCTGCGAGGGCGTTGCACGAAACCAAACCGCCCCCCGCCCGATCAAGTACCAGTTGCTGGTAGGCCCACTTAGGTTAGGGGGGGCATTGTCCCTCAGTTCTTACCAACCTCCGGTGTGTAATCGACATCTTGCTAGCTTCAACTCGGTTGAATAAGAATCATGCCTGCGGCACCCTCTGCTGTCCATTTCTTATTCATTCAGGGTGCTCGGCCGGTGCTCCTTTCTCAAACCAGAACAACTCTGAACGTTAGGGAGGGAAGACCACCTGAGCGAACCGACCGAAGGGACTTGACTTATCCAAACCGAACGATAGCGGCTTAAAGCTAAGCCTAGAGCAGCGTCGCTGCTTGATCGGCGGTGAGGAGCATCTCCAATATGGGGCAAAGGATCAAGCGCTTTGACTTTGTCCCCCGGGATCCACCACAGGTTGGGTTTGAGTGAGAGCCGTGTGATAGGTGACTATCCAGCACGGTTCGGAGAGCACTTTTTTTTGAGTCTGCGCTGGTGAATGGAAGCCCCCCCTATCAAGCAAGAAAGAAGCGGCTCTTTCCACGGCGGAGTCACCATTGACTCTATTTATTATTATGGTAAATTAGTGTATCAAAATGTCAATCTGAGATCTTATTTCGGTTCGCCACCTACGACAAAGGTGAGTCTCGGTAGGTGTATTATTCTACATTTTTCCAAAAGAACATTCATTCATTTTTTTCTTCCCCATGGACGACGACGACTGAAACGACGCAAAAAAACCAGACCCGGAAAGGGGAAGGGATTCGGGAAAGTGGGGCCGATCAGGTGTCTTCATTCAAGCGACAATACAGAAGAAGAACGAAACAAAGTGAGAGGCCGGGGGGCAGGGAAAAGAGTCGAGTCGATCAGGCTCGACGACCGGGAGAAGGAAAACGAAATCAGGATTTGGCCGAAAAAGAAGGAAGGCTATGGATACCATGACCGATCACCATCGAGAAAGAAGAATCTTTCTAAATTACTTCTGGTCAGCGGGGCCTTCAAGCATCCGAAAGACGCCGGGGTTGTAAATGACATATCCTTCCTGATAGAAAATGACGACTCCTTCAGAAAAACGAAGTTATTCCATTTCTTTTTCCCAAAGAAGTCCCGCTCCGACGGCCCGACGAGTCATCTACTTAAAAGTAAAAGGACCCTCCCCGCAGTGCGCCTCTCCTTGAATTATTTGGTCATGCAATATTTTTTGAATACAAAGAACCAAATTCATTTCGACCCCGTCGTAGTTCTCAATCATTTCGTGTCACCGGGCGTGGCTGAACCATTTACGATGGGGGGAGCGAATGCACAGGGAAGAAGCTTAGATAAGAGAATACGTTCTCGCATCGCCTTTTTTGTAGAAAGCTTGACCAGCGAGAAAAAGTGTTTGGCCGAAGCCAAAAAGAGGTTGACTCACTTCATTCGCCAAGCGAATGATCTTCGCTTCGCGGGAACAACAAAAACCACCATCTCGCTCTTTCCTTTCTTCGGTGCTACCTTTTTCTTTCTAAGGGATGGGGTTGGGGTGTATAATAACCTTTTTTTTAAGGATGCCCGGGAACAACTCCTAGGTCAATTAAGGAGAAAATGCTTTTACCTCTTGGGTAAGGATAAGGTAATGGAATTGAGAGATAAATTCATAAACCTAGGTGGGATAGGAGAATTGATAAAGGGAATAGAGATGATGATTTCTATCATACTGAGAAACATAAGAATTCCGTACGGGTACAACTCTTATTTGAACGAAATGAAAAAAATGCGATCTTTGTTGTCTAATAGAACAAACACTAATACCTTAATCACGTCGGTCAAGATTCAATCTGTTTATCAAAGTGCTTCTCTGATTGCTCAAGACATCTCTTTTCAACTGAGCAACAAAAGAAGATCATTTAGTTCCATTTTTAGTAAAATAGTGAAGGATCTTTCATTATTAATGAATAAATGGGTAGAGGGGATCCGTATATGTTGTTCAGGTCGATTAAAAGGCGCAGAAATAGCTGGAACTGAATGCGGAAAGTATGGAAAAACATCTTGTAATCTATTTAACCAGAAAATAGATTATGCTCCTGCGGAAGTATCTACTCCTTACGGAATCTCAGGTGTCAAAGTGTGGATTTCATATAGTAAAAAAAAGGGGGGATAAAGTCAAAGAGTCTTCTTAAAAAAATACTAAATATAGAAATGTGGTACATCCCCTAATCCGGTATAAAAAAAAAATATGAAACCCGCCGTTAATTTCGTGAATGCCCGGACGGAAAGAGACGTATTTTGTTCTTTTAAGAAAAGAAGAGGAAAATATTATCTATCAAATCATTGTACATTTCTCAATTTGAATTAAGAATTCCGCGTACAAAACAAATGCGAGTGTCCTTTAATTTAACTACATATATACATCTGATCATATATGTATTGCCGTTATGTATTACAATAAAGAATACAGAAGGAGGATTTTTTATGCGAGATCTAAAAACATATCTATCCGTAGCGCCAGTAATAAGTACTCTATGGTTCGGGTCTTTAGCAGGTCTATTGATAGAGATCAATCGTTTTTTCCCGGATGCTTTGACATTCCCTTTTTTTTCATTCTAGTTATTAACACGGGGGGGTGAAGAAACTTAGAGACACAATTAAATATCTCTGACTACTACCCCCTTTTTTCTAATTCGAATAAGTTAGAAAAGAGAAAGAATAAAAGTGGATTCAACCTCAGCCAAACACGGAACTGGGTTCAAACTTCAAGTAAATTTACTTTAATTAAATCCTTAATTAAATTAAGAGAACAGAAGTGGAAATGCGGTTAGGGCAACAGTATCATACAAGAAGTTGAAATAAAATAGAAAGACTGTACTTCTATTCTAATCTAAACTTCTAATCTAAATATACTTCTAATGTAAATATAATTTTTAATCATTGTATTACTTATTTTTACTATTACTATATTGGCGGCAACAAAATCTTTCATAATTTGATTTCGAGTTAGTAACTTGTATTTTTTCCTTCTTTTCTTCTTCGTTTCGGATAGGAAAATAGAAGAGTTGAGTGAATAAAAACCAAAAGGAGGTTCATGGCCAATGGTAAAGACGTCCGAATAAGGGTTATTTTAGAATGTACCAGTTGTGTTCGAAAGAGTGTTAATAAGAAATCAATAGGCATTTCTAGATATATTACTCAAAAGAATCGACACAATAGGCCTAGTCGATTGGAGTTGAGAAAATTCTGTCCCTATTGTTACAAACATACAATTCACGGGGAGATAAAGAAATAGATGGAATCGATCAACTGCGTGTGACTTTTACAAGGAAGATGAAAAATGACATATTGACATATCATATATTAGCATATCATATGTTAATATATATATTTAAATAGAAATAAGCAAAATCCTATTTCTTAATTCGAAATCATTAGCATTTTTGATCCGATCAAAGGAAATAGGATTCTCGAAAAAAGGAATAAAATAAACAAGCCATGGATAAATCCAAGCGACTTTTTCTTAAGCCCAAGCGATCTCTTCGTAGGCGTCTGCCCCCGATTGGATCGGGGGATCGAATTGATTATAGAAACATGAGTTTAATTAGTCGATTTATTAGTGAACAAGGAAAAATATTATCTAGACGGGTGAATAGATTGACTTTAAAACAACAACGATTAATTACTATTGCTATAAAACAAGCTCGTATTTTATCTTCATTACCCTTTCTTAATAATGAAAGACAATTTGAAAAAAACGAATTGGGTAAAGTAAAAAGAATAAATATTTTTTTATTGAATGTTTTTGTTCAGTTTGACTACTTGATCATATTATGATCATATTTTATCATACTTATTTCTATTCTACCTTCCCGGAATTCATTTTCCAAGGAATTCCATGTCAAAGTCAAACATTCCGAAGGATTCCTTCCAATCTCCTTATTTTATCATGTCATTGGAAATCAGATAAAGGCAATTCCTATTTAATATAGCTAGTTGTGCAAGTATTTTACGATTAA
>Ga0307513_10000034_pt1 | contig 185012 bp, 169 predicted proteins | sample 15_EM_MG_FD_202174 | JGI IMG/M metagenome (GOLD analysis project Ga0307513, IMG submission 202174) | Populus trichocarpa ectomycorrhiza microbial communities from riparian zone in the Pacific Northwest, United States - 15_EM | ecosystem: Host-associated > Plants > Roots > Unclassified...
CCTACACCCTGAACAACGCGGCCCCGGCAGTGCAGGCGCTCGACGCCGGCCAGAGCGTGACGGACTCCATCACCTACACCGCCAGCAACGGCAGCACGCAGACCATCACGGTGACAGTCAACGGAGCGGAAGACGCGCCGGTGATAGGCGGCGTGTTTATTGGCACGGTGGCCGAAGACGGCACGGCGAGCGCCAGCGGCGGCTTGAGCATCAGCGACATCGACACCCTGGACCAGCCGGTGAGCTTTGCCAACGTGGCCAGCACGGTAGGCACGGGCGGCTACGGCAGCTTCGTCTTGAGCGGCGGCAGCTGGACCTACACCCTGAACAACGCGGCCCCGGCAGTGCAGGCGCTCGACGCCGGCCAGAGCGTGACGGACTCCATCACCTACACCGCCAGCAACGGCAGCACGCAGACCATCACGGTGACAGTCAACGGAGCCAATGACAGTCCAGTGCTGTCAAACACGGTGCTGACACTGAGCGCCATCAACGAAGATGCGGTCGCCCCGGTGGGCGCGGTCGGCAACCTGGTCACGACCCTGGTGGGCGGCAGCGCCGATGTGGACAGCGGCGCGGTCAAAGGCATCGCGATCACAGCGGCCGACGCGGCCAACGGCACCTGGTACTACTCGACCAACGGCGGCACCAACTGGACAGCAGTCGGCGCGGTCGCCAGCAACAGCGCCTTGCTGCTGGCGTCCGACGCCAACACCCGGGTCTACTTCCAGCCCAATGCCAACTACAACGGAACGGTAGCGACCGGCCTGACGGTTCGGGCCTGGGACCAGACCAGCGGCACGGCAGGCACCAAGGTGGATACCTCCACCAACGGCGGCACCACGGCCTTCTCGAGCGCCACCGACACTGTGTCGATTACGGTCAATCCGGTGAACGACAACCCGGTCAATACAGTGCCCGGACTGCAAACCACACCTGAAGAAGTGAGCAAGGCGATTACCGGACTAGCCATTTCCGATGCAGCGGACGGAGACTCCGGCTCCATGACCGTTACGTTGGCTGTAACCAACGGTATGCTGACAGTGAGCGGCGGTAGCGCAACTATTTCCAATAGCGGTACCAACAGCGTGACTCTGACAGGTACTGTTGCACAAATCAATGCGACGCTTGCCTCAAACGTCACCTACGTGCCGACGCTCGATTTCCATGGAAATGCCGCGCTGACCATAACAACCAATGACAACGGAAATGTGGGCGGCGGAGCCTTGAGTGATGTGGATGTCGTCGTCATTTCAGTTACGCCAGTAGTGGACATCGCCGGCGATGCGGTGACAACACTTGAAGACAACGCAGTGACGATCAATGTGCTGGGCAACGACACCTTCGAGAATGCTGGCAGAACGATCACCGCCGTCAATGGCAGTGCAATCACCGACGGCGGGTCGTCAGTAGCTGTGACCAACGGCAGCGTGGCCCTGGTGGGCGGGCAGCTCGTATTCACACCGACAGCCAACTTCAACGGCGTGGTACCAGCCTTCACTTATACGGTCACGTCAGGTGGAGCAGTCGAGACAGCCAACGTCAACGTGACGGTAACGTCGGTCAATGATGCTCCGACCCTCACAGCCTCTGCGGCCAATCCGGTTTTTGCCGAAGGCGCGGGCCTGGCGCAGGGGGCGGCGGTTGCAGTGTTTAGCGGTGCCTCCGTCAGTACGGTGGAAGCCGGTCAGACGATTACCGGGCTGACCTTCACGTTGAGTGGTCTGCTCAATGGCGCCAATGAGTCGATTGTTGTCGATGGCAGAACCATTACTTTGGCGGCCAGCAGCTCGGGAACCACCGTGACCAACGGCCTGGGTTATATCGTGACAGTCAGCGGAGGTAACGCGACGGTGACATTGCTGGGCGGTACATTGTCGACGGCAGCGGCGCAAACCCTGGTCAACGGCATTACCTACCAAAACACCATCGTGAATGACCCGACCGCGGGTGACAGAACATTCACATTGACGCAAATCAAGGACAGCGGCGGCACGGCCAGCGGGGGTGTGGATACCACAGCGCTTTCGATAGCCTCGACCGTTTCAGTCGTGCCCAGAAACGATGCGCCCACATTGACGGCAACCACAACGACCCAGACTGTTACCGAGACAGCTACAGCCAGTAACCAGGCACCGGCATCCACTGCGGTGTTTACGGGTGCGACGGTAGGCACTATCGAAACCGGGCAAACCCTCACCAGTCTGACGTTTACCGTCTCCGGGCTGCAAGACGGAGCCAGCGAAACCGTTTCGGTCGATGGAACTACTATTAATTTAGGAGCTAACGTCGCAGGCTGGACGGGGACAAACGGCCTGGTTTATACATCAACAGTGAGCGGTGGCACGGCCACCGTGACCTTGAGCGGCGGGAATTTGAGCGCAGCGCAAATGCAGACGCTGGTCAACGCCATCACCTACCAAAATACGACAGTGGACGATCCGACCGCGGGTGTGAGAACGTTTACGCTGACACAGATTCAGGACAGTGGCGGTACGTTGAATGGCGGCGCGGATACTTCCGCGCCGGCTGTGGCGTCAACGGTTACTGTTGCGGCCAACAACGATGCACCGATTTTGGATCTGGATGCCAGCTCCGCAGGGACCGGCTATACAACCACTTTTCTGAGGGCGGGCAGTGATGCGCCGATCAAAGTGGTTGATACAGATGTTCTGATAACGGATGCAGATAGCGTGAACATAACAAGCGCGACTATCGACATCGGAACGGGTTATGCGAACGGCAGTGATGTGCTCGCCTTTGCCAACATCAACCCTGCAAAATTCACCAGCACCTGGACGGCGTCTACCGGAACACTTGTCATCAACACTATCGTTGGACAAACCACCACGCTGGCGGAGTACCAGGCTGCACTGAGGGCTGTTACATTCACATCAAGCGGCGGAGGAACCACAACGCGCAATGTGGATATCACGGTATTCGATGGCGCTTTGACCAGCAATTCCGCGCGTGCCACGGTTGCCTTCGTTAATAGCACCACCCCGGTTGCCCTGGTGGCTGGCGCAAGTGGTGACGAGGATGCTGCTTATATTCCAATCGTACTTACGGGCGTTGATGACAACACCGTGGTTCGATTCCAGCTGTCCAGTCTTCCTGCAAATGGCACGCTGTATACCAGCACCACGTTCACGCCCGCAAACGAAGCTGCCATCACTACGAATTACACCGCCACGGGCAATAGTGTGACCTTGTACTTTGTACCAAACGCCAATTACAACGGCACGGCTAGTTTCACTTTCAGAGTCGATGACGCTGCCACGGGAACCATGAGCAGCAACCTTGCCACGGCAACCATCACGGTCAATCTAGTTAACGATGCCCCGGTGCTAACCAACCAGGTGCTGACGATGAACGCCATCCAGAATGCCGGCGTTCCGGTGGGAGCCGTCGGGACGGAGGTCTCAACCCTGATCACGGCCGCCGCGATTACGGATGTGGATTCCGGCGCCGTCGAGGGCATCGCGATCATAGGTACGGATTCCGCCAACGGAACCTGGTTCTTCACCACGGACAACGGCACGACATGGCGGGAAATCGGAGCAGTGAGCAATACCAGTGCGCTGCTCCTAAATTCCAACGCCAACACACACGTGTACTTCCAGCCAAATCCAGGTTACACCGGTACGGTGACCAACGGCTTGACCATCCGCGCGTGGGACACCACCAGCGGCACGGCAGCGACGAAGGTGGATGTGAGCACCAACGGCGGAACGACTGCCTTCTCTTCAGCAACCGACACGGTAGCTGTCACGCTGACAGACATCAATGACGCCCCGACCCTGACTGCGACGGCGGCCAGCCCGACATTCACGGAAGGGGTTGGCGCTGCACAGTCGGCAGCTGTCGCCGTGTTCAGCGGCGCGGCAGTCAGCACGATTGAAGCCGGCCAAAGCATCACCGGCCTGACTTTCCAGATCAGTGGATTGATTGATGGCGTGAATGAATCGATTGTTGTCGATGGCAGAACCATCACATTGGGCGCCAACAGCTCCGGTACAACCGTCACCAATGGTTTGGGTTATACCGTGACGATAACGGGTGGTATCGCTACGGTGGTACTCACGGGCGGCACGCTGTCAACAGCCGCAACGCAGACCCTGGTCAATGGCATTACCTACCAGAACACCAACGTCAACGATCCCGGCGCCGGCGACCGGACCTTCACGCTCACGCAAATCAAGGATAACGGCGGGACGACCAGTGGCGGCGTCGATACCTCAACACTTTCGATCAGCTCGACGGTCACTGTGGTACCGATCAACGACATTGCGCCTACCCTTGATCTGGATGGAAGCACGGGCGGAACCGGCTACGTCACTTCCTACACCGAAAACGGTCCGGGCGTGCCAATCTCGGCGGCCAGCCAAGTGCTTGCTGATGACAATACGAGTCTTTCGGGTGCCGTCATTACGCTGACCAACTGGCAGGCCGGTGACAGCTTCTCGATTGGTGCCATTGCGGCCGGAATCACCTATACGTTCTCCGGACCCAACAACAACATCCTGACCCTGTCTGGATCGGCGCCTGTCGCCAGTTATGCCGCTGCCTTGCGGGCCATCACTTACGTCAATTCATCCGAGAGTCCGAGCACCACGCCTCGCAGCATCACCGTGTCGGTGAGTGACGGAACTTTTAGCAGCGCCGTGGCGACGACGACGGTGAATGTGGTGTCCGTCAATGATGCGCCGGTCCTTGATCTGGATGCCAGCGCCGCCGGTACCGGTTTTTCGACCTATTTCATCCGGAGCGCCGGTCCGGCGCCCACACCGGTCAAAATCACCGACTCCGATGTTCTGATCACTGATGTGGACCATGCCAACCTGACTGGCGCGACCATCACGTTGACCAACTGGTTCACTGGTGATGTGCTTTCAACGGCCGGCATTCCGGGCGGCTTGGGAATCACCGCCGTTATCAGCGGTGCGAACAATAATATCGTGACCTTGTCGGGATCGTCGAGTCTGGCCAACTACCAGACCGCGCTTAATGCCATCACCTTCACCAATGCCAGCACGACGGCCAATCTGACGGCGCGCAACTTCACGGTCAGTGTGACGGACGGTGTAACGCCGAGCAATGTCGCCAACACGACCATTAACATGGCGACGTCGGGCAACCCAATTGCGAGCGTTGCCAGCGCGACTGGCGACGAGGATGCAGCCAGCGGAATCGCAGTAACACTGAGCGCGGTGGATCCCAATGGCACTGTCGCCAGCTTTACGCTGAGCAGCACGCCTGCGAACGGGGTTCTTTACACCGATCCGGCGATGACGATAGCGGTATCGACTGGCACCCCTTACGCTGCCAGCTCGGGTAGCTTGACGCTTTATTTCAAGCCGACGACCCACTGGGCGGGTAGCACCAACTTCAATTTCTTCGCCACTGATAATTCGAGTGCCAACAGCACCAGCACGGTGGCCGCCATCAATGTCACAGCGGTTGCGGATGCGCCCAACCTCAGCGTGGTCAACTCGTTCACGGAAGTGTTCAACTCCACCTGGGAGTCCGTCGGGCCGCTGGTGGGCTCCGCCAACGATACCAACAATGCCACCCATGCCCTGGGTACGGCGGACATCGAAGGCTGGTCGCTGCTCACGACACTGACTGGGGACACAGCTGGTGCTTCCGCTGGGACGCAGGTGAATCAGTTCTACTTCAATGCGGATGGCGATGCGATCACCACATCGGGCGGGACGCCCTACATTGCAGGCGGAATGCTGGGCAGCGCCACCGGTGGCGACTCACAAAAGGTGTTCCTGCATCTGGACAACGCAGCCGATGGCGTATCGGCCCTCAACCCGAACTACCAGACACTGGGTATTACGCGAACCATCAACGTTACCAGTACCGGCGATGTCTACCAGCTGAGCATGAACTATGCGCCGGATGCGGCGCCCGTGATCGGTACTGGTTTCCAGGTGGTGCTGGATGCGGGAACGGGTGGTGAGGTGGTGTATACCTATGCAGCTGGCGCCGTCAACTCTGCTTTGGTCTGGGAGTCTGTACGTGCAGGGTTCAACTTCACGACAACCGGCAACCATACGATCACAATCCGCACGACCTCAGCCGAAAGCGGAGAGGGTGTGGGAGCTTACTTTGATGACATCCGCCTGGTGCAGGCCCAGGGGGCAATGCAGTACAACGCGCTCAACCTCAACACGGTGACGGGAACAACCACGCAGATATCGCTGGCCGGAAAAATCACCACAAGCCTGGTGGATGCGGATGGCTCGGAAACCCTTTCCTTGCGCATCTCCAACATGCCGGGTGGCTCGCGCATCGTCTCTGGTGGGATTATCTATAGCCCCGTGAATGGCGCGGTCACCGTTCCGACGGCAGCGCTTGCTGCAGCTTATCTGGTGTTCCCGGAAGATTATTCCGGTCGGGTCGATCTAGGTGTGACGGCAACGGGTACGGACTCCAACACTACGACTGCGAGTTCGTCGCAAACACTGACCTTCCATATTTTCACCGGTGGCCTCTCCGCGAGCCCTCCGCCGTCGCTCGCCGTGGTCAGCGACACGACGATTGTTGAAGGTGATTACGCGGTGTTCGACATCCGGCTGGGAGCACAAACCGGTAACGATGTCACGGTGACTTTGAACACCGGTAACGGCACTGCGAACGCTGCTGACTTTGGGCCCGGCCTGGAATATTCCATCAACGGCGGGGCCACCTGGACCGCCTATTCGGGCAGCCTGGTGATTTCAGCCGGCAAGACCAGCGTGCTGGTGCGGACGCCCACTACTGTGGATGGAAGCATTGAGAGTTCGGAAACTTTCACGCTGACGGCCAACCTGTCCACGGGCCCGATCTCCAATTCCATCGCAGTGGGTACGGCGACCATTCTCGACCTGGACAGCGCGCCTATCCTGACGGTTCGTCCTGTCGGGCAGTGGACATTTGACGAGGCTTTTGGTGTGCCGGCAGTCAACGAACTCAGGGATATCAAGGGCACCTTGTCGGATGCCAACACGTCCAATGGCAGCGCATTGCCCACCTGGGTCACGGGCCATGCTGGAACTGCGGGAACCGCATTGCAGTTCGACGGCAAGGGTGCGTCCCTGGCCGTTGATCCGGTCGAACTGACGCCCATCACGAATTCAGCCACGGTGTCGTTCTGGATCAAGACCACGCAAAATGCGACAACCGACGCTGCCCAATTTGGCGGAGCCGATATCGGCTGGAACCGTCCCAGCGTTATTGGTTCTGAGCAAAACAGTGCTGTCAATGATGCGCAGTGGGGGTGGATCGACAACAACGGCCGCATCGGCCTGAACGTGGGCAATACCACGGGAGCCAAGAGCACGACGGTGATCTCCGATGACACCTGGCATTTTGTTGCAATGACCCGCGATTCCGGTACCGGGCAGACCCAGATTTGGGTGGACGGCGTACTTGAGAGCACTGTGACCGCGGCTGGTTTGCAGGGCACCATCACTAATGTGTTTGGCATCGGCTTCACCAATGGCGTTAATTTCGATTTTTCTCGCAATCTCGCCAATGACAAATACCTTAATGCGACAGTTGACGATCTGCGGATTTATGAGTCTGTGCTGACCACCGAGCAGGTACGCTCGATCCAAATGGTAGAGACGAATCACCACGACGTGGCGGTTGCCAATGACGGCGGCAATTTCAAACTCGACGTCACTGCCAGGGCGTTTGACACGCTCACCGTCAGTGGCTTGCTTACCGGTTGGACCATAAGTGACGGTACGAATAGCGCTCCCGCGACAACGGGTGTGTCGATAGATATTTCCACCTGGAATCTGTCGAACCCGCTGACCGTCAGTGGCGTGGGCGCAACCCAATCTGCACTGATCGATATCAACGCAACGAAAGGTGTGCACTCGGTGGATCAGGTGATCAGCCTGGTGTCCGCTACCAATGCCTATGAGGGTACTGCTGCGAACAATACGCCGACGCTGACAACGTCTTCGGACTTCGCGTTCGGGGGTGATGGCAACGACACGCTTACTGGCGGGACAGGCGATGACCGCCTGGTGGGTGGTACCGGCACCGACACGATCAATGGCGGCGACGGACGGGATCTGATCATCGGTGGGCAAGGGGCCGATGCCCTGACCGGTGGGTTGGGTGCCGACATCTTCCGCTGGGAACTGAACGATGGTGGAACGGCAGGCGTGCCGGTCACCGACACGATCACAGACTTCAATACCAGTACCCGCGCGGCCGGTGGAGATGTTCTCGATCTCAGGGACCTCCTGGTTGGCGAAACCGCTGGCACGCTGTTGGGACAGGACAATCTGGCGAACTACCTGCATTTCGAGAAATCGGGCGCCGACACCATTGTTCATATCAGCACGACAGGCGGCTTCGCGTCTGACTCCCATGCGGTCGGTGCGCCATCGGGCGTGGTGTCCGGTGCGGAGGATCAACGGATTGTCCTGACTGGCGTCGACATGATTGGTTCCTACACGACCGACCAGCAGGTGATCCAGGATATGCTGACCAAAGGAAAACTCAATACCGACTGATGACCGTGGTCGCCTATGAAAAGGGCCACCGGATACTGATCCGGTGGCCCTTTTACTTTTCACCGTAGTCTGTTCAAGTGGGCTCTTTGACGGCGGGACCGGCTGCACCGTCAAAGCCTGATCCCTCCAGGGCTGCCAGCTCGGCGCGGTCAATCACTCCTTCCCCATAGACCTGCATGCCCATCTTGTGGGCAACGGCCGCCAGGCTTTTGAGGAAGATCTGGTTATCGGTGCTGTATTGCAGGCCTCGAATGAAGCTGGAGTCGATCTTGAGGAAATCGAGACCAAGATCATGCAGCACATCTGCCTGATTGAAGTGTCGGCCGAAATTGCCAAGCCCGATACGGCCGCCGGCCTGCCGGACTTCGGCAACGAATTCGCGAAGACTCCCGATGTGTTTGGCGGCAGTGGCTTCAGGGACTTCCAGCCACAGGCGCCCGGCAAGGTTTCGATTTTCGCCCAACAGGTCCAGCAACCGGACACGAAAGTTCTTCTCGCTGATGGAAAGAGCTGACAGGCTGATGGCCAAACCGGGAAGGCTTATGTCGCTGCGCAGCTTTTCAAGTGCCAGTTGGAGGGCGGACAAGTCCATCTGCGGCATCAGTTGAAATTTTTCGGCTACTTGCTGGAAATGCCTGGCAGGCCGCCATGTGTCCGTGCCATCGAGTAGCAGCTCCATGAAACATTCGCGGTGGATAAGCCTGCCCTTCATGTCAAGAACCGGGAGGGAAAGCAGGCGGGTAAAGCCTTGATCCAGTGCAAGCCCGAGCAGTGCTGCGGTTTTCTCATTGCCGTGGGCCGCAAGCTTGCTGCCGGTCTCACGGATGGAGTTGTCGCCTGCCGCCTCGGCTGCGACCAGGGCGGCGGAGGCTTCGGCCATCAATCCGGCCATGTCCTGCCCGTGCTTCAAAGTGCCCATGCCGATATAGGCCGTCGGCCCTTTGCCGGTCAAAGGGACGCATGCCTCTACCAGCGACGACAGCACAGAGGTGGCCACATCGCGTGCCTGCGCCTGGTCCGATAGCAGCAGCGCAAAGTCGGAGTCACCGATCCGTGCCGCCACGCCGGCAACCTGTGCAGCATGCTGGTTAAGCACTGCCGCAAAGGTTTTCAGGAGTTCATCGACAGCGGGTGTGCCCAGGCGCTGAGTGAGCCTGGAAAAATCCGCAACCCGCAACAGGAGCAGCGTACCTCCCGAGGCCTCTTCCCTGTCGAGAGAATCCAGTAATTGAACCAGGAAGAAAGTCCGGTTTGCCAGCCCGGTCAACGGGTCATAGTTGGCCGTGATGCGCAGGACTTCCAGGCGTTGTGCTTCTTCGGCAAACATCCCTTTGAGGCGCGTGACAGTGCTGTTCATGGCGATGGCAAGTTGCCTGAGTTCCGGCACGGCAGGAACGTCGATCAGCACGAAGCGCCGCTCACTGATGTCACTTGCCTGTTTGATGACACGCTGCAAGGGCTCATGCAGACGCCGCAGGATCATGACGCCAAGGAGTCCGCCCACCAGCCCGGACAGGCCAAGCGCGAGTACCAGCTGTACAACACTTTTCCACAGTGCCAGATAGGCAAAGCGGCTGTTGCTGACAAGGGTCAGCGTGCCCAGCTGGGTCCATCCGCTGCTGATTTGCGCCTGTCCTGGCGCGCCATTCAGGGGAAGTACCCTGACAAACCACTCGGGAACCGTACCTGTTTGGGCCGGAGCGGCACGTTCGACAATGATTTTTCCGAGAGGATCGACGACCCGTATCAACTCATAGTGACCGCTGTCGAACAGGGCAGAGACCGTCAGCTCGACCATGACTGCGTCAGCCCGTTGCTGGCTCAGCGCCAGCGCCAGTGCAGTCGCGTTGTCGGCATTTTTTGAGCTGAGCTGCTCCGACAGGTAACTCCGGGCATTCAACGTGGACGCCAGCAAGCCTCCCAGCAATGCCAACAGGGTGCTGAGAATGATTGCAAGCCACATTTGGCGGTACATCGACATGGAAGATTCCCCTCGGAACAGTTCTTTATAGCGGTTTGTAAGCGGACTCAATCAAAACCTTCGGCACGAGCGCGCCTGAGCAACTCCTGCCAGCGGGACAGGTTGGCAGGGCTTCCGGCCCCCCGGGGGCCGGATGCACCCTGCCAGAGCCCCTGGCTGTTGAAACTGAACACCGGGTTCAGATCCGGACGCCGTGATGCGGGTTGCAAATCGTTGATCAGGTTGTCCAGAAGCAAAGGCTCAGCTTCCGGAGAAGGGTAAAAGGCCAGCACCATGTGGGCCTGCGTGATGCTGCTGTTGATGCCCCCCAGGCGCGCCTGGACATAAATCAGGCGCAACTTCTCGTCGGGAACGTTGAGCAGCAATAGCGTGAAATATTTTGCAATGGCAAAGTCTTCACAGTCGCCTGCTCCTTTGCCCAGGGTTTCCATGGGGGTGGCCCAGTAGTCGCTCAGGCCCCAGACCACCGGGTCATCCCGGAACCTGATGCGGCGATTGAAAAAGTCATTGACCTGCTTGAGCTTGGCCGGCGCTGTCTGGTCGGCGTTTTCCAGCAGGAGTTTTTGCCAGTCGCGAAAAGATTCCTGGGCCACCGGGCCAAAGCGCTGGGACAGGACGTTTTGCATCCGGTCAAAATCGACTGCAGCGACCTTCAGTGCCCCGACAAGGAACAGCAGGACGATCAGGGCGGCTTTTGGGAGGTACTTCAAGTGTTTCGTTTTCGCCGCATCGACGAAATTGACCCCGGATATTATTGCGCTAGAGAAAATCCTGCGTTAACATGAAAATATCTATATAAAACAGTAACTACCTGTGATTTCTTAACCTTGTTTCGAAGATTTCTGTTACGTCGAGCAAATGGTTGAAAAACACAGTCACCAAGTCTGCAGGGGCGAAGCCATCTCCAGCAAAGAGTCAAAAAATGCCAGAAAACCTGCCGAAAAGCTTATTCCTGCTGACGCTGGTAGTGGTTGTCTGTAGGGCATGTTCCAGCAGTGTAACGGCGAAGCTGTCGGTCGCATGAGCTTGCGACAGCCCATGATTGCAGCCTCGAACATTGGCGAACGCCCGCCTGCAGCAGGCAGCCCAAAAAGCGCCATAAGCTTCCTGATTCGCGCAGGAGCAGTACTTGGCATCCTGGTGTTTGGTTTTCAGGCCGCGGCCGTCGCTCAGGCGGCCAAGCCGCTGACGCTTAAGGAAGCGGCCCAGAACGCTGTTTTGAACAATCCCGAAGTTCTTGCGCGCTGGCATACCCTCAAGGCGGCTGACAGCGAACGCGGCGTGAGCGCAGGCGCAATGCTGCCCAAGGTAGACGTGACGGCCGGCAACGGGTCCGAGCGGCGCAACTCCGCTGCCACCGTCGGTACCCGCTTCGACAGAAATTCCGCTTCCCTGACCATTACGCAGCTGCTGTATGACGGTTTTGCCACGCGCAACGACGTCAAGCGGCTTGACCACGCACGGCTTGTGCGCCTGTTCGAATTTTTTGACACCTCGGAGAGTGTGGCGCTTGAAGCGGTCCGTGCCTATTACGATGTCTTGCGCTACCGGGAGCTGGTGCGTCTGGCCGAAGAGAATTTTGTCCAGCATCGTTCGGTTTTCAACCAGACGGAGCGGCGGGTCAAGGCCAGGGTCGCGCGTGCGGTGGACCTGGAGCAGATCTCCGCGCGTCTGGCGCTAGCCGAGGCCAACCTGTTGACAGAAACGTCAAATCTGCATGACACGACGGCACGTTTCCAGCGTATCGTAGGCTTGATGCCCACAGCGGAAATGCCGGTGCCGGCGGCGCTGGTTCAGGATATTCCGGCTGACGCGACGGGCGCCATCCGGGAGGCACAGCAGCGCAATGGCGCCTTGCGCGCCTCAATTGAAAACGTACGTGCCTCCGATGCCGCACTGGCTTCCCGCAGCGGTGCTTACCAGCCGCGTTTCGATCTGCGCCTGCGCCGTGACCAAGGCAACAACCTGAACAGTATTCCGGGCAATTCAGACACTACCGTGGCCGAAGTGGTCATGAGCTGGAACCTGTTCAACGGCTTCAGCGACCGGGCGCGTGAGCGCCAGTTTGCCGAACAGCTCAATGTGGCCAAGGACCTGCGCGACAAGACCTGCCGCGACATCCGGCAAACGCTGTTGATCGCCTACAACGATGCGCGCAAGCTCAAGGAGCAGCTGGGCTACCTCGATCAGAACAAGGTATCTGTCGAGAAGGCACGCAATGCCTACCGCCAGCAATTTGACATCGGCCAGCGTACCTTGCTGGATTTGCTCGATACGGAAAACGAGCTGTTCCAGGCCAAGCGGGCAGTGGCCAATGCCGAGCAGGACCTGAACATCGCTTACGCCAGAACACATGCCGGCCTGGGCACCCTGCTCGCTGCGCTGGACCTCTCCAAAATCGATACAGGCGCTGTGCCCGGGCTGGACCAGTGGAATGAAGGTGAAGACGCGTCGCAGCACTGCCCGGCTGAACCCGTGGCGGTGTACATCGTGGACAAGGACGCGCTGATCCTGCGGGCTGCAGAACTGGTCAAGCAGAATGCCTTGATCAACGCGCGGGAGCGTGCCGTTCAGGAGGCCTTGGTTCCGGGCGCGGCGCCACCGCCGGAAGGCGGCACAACACCGGCGCCGGCTGCGCCATCCGGAAGCTCGAGCAGCAGCGAACCCCAGCAGGCACTTGAAAGGCAAACAGCCCTTGCCAATGCCCGTGAACGTGCGGCGCAGACAGCTCCGGCTCCGCTGGCATCCGCACCAAGAGCGGTATCTGCAGCGCCCCTGCCGGCACCGGGCGCATCGCCTGAGGCGGCCAATAACGGTGAGGTCAGCAGGGCGCTGGAGGGTTGGCGTGCCGCCTGGTCCAGGCGTGATGTAGACGCTTACCTTGAGTTCTACGCGCCCGGTTTCGTGCCTGCCACCGACGGTGACCGGAATGCCTGGAAAGAAAAACGCAGGGCGGTTTTGGGCCGCGCTGTCGACATTGCCGTCGAAGTTTCCGACCTCTCAGTGGTGATGCCCGATGCCACTCATGCAACAACCACCTTCAAGCAGACCTACCGCTCGGCAAGTTACCGGGACGTCGTGACCAAAACCCTGCAATGGGTGCGGGTGGGAGACCGTTGGCTGATCCTGCGCGAGAGCTCTGTTACTCCGGCATCAGGTATTCAGTAGCCGTCGGCATCGCGCCACGGCGGATGCCGGCATGTCCCTGTGCAGGCTCCGTTTCGCCAGAAACGGAAACGCAAGTTTCGGTGGGTGTCGAAAGCCGGTCAGGCTGGCTGCTCAGCGCAAGTCGCTGCTGGCGGCGACCCGGTCGAGCTCATCAAAGACCTTGTCAAAGTCCACGGGCTTGGTCCAGTAGCCGGCAAACCCCGCCTGTTCGGCAAGTATTTTGTGCTCGGGTAGGGTGTCGGCCGAACACATGAACGCTGGCGTGGCCTGCAGTCCTGGTATGTCGCGGATGCGCTTGAGAAGATCGATGCCATGGGTATCCGGCAGCCGCCCGTCCAGCACCAGCACGTCGGGTAACCAGCTGCCCGCCACCTCGAAGCCCTGAGCACCGTTTTGGGCCATGCGCACTTCAACGTCATCGCGTGTTCGCATCACGTCGTCAAACAGCATGAGGTTGTACATGTTGTCTTCCACATAAAGCACGCGCATTTTCCGCTGCGGGCCGTTGGCTTTGGGGGCCGCAAGCGGGGCCGACAGGCTACCTGCCGGGCTGGTGCCCTGCGCTGCTGCCGTCTGCTCCCAGTAGCCGTCGGTCGAAACCTGGTCCAGCACCCGGCATAGGCGGGCGGACCGGATCAGTGCGTCCTCCATGCGTTTCCGCTCGGTGACGTCCAGGCACATCTCAACGTAAGCGATCGGACGGCCCTGGGCATCGGTTTCGGCAAAAAGCAGGGCATGTACATCCACCAGGCCGCCATCGGGGCGGATGATGCGGTAGTCCAGTTCAATCGCACCGGGGGCCTTGCGTAACTGGTCGCGGGCCCGGACCAGCAGGTCCAGGTCGTCCGGATAAACCAGGCCCATTGCCGCTTCCAGGGTCATCGGCGAGCCGACAGGGCTCACACCAAACAGCTGATAGGCGCGCGTGTTCCAGTTCAGCTGTTGCGTCTCCAGGTGGAAGACCGACTGGGCTACTCCCGTCGTTTCCATCAGCTGTTGCTGCATTCTCCGCTGGGCTTGCGCCAGTCCGAATTCCGGATCTGGCGTGGCCTGCCTGAAACCGGACGTGTTGTCAGCCATGAGGTGCGGGCCTGGTAGGAAGGGGTCGGGTGAAGGGCATGGAAATCTCCAAATACGTCGCGCCGGAATTCAAAGTCATCTTAAGCGAGAAAAGACCCGAATAGTCCATTGTGCGTGCCTGAACCCATCCGGAGTCCGAGCCGTGCAGGGATGTCACCGGGGGTGTTCAGTCCGGCAGGACCGCAGTGACTTCAATTTCGATGCGGGCGCGCTCTTCCACCAGGGCGGCGACTTCCACGCAGGTCATGGCCGGGAAGTTCTTGCCCATCACCTCGCGGTACACCGCGCCCAATTCCTTCAGGCGTGCGATGTACTCCACGCGGTCCACCACATACCAGGTCATGCGTGCCATGTGCTGCGGTCCCGCGCCGCCAGCCTGCAGGACGGCCAGGATGTTTTGCAGGGCCTGGCGGGTCTGGGCGATGAAGTCGTCGCTTTCAAACTCCTGTTGCGCGTTCCAGCCGATTTGCCCGCCAACGAAAATCATGGTGCCGCGAGCCATCACGCCGTTGGCATAGCCTTTGGGCGCTGCCCACTCTGCGGGTTGCAATAGTTTCATCATGGTTTGTTTTCCGTTGTTGTTTCCAGGTAGGGCAGCAGCGCTTCACGCAGTCCGTCCGGAATGCCCCGTACTTTCCCGTTGGGCACCTCAGAACATACGATCACGGTTCTTGCGACCAATTTAAGGCTTGAGTCCATATCCGGCGCGCGCGGGCAGCTATGAATTTCATAGTGCATGCCGATGCTGGCGTTGCCGACGCGGGTCAGGGCCAGGCTGATGCGGATCTCGTCGCCATAACGGCACATGCCGAGAAATTCAGTTTTCAGGTCCACGATGGGCACACCCAGCCCGGAGGCAATCAACTCGTGTTCGGGGTAGCCGATGTGGGCCAGGAAATCTTCCTGCGCCTCATGCAGCAGGTAGAAGTATTGCGGATAAAAAACAATACCGGCCGGGTCGCACTGGTGAAACCGGATCTGTTTTCTGGTGTCGAACCTCATGGCTGGCGCAGCCTGAAGCGCTGCAGTTTGCCTGTTTCCGTGCGCGGCAGGCTGCTCACGAATTCAATCCGGCGCGGGTATTTGAACGGCGCCAGTATGGCTTTCACGTGGTCCTGCAGCAGACGGACCGTGGCTTCGCCAGGCTCCTGGCCGGGCTTGAGCACCACAAAGGCCTTGACGATCATTCCGCGCTCCTCGTCGGGCTCGCCAATCACGCCGCATTCGGCAACCGCGGGGTGTTTGAGCAGCGCGTCTTCCACTTCAGGTCCGCCCACGTTGTAGCCCGAGGTGATGATCATGTCGTCGGCCCGGGCCTGATAGAAAAAGTAGCCGTCCTCGTCCTGCAGGAAGGCGTCACCGGGGTAATTCCAGCCCCCTTGGACGTACTTCGCCTGGCGTTCGTCGTCCAGGTAGCGGCAGCCGGTCGGCCCGATGACCGCCAGCTTGCCGATGGTGCCGCGCGGCACCTCGTTGCCGTCGTCATCCACCACCCTGGCGGTATAACCTGGCACCACCTTGCCGATGGCGCCGCGGCGTACATCTGCAGGCGCGGCCGAAATGAAGATATGGAACATCTCCGTCGCGCCAATACCGTCGGTCATCTCGATGCCGGTGGCCTCCTTCCACAGCTGGCGCGTGGCATCGGGCAAGCCTTCGCCGGCGCTGACGCAGGTGCGCAGGGTCGGTAGGCCGTGTTGTTTGGCAAACGCGGCCATCTGGCGGTAAAACGTGGGCGCGGTGTAGCAGATGGTGGCGCCTACCTCGTTGATGAGCTTGACCATGGCCTCGGGTGTGTAGGGGATGCCCGGGTAATACACCGAGGCACCCGCCCACATCGGGAAGATCAGCATGCCGCCCAGGCCGAAAGTGAAGGCCAGCGGCGGCGAGCCCATCACGATGTCGCCGGGTGTGGCCTTGAGTACATGGCGCGGCCAGGCTTCGCAGGCCGCGAGTACGTCGCGGTGCGTATGCACGGCGGCTTTCGGTGTTCCGGTGGTGCCCGATGTAAAGGCCATCATGGCAATGTCATCCGCCGAAGTGAGGCAAGGTTCGAACTCGCCATCCTTGCCGGCCGCGAGCACGGCCAGGGCACCTGCCTCGTTCAGGTTGAAGGGAACAATGGTTTTCAGTGTCGGGTTCAGCTTCTGGGCCGCCTGCAATTCCGGCAGCAGGCTGGCATCACACAGTGCAAGCGCTGCCTGCGATTTGGCGATGATTTCACCAAGCTCCTTGGCGCGCAGCAGCGGCATGGTGGCCACCACCACCAACCCGGCCTTGACAACGCCCAGCCAGGCCAGCGCCATGCCGATGGTGTTACCGCCGCGCAGCAACACGCGGTTGCCGGGAACCAGCTGCAGGTCCTGTGTCAGCACCTGGGCAATGCGCTTGATGCGTTCATGGGCGTCCGCGTAACTCAGCTTGATCTTGTCGGAGCGTAGAAAGGGCCGGTCCGACAGGCCCCGTTCTTCAATGCGGCCGAACAGCACATCGACCAGGTTGGCCTGTGCGGGAACCTGCAGTTCAGGCAGGTCGTATCGCATCTGCGGCCACTGCTCCCGCGGTGGCAAGCGGTCATGTACAAACCGGTCGGTTTGCACAGAAGGGTGGCTGGATGGGTTCATGATTGCAAAACGGCTTTGCCGATGATCAGTTGCTGGACTTCGGTTGCACCTTCGTAAATGCGCAGCGAGCGAATGTCGCGGTACAGGCTTTCCACCTTGGTGCCGACCTTGACGCCCAGGCCGCCGTGCATCTGCAGCGCCATGTCGATGACGCGTTGGGCGTTTTCGGTAGCAGTCATCTTGGCCATCGCCGCTTCGGCGGTGACGCGCTTGCCTGCACCGCTGGCTTCGCTGTCGTCGCGCAGCCAGGCGGCGCGGTAGGTCAGTAGGGCAGCGGCGTCGATCAGCGCCGCCATCTCGCCGATTTTGGCCTGCGTGAGCTGGAAGTCGGCCAGGGTCTGGCCGAACATCTTGCGTTCACGCGAAAAACGCACGGCCTCCGCCAGCGCCCGCCGCGCCATGCCCAGGGCTGCCGCGGCGACCGAGGCGCGGAAGATGTCCAGCGTCTGCATCGCCAGCTTGAAGCCGCCGTTGAATGCGCCCAGTTGTGCCGTGCCGGGCACGCCGCAGTGTGCAAACTTCAGGGTGGCCAGCGGGTGTGGGGCCATCACCGCGATGTGTTCGCTGCTGTCCAGTCCCGGGTTGGCGGCGTCGACGATAAAGGCGGTGATACCGCGTGTGCCGGCTTCGCGGTCCGTCTTGGCGAAGGTCACGTAAAAATCGGCAATGCCGCCGTTGCTGATCCAGGTCTTGGTGCCGTTGAGTGCCCAGTCGCTGCCTACAGCGTCGGCGCTGGTTGTCATGGCGCCGGCGTCGGAACCGGCATCGGGCTCGCTCAGCGCAAAGGCGGCAATCTTGTCGCCGCGCGCGACGGCGGGCAGGTAGGCGGCCTGCTGCGCGGGCGTGCCGGCCAGGGTGATGGCGCCGCTGCCCAGGCCCTGCATTGCAAAGGCGAAGTCCGCCAGCGGGGAATGAAAGGCCAGGGTTTCGCGCAGGATGACCAGCGCGCGCGAATCGAGTTTTTCCATGGCTCCGCCTGCACTGGCGGGCACACAGTAACGCAGCCAGCCGGCGTTGCCGAGCAGGCGCACCCACTCCTTGCAGGCCAGCCGGTCGTCATGCTCGTCGACCTGCTGCAGCGGCGTCCAGGCCGCAAGCTGCTCGCCGAGTGCGCGGTGGGGGTCACCAAAGAAGGGCAATGCCAGGTGTGCGGTGGAGGCTTTCACATTAGTCTCCCTGGAACACGGGTTTTTGTTTGGCGGCAAAGGCTTCGTAAGCACGCGTAAAGTCTTTCGTCTGCATGCAGATGGCCTGCGCCTGGGCTTCGGCTTCAATCGCTTGGTCCAGTGTCATGGCCCACTCCTGGTGCAGCATGGTTTTGGTCATGCCGTGGGCAAAGGTCGGGCCAGCAGCCAGCTCTGCGGCCAGCGCCTGCGCCCTGGCCAGCAATTCGGCCGGCTCGTGCAGGGCATTGAAAAAGCCCCATTGCAGCCCTTCCTGCGCCGTCATGGCGCGTCCGGTGAAGAGCAGTTCGGAGGCGCGTCCCTGGCCGATCAGGCGCGGCAGCAGGGCGCAGGCGCCCATGTCGGCTCCGGCCAGGCCCACGCGCGTGAACAGGAAGGCGGTTTTGGCCTGGGCGGTACCCAGCCGCATGTCTGCAGCCAGCGCCATCATGGCGCCGGCGCCGGCGCAGATGCCGTCGATAGCGGCAATGATGGGTTGCGGGCACAGGCGCATGGCCTTGACCAGGTCACCCGTCATGCGGGTGAACTCGAGCAGTTCAGGCATGGCCATTTTCGTCAACGGACCGATGATCTCGTGGACATCGCCGCCGGAACAGAAATTGCCACCGGCGCCGGTCAGCACAATCACCTTGACGTCGGTGGCACTGTTCAACGCACGAAACAGGTCGCGCAGTTCCGCGTAGGAGTCGAAGGTCAGCGGGTTTTTGCGTTCCGGCCGGTTCAGGCTCAGGATGGCCACGCCGGCGTCGAAGCTGTAGGCAAAGTGGTGTGCCTGGTAGCCTGCGAACGCATTGAACTGCGCATGCATGGGATTGGTGGGGCCTATGTAATGTTTCATGCGTTTTCCGTTTCCTGGTTCAGGTCGCTCAGGTCGATCTGGTGCTGTTTGACCTTGCCCAGCAGTTTGTGCAGGTTCTCCAGTTCACGCGGCGACAGGCCGCCGAAGGCCTGGACAATCCAGCTCTCGTGCTGGCGCGCCATCTCGTCGAAGGTCTTGCGGCCGCGCGAAGTCAGGCGCACACGATAGGCACGGCGGTCGCCTTCGACATCCATGCGCTCGACCAGGCCCTCTGCCACCAGCTGGTCGGTGATGCCGGTGACATTGCCGCCGGTGACCATCATGCGGCGCGACAGCTCGTTCATCTTCAACCCGTCGGGGTTGCGCTCGAGCTGGGCCATCAAATCGAACCGCGGCAGCGTGGTGTCGAACTGTTCGCGCAATTGCCCGCGCACCTGCTTTTCGATCAGCTGCGTGCAGGTCAGCAGGCGCAGCCACAGGCGCAGTGCCTCGGGGTGCTCGCGATGTCCTCGTGCTTCCATGTCCATGGGTGCTCCTGTTTTACTACTTATTTGATAGCTGCTTGCGTCCGGCCTATAAGGGCTCAGGCCTGTTTTTGCTTTGAAAGTTCGCGGTACAGCTGGTCCCGGCCGCTGAGGTACTGCCGAGGCCAGTCCACCGCGCGGCTTTGCAGTTTGGCTGCTTCATGCAGCGTCCAGGCCGGGTCGGCCAGGTGCGGACGCGCAATCGCGCAGAGGTCGGCACGCCCGGCAGCGATGATGCTGTTGACGTGATCCACTTCCGAAATTGCACCGACGGCAATCGTCTGGATGCCGACCTCATTGCGGATGCGGTCGGCAAACGGTGTCTGGTACATGCGGCCATAGACTGGCTTGGCCGCACGCGTGGTCTGGCCCGAAGAGACGTCGATGAAGTCGCAACCGGCCGCCTTGAACAGGTGCGCAATCTCCACGGCGTCGTCGGCCGTGTTGCCGCCGGGTGCCCAGTCATGCGCGGAGATGCGCACGCTCATCGGCAAATGTGCCGGCCAGACCTCGCGCAGGGCGCTGAAAACTTCCAGCGGATAGCGGCAGCGGTTTTCCAGGCTGCCGCCGTACTCGTCGGTGCGTACATTGGTCAAGGGAGTGATGAAGCTCGACAGCAGGTAGCCGTGGGCGCAGTGCAGTTCCAGCCAGTCGAAGCCCGCTTGCGCGGCATAACGGGCCGATTCGACAAACTGCGCCTTGATGCGGTCCATGTCCTGCCGCGTCATCGCCATCGGCACCGCGTTGCCCGGGCCGTAGGAAACCGCGCTGGCAGCCAGCAGCGGCCAGTTGCCGGAGGGCAGCGGCTCGTCGGGTGCTTCCCAGCCGACCTGGGTTGATCCCTTGGGGCCGCTGTGGCCCAGCTGCATGCCCATGCGCACACCTTCGCCCGAGCGGTGCGCGAAATCGACAATGCGTTTCCAGGCCCGCATCTGTTCTTCGTTCCACAGGCCCGGGCAGCCCGGCGTGATGCGGCCTTCGGGGCAGGGCGCGGTCATCTCTGCAAACACCATCCCGGCGCCGCCCAGCGCGCGCGCGCCCAGGTGCACCAGGTGAAAGTCCTGGGGCATGCCGCTCTCGGCGCTGTAGGTGGCCATGGGCGACACCACGATGCGGTTTTTCAGGGTGAGCTCGCGCACTTTCAATGGCAGCAGCATGGGCGGTGGCGCCGGTTTGCCATTGCTTTTGGCCAGCCACTGCTCGTAACCTTGCAGCCAGGACGCGTCGCGCACCCGCAGGTTTTCATGGCTGATGCGCTGCGAGCGGGTCAGCAGTGAGTAGAAAAATTGTTCGGCGTCCAGGCCGCTGTATCTGTCCACATTCTCAAACCATTCGGTCGAGTTGCGGGCAGCATTCTGGATCTTCAGCACTTCCACCGAACGCAGCGCCTCGTAGGTTTCCAGCGCCTTGTCCGGCTCGGACGTTTGTGCAAAACATTGAGTCAGCTCGATCGCATCCTCCAGCGCCAGCTTGGTGCCGCTGCCGATGGAAAAATGCGCAGTATGGGCGGCGTCGCCCATCAGCACAATGGGCACGTCCTTGCCATGGATGTTTTCGTGGTGGACCCAGCGCTCACAGACTACACGCGGAAAACGTATCCAGATGGCCGAGCCGCGTACATGCGTGGCGTTGTTCATCAGCGCATTGCCATCCAGGTATTTGGCAAAAAGTTTTTCGCAGAAGGCGATGCCTTCTTCCTGGCTCATCTGGTCCAGGCCGTGGGCTTTCCAGACGGCTTCCGGTGTCTCCACAATGAAGGTCGAGGTGTTGTCGTCGAACTTGTAGGCGTGCGCGGCAAACCAGCCGTGTTCGGTCTGTTCGAACGCAAAAGTGAAAGCGTCAAACGTCTTGTGTGTGCCCAGCCAGACAAAGCGGCAAGCACGCAGGTCCACATCGGGCTTGAAGGTGTCGGCGTAGCGGTTGCGGATGCGGCTGTTCAGGCCATCGCTGGCGATCACGATGTCGGCCTGGTACTTCGCCGCCATGGCCTGGTCGTCCTGCACGTCGGTTTCAAATATCAGTTCCACGCCGAGGGCGATGCAGCGGTCCTGCAGGATGTTCAGCAGGCGTTTGCGACCGATGCCGCAAAACCCGTGGCCGCCCGAACGCACGCTGCGTCCCTTGAAAAACACCTCCACATCATCCCAGTGGTTGAAGGCATCGCCAATCAGCTGGGCGCTCACCGGGTCGGCGGCCCTCAGGTTGCCCAGCGTCTGGTCGGACAGCACCACGCCCCAGCCGAAGGTGTCAAAGGGGCGGTTGCGCTCCACCACGGTGATCTGGCTGGCCGGATCCTGCAGCTTCATCAGCAGTGCAAAATACAAACCGGCGGGCCCGCCGCCCAGGCAAAGAATATGCATTGACAAGACCGTTCAAATTGATTGATCGAGTCTTAATTGTTTAGGTTTAAACTATTTTCGTCAAGCGATTTTGCGGATTGTGACGTCATGGTTAACGTTGCTCCCATGAGCGTGCTGAATCCTCTTCACAAGCAGGGGCCGCGGGTCCGGCTTCGCCGGCCCGCAGGCGCAGCGCCCCCTCCTTGGGGGGCAGAGAGCTACACGCAGTGAGCGAACGTGGGGGCTCAAGGTGACTGGAAGCCCCCCGCCCGGTAGGTCAGCACCAGGGTGTCGCGATGCCCGTCCACGGTGCTGGCTTCCTGGGGCAGGATGGGCGTGGTTTCATGAATCACCCGTGCGTCGTCCAGCAGCAGGGTTGTCAATGGCTCCTGCATGACAAAGCGCAGGCCATGCGGGCCGTTGGCGTCGAAGACGCGGGTCTCGCCGCCCTTGACGCCGCGCCGCGCCACCAGCATCACCACGACAAAGTCCACGCCGTCCCGGTGCGCACCTTCCGGGGTGGGCCGGCCCACGCCGCCGGCGGTATCGATGCGGAACTGGTGGGCCTCGATGTACCAGCGCGGGACGGGGCGGACCTGACCGAACAGCTGCCCGAGCCCGGCCAGCAGGGCGCCCCAGGCGGGCGCCGCGGCGACTGCGGGGTCGACCGGCTCAAACCATCGCTCAAAGCCGCCATGCAGGGCGTTGTAGCTGGTGGGCTGCCAGTGTGCGCGGTGCGGCGTCTGCACCAGCTGGCCGCCGGGCAAGTCCTGGATGAAGCAACTGTGCCGGCGCCGGCGGTAATGGCCGCCGTCCTTGAGGTGGGCATCGGGCGGCAACTGTTCCCACGAAGCGCCTAGCGCGGTCCAGCCCGGTGCCCAGCCGGACGGCAGGGTGGCGGCAAGGTCGGCGGGCGTCAGCAGGCTCAGGCCGTCCTGGCTCAGCCCCTGGACGGCGGGTTTTGGAACGCTGGGAATATTGAACATAGCTGCTTATTTTGCTTCACGGGCGCGTGCACGCACGGGAACGCCGCCTACAGGCGCCAGGCGGGGACGCGCCCATAATCAGTTTTATTCACGCAACAAGAGGAGTCATCCATGCTCTACAAATTCAAGTCCAAAGCTTCCGGTGACCTCATCATGCTCGAGGCCAATGGCCGCAGGGTGCTGGAGGTCATAGGCAAGGATGCCGGGCCCAAAGGCATCATCCTGCCCGACCAGATGCCGGCGGCCATCGCCGCGCTGCAGGCGGCCATTGCAATCGAAGAATCCCATAACGAAGAAGCCCCCGACACGGTGCCGCGCGAAGGGCTGGGTCTGCGCCAGCGTGCCCTGCCTTTCATCGACATGCTGCAGCGCAACCACCAGGCTGGCCATGAGGTGGTCTGGGGGGTTTAGAGCCCCCACGCTTGTCGCTTCGCGTACTACGCTGCCCCCCCGAGGGGGCGCTGCGCCTGCGGACCGGCAAAGCCGGATCCGCGGCCCCTGCTTGGAAAGAGATGCCTCCGCGCGCGCTTCTTTTATCCGTTCGTCCTGAACTTGCCGAAGAATGCTCCGAAGGACCGCGGCCCCCGCTTGCTAGTCGACCTTGGCGCCGGACACCTTGACGACCTGCGCCCATTTGATGATTTCGGCGTCAATCAGCTTCGCAAATTCCTGGGGTGTGTTGCCGCTCGGAATGGCACCCTGTGCGAGCATTTTTTCCTTGATTGCAGGGGTGGCCAGCGCCTTGGCCACTTCCTGCTGGATGCGGTTGACCACGTCGGGCGGCGTGCCGGCAGGTGCCAGCAGGCCGAACCAGCTGCTGGCTTCAAAACCCTTGAGCTTGCCGGCCTCTTCCACCGTGGGCAACTCGGGCATGGCGCTTGAGCGTTGTGCGCTGGTGACGGCGAAGGCCTTGAGCTTGCCGCCCTTGATTTGCGGCATGGCCGAGGGCAGGTTGTCAAACATCACGTCCACACTGCCGCCCACCAGGTCGAGCAGGGCCGGGCCGGAACCGCGGTAGGGAATGTGCGTCATGAAGACCCCGGTCTGTGACTTGAACAGTTCGCCGGCCAGGTGGATGGAGGTGCCGTTGCCGCTGGAGGCCATGCTGAGCTGGCCGGGATGTGCCTTGGCATATTTGACGAAATCAGCCACGCTGTTGATGCCCAGTTTGGCGGCTTTGTCGGTGTTCATGACCATCACATTGGGCACGCCAGCCACCAGGGTGATGGGCGCGAAGTCCTTCTGCGGGTCAAAAGGCATCTTGCTGTACAGCGACTTGTTGATGCCGTGCGTGCCCACCGTGCCCATCAGCAGGGTGTAGCCGTCTGCCGGCGACTTGGCCACCAGGTCGGCACCCACATTGCCGCCGGCCCCTGCCCGGTTGTCCACGATGAAGGGCTGGCCAAAGGCCCGGGTCAGCTCGGGCGCAACGGCTCGCGCAAGGATGTCGGTGGTGCCACCGGGTGCAAAGGGCACGACGATACGCACCGGCTTGGCCGGCCAGGCTGTTTGCGCTGCGGCTGGAATTGCTATGAAACCGATAGCTGCCAGCGCAATGCTCGAAAGGGCCAAGCGCCGATTTGTCTTGAAAATGGGAAGCATGAGGATGTCCTGTTTGGAGGGGAGTCAAAAATGTGTCCCACCTTAGAGCCACGGGGCGGCCGTTTCAATCGGGGCAATCCCGGCCAGAGAGTTTGCCCGGCATGGTAGCGCCGGCTGCAGGCGCAAAAAAAGCCGCCAGGCTTGCAGCCGGCGGCTTTTTTTGGGGGAGGTGAAGATCAGTCGGCGAACTGTTTCGCGGCTTCAATCACCGGCTTGAGCTTGGTGATTTCGCTGGCCACAAAGGCCTTGTGGGCGGCCGGCTCCACACGTTTGTCGGTCACCACAATCGCGCCCAGTCCGTCCTGTTTCTTTATGAACTCGGGATCTTTCAAGGCGATTTTGAGCGCATTGTTCAATTGGGCCTGAACAGCGGGTGGTGTGCCTTTCGGTGCATACAGGCCGTGCCAGATGGTCAGGTCAAAGCCCTTGAGCCCCATTTCCTGGAGCGACGGATAGTCCTTGAGAAGCTTGTGCTTGGACAGGGGTTTCGCTGTGGTCACGGCAAAAGCCTTCACGCGGCCGGCTTCAATCTGGCCCGTGGTGTTGGTTGTCTGGTCGCACATCAGGTCCACCTGGCCGCCGACCAGTGCATTCATCGCCGGGCCCGTGCCGCCAAACGGGATGGTGGTCATGGCTTCCTTGGCATTGATGGCTGATTGCCACATCAGGCCGCACAGGTGCGATGCAGATCCCAGCCCGGCGTGGGCGATGTTGAGCTTGCCGGCATTGGCCTTGATGTAGTTTTCGAAGTCGCGGTAGGTATTGGCTGGCAGCTGGGGCTTGCCGATCAGCGTCATCGGCACTTCATTGACCATGCCGAGGTATTCGAAATCCTCCAGTGGCTTGTATTGCAGTTTGCGGTACAGGGCCGGGGCCGAGGCCATGCCGATATGGTGCAACAGCAGCGTGTGGCCGTCGGGGTTGGCCTTGGCCACCTTGGTGGCGCCGATGGTGCCGCCGGCGCCGTTGACATTTTCAACGACGAAATTGGCACTTCCGCCCATGGCCTTGCGCATGGCTTCGGCCAGGTCGCGTGCCACACGGTCGGTTGGGCCACCCGCAGCAAATGGCACCACAATCGAAATCGGCTTGGAACCGGGAAAGGACTGGGCATTGGCGAACAGGGCGGTTGCAGCCGCTGCAAGAACTAACAGGCGTTTCATACAGGTCTCCTTTGAAATGGACCTTGCCAGTTTAGAACCTGGGCTGGTTTCGTCCATCGCGGGAACTACGTAAGGGCAATCCGCAGGCCCCTGGACAGCATAGCAAGCACGGGCGCTCTTTCTTCGCCAGCCGGGGCCGCGGATCTGGCTTTGCCAGTCCGCAGGCGCAGCGCCCCCTCGGGGGACAGCGCAGTACGCGCAGCGACAAGCGTGGGGGCTCTTTCTTTACCAGCAGGGGCCGCGGGTCCGGCTCTGCCGGCCCGCAGGCGCAGCGCCCCCTCGGGGGGCAGAGAGCGACACGCAGTGCGCGAACGTGGGGGCTCTACTTATAACTGCGGGCATCTTCAATAACCTTGCCATCATTAGGGAGGCTGCCCGGGGGCATCAGTTCAACGTCGCCGCGCAGTTTGGTGACGTCCCGGATGGCATCGCTGATCCGGCTTTCCAGTTCGCGGGGGAGCGAGGCGGCTTCCACCTTCAGGGTCATGCTGTCACTGGCCATTTCACCCGTGACAACCAGGCGGGCCTTGAGCACCTCCGGGAAGCGCCGGGTGATGTCGGCCACCTGGCCGGGGTGCACAAACATGCCCCGGATTTTGGTGGTCTGGTCGGCCCGGCCCAGCCAGCCCTTGATGCGTGTGTTGGTCCTGCCGGTCGGGCAGGTGCCCGGCAGCACCGCTGACAGGTCACCCGTACCGAAGCGGATCAGCGGGTAGCCAGGGTTCAAGGTGGTGACCACCAGTTCGCCAACCTCCCCTTCGGGCACCGGGTCACCAGTGCCGGGCCGGACAATTTCGACAATCACCCCTTCGTCCAGTACCAGGCCCTCCCGGACGCTTGTTTCATAGGCGATCAGGCCCAGGTCGGCGGTGGCGTAACTCTGGTAAATCGCCAGGCCATGCCCCGCAAACCAGTCGCGCAGACTGGGCGGGAGTGCTTCGCCACCGGTCAGGCCCTTGCGGATGCTGGAGATGTCGCTGCCGGCTTCAAGTCCTTTCTCGACCAGGATGCGCAGGAAGCTGGGGGTTCCCATGTAGGCCTCGGGCCGGAGTTCGGCAATCGCCTGGAGCTGCTGCTCGGTCTGGCCGACGCCAGCCGGAAACACGCTGCAGCCGATGGCGTGGGCACCAGATTCCATGATGAAGGCGCCCGGTGTCATGTGGTAGCTGAAGGCGTTGTGGACCAGGTCACCGGCGCGGAAGCCGGCGGCAAACAAGGCCCGGGCGGCACGCCAGTAATCCTTGCCGGTGCCTTCCGGCTCATAGATCGGGCCGGGCGATGAAAATACGCGCGGCATCTTCGGGCCTCGCAGCAACGTGGAAAAACCACCAAAGGCGTCGGTGGCGCGGCCGGCCTTCTGTTGCTCGAAGAGTTCGTGCTTGCGGGTCACCGGAAGCCGCGCCAGTGCCTCTCGCGAGTTGACGCTTTTTGCATCCACGCCGGACAGGATGGCGGCAAACGCGGGCGCTGCCTTTTGCGCATGCGCCACCTGCGCCGGCAACGCCCTCATCAGCTGGGTCTCGCGGGTGGCCGGGTCCCGTGTTTCCAGCGCGTCGTAATACTCAGTCATAAGATCTCCGAGGGAGCGTTGGGCTCCCCTCTTTACCAGCAGGGGCCGCGGGACCGGCTTTGCCGGAGCGCAGGCGCAGCGCCCCTTTTCCAGCGCAAGGGGCAGGGCGTTGCCGCAGGCTCGCAGTGAGCAACCGTGGGGGCTTCATGCAAGCCAGCGCTTGCGGCGCTTGTAACTCTTGACGTCCTTGAAGCTCTTGCGTTCGCCGCCGCCAACGCCGAGGTAGAACTCCTTGACGTCTTCGTTGTTCGCCAGATCGGCGGCCTGGCCATCCATCACTACCCGGCCGCTTTCCATGATGTAGCCGTAGTCGGCATATTTCAGGGCCATGTTGGTGTTCTGTTCGGCCAGGAGAAAGGTCACTTTTTCCTTCTGGTTGAGGTCTTTGACGATTTCAAAGACCTCTTCGACGATCTGCGGCGCCAGGCCCATGGAGGGTTCGTCCAGCAGCACCATGGTGGGGTTGGCCATGAGTGCGCGGCCGATGGCGCACATCTGCTGCTCACCGCCCGAGGTGTAGGCCGCCTGCGAGCTGCGCCGCGTTTTCAGCCGGGGAAAGTAGTCGTAGACCTTTTCCAGATTGGCCGCCACCTCCGCCTTGCTCTTGCGGGTATAGGCACCGGTCAGCAGGTTTTCCTCGATCGTCAGGTGGGCAAAGCAGTGGCGGCCTTCCATGACCTGCACCACGCCCCGCTGCACCAGGTCGGCCGGGGACAGGTTTTCGATGCGCTCGCCGCGCAGCTCGATCGCCCCCTTGGTGACCGCGCCCCGCTCGCCTCTGAGCAGGTTGGAAACGGCCCGCAGGGTGGTTGTCTTGCCCGCGCCGTTGCCGCCCAGGATGGCGACGATCCGGCCCTGCGGCACCTGCAGCGAAACGCCCTTGAGCACAAGAATCACGTGGTTGTAGATAACCTCGATTCCATTGACGTTCAGGACGATGTCGTTGGCGATGACTGTTTTTTCCATACGGTGTTTCTGCTTGATTGGAACCAAACGGCAGCGCTGCAAGAAGTCTCGAAGCGCTGGCGTTTGGCGGCTCGGCGGAGCCGCGCCCCTCCCCGCAGGGAGGGGCTGAATCGTTCAGGACATCAGGACTGGCAGTCAGCAGGAGTGCGCGCTGTGAGTTTCTTTTCCGCTGCGTATTTGGCGGCGGTGGCTTTGACCATCGGTTTGATGATCTGCTCGTCAGCCTGCAGCCAGTCGGAAGTGAACTTCCAGGCCTTGCCGTCCCAGGTGTGGATGCGGGCCCATGCCGCGCCCATGTGGTCCATGCATGAGGTGCTGATGGGCCGCATGACACCGGCAAAACCGAGTGCGTCCAGCTTGGCCTGGGTCAGGTTCAGGTTTTCCAGGCCCCAGCGGACCTGCTCACCTGTCATGACCTTGCCCTTGCCAAAGCGATCCTGCGCGGCGCGAATGCCCTCCAGGCCCAGCATGGCGCTCATGGCACCACGCATGTAGAGCACCTGACCCACTTCGTCTTTGGGGCCCGTGCCCTGGCCCTTGGCATGAACCATGGCAAGAACGTCCTTGACGACCTTGGAATTGGGTTCTGCACCGTGCTGCATGGTCACGGCGTTGTAGCCCTTGGCGCCATCGGCCACGTCTTTCACATCGGGTTCAGCACCAGCCCACCAGACGCCGTACATCTTCTCGCGCGGGTAGCCGGTGGCCTGTGCTTCCTTGATGGCGGTGGAGTTCATCACGCCCCAGCCCCAGAGGGCCACATAGTCCGGGCGTGCCTGGCGGATCTGCAGCCAGGTGGCTTTCTGCTCCACCCCGGGCGCCGTCACCGGCAGCAGCTGCAGATCGAAACCGTGCATCCTGGAGCGCTCCTGCATCAGTGGAATCGGCTCCTTGCCGTACGGGCTGTCGTGGTAGACCAGCGCGATCTTCTTGCCTTTGAGCTTGTCGAAACCACCTTCCTTCTTGGCGATGGCCTGCAGGATGGCGTCTGCGGCAACCCAGTAGGTGCCGGCAATCGGGAAGTTCCATTTGAACACCGAGCCGTCCGCGCTTTCGCTGCGGCCGTAGCCGATGGTGACCACCGGAATCTTGTCGATGGGCGCTTTTTCCGTGATCGCAAAGGTGGCGCCGGTAGACAGCGGCTGCACCAGCGATGCGCCCTTGCTCTTGAGCCGTTCGTAACACTCGACGCTACGGGCGGTGTCGTAGCCGGTTTCGCATTCCTCGAAGGTGATCTTCACGCCATTGAGGCCGCCGCGCGTGTTGACCAGCTTGATGTAGTCCACATAGCCGTTGGCCCAGGGTGCGCCATTCGGGCCGTAGGGACCGGTGCGGTAGGACAGCACCGGGATGAATTGCTCCTTGGCTTGAGCAAATGCGCTGGTCGTCACGATGGACGATGCGCCGGTGGCAAGGACTGCCGCCGCCAATATCAAGTTGCGAACCTTCATTGTTGTCTCCTAAAAATAAAAATACACCCTAAAAACTGACTCACCAGTAAACGGCCAAACGCCACGAAACACATTGGTAATTCCGAGTAATCCTTAACCCTGATAACGCTCAATGGGGAAACGGCCACAGCCGCATCTTCTGTTTGCCGACCGACCAGAGCTTCGCCAGGCCATGCGGTTCGACAATCAGGAACCACACAATCAGGCCGCCAAAAATCATCAGCTCCGCGTGTGAGATACCGGCTGTGGATATGTCGATGCCGAACAGTCCCGCAATAAGGGGCAGAAACTGGTTCAACGCGATGGGCAACACCACAATGAAGGCCGCTCCAAAGAAGCTGCCCATGATGGAGCCCAGGCCGCCGATGATGACCATGAACAAAAGGCGGAAAGACTGATCCACCGAGAAGGCCGCTGGCTCCCATGCGCCAAGGTAGATGAAGGCCCACAAGCCACCGGCTACGCCGATGATGAAGGAGCTGACCGCGAACGCGCTGAGCTTGGCGTACATGGGCCGGATGCCGATGACGGCTGCGGCAACGTCCATGTCCCGGATGGCCATCCACTCGCGGCCTATGGCGCTGCGCACCAGGTTTTTCGCAAGCAGCGCCATGACGGCCAGAATGCACAGGCAAAGCAGGTAGCGGCTCACCGAGCTCTCGATGGGAAGGCCAAATACCTGCAGGTTGGATACCGACACGGACCCTGAAGGTGTGTCCAGCGTGAACCACTTGATACGCAGGAACATCCAGTCGCTGAAAAACTGTGCAGCCAGGGTGGCGACGGCCAGGTAAAGGCCTTTCACGCGCAGGCTGGGCAAGCCAAACAGAATGCCGAAGAAGGTGGCGCACAGGCCGCCCAGGATCAATGCCGGGATCAGCGGCATGCCGGGGATGCGCACAAAGAAGTTGTATGCACCGTAGGCGCCAACCGCCATGAAGGCGCCGGAGCCCAGCGAGATCTGCCCGCAGTAGCCGACCAGGATATTCACACCCAGTGCGGCCAACGACATGATGACGAAGGGGATCAGGATGGCGCGAAACAGGTAGTCGCTGGCCAGCATGGGCACAGCCACGAAGGCCACCGCCAGCAGCAGCGCAATGGCAATGCGGTCCTGCAGGATGGGAAAGATCTGCTGGTCCGCCCGGTAGCTGGTTTTGAATTGGCCGTTTTCTCTGTAGAACATAAGGATGTGCCGCTGTTAGATCGCGATGAAGGAGGTTCTGCGGGAGCTCGTGTTTTGTCCAGCAGGGGCCGCGGATCTGGCTTTGCCAGTCCGCAGGCGCAGCGCCCCCTCGGGGGGCAGGGAGTTACGCGAAGCGAACGACCGTGGGGGCGTCATGTTCATACCCTATCGATTATTTTTTCACCGAACAGGCCTTGCGGCCGGAACAGCAGGAAGCCCAGGGCCAGCACATAGGCAAACCAGATCTCGATGCCCCCGCCCACAAACGGGCCGAGGTAAACCTCGGACAGCTTTTCACCGACGCCGATGATCAGGCCGCCGATGATGGCGCCGGGCACCGAGGTCAGGCCTCCAAGAATGACCACAGGCAGGGCCCGCAAGGCCACGGTGGCCAGTGAAAACTGCACACCGAGCTTGCTCCCCCAGATCATCCCCGCCACCAGCGCCACCACACCGGCAACGCACCAGACGATGACCCAGATGCGGTTCAGTGGAATGCCTATCGATTGCGCGGCCTGGTGGTCATCGGCGACTGCACGCAGGGCCCGACCGGTGGCTGTCTTCTGGAAAAACACGCTCAGCGCGGCAACCAGCACAGCGGCGATCAGCGCGGCGTACAGGTCTTCCTTGTTGATCAGGATGCCGCCGGGAAACAGCGAGTCGAGCACAAAGACCGGGTCTTTCGGCATGCCGATGTCGATCTTGTAGATGTTGCTGCCGAAAATCGTCTGGCCCAGGCCTTCCATGAAATAGGCAATGCCCAGGGTGGCCATCAGCAAGGTCGCACCTTCCTGGTTGACCAGATGCCGCAGCACCAGGCGCTCGATGCACCAGGCCACAGCGAACATGATCACGGCGGCAATCACGAAGGCGGCGATGTTGGCCACGATGGGGCTTTCAATGCCGGTCCACTCGGGGATCCATTGCGAGAAGCGGGCCATCGCCAATGCGGCGAACAGCACCATCGCGCCCTGCGCGAAATTGAAGACGCCGGAGGCCTTGAAGATCAGCACAAAACCCAGAGCAACCAGCGAGTACAGCATGCCGGCCATCAGGCCGCCCAGCAGTGTTTCCAGAAAAAATGCCATCTAGTTTCCCCCCTGTCTCGGCTCACTGCGTGTAGCCGGAACACCCTGGAGGGGGGCGACACCTGCGGTCCGGCAAAGCCGGTTCCGCGGCGTTTGCTGATAGAGAAAGTTCGTTTTCATGTTCAGTGACTCGTTCCGAGATAAGCCTTGATCACGTCCGGATTGTTGCGGACTTCGTCGGGTGTGCCGTCGCCGATTTTTTTGCCATAGTCGAGCACCACCACGCGATCGGAGATATCCATGACCACGCCCATGTCGTGTTCGATCAGGACCACAGTGGTGCCGAATTCGTCATTGACATCAAGCACGAAGCGGCACATGTCCTGTTTTTCTTCCACGTTCATGCCGGCCATGGGTTCGTCGAGCAGCAGCACCTGTGGCTCCATCGCCAGCGCGCGGCCCAGGTCCACCCGCTTTTGCAGGCCATAGGGCAGTTGCCCGACCGGTGTCTTGCGGTAGGCCTGGATCTCCAGGAAGTCGATGATTTTCTCGACCGCTTCGCGGTGCCTGAACTCTTCCCTTTCCGCCGGGCCGATGCGCAGTGCTTGCAGCAGCAGGTTGCTTTTGATCTTCAGGTTGCGCCCGGCCATGATGTTGTCGAGCACGCTCATGCCCTTGAACAACGCCAGGTTCTGGAAGGTGCGCGCGACGCCCATCACGGCCACCTGGTGGCTGTTCATGTGCTTGAAGGTCTGGCCGCGAAAGGTGATGGAGCCTTGCTGTGGCGCGTAGACGCCGTTGATGCAGTTGAGCATGGAGCTTTTGCCGGCGCCGTTGGGGCCGATGATGGCGCGGATCTCGTGTTCTTTCACATTGAAGGAGATGTCCGCGAGGGCCTTGACGCCACCGAAGCTCAGGCTGATGTTGTTCACGTCGAGGATGACGTCGCCAATTCTCTTGCTCATGCTAAACGAGCCCCCACGCTTTTCACTTCGTGTAATGCGCTGCCCCCCGAGGGGGCCGCCTGCCTGTGGCCCGGCAAAGCCGGTTCCACGGCTTGGGCTGGTATGGGAGAGATGTTCTTCAGTGGGGTGTTCATGCTGCTGCCTTCACAGGTGCAAAGGTTTGTGCATCGTCGATCTTGAGCGTGGCACTCACACTGCCGCTGCGACCGTCTTCGAACTTGACCACGGTTTCAATGAACTGTTCGGTTTTTCCGCTGTACAGCGCGTCGACCAGGGGCAGGTATTTGTCGGCGATGAAGCCGCGGCGTACCTTGTTGGTCCGGGTCAACTCGCCGTCGTCGGCGTCCAGTTCCTTGTGCAGCACCAGGAAGCGGCTGATCTGCGAACCGGCCAGCAGGGTGTCGGCACTCAGGTCGACGTTGACCTTTTCGACGCATTCCTTGATCAGCTGGTAGACCTCCGGCTTTTGCGCCAGGTCCGTGTAACCGGCATAGGGCAAATTGCGCCGCTCGGCCCAGTTACCCACCGCGTCGAAGTCGATATTGATCATGACGCAGACTTTTTCACGGCCATCACCATAGGCCACGACTTCCTTGATATGCGGGAAAAATTTCAGTTTGTTTTCGACATACTTGGGCGCGAACATCGCGCCGTCGTTGGCGCCGCCTTTGATGCGGCCGACGTCTTTCACGCGGTCGATGATCTTCAGGTGGCCACTGGCATCCAGGAAGCCTGCATCGCTGGTGTGGTACCAGCCGTCGGCTGTCAGCACTTCGGCGGTGGCAGCCGGGTTCTTGTAATAACACTTGAGGAGGCCGGCAGACTTGACGAGGATTTCGCCGTTGTCTGCGACCTTGATTTCCACACCCTTGATCGGCACACCCACCGTATCCGCGCGTGCCTGGTTGTCCGGCTGCAGGCAGACGAACACGGCCGTTTCGGTGGAACCATAAAGCTGCTTGAGATTGATGCCGATGGACCGGTAAAAGGTGAACAGGTCCGGGCCTATCGCTTCACCCGCCGTATAGGCAACCCTGACGCGGCTGAAGCCCAGGTTGTTGCGCAGCGGTCCATACGCCATGACCTGCCCCAATGTGTAGAGCAGCCGGTCGCCTGTGCCCACCGACTGGCCATCCATCAGGGCCGGGCCAACCCGTTTGGCCACATCCATGAAGAAGTGAAACATTTTGCGCTTGAGGAGGCCTGCGTCTTCCATGCGAATCATCACGCTGGTGAGCAGGCTTTCAAACACGCGCGGCGGCGCAAAGTAATACGTCGGGCCGACTTCTTTCAGGTCAATCGTCACCGTGCTGGCATTTTCGGGGCAGTTCACCACATAGCCGCAGCACAGCCACTGGGCGTAGCTGAAGATGTTCTGGCCAACCCAGGCCGGGGGAAGGTAAGCGAGCACCTCTTCGCCATGGGTTAGTTTGTCGAACTCGGCTCCAGCTTGGGCGCGGTCAAGCAGCGTCAAGTGGGTGTGCACCACACCTTTCGGATTGCCCGTGGTGCCGGATGTAAAAAACATGGCGGCCACGTCATCTGGTTGGGTCTTCTCAACTTCCGCCTTGAAGAAGCCAGGTTGCTGGCCCGTGAAGGCCAGGCCCGAGGCGATCAGTGCGTCGAGCGCGACCAGGCCCGGTTCCTGGTAATTGCGCAGGCCGCGCGGGTCGTCAAAAATGATGTGCGCCAACTGCGGGCACTGGCTGCGAATTTCCAGCAGCTTGTCGACCTGCTCCTGATCTTCGACCATCGCAAAACGCACATCCGCGTTGGTGATGGGGAAAACACATTCGGCACCCACCGCGTCCTGGTACAGCGGCACGGCAATGGCGCCCAGGGATTGCGCGGCCAGCATGGTGGCATACAGCCGGGGCCGGTTGGCGCCAATGACGACCATGTGCTCGCCGCGTTGCAGGCCGGCCTGGTGCAGCCCGCAGGCAATGTGTTCAACCAGCGTGGCCATGTCGGCCCAGCTGTGCGCCTGCCAGATGCCGTATTCCTTCTCGCGCATGGCAGGCGCCGTGGGGCGCTCTGCGGCATGCTTGAGCAGCATTCGGGGAAAGGTGATCTGCATTCGGTGCCTTGTCTCCATTTTTGTACGCCTCCCACCAGGGGTTCCGGAAGGCTGCTGTGATGTCATGGTAGGACTGAGTTTGACGTCACGGTGTCATTGCGACGACAATTTCCGGGTAAGTCCTAGTGGGGTGTGCCCGGGGTACGGTTTCGTTAGCGAATGAAGCGGCCATCGCGTGAAACCATGGTGAGTTCAACAAAGCGAGATGCGTTGGTTGCCGAATCAGTGAAGCTCAACTCGAAGCCTCCGAGGTCATAACGCTTGATGTTCCAGGTGTTGTCGATGAAGCTGCTGCGGGTGGGGTTGTTTCCGGCACGCCGCAAGGCTTCTGCAAAAGCCCGCGCGTTGACATAACCCTCCAGCGCCAGGTGTGAAGGCGTCAGTGTGGCGCCGGCCGCCTTCCAGGCCTGCTGGAATTCGCGCACCATCGGCACCACCGTGTTGTTCGGCAAGGGAACGACCTGTGAAATCGCGATGCCGGTCGCGTCATCACCCATGGCCTTGAGGGTTGCCGCGGCCCCCATGATGGATAGGGCATACAGCGGCAGGCCTTTCCTGTGCATGCGGACAGCCTTCACAAAATCTATGGTGGGTTTGCCCGCCAATCCCACCAGCACGGCCTCCGGGTTGGAGGTCGCAATTTTTGCCGCGGCCGCGCCGGCATCCGAGGAGTTGTTTTCCACCGTGACGATGGCCGTGGCATCGAGCTTGTGTTTGGTCATGGACCGCTGCGTGGCGTCAAAAACCTCCTTGCCGAAGGAGTTGTTCTGGTAAACGATGGCGATGCGCTTGATGCCGACGGTGGCCAGGTGTTGCACCAGCTGCTCTGCTTCGTCTGCATAGCTGGCGCGGATGTTGAACACGTTCCGTGCGCTTTTCGGGCGCACCGACAGGGCGCCGGAGAAGGGCGCAAAAAACGGGATGCCCGATTCGATCACCTGCGGCAGCATGGCCTCGATCATGGGTGTGCCCATGCAGTTGAAGAGCGCAAAGTTGCTGGTGTCTTCGATGAAGCCCTTCACATTGGCAAGCGAACGCTTGACGTCGTAACCGTCGTCAACGGCTGCCAGTTCAATCGGCCGGCCATTGACGCCGCCTTTGGCATTGATGGCGGCAAAGCAGGCCTTCGCGCCCTGGTGCATGGCCTGGCCCAGTTCCCCAAGAGGACCGCTAAGCGCTGTTGATTGAGCAATGCGCAAAGGCGCTGTCGTGCTTGCACGCATGGGTGTATGGAAGGCAAGCGGCAGGGCCGCAAGTGTTCCCAGCGCGTGGCGGCGTGTCAGTGAAGGGGGCGATGCGGTATGGGGCGGAGTGGTTGTCATGCTGTCCTTGCTGCTCGGTTGATCTCTGAAGTGGGCCGATGCTAGGCTTTGCATTGACTACAAAATGTCTATCCAGCGACAATTCGAGGGTGTGCCCTCTCCGGAGTTTCCCGCGGTGCGATTCCAACCTGACCTGGTCACCCCATGTCCTCTGACCTGACCCTTCACCAGCGCCGCAGGGCGCCCACCCCTGACGAGCAGCAGGGCATTCCCTGGCTGTGGCAACTTTTGCCGGAGGAGCGCGCACGCGCAATGGCGCAGCTGCAGGTGGGCGACGCTGCACCGGGTGACTACGTCTGCCGGGTCGGCAAGCCGGTAACTTACTGGTTCGGCGTGGTCGAAGGCCTGCTCAAGATGAGCAGTGACAACGCGCAGGGCGCAACCATGACTTTTGCCGGCCTGCCGCCGGGCGGCTGGTTCGGCGAGGGTACGGCGCTCAAGCGCGAACCTTACCGCTACAACATCCAGGCGCTGCGCAAAAGCGTGGTCGCGGGCCTGCCGGTGGATACCTTCCACTGGTTGCTGGACCACTCCATCGGCTTCAACCGTTTTGTGATGAACCAGCTCAATGAGCGCTTGGGCCAATTTATTGCGGCACGGGAAATTGACCGCCTGAACAACCCCGATGTACGCGTCGCCCGCAGCCTGGCGGCGCTGTTCAACCCGGTGCTGTATCCGGGCGTCGGTGAGATCCTGCGCATCACTCAGCAGGAAATGGCCTACCTGGTAGGGCTGTCACGCCAGCGCGTGAACGAGGCTTTGGCTGCCCTTCAGGCCCAGGGCACCATCCGGATTGAATATGGCGGTTTGCGCGTGTTGGACCTGACGGCGCTGCGCAACAGCATCATTCAGTAATAACGGTCAATGGTCCTTGACTGGATTGCATAGTTCGCTATTAAAAATATAGCTGATAGTCGCTTCACCGAAAGCCATGCTGGCTGCCCGGCGAACCCGGCCTGACCGATCCCACCCTAAAATGGGCGCTTCATGGCTGAACCGACTTCCCCCAAATCTCCTGCTGCCGGCGCTGCCGTGCGCATTCCCAAAGTGGTGGCCGCCCCAGGCGCCCCGGTGCTGACGGTCCGTTTGAACAAACGCATGGCCGAACTCGGCATGTGTTCGCGCCGCGAGGCTGATGACTGGATTGCGCGCGGCTGGGTTCGCGTAGATGGCCAGCCGGCGGTCATGGGACAACCGGTGGCTGCAAGCGCACGTATCGAGGTCGCGCGCGAGGCCGAACAGCAGCAGCGCCAGCAGGTCACCATCCTGATCAACAAGCCGGTCGGTTATGTCAGCGGCCAGGCCGAGGACGGCCACGAGCCTGCGGTGGTGCTGGTGCAGCCGCAGAACCGCTGGCGCGAGTGCAACAGCCGCATGCGCTGGGGCCACGAGCAGCTGCGCGGTCTGGCGCCCGCCGGCCGGCTCGATATTGACTCCATCGGTCTGCTGGTGCTCACGCAGGACGGCCGCGTGGCGCGCCAGCTGATCGGTGAGGACTCGGACATCGAAAAGGAATACCTGGTGCGCGTCAGCTACGGCGCCGAAATGGTCAATGTGCAGGCGGCGTTTCCGCCGGACCAGCTGGCCCTGCTGCGCCACGGGCTGAGCCTGGACGGCGAGCCCTTGCGGCCGGCACGTGTTGAATGGCAGAACCCCGAGCAACTGCGGTTTGTGCTGAAGGAAGGAAAAAAACGCCAGATCCGCCGCATGTGCGAACAGGTTGGCCTGTTTGTGACGGGGCTCAAGCGGGTGCGTATCGGCAGGGTCAATCTCGGCCATCTGCCGGTCGGCCAGTGGCGCTACCTGGCTCCCCACGAAAGCTTCTGACCCGGATCTGCTCCTGTTTCAGGAGCAGCTTGCGCCCGCCCTTATTGGGCGGAAGCTATTTTTTATTCATGAAAATGGGTTAAAGGTGCTCCGCTGGACGCCCCTCCTGCCGGCCGCGACAATGGCGGCATGAGTACCCCACCACCGCGCTTGCCCAGGCTGCCTTCCCTGGACGAGTTGCGCAGCCATCTGCATCCGTCCGACATCCAGGGCCTCGCGCAACTGGCCACCCGGGGCACGCTGGGCATCACCGAGCTGGTCGAGAAAGTGCAGGGCAACGTCTACAAGGCCGTCGCTGCACCTTTTGGCTCTGCCGGGCAGAAGTTCGTGGACCGTGAAGCCGGCGCCTCCGGTGTCAGGAAACGCGGCATCACCGGCCTGGTCTACGGCAGCGTCAAGGGAGTGACACGCCTGGCCGGCAGCGCTATTGAAGCCGTGTTGTCGCGGGTGGTGCCCAGGCCGGGGCCGCCCGCCTCGTCGCCGCAGCGTGAAGCCTTGCTGGCCGTCCTCAACGGTGTGCTCGGTGACCGGTTGCAGGGCAGCGCCAACCCGCTGGCCATCTCCATGGGTCTGCGCCACGAAGGCCAGCCCTTGCTGCTGGACAAGGCTGCGCTTGCGCAACGTCTGCCAGGCGCCACCGGGAAAATCCTGGTGCTGGTTCATGGCCTGTGCATGAACGACCTGCAGTGGCGCGCCGGGGACCCGGCGGGCCTGCAGGATTACGGCCGGCAGCTTGCCCATGAGTTCGGCTACACCCCGGTTTACCTGCACTACAACACCGGCCTGCACACGTCGGTCAACGGCGGGCAGTTCGCGGCGCTGCTGGAGCAGTTGCTGCAAGCCTGGCCGCAGAAGGTGGAGGCCCTGAGCCTGCTGACGCACAGCATGGGTGGCCTGGTGGCGCGCAGCGCCTGCCACAGCGCAGCGGCCGGCGGCTTGCGCTGGCTGGGGCAGCTCAGGCACCTGGTTTTCCTCGGCACACCGCATCATGGCGCGCCGCTGGAAAAAGTCGGGAACTGGGTGGACACCGTGCTCGGCAACAACCCGGTGACCCGGCCGTTTGCGAAAATCGCCCAGATCCGCAGCGCGGGCATCACCGACTTGCGTTACGGTCACGTGCTGCCGGCCGACTGGCAGGGGGCCGACCGCTTTGCCGCTGCGCCGGACGCGCGGCAGCCCCTGCCGCTTCCAACCGGCGCTGCCTGTTTTGCGGTGGCCGCCACACTGGGTGCGGTTCCTGCAACCGGCGGGACAGCCCGCACCCCGCTCCTTGAAGATGTGCTTGGCGACGGGCTGGTGCCCCTGTCCAGTGCGTTGGGCCAGCATGCAGATCCCGCGCGCGACCTGGCTTTTTTGCCCGACCAGCAGTGGATTGCGATGGAAACCGGGCACATCGCGCTGCTGCACAGCGCGCCGGTCTACCAGCAGCTCAGGCGCTGGCTGGGCTGAGCGCCTAATTCAAGCCTAATTCAGTCCGGCGAAGATACAGTTTCCACCACCACATCCTGCAAGCCATGGACACTTTTTCCGAACATGTTGCCCGCGCCATCCTGCTCGCCGTCGGTGTGAGCGCTGTGTTTGTCCTTCTCACCCTGCCGCCTCCGGACGGCGCCGCCTTGCCGCTGCTGCGGCACTATCAATTTTTGATTGCCTTGCTGGCCACAGCCCTGCTGGGCGCCGCGCTGGTCCGGGCCATCCGCCCGGCCGTGGTGGCCGCGGGCCTGCTCAGCCAAGCTGGCTTTGTCGGTATTGCACTCGCCACGCCCGGTTTTGGCGCGACGGCGGCCCTTTACCTGAACCTGGCCGGCATGGTGGCCCTGCTGTGCGCCGGCGCCCTGCTGCTGCAGGCCGCCAGGCGGCAAGCCCGCTGGGAAGGCTTGCGAACGCAGCCCCGGGAGATGTGATGCGGGTCCTGCTTGTTGAAGACGACGACATGATTGGCCGCAGCCTGCAGCAGGCGCTGGAAACCAATGGCTGGTCGGTGGACTGGGTGCGCGACGGCCTGCTGGCGCAAAGCGCGCTGGCCGACGGTGCCTACGCCTGCGTGCTGCTGGACCTGGGCCTGCCCAAGCGTGACGGCGTGGAGGTGCTGCGCCAGGCCCGCACACGGGGTGACGCCACCCCCGTGCTGGTGCTGACTGCGCGGGACGGCCTGGATGACCGCATTACCGGGCTGGACCTCGGGGCGGACGACTACCTCGTCAAGCCTTACGAGTTCCGCGAACTCCTGGCCCGTATGCGCGCCGTCATCCGGCGGCGCGACGGCAGCGCGCATTCGCTGATCGGCAACGGCGTGGTGCAGCTTGACCTCACCACGCGTGAGGTGGTGGTCAATGGCGAGCAGTCGGCGCTTTCTGCGCGGGAGTACGCACTGCTTCACGCGCTGCTCGAAAGGCCCGGTGCCATCCTTTCGCGCGACCAGCTCGAAAACCGCATTTACGGCTGGGGTGAAGAAGTCATGAGCAATGCCGTGGACGTATTGATTCACGGCATGCGCAAGAAGCTGGGCGCCGATGTCATCCGCAATGTGCGGGGCCTGGGCTGGCGCATCACCGGCACGCCGGCGGCGTCTCCCGTTGCCGGAGACGCGTCATGATGATCCACGTTTTCCCCGCAGGCCGGCTGTGTTCGCTACGGCGCGCGCTGCTGCTGTGGCTGCTGCCGGTGTTTTTGCTGGTGGGCGCGGCGTCGGCCGGCTTCGCCTACTGGACCTACAACCGCATGGTGGCCACCTTCATGGACAACCAGATGGAGCTGATCGCCGAATCCATGGTTGCGCAGGAGCAGGACCTGGTGTTACCGGCGTTGACGGGTGAGCAGATCCATAAATGGGGCAGTTATGTGGTGCAGGTGTTCGACGCGGACGGCCGCGCCCGTTCCAACTCCTGGCTGGGGTTGGCGCCCAGCCTGCAGCCGGAAGGCGGTTTTCACGATATCCGGGTGAGCGGTGCAGGCTGGCGCATCTACACCACGCCGGTGAACGAGGCTTCGGGTTCGCGCCGTGTACAGGTGCTGCAAAGCGGCGAGTTCCGCCGCCATCTGGCCGCCGAGCGGGCCGGCACTGCGATTTTGCCGGTGATCATCCTGCTGCCGCTTTCGGCCTTTGTCCTCTGGTGCGTGGCGGCCATCATGTCGCGCGCCATTGGCGACATCGCACGCCAGGCCGCGGCACAGGACGAACACAGCATTGCAGAGCTGCCGCTGGACCGCGTGCCGCGGGAAATTGCGCCCCTGGTTGTTTCCTTCAACAGCCTTCTGACGCGGCTGCGTGATGCCTTTGCGAACCAGCGCCGCTTTGTGCAGGATGCGGCGCACGAATTGCGCACGCCTATCACGGCGGTGAGCCTGCAGCTGGAGAACCTGCGCGGCGACTTTGCCGCCGGCCCACCGGCACAACGTTTTGCCCAGCTGGAAGCCGGAGTGCAGCGCGCGCAGCGGCTGGTGGACCAGCTGCTCAAGCTGTCGCGGCAGGAGTGGACAGACAGTGAGGCCGTCCCCGTTTCCGTGAACGTGCACCAGGTGGTGCACGAAAGCATCAATACGCTGATTGCACTGGCCGACCAGCGCAACATTGACCTGGGGCTGGAAGACTCAGAGGCATCCGCCGGTCAGGCCCTGCTCCGATGCCAGAGCGGCGACTTGCGCAGTGTGGTGGACAACCTGATCGAGAATGCCCTGCGTTATTCCCCCGAGGGCGGCGTGGTGGATGTGCGCGTCACGAGCAATCAGGGGCGGCCGGCCATCGAGGTGATCGATACCGGCCCGGGCATTCCTGCCGAATTGCTCGGCCGGGTGTTCGACCGCTTTTTCCGCGTGACCGGCAGCGATGTCCGGGGCAGCGGGCTGGGCCTGGCCATCGCGCAGGCAGCTGCCCAGCGCTGCGGTATGCGCATTGCCCTGCGCAACCGCGACGATCGCAGCGGCCTGGTGGCCCGGGTCGAGATGGCGTGAGGCAGTTTTTTTCTTCCTCATTTCCAGCTAAGACTTCGCTCATGGTCGCCTAATTTGCCCCAAATACAGTGAGGTCACGGTTGAAGTTTGGGCTTGAAAGAGCCGGATCCAACCGAGAAACTTCCGGTTTTCAACCATTCACTGAAAGGTCATCATCATGAACAAGTCTTACGCCCTCATCGCCATCGCTACTTTTGCTGCCATCGCTTCCACCGGTGTGCGCGCCGAAACGCCTGATCCTGCTTCGCAGTTTGCGCTGCAGACGGAAGGTAATCGCACCCGCGCCGAAGTCATGGTCGAAGCCGTTACCGCAGTCAAGGAATACAACCACATTCCTTCCGGATCGCGCGTTGTCACCCCGGTGAAATCTGCCGTGCCTACCGCCGTCGTGCGCGGTGAAGCTGCCCAGGCCTTGCGCCTTGGCAAGATCCGCAGCGGCGAGCTGACTGGCTTGGAAGGCTAAGCCCTCCTTGGCCGCGAGTCCGGGGCGCATCCCGGACCCGCGATAATCGGGTCTTGAAATATGCGACGACGCCCCTACATCCAGGGGCGTTTGTCTTTTGTCTTACTCTTTCCCATTTCAAGAACCTATCACCATGAGCAAGCAAACCCTTTCCTTCCAGGCCGAAGTCGCCCAGCTACTGAACCTCGTCACCCACTCGCTGTATTCCAACCCCGATATCTTCCTGCGCGAGCTGGTCTCCAACGCCTCGGACGCCTGCGACAAGCTGCGTTTTGAAGGCCTGAACAACGCCTCCCTTTACGAAAACGCCCCCAATTTGGACGTGCGTGTCAGTTTCGACAAGGCGGCCAAAACCCTGACCATCACCGACAACGGCATCGGCCTGTCGCAGATCGAAGCCGTGGAACACCTGGGCACCATCGCCAAAAGCGGCACGCGGGACTTCATGTCCAAACTCTCGGGCGACCAGAAAAACGATGCACAGCTGATCGGCCAGTTCGGCGTCGGCTTTTATTCCGGCTTTATCGTGGCCGACAAAATCACGGTTGAAAGCCGCCGTGCCGGCCTGCCGGTGGCGGAAGGCGTGCGCTGGAGCAGTGCCGGTACCGGCGATTTCGAGGTCGAGACGATCGAACGCGAGCAACGCGGCACCAGCGTCATCCTGTACCTGAAAGACGATGCCACCGAGTATCTCAACACCTGGAAACTCAAAAGCATCATCAGCAAGTACTCCGACCATATTTCCCTGCCCATCTTGATGAAGAAGGAAGAGTGGAAAGAAGGCGAAAACGACCAGCCTGGCGAGATGGTCACCACCGACGAGTGGGAAACTGTCAACCAGGCTGCAGCCCTCTGGACACGGGCCAAAAAGGACATCACCCAAGAGCAGTACGACGAGTTCTACAAGCAGATCAGCTACGACAGCCAGCCGCCGCTGGCCAGCACACACAACCGTGTGGAGGGTGCGACCGAATATACCCAACTGCTTTACATTCCGGCCAAGGCGCCCATGGACCTGTTCAACCGCGACAAGGCGGCGGGCGTCAAGCTTTATGTCAAGCGCGTCTTCATCATGGATGATGCCCAGGCACTGCTGCCGGTGTACCTGCGCTTTGTCAAAGGCGTGGTCGATTCGTCCGACCTGCCGCTCAACGTCTCGCGCGAATTGCTGCAGGAAAGCCGTGCCGTGAAAGCCATCCGCGAAGGCTGCACCAAACGCGTGTTGTCCATGATCGAGGACCTGGCGGCCAACGAGCCGGAAAAGTTTGCGACCTTCTATGCCGAGTTCGGCGCCGTCCTCAAGGAAGGCCTGGGCGAAGACTTTGCCAACCGCGACCGGCTGGCCAAGCTGCTGCGTTTTGCAAGTTCCACCACGGATACCACGACAGTGGGCTTTGCCGATTACAAGGCGCGTATGAAGGAAGGGCAGGACGCGATTTACTACATCACCGCCGACACCCAGGCTGCCGGCAAGAACAGCCCGCAGCTGGAGATCTTCCGCAAGAAAGGTATCGAAGTACTGCTCATGACCGACCGGGTGGACGAGTGGGCGTTGAACTACCTGCACGAGTTCGACGGCACGCCGCTGCAGTCGGTTGCCAAGGGGGCCGTGGATTTGGGCAAGCTGCAGGACGACGACGAGAAGAAAGCTGCCGAGGAAGCACAAACCCAGTTCAAGCCCGTCCTCGACAGGCTCAAGGAAGCCCTGAAGGACAAGGCCAAGGACGTGCGCGCCACCACGCGCCTGGTCGATTCACCGGCTTGCCTGGTGGTGCAGGACGGCGACATGTCCACGCAGCTGGCCCGCATGCTCAAGCAGGCCGGCCAGTCCGCGCCTGAGGTCAAGCCCATCCTGGAAATCAATGCCCAGCACCCGCTGGTGAAAAAGCTCGAAGGAAGCGAAAACTTCGACGATCTGGCCCACATCCTGTTCGACCAGGCTCTGCTGGCCGAAGGCGGACTGCCGGATGACCCGGCGAGTTATGTGCGGCGTGTCAACGCGCTCCTCGAAAAAGCCTGAGCCCGTTTATTCCGGAAGCGGCTCGAAGCCGCCGGCGCTGCGAAGCCCGGCGGCTTCGTCGCTGGTGAGCAGCTCGATCAGGGCGGCCGCTTCTTCCGGCCGCGCCGACTGGCTGCAGATGGCGGCGGTGTAGACGGTCGCCAGTTCAAATTCCCGGGGCAGGGCCGCCGCCAGGGACACGCCCGGTGCAAAAATAATTTCAGTGACCTGGGTGCAACCGATGGCACCGGGCTCGCCGGCCTGCGACAGCGCCTGCATGGCGGCCGCGCCATTGGGACAGGGATGCAGGCGGGCGGACACTTCTGCATCGATGCCCAGCTGCCGCATTACGCTCATGAAGTGAATGCCCGCTGTGGCCTTGACCGGGTCAGGGAAATAAATGCCTGAGGCCGACAGCAGGGCCTGCCTGAGCTGGGCCGCGCTGGCCAGCGGTGGAGGGGCTACGCCTTCTTTCACCGCGATGCCGGTTTTCACAAGACCCAGCGGCCGGGCGCTACCCGCCGTCACGTGGCCGCTGCCCATCAACTGCGTGATGAGTGCCCCGGTCAAGATGAGTACATCGCAGGGCACACCTGCGAGCAACTGGTCTTTCATCATGCCGACCGCATCGAAGCGCCCGTCAATGGCCAGGCCGGTCCGGTCCTGAAAGCGGGGTTGAAGGGCAGAGACCAGGCCCTTGGCGGCACCGCCGCTGAGAAGATGAAGCTGAGACATAAACAGCGGTATCCCTATGCTCAGTCGGCCTTGATGCCGGCAGCCTTGATCACACGCGACCATTTGGCGATGTCGTCGCGTGTGTATTTTTCAAACGCGTCCGGCGTCATCACCATTGGTACCGCGCCCTGCCTGGTCCAGAGCTGCCTGACTTCCGGCTGGCTGGAAATTTTCGAGACAGCCTCGTTGAGCCGTTCAACCACGGACCTGGGTGTGCCGCGCGGCGCCATCAGGCCGAGCCAGATGGTGGCTTCGTAGCCGGGAACGCCGGCCTCGCTCATGGTGGGTACATCGGGCAACACCTCGGAGCGCGCCTTGCCGGTGGTTGCAATGGCCTTGACCTTGCCGGCCTTGATCTGCTCAGCCATGGTGGTGACGGCATCGAACATCACATCCACCTGGCCGCCTATGACGTCGGTACGCGCGCCGGAGCTGCCGCGGTAGGGTATGTGCACCAGGTACACGCCGGCCATGCTCTTGAACAGTTCGCCGGCCATGTGGTAGGGCGTCCCCGGGCCGGAAGAAGCGTAATTGAACTTGCCCGGCCTGGCCCTGGCCTGTTTGAGCAGTTCGCCAAGGGTGCTGGCCGGCAGGGCAGGATGTGCGACCAGGACCAGGTCCGAATAATTGATTGGCGCCACGGCCACAAAGTCGCGCATGAGCTGAAACGGCTTGCTGGGAATCAGTGTTTCGTTGACGGTGTGCGTGTTGGACATCATCAGGAGGGTGTAGCCGTCGGCCGACGACTTGGCGGCCATGTCCGTCCCGATCACTGAACCGCCACCAGGCCGGTTGTCGATCACAAAGGACTGGCCCAGCGCATCCTGAAGGCGTTGTGCGACAAAGCGCGCGTAGTTGTCGGCAGGGCCGCCCGCGGCGAAAGGCACAATGATTTTTACCGGCCTGGCGGGATAGGTCTGTGCGGCAGCGCCGGTTGCCAGGGCCGTTGCAGCCAAGCCCAGTGCAAGCGTGAAAGCGTTCTTGAAACCCATGATGTTCTCCGGTGAAGATCTGTCGCCTTGTTTATTCCAGCTTGCCGATGCGCTTGACGACATCGGCCATGCGCCGGGCGTCGGTCTGCACGTATTTCTCGAAGTCCGCGGCATCCTGATAAAGCACAGGGCTGCCGGCATTGAGAATGACCTCCCTGACCTTGCTGTCCTGGGCTGCAAACTTCGCCGCAGCGCGCAGGCGCTGGGCCACAGGCTCCGGTGTGTCTTTCGGAATGAACAGCCCGGACCACTGCGCATACTCGGCGTTATAGCCGGCGTCCTTCAGGCTCGGTGCGTCAGGCAGTGCACCTAGCGGAGCACTGCCCCAATGGGCCAGTACTCGAATCTTGCCGGCCTTGACGTGCTGCAGCACTGTGGCCGGGCCTGAAGATACCGCATCGATTTGCCCGCCGAGCAGCGCTACCACGGCCGGTCCCGCACCCGTGAAAGGCACGTGGGTCATTTTGACGCCGGCGTTTTGCGACAGGATTTCCATGGGCACATGCATGGTGCCGTAGTTGCCCGATGAGCCGTAGTTGATCGCACCGGGACGCTTTTTGGCGTCCTCGACAAATTGCTGCACAGTCTTCCACGGTGCGTCGGCACGCACTGCCAATACCGTCGGGTCGGCGGTGAAGCGGGCGATGGGACGCAGGTCGCCGAGTGCAAACATCGGTGGCCGGCCGAGCAGGATGTCCGCCTCGGGAATCACGGTCAGCGAAGACAGGGCCATCAGTACCGTGTAGCCGTCGGGTTTTGCTTTGGCTGCCAGGCCCATGCCGATGCCGCCGCCTGCACCAGCCTTGTTTTCAATCACCACAGCTTGTCCCAGGTCGCGCGACATGGCTTCAGCCACAGGGCGTGCCACCAGGTCGGCCAGGCCGCCTGGCGGGAAGGGAACAATCATCGTGATGGGGCGTGCAGGCCATGCATTTTGTGCAGCCACCCAGGGGACGCTCGAAATGAGCAAGGCACTCAGCAATACGGATCGGCGGTTCATGTTTGTCTCCTGGTAGTGGCGTTCGGCTGGGCATGACGCAGCTGCCGATTTTTCGGTTTGCATGCTAACATCCGCCTGAAAATTCGGGGCTATCGCAATCCCTAGGGCCCTGATCCCGCAACTGCCTTCGCAACATGCTGGGCAAAAAAAACAAAGAGAGGCAGTGTCATGAAAATTGTGGCTTATCGCCAGAACGGCCAGCCCGGCGTGGGCTTGGTTTCCGCCGACCTCCGGCAAGTCCAGCCTTTCGATTTGCCGCAAGCGCAGCGCGAGTCGGGTGCGCTGGCGTTGATCGAGATGCAGGCGCGCGGTGAAGCCCTGCCGCCGCTGCTGGCGGCAATGGCGCTCAGTGGTGTGCAGATCACGGCACCGTTGCCGAGGCCGCGGCGCAATATTTTTTGCGTTGGAAAAAATTACTTTGCACATGCGAAAGAATTTGCCGGTAGCGGTTTTGACAGCAGTGCCAAGGCTGGTGAAGACATTCCGGACTGCCCCATTTATTTCACCAAGGTGCCGGAGTCGGTGGTAGGCCCCGGCGCTGCCATCGAGATGCCTGCGGCGTCCAACGCCATCGACTACGAAGCCGAGCTGACCGTCATCATCGGGCGCGGCGGCAAAGGCATTCTGGCGAAAGATGCGATGGCGCATGTCTGGGGCTACACCATCATCAACGACGTAACCGCGCGCGACTGGCAAAGCCGCCACAAGCAGTGGCACCTGGGGAAATCGTTCGATACTTTTTGCCCCATGGGTCCGTGGCTGGTCAGCGCCGACGAGTGCGATGGAACCCGGACTGGCGTGCGCTGCTACGTCAACAACGAGCTGCGCCAGAACGCTTCCACGACCGACCTGATTTTTGACATTCCCAAACTGATTGAAACGCTGTCGGCGGGCATCACTCTTTATCCCGGCGATGTGATCGCCACCGGCACGCCGGTGGGTGTCGGCATCGGTTTCAAGCCGCCCAAATACCTGAAGTCCGGTGATGTGGTGCGCGTCGAGATCGACGGTATTGGCAGCCTGGAAAATCCGGTACGCTGAAGCGCGTCTGGCGGGCCGTCTTCTTCAACTGGTGGCGTGGCGCGCCGCACCACCGCCATGCAGTTCATTGGCAAAACCGTGGTTCACGTCACGGTGGCCCGCTTCATCTTCACGCACGGCCAGCACCACATCACGCAGCGTGGCATGGTCAGGCAGTTTCCAGTAGTTCTTGGCGATCTGGGGTGCGGGAACGTTGGCATGTGCGCCCGAGTCGATCAGTTCGAGGTAGTTGGTGTAGCTGGTATAGGCTTCTTCCTCGAAGTAACCGACCACACGGTGCGCGACGCCCGGAGCGATCAGGTAGAGCAGGAAATAGGCGTTGTAGAAAAACCCCTGCACCAGGATGACGAGCCCGCGCTCGAACCAGTTCGGCTGCGCGATCTCGATGAACGTCATCAGGTGCATGCGCTCGTTTTCAGCCTCGTCCATCAGCGTGCGTATCCAGCCCCCGTCATCCTCGATGCGGCGCAGGCAGCGCAGGTGCGTCAGCGTGGCCCCGACCATGCCGGGAACTGCAGCCACGGTTTCCAGCACGATGGCCCGGTGGCCGTAGCGTTTGGCAAAAAACAGGTCGGCAAAGAACCGCAGGAAACGGACGAAGGCGTACGCGAAGCGGTCGCCAAAAGTACGGGGGGTGTAGTGGGTGTTGTTCATGGGGTGCTCTTGCGCACACGGTGTGTGCGACCTTTCCTGACCACCGTACACGAAATACATGCGCCTGTCTGTCCGCCGGCGCCTCCTGATGTCTACAGCGACTGCATCCGGACCCGGCGTGCCGCTTCCTCGGCACGTGCATCATCGATTTCCCCCAGCACACCACCCACATCGACTGGACCGGTCTTATGCGCGAAGCGGCCGGTCAGCATCGTATCTATGTGAAGCACACCGCGCTGGTACAGGTCCCAGATCTCATGCCCGTAGTCGGTTTTCAGGAGGTCGGGCGCGAAACGGCCGAAAAATCCGCGCAGGTTGGCTACATCGCGCAGCAGCATGCGGCTGGCGTGGTTGTTGCCGGCGGCGTCCACCGCCTGCGGCAAGTCGATGATGACAGGGCCATCTTCCGCCAGCAGCACGTTGAATTCCGACAAATCCCCATGAACAATGCCGGCACACAACATGCGCACCACTTCGGAGAGCAGCGCGGCATGGTGCATGCGTGCCTCTTCAGGCGTGAACTCCACGTCGTTCAGGCGCGGAGCTGCGTCGCCGTGTGCGTCGGTGACCAGCTCCATCAGCAGCACGCCGTCGCAGAAGTTGTGTGGTTTGGGCACACGTACACCGGCGGCCGCCAAACGGTAAAGGGCATCGACCTCGGCGCTTTGCCAGGCCGCCTCTGCTGCCTGCCGCCCAAAGCGCGTGCCTTTGGCCATCGCGCGCGCCTGGCGTGTGTTCTTGACCTTGCGGTTCTCGGTGTAGTCCACCGCCTGGCGGAAGCTGCGCTGGTCGGCCTCCTTGTAGATCTTGGCGCAGCGCGTGTCGGCACCGCAGCGTACGACGTAGACCATGGCCTCCTTGCCGCTCATCAACTGCCGCACCACGGTGTCGATCAGGCCTTCTTCGATCAGTGATTGCAGTCGTTTGGGTGGTTTCATGAGCCCATTTTGCGCCCTGCGGGCAAAGCGGCTGTTGTCAGCCGGCTTGCCCGTCAATGCGCGCTCGCTCACACCATCTTGACGATGGGCTTTTTCTTCCAGACTCCGAAAAAATAAATTGCCTGCAAAAGCAGCGCCACTGCATAGGTGGCCGGATAACTCATCCAGATGCCACGCAATCCGAAGGCCTGGCTGAAAGCCCAGCCCAGCGGAAACAGCAACAAGCCCAGGCAGCTCAAAGAGATGATGGTGGGCACCAGCACCGTTCCGCTGGCCCGCATGACAGCTGTGAACACACTGGCCAGGCCGAAGATGAGGCTAGCCCACACAGTGATGTGCAGCAGCCCTGCCGCCAGGTTGACCACTGCCGGGTCGGTGATGAACAGGCTGACAATGGCGCGGGCGAACACCAGCACCCCCACCGCCAGCCCGCCGGTGATGGCGATGTTCATGCCCAGTCCGACGCGGGTCACGCTGTCGACCTGATGCAGGCGCCCTGCGCCTATGGCCTGCGCCGCCAGCACCGACGCTGCGATCGCAATGGAGATGGCCGGAAACTGCACATACATCATGACTTGGCTGACGGCTCCCCAAGCGGCCGTGGCATGCGAGCCGTAGCTGTTGACCAGGTGTAGCAGGGCAAGATCTGCCACCGAGCCGGTGATGAAGAACAGGCCGGTGGGAAAACCCAGCCGCACGACAGGCTTCAGGAATTTCTTTTCCAGGCGCACGTACCGCCAGAAATCCCTGTCGGGTGCAAGGGTGCGGCCGCGCCGCTTCAGGTACCAGGCCATCCAGAACAGCGCCAGGGCCGCCGACACCAGCGTGGCCCAGGCACCACCGGTCACGCCCAGCGCCGGCAGGCCGAACCAGCCCTGGATCAGGGCCGGGGTCAGTATGAGGATGATGGCTGAAGAAACCACCAGCGAAAACAGCGGCGTGACGGTATCGCCCACGCCGCGGAGTACGGCTGCAGCGAGCATGGAGGTAAACATCAGTGGCAAGGCTGCCATCATGACCCGCGCATAGGCCACGGCCTGGGGCAGCACGTCAGCCGGCGTGCCCAGCAGGCGCATGATGGGTTCGGCCAGCAGCATGCCGCACAGCCCGACGGCCACGCCGAGCAAAGAGCCGGCGCAAAGTACGGTACCTGCGATGGCACGAACCTGCCCGGCATCCCGGGTGCCCCAGGCCTGGCCGGTGAGCACGGACGCGCCGGCCCCCAGACCGATCACGAAGGAAATGAAAAACATCAGCAGGGGAAAAAAGCCGGCCACCGCGGCCAGTGCGCCCACGCCCAACATTTGTCCCACATAAATATTGTTGAGCGTGCCCGACAGGGCTTGCAGCATGTTGGTCAGCACCAGCGGACCGAGGAAGACCAGGAAGGTTTTCCAGAGAGGACGGGATGGTGTGGGTTCTGTTTGGGTTTCGGGCATGCAGGGCAAACAAGTGCGGCCACAGGCCGAATGGCCAGCAGTATGCCCGAGCCGGGAAACTGCTCCTTGCCGGACGCTGCCCGAGGCTCAGGCGACCAGTGGTACTTCCTGCATGGCTTCCGTCTGTTCTTCCAGCATGTCGACCTGGCCCTTCCAGTAGTCGCTGGAGCCAAACCAGGGGAAGTTGATCGGGAAGATCGGGTCGTGCCAGCGCTGGGCCAGCCAGGCGCTGTAATGCACCAGGCGCAAGGTGCGCAGTGGCTCGATCAGGGCCAGCTCGCGCCGGTCGAACTCGCCGAATTCTTCGTAACCGTCTACCAGCGCGCCCAGTTGCCGCAGGCATTGCGCCCGGTCGCCGGACAGCAGCATCCAGAGATCCTGCACCGCCGGGCCGCTGCGTGCATCGTCGAGGTCGACAAAATGCGGGCCGGCGCCTTCCAGTCCTTCGGGCGTCCACAGGATGTTGCCCGGATGACAGTCACCGTGCAGGCGCAATGTGCGGATATCGCCCGCGCTTTCAAACACGGCCTGCGCCACGTTCATGGCTTCTTCAAAAGCCTTGAGCCAGCGTGACTCCATGTCCAGCGGCAGGTAGTTGCCGGCCAGCAGCACTTCGCGGCTGGCAAAACCGAAGGTCTGCAGGTCGAGCGCGGGCCGGTGCTTGAAGGGTTTGGCGCTGCCTACCGTATGGATGCGGGCGAGAAAACGGCCAATCCATTCGAGCACGCTGAAATCCTCCAGCTCCGGGCGGCGGCCACCGCGGCGCGGCGACACGCTGAAGCTGAACCCGTTGAAGTGATGCAGGGTGAGGCCGTTCAGTGCGAGTGCGCCGACCACGGGGATCTCGGCGGCCATCAGCTCGGCGGCGAAGTCGTGTTCTTCGACGATCTGCGCGTCGCTCCAGCGCCCGGGTCGGTAGAACTTGACAACCACCATGTCGCCCGCGGCAGCGCCCGAGCCCACCGGCGTTTCAAGGTGAACCTGGTAGACGCGGTTTTCATAGCTGGACAGCGCCATCAGGCGGCCATCGCCCAACAGATCCACGCTGGCGAGCGCATCCAGCACCACATCGGGTGTGAGTTTTTCGTAGGCGTGCACCGCGTCGGGGCCCGGTGCGGCCAGGGGTTGTTCGGTCATGCTCCCATTGTCGATGCAATCGGGAAACGGCTCAAAACAGGAGGTAAATGTGCCTTAACCCCTTTGGGGTCGCGCATGATTAGCTATTGAAACAATAGCGATCGGGCAGCCGTCAAAGCTTCAGGATATGCCCCGTGCGCGGGTCGCCCTGGCCGGCCAGCACCTGCTGGTAGCTCGCCGCGACCGCCTCGGCGCCCTCATGATGCTGCACCACCAGCCATGGCGACGGCGCGTGTGCGACGTGCGCGCTGAAGGCCTGCCAGGCCTGCACCAGGCGTTGGCCCAGGCCGTCGCGGCCCCAGTCGGCGCTGCGCTTCTTGATCTGGGCAGGGGCAAAAAACAGGGTGGCGCGCGGGCCGGGCAGGTCTTTGGCGCCGCCCAGTTGCGTCACATGGGTGCCGCCTATCGAGCAGCTGTAGGCCAGATTGGCAAAGCGGCTGTGGATGGCGTGGCGCAGACCGGCATTGCCGGCAAAGTCGACATAGATGCAAGCCCTGTCTGCGGCGACCTGCTCGAGCTGCCCGTAGGTCAGCACGCGGCTGTAGCAGCCCAGGCTTTCGCAGAAGGCAACATTGCCCGGTGAGGTCAGACCGATCACCTCGATCCCGCGGCGCTGTGCCAGCTGGAAGGCGGTGCCGTACGCGGTCTTGCTGGATGCGCTGGACAGCAGCATGGCGCCGGCCGATGCACCGAAAAAATCATTGTCGGCCAGGAAGTCGTCAATCAGGAAAGAGGTGATAAACAGTGGCCGCAGCAAAGCCTGGATGTCCTCGGTCGAAGCCGAGTAGAACGGGTCGGCACTGCAGCGCAGGTACTGGTTGTAGACCGCATGCAGTTCGCGCCGGTGCGGCGCGCTGTCGTAAAAACCGCTGGTGTCCAGCCGTGCCGGCGTCAGCACGGCTTCTGACGCCATCGGGTAGTAGCCGTAAAGCCGCTCACCCACGGCCACACCCGGATGCAGCGACTGCACCACACTGCCAAAGCCCCAGACCGGCACGATACCCCAGCCCTCTTCCCCGGTCGGGAAAAACTGCCAGTAGTTCATGGCCTCGCCAAAGGCGGCATAAGTGATGTTGTTGGAGGTCAGGGCGAAAGAATCGACCTTGACTCGGACCTGACCGTCGGCTAGCGGGAGGGCGTTGGCTGTTTGCAGCCGTGTGCTGGACAACTGGTCCTTGCGCACAAAAAGGGTGGTGTTGCTCATGTTGGCAACTTAAGCGAAAAAGCCCGCCGGTTCAAGACCGGCGGGCCGCTTTGGCGACAGGGGCGCCTAGCTTCGGGCTGCGGGCTTGTCCATCAACAGCACCAGCACCAGCGCAATGATCGCGGGCAGGGCCTGGGTGAAGAAGATCTTGGGCATGGCTGTGGCCGCGCCAAAGATGCCGGCCACAATCACACACGCCAGGAAGAAGAGCTTGAACGTGCGGTTGCCCGTGAACAGCCCGAAGAACAGGCCGGCCGCGAGAAAGCCGTTGTAGAGGCCCTGGTTTGCGGCCAGGCCCTGGCTCGCATCGGCAAATTCCTGCGCGAGATTGAAGGTCTTTAGTCCGAGGGGCTTGTTCCAGAAGAACATTTCCAGAATCAGGATGTAGACATGCTCAATCGCCACCAGGGCAACGGCTGCGTTGGGAATCAGGCGCTTGTTCATTGCTCAGCTCAGACCAGGGTGATGGTCACGTCGATGTTGCCGCGGGTCGCGTTCGAGTACGGGCAAACCTGGTGAGCGGCGTCGATCAGCGCCTGTGCCGCAGCGCGGTCCATGCCGGGCAGGCTGATGTCCAGGCGGGCGGCGATGCCGTAACCGGCGGGGATTTTGCCCAGGTCGACGCTGGCGTCAATGCTCACGTCGTCCGGCAACGTGATTTTCTTCATGCCGGCCACGGCCTTCATGGCGCCGATGAAGCAGGCGGAGTAACCGGCTGCAAACAGCTGCTCGGGGTTGGTGCCGGTGCCGGCGGTGCCGGGCGAGCTCAAGGTGACGTCCAGGCGTCCGTCGTCGGTTTTGGACTTGCCGTCACGGCCGCCGGTGGTGTGGGCTTTGGCGGTGTACAGGACTTTTTCGAGTTTGGTTGTCATGGTGATTTCCTTGAAAAAATGCTTCGGGATGGAAGCGGGTTGAAAAACGGTTTAGGCGACCAGCCGCTGGCGCAAAGCCTGCATTTTCCGGGTCAGCGCTGTCAGTTCGGGAATGGAGCACTGGCTGGCCTCCAGGATGCAACCGGGGATTTTGGCAGCCCGGTTTTTGAGCTTGCGGCCTGCCGCAGTCAAGGTGATGTGGACACGGCGCTCGTCTTCCACGGCACGGATGCGGGAAATCAGGCCCGACACTTCCAGCCGCTTGAGCAGGGGTGTGAGGGTACCCGAATCGAGGTACAGGCGTTCGCCGAGTTCGGACACCATCAGGCCGTCTTGTTCCCACAGCACCAGCATCGCCAGGTATTGCGGGTAGGTCAGGCCGAGCTCGTCGAGCAGCGGCTTGTAAAGCTTGGTCATGGCCAGCGAGGTCGAATACAACGCAAAACAGAGCTGGTGGTCCAGTTGCAGCATGGTGTCGGTTTTGTTCGGCATGGCAAAATTATAGCTCACAATTAAATTGTGTGCAACTTAATTTAAGGCATGCAGCTGCATGGCCTTTGCGGCGGGCTCGGAGGGTCAACGCGCGACCCACTAAACTGGAGGGCCATGCAACACCCCAGCACTCCCCGCCACGGCAAGCCTGCCCGCCAGGCGCCACCGGTCAAAGCCGCCCAGGTCATTGAAGAACTCCGGCCCGGCCAGTCGATGGAGCTGCTCAAGGAGCTGCACATCCTCACGCGCGAGGGCAAGCTCAACCAGGACACGCGGCGCAAGCTCAAGCAGGTGTATCACCTGTACCAGTTCATTGCACCGCTGCTGGAAGAGGTCTCGGCCAAGGGCCGGGGCTTCACGCTGGCCGACCACGGTGCCGGCAAGTCCTACCTGGGTTTTATTCTTTACGACCTGTTTTTCAACGTGGCCCATGCCGGTGAGAAAACGGAGGGCCGGATCTACGGCATCGAAACCCGCGCTGAACTGGTGGAAAAGTCGCGCGCGCTGGCGCAGAAGCTGGGCTTTGCGCGCATGACGTTTCTGAATCTCCTGGTGGCGGAAGCCACGGTGTCGGACCAGCTGCCGGCGCAGGTGGATGTGGTGACTGCTTTGCACGCCTGCGACACGGCCACCGACGACGCCATCGCTTTCGGCCTGCAGAAGGAGGCGCGCCACATGGTGCTGGTGCCCTGCTGCCAGGCCGAGGTGGCGGGAGTACTGCGCAGGAACAAGGCATTGACACTGGCCAGGACGCCGCTTGCCGAACTCTGGCGGCACCCGTTACACACGCGCGAATTCGGCAGCCAGATCACCAATGTGCTGCGCTGCCTGCAACTGGAGGCCGCCGGTTACCAGGTCACGGTGACGGAGCTGGTGGGCTGGGAGCATTCCATGAAGAACGAACTGATCATTGCCAGCCGGCCGCATACGCCCGACAGCGCCAAAATCCGCCAGTCGCAGGCGCGCCTGCAGGAGGTGCTGGCCGAGTTGAACCTGGGTGAGCTGACGGCGCGTTTTGCTTCAGCGGGCGGATGACGCCAGCTTGAGCACGGTGGCATAACCGGGCTGCACTTCCATGCGGGCCGTCACGCCCCGGGCCGCCAGCAGGCGATGAGCCTGCGGCAGGTTCCAGCACGGGATCTGCGTGAACATGTGGTGCTCGCAGTGGTAGTTGACCCAGTAGGGCGCAAGAAAAAGGCGCTCGGGCAGACTGGCATGGGTGGTGCGGGCATGGCGCAGTGGATCGCTGCTGTTCTGTACGATCAGCGCGTGTTCGGCGATATTGCGCAAACGGGTCACCAGGGGCAGCCAGGTCGCCATCGGCAGCAGCCACATCAAAACCCACGCCCACCACCACCCGGCCGCGCTGAACAGCACCAGCCCCAAGCCATTGCTGAGCAGGAAAACACGTTGCCGCACGGCTTCGGCGGTAATCAGGGACCAGGCCGCTTGCCCGTGCTGGCGCGCCTGGAGTGCGTCCCGCAGCCCGCCAAAGCGCTGCTTGAAGAAAGTCTGCCCGGTCAGGTCGCGGATGATCTTGCGGCGCAGGGACGCCGCCGTCACCGGAAACGGCGCCGACAGCACCAGATCCGGGTCTTCGGTTTGCTGCACAAAACGATGGTGCTGCAGGTGGTAGGGCCGGTACAGAAGAAGCTCGCCGCTGCAGAACCAGCGCGCCACGCGGTCGTTGACCGCACGCCTGGAATGCAAAAGGCCGTGGGCCGCGTCATGCATCAGGACGAAGAGGCCGAGCTGGCGGTTGCCGATGATCACCACCATGAGTGGAATGCTCAGGGGCCAGACCATGCCGGCTGCCATGGCCGCGCCTATCACCAGCCAGCAATGCAGCACCAGCGCCAAGCCCTTCCAGGACGAGCGTGCCGACAAGCGCTGCCATTCTTCGGGGCTGAAAAAATCTTCCGGCTGGACACGGGGAGCGGCACTCATGCTGATCCTTTGGCGATGGGTGGGCGAGCCTGCTTTCTGCCGGCTCTCGCGGGGCTGACAACGCTCAGCGTAGGGGCGGTTCGCGCGGGAAGTTTCTCGTCGGCTTTGGCGTCAAACAGCAAGTCCAGCATGTCCCGCGCGCAATCGGCCGTGCCCAGGCCGGTGGCCGCACCGCGCAGTACCGAGCCCAGCGCCAGCGCCCAGAAGCGGCGCGCGCGCATGGCGGGGTCATCGTCATGCGGCCAGCCGCGCAGGTCGCGGATGGCGCCGTAGGCCCGGTCGCCTTCTGCATGCAGGCGCTCAAAAGTGCGTTCGATCAGGGGTGCCAGGTCCTGCCGCCGGCGTGCCAGCGCCAGCGCTTCGATGAACAGGGCCAGCCCCGGCGAGGCCACCACGCTTTCCACCAGTGTGCGGGTGTACTGCGCCAGGGTGGGCGCTGTGGCTGCGGCCTGCTCTGCGTGCTGCCCGGTGTAGAGGATTTCCCGGCAGGCGGCTTCGACAAACAGCGCCTCCTTGGTCCGGAAGTAATAGGTCACCTGGCTTGGAAAAGCATCCGCAGCCTGGGCGATCTCCGACACCGACACGGCGCTGAGCCCGCGCAACTTGAACAGCCCGACCGCAACATCCAGCAAGTGCGAACGCATGCGCCGGCCGGGTTCGCGCATGGCGCGGACATCGGCGTCAGCGGGCAGAGCGGGCTCGGGATTGGAAGGCATGACTTAAATGTATGTCATACAAACAAGAGCGTCAACCGGGCCAAGGCCGGGTGTGCTGAGCCAGTGCTTCGATGATTCTCGAACCGAATAATCGCTATCAATTAAGTAGCTACTGGCGCCCGGAAGATAAGGGCTAAAGGCATAAAAGCCTTGTAAAAACCGGCCAGAGCGGCCGATCCGGGCTCCTCAGGCCCTGAACCGCCGCCGCGTCAGCGCCAGCGCCACCCAGAATGCCGCGACCGTGTAGCCCACCAGCACCAGTCCATGCCTCCAAGGGCTGGCCGGCCACTGGTCCATGAACATCGGGCGGATGATTTCCACCGCATTGGTCAGCGGCAGCCAGTCCGAAATGATGCGCACGACCATTGGGAGCTGTTCGCGCGGGAAGAAGATGCCGCTCAAGAACATCATGGGCGTCAGCACCAGCGTGAAGTAATAAGTGAAGAAGTCGTAGCCCTTGGCCAGCGCGTTGAAGATCAACGCGATGCACGAGAACATCATGCCGACCAGCAGCAGGATGGGCCAGGCCAGCAGCAGCTTGGGGCTGTGGCTGATGCCCAGTGCAAGCATCACGCCAAGAATGGCGGTCACCGTGAACAAGGCCTTGAAAGCAGCCCAGAGCATTTCGGCCAGTAAAACGCTGTCCAGGCTGACCGGGGCGTTCATGATGCCGTCCCAGGTTTTCTGCACATGCATCCGCGAGAAAGCCGAATAGAGTGCTTCAAAGCTCGCCGCATTCATGGCGCTCATGCAGATCGAGCCGCTGGCCAGGAACAGGATGTACGGGATTTTTGCGCCGCCACGCACGCTGACCTCGCCGACCAGGGCGCCCATGCCGTAACCGAAAGCCACCAGCCACATCAGCGGCTCGGCAATGTTGCCGACCAGGCTGGGAATGGCCAGCTTGCGCCAGACCAGCAGGTTGCGCATGAAGACCGGCCACCAGCGCGCCGACAAATCGGGCGTGCGCCAAAGTGATGGGGCCCCCACGTTCGTCACTTCGTGTACTTCACGAGGCCTTGCAGGCCGCCGCTCGCCAGAGGCTTCGCTTCTGTCGTCTGTCCAAATCTGCGCGGGCAGATTTGGAGCCGCAGACTCCAGCCCCTCGGTGACGCTGCGCCTGCGGCCCGGCAAAGCCGGTTCCGCGGCCCGGGCTGTTGGGGAGGGAGTCGCCGCGTGTGTCACCTCCTGGACTTGATGGGCTCCCTCGCGGGCTTCGTTGGACTTGTCCATCACGCGTCTTCTCTGATTTGGCGGCCGGTCAATTTGAGAAAAAGGTCTTCCAGGTTGGCGGGCCGGTGCAGGGTGCGCAGCTGGCTGTGCACTGTCAGCAGGGCCAGCAGCGGGCGGGCGTCCTGCGTGTAGAAAAACACGGTCTCGCCGCTGACCTCCACCCGCGCGGCCAGCGACCGGAGTGCAGCATGTTCTTCTGACCTGGCGAGGTCCAGCGCCCCCACGCCGTACACCTCCACCACGTCGGGCTCCAGATGCCGGGCGATCAGCTCTCTCGGCCTGCCTTCGGCGATTTTCTTGCCGTGGTCCAGTACCAGCAGGCGCGAGCACAGGCGCTCGGCTTCGTCCATGAAATGGGTGGTCAGCAAAATCGACTTGCCCTGCTGCAGCAAAAGCTGCAGGCGCTCCCACATCAGGTGGCGCGCTTGCGGGTCCAGCCCGGTGGTCGGTTCGTCGAGCAGCAGCAGGCGCGGGTCATTGACCAGCGCCCGCGCCAGGCTCAGGCGCCGCCTCATGCCTCCCGACAACTCGCCGGGCTTGCTGGCAGCCTTGTGCGACAGCGAGGCAAACTCCAGCAGCCCTGGCACGCGTGCGCGCACCTGGGCCGCCTTCATGCCGAAATAACGCCCATAGACCTGCAGGTTTTCGGCGCAGCTGAAGTCCGGGTCCAGCGTGTCGAACTGGCTGACCACGCCTAGCCTGGCCTTGATGGCCAGCGCGTCTGCGGGCATGCGCAAGCCGTGTCCGTCGCCATTGAGAAAGTAGGTGATGTCGCCGGCGTCGGGCGCTGTCAGGCCCAGGCACATGCGGATGCTGGTGGTTTTTCCGGCGCCGTTGGGGCCGATGACGCCCACGCATTCGCCGGGCGCGATCTCGAACGAGAGGTCGTCAACGACCACGGCGTTGCCGTAGTGTTTGGTAAGGCCCCGGATGGCAACCAGGGGATGGGGATGGCTCATGGGCTTATTGTTGCCCATTCCATCGCCGCGCAGCCGCGCGGTGAGTGCAGGCTCAGGCGTCGTCACCGTAATCGTGGTCGGGGTGGTTCATCACGTCGAGTTTCCAGTAACCCCGGCCCACGATCTGGCTGCGGCTCACGCCAAGCTCATCGACAAGCAGTTGGCGGATGCGGCGCATCGCCGCTGCTTCGCAAGCGAGGTAAATGCGTGCTTCAGCTGCAATCGGCGGCAGGGCCCGCAAGGCTTTGGCCAGGGGCTCGCCTGCAGCCCTGTGGTCGGTGCCGCGCGGCAGCCAGCTCACGTCAAGCTGCGCAGCGCTATGCAGCGAACGCTGCTCGGCATGGCTGATCACTTCCAGCAGCACCTCTGCGCGGGCCGTGGCGGGTAGGGTGGCCAGGATGGTTTCCACCGCCGGCAGTGCGCTGTCGTCGGCAATCAGCAGGTGCTGCGTGGCTGCGGTGTCCAGCGTGTAGCCGGGGCCGGGGCCCATCAGGAACAACACCTGGCCGACGCTGGCCTGCGCGGCCCAGGTCGAGGCCGGGCCTTCGCCGTGCAGCACAAAGTCGACATCCACTTCCAGGGCTTCCGGCCTGACCACCAGCGGTGTGTAGGTGCGCATGGAGACGGCACGCGGGCCGTCCGGCAGGGGCCGGGTCGGCTCGGTTTGACCGGGCTCCGGGAAGATCAGCTTGATGTAGCTGGCAGGCCCTGCCGGCATGAAACCTTCGAGTTCGGCGCCGGCCAGCGTGATGCGGCGCATGGCCGGGCTCAGCACTTCGATGCGGCGCACTTCCACGCGGCGCGGCGGACGGCGCTGGCGCTTGGGGGCTTCGCCTGTGGCGGAGTCATTGCGGGAAGCGGTAGCAGAGGAGGAGGGGGCGGCGGGAATGTTGGTCACACAGGCTTTCCGTAGAGCGTCACGCGGGATGCGTGGCTTGAGACAATGAGAATTATTATCATCTGAGGCGCGTAGACCCTGGGTCCGTAAGGTTAAGAGCAGGCATAGCGGGTGCAGTAAAGTGTTTGCTACGGCGCGTCATTCCCTGCGATGCGCCATCGCCCCAGACCATTGACTCTTCACTCCCCCGCATACTCCATGACCATCTTCGGCACCCCTCTGTCTCCCCACGCAACCAAAGTCATGCTGCTCGGCTCCGGCGAGCTCGGCAAGGAGGTGTTGATAGCCTTGCAGCGCCTGGGCGTGGAAACCATCGCTACCGACCGTTATGACAACGCGCCCGGCCACCAGGTGGCGCACCACGCACGCACCATCACCATGAGCGATCCGGTCCAGCTCAAGGCGCTGATTGAAAAAGAACGGCCGCACATGGTGGTGCCCGAGATCGAGGCGATTGCCACGCCCATGCTCGAAGAGTTGGAAGCCGCCGGCGTGGTGCGCGTGGTCCCGACGGCACGCGCTGCGCGCCTGACCATGGACCGTGAAGGCATTCGCCGCCTGGCCGCCGAAACCCTGGGCCTGCCGACCAGCCCTTATGTGTTTTGCGATTCACTGGCCGAGCTGCAGGCCGCCATTGATTCAAAGATTGGCTACCCCTGCGTTGTCAAACCGGTGATGAGTTCTTCCGGGAAGGGCCAAAGCAAGATCAACGGCCCGGCTGACGTCAAGACGGCGTGGGACCACGCCATGGCCGGCGGCCGCGTCAGCCACGGTCGCGTCATTGTTGAAGGCTTCATCGACTTTGACTATGAAATCACCCAGCTCACCGTGCGGGCCAGAGGCGCCGATGGGCAGATCAAAACCCACTTCTGCGAGCCCATCGGCCACGTGCAGGTCAGCGGCGACTATGTGGAGAGCTGGCAGCCGCAACCCATGGCTTCGAAAGCCCTGCAGAAGAGCCGTGAGATCTGCAAGGCCGTGACCGACAACCTCGGTATCGGCCACGACGGCCAGCCAGGCGGACTGGGGCTGTTCGGTGTGGAGCTGTTTGTCAAGGGCGACCAGGTCTGGTTCAGCGAGGTCAGCCCGCGTCCGCACGATACCGGCATGGTGACGATGTGCACGCAGTGGCAAAACGAATTCGAGCTGCATGCCCGCGCCATCCTCGGTTTGCCGGTCAACACGGCGCTGAAAAGCCCGGGTGCCAGTGCCGTGATCTATGGCGGCGTCGACGCGCGGGGAATTGTGTTTGACGGTGTGGCCGACGCGCTGCGCGTGCCGAACACCGACATACGCCTGTTTGGCAAGCCCGAGAGTTTTGTCAAGCGCCGCATGGGTGTGGCGCTGGCCTTCGCCGACGATGTGCAGACCGCGCGGGTCAACGCCAAGCTGGCGGCTTCACAGGTCAGGCCTCGGGCGGTTTGACGGAGATCACGATGGCTTTTCCAGAACTGATGGAACTTCTTGCCTGGGCGAACGACTCGTCGTTGCGCCTCCTGGTGGTGGCGCTCGTTGCCGTTGTGCTGGCCTTGCTGGTGCACCGCGTGGGCTCGGCCGTGGTCTTGCGCATGACGCGGTCCATGCCGGTGATTTCGGTGGTTGCACAGCACAGCAGGGCGCCTGCCCAGTTGCTGCTGCCGCTGATTGCGCTGCAGGCTGTCTGGCAGGGCGCTCCCGACGATCTGGCCCTGATCGGTGGCGTACGGCACGCCAATGCCTTGCTGCTCCTGGTGGCCCTGACCTGGCTGGGCATGCGCGCCGCGCGTGGCGCGGCGCAGGGCGTTATCGGCCTGCATCCGGTCGACATCGAAGACAACCTGAACGCCCGCCGCATCCATACCCAGACCCGTGTGCTGGCCCGTACCGTCATGTTCATGGTGTTGCTGGCCGGGCTGGCCTTGATGCTGATGACTTTTCCGGGCGCGCGCCAGTTCGGCGCCAGCCTGCTGGCTTCGGCCGGCGTCGTGGGTCTGGTGGCGGGCATTGCCGCACGTCCGATTTTCAGCAACCTGATTGCCGGGCTGCAGATTGCGCTGGCGCAGCCCATTCGCATCGACGATGTTGTGATTGTCGAGGGCGAGTGGGGCCGGGTGGAGGAAATCACCGGCACCTATGTGGTGCTGAAAATCTGGGACGAGCGCCGGCTGATCGTTCCGCTGCAGTGGTTCATTGAACATCCTTTCCAGAACTGGACCCGTCAGGGCTCAGAAATCATCGGCACCGTTTTTCTGTGGGTGGACTACCGCATGCCGATGGAGCCCCTGCGTGCCGAGGCCCAGCGCCTCTGCGAGGCTTCTCCCGACTGGGACCGGCGCCTGTGCAAGCTGCAAGTCACCGAAGCCGGCGAGGGCGCCATGCAGCTCCGCCTGCTGGTGACCTCGGCCAGCTCCGGCCGCAACTGGGACCTGCGCTGTCACGTGCGCGAGGCCCTGGTCAATTTCATGCAGCGCGAGTACCCCCAGCATCTGCCCATGATGCGCGCGGAGCTTGGCGGCACACCCGGCGCGGAGAAAACGCCGGCCCGCACGCCTGGGCAAACGCTAGCCTGAGGGCTGCCTTGCACAGATCGTCCCGCGGGGTGTGCGCCGTGCGATGATCCGTGGGGCATCACAAAAGGTGATGGTCAGGCCTGACACCGCAAGCGAGGAACCTGCCAATGGAATTACGCCAGCTGCGTTACCTGGTCCGGGTGATTGAACTGGGCAGCATCAGCCGTGCTGCGCTGGACCTGGACCTGGTGCAATCCGCATTAAGCCAGCAGATCAGCCGGCTGGAGGGCGAACTCTCCACCCGGCTGCTGCAACGCAGCCCCAAGGGCGTGACGCCCACCGAAGCCGGGCTGGCTTTTTTCCGCGAAGCGCAATTGGTGCTGCGCCATGCGGAGCAGGCGGCCCGGGCGGCGCAGCACTCCCGGCTGTCGGGCAGTGTCAGCGTCGGTCTGGCACCCACCACGGCCGCCGTGCTGGGCCTGCCGCTGATCCGCGCCATGCGGGAACGCTACCCTGACGTGCGCCTGCACATGGTGGAAAGCCTGTCCGGCCACCTGACGGGCATGCTCAATGCGCGCCAGCTCGACCTGGCCATGCTCTTCAACGCCCAGGCCGGGCGCCGCTGGAGTGTGATGCCCCTGCTGGAGGAGAAACTGTTTTTGATACAGTCGCGCCGGACACTGGTGGGCAAGCCACGTGCCCGTATCGGCGTTGCGCAGCTCGCAGGGCTCCCGCTGATCCTGCCTACCGGCGTGCACGGCTTGCGCAGCACGCTGGACGCCGCCTTCTCCCGAGCCAAGTGCGCCCCGACACTGGTGGCCGAAATCGACTCGCTGGCCATGTTGATGGATGCGGTGGACAGCGGCCTGGGCTGCACGCTGCAGCCCTGGGCCGCAGTGAGCCGCTTTCCCGATGCGCCCCAGCGTTTTCACCTGACGGAAATCACCGACACGCTGGCGCGGCGCGTCAATTCATTGTGCAGCCTGTCGGATGACGAACTCTCGCCCGCGGGCCTGGCCGCCCGTGTGGTGCTGGCCGACTGCGCGATGGAGGCGGTCCGTTCCGGCCGCTGGGTCGGGACCCGGTTGACCGGCACCTGAGCGCATTGCCATCACGCCTTGTGATGGCCGTATGCCTGAAGACGGCTTTCTTGAGGCCGCTTTCAGCGCTAGATTCCAGTAACGATCCGTTCAAACATCATCCCGAGGAAAGCCCATGGATTTGCAGCTTGGAGACAAAACAGCGCTGGTGACCGGCGCCAGCACCGGCATAGGGCGCGGCATTGCGCTCGCGCTCGCCGCCGAAGGTGTGCGGCTGGCAATCTCGGCGCGCCGTGTGGCCTTGCTCAACGAGGTGGCCGACGATATTGCCAGCCGCGGCGGGCACAGGCCGGTGGTCATCGAGTCCGACCTGTATGCCGAAGATGCCGCCCAGACCCTGACCGATGCAGCCATCGCCGGGCTGGGCAGTGTGGACATCCTCGTGAACAACGCGGGCGGTTCACGCTCCTTCGCCGACCTGCATGTCAGCGAAGATCGCTGGCAGGAGGCTATCACGCTGAACTTCCACCGTCCCCGCCAGGTGGCGCAGGCGCTGCTGGACCAGATGATTGCGCGCAACTGGGGCCGCATCATCAACATCACCGGCAAGAGCGAGCCCGATCATGTCAATGGTGCGTTCTGTGCCAAGGCCGGCATCCACAGCTGGGCCAAGGGTCTGAGCCGCATGGTCGGCAAAAACGGCATCACGGTCAACAGCATCCCGCCCGGCCGCATTCACTCGGAGCAGATTTTCCGCAACTACACGCCCGAGTACCGGCAATGGCAGTGCGACAACGAAATCCCCGTGGGGCGGTATGGCGAGCCGGAGGACCTGGCCAACCTGGTGTGTTTCCTGTCGTCGCCGCTGGCCAGTTACATCACCGGTGCGGTGATCCCGGTCGATGGGGGTTTGCGCCGATACCAGTTCTGAACCTGGCAGCCTAAGCTGGACAACCTTCGTTCACGGGATTTCCTGCCATGCCTGACAACTGTCCAACCCGGCGCAAAGTCCTGCAGACGGCAGGGCTTGCCGCCTCCATGGTGGCCATGCCGTCGCTGCATGCGCAAGCCGCCTGGCCGTCCAAACCCGTGCGGTTTGTGGTGCCGTTTGCACCCGGAGGCACCTCCGAGATTGTTGCCCGCTCGGTCGCCGCCGAACTCAGCAAGCAGCTGGGGCAAAGTGTTTACGTCGAGAACAAGCCGGGCGGGGCCGGCACGGTGGCCATGCAGGAAGTTGCCAAATCGGCGCCGGATGGCCACACCATCATCCTCGGCCATGTCGGCACGCTGGCGGTCAACCCCTACATGCTGAAGAACCAGCCCTACGACGTGAACAAGGACTTCATTCCCGTCACGCTGCTCGCCAAGGTGCCCAATGTTTTTGTGATCCACCCTGACGTGCCGGCAAAAAACTTCCAGGAGTTTGTGGCCCATGCCAAAAAGAACCCAGGCCAGCTCAATTACGGCTCGGCCGGCAATGCCAGTGCCGGCCATCTGGCGATGGAATACCTCAAGCTGGTCACGGGCATGTTCATCACCCACATTCCTTACCGAGGCACCGGTCCGCAGCTGACGGATCTGCTGTCGGGGCGCACGCAGGCCTCGTCGGCCGGCATGCCGGCGCTGGGTGCGCACATCCGCAGCGGCAAGCTGCGCGCCATTGCCGTGGGCACCCAGCAACGCATCAGCCACCTGCCCGATGTGCCCACCGTGGCCGAAATGGGCTACAAGGATTTTGAGACCTCTCAGTGGTACGGCATTCTCGCGCCGGCCGGCACGCCCGCGGATGTGGTGAAGCGCCTGCAGGAGGAGTCGCTCAAGGCCCTCAAATCCTCCGCCGTGACGGAACGTTTTGCCTCCGACAATGCCGTGGGCGGCGGCGGGCCGCCCGCTGAATTTGCGGCCTTCATCGCGCGCGAACAGAAGATCTGGAGCGACATCGTCAAGCGGGCCAACATCAAGGCCGACTGAGCACCTCCGCGCCTGCGCCCGGCCGGGTACGGGTCATCACGAACCGTGATGGCCCCATGTCGCCATCCACCTGTCGGCCGATGCCGGCAAACCCTACAGTGACTATCGCAGTCGGCGACAGGTTTGCCGGGCGGCCTGTTCATTCCTGAAAGTCGCATGCTTCCCGTGTGTTCTTTCATTCCTTCCAAATGGAAACTGCTGATGGAATTTCTTCGCGATGCTTGATGTTCTTGTCATAGGTGGCGGCAACGCAGCCCTGTGTGCCGCACTGATGGCGCGGGAAGCAGGGGCGTCGGTATGGCTGCTCGAGTCGGCACCGCTCGAGTGGCGCGGCGGCAATTCGCAGCACACGCGCAACCTGCGCTGCATGCATGATGCGCCGCAGGACGTGCTGGTCGACGCCTACCCGGAAGAGGAATACTGGCAGGACCTGCTGAAGGTGACCGGTGGCCTTACCAACGAACACCTGGCCCGGCTCACCATCCGCGCTTCGTCCGAATGCCGCGACTGGATGCGCAGCCACGGCGTGCACTTCCAGCCGCCGCTGTCCGGCACGCTGCATGTGGCGCGCACCAATGCATTTTTCATGGGTGGCGGCAAGGCACTGGTCAATGCCTACTACCGCAGCGCTGAAAAACTCGGCGTGCAGACCCGTTACAACGCACCTGTGGACCGCCTCGAGATCCGTGACGGCCACTTTGTTGCCGCATACATCGGAAGCGAGCGTATTGAAGCGAAAACCTGTGTGCTGGCGTCCGGTGGCTTCGAGTCCAACCGCGAATGGCTGCGCGAGGCCTGGGGCCAGAATGCCGACGGCGAATGGCCGGCCGACAATTTCCTGATCCGCGGCACGGCCTTCAACAGGGGTGTGTTGCTAAAGCACATGCTGGACGAGCAGCGCGCGGACAGCATTGGTGATGCCACGCAGGCCCACATGGTGGCCGTCGACGCGCGTGCGCCGCTGTACGACGGCGGCATCTGCACCCGCATCGACTGCGTGTCGCTGGGAGTGGTTGTCAACCGGCGCGCGCAGCGGTTTTATGACGAGGGCGAAGATTTCTGGCCCAAGCGTTACGCGATCTGGGGCCGCCTGGTCGCGCAGCAGCCCGGCCAGACCGGTTATTCCATCATTGATGCCAAGGCGATTGGCCGTTTCATGCCACCGGTGTTTCCCGGTGTCAAAGCCGATTCGCTGCCTGAACTCGCGCGCAAGCTCGGCCTGGACGAGGCCGCCTTCATGCAGACCCTGAACGACTACAACGCTGCCTGCCGTGTCGGCACCTTCGACCACACGGCGCTGGACGACTGCCATACCGAAGGCGTGTCACCGGCCAAGACCCACTGGGCGCGTCCGCTGGATACCGCGCCGTTTTATGGCTACGCGCTCAGACCCGGCATCACCTTCACCTACCTGAGCCTGAAGGTCAACGACAGTGCCGCCGTGCATTTCGGCGGCCAGCCCAGCGACAACCTGTTTGCCGCCGGCGAGATGATGGCGGGCAACGTGCTGGGCAAGGGTTACACCGCGGGTGTCGGCATGTCGATCGGTACGGCGTTCGGCCGCATCGCCGGCACCCGGGCTGCGCAAACGGCCATCAAGCAGGGAGCTCGCCTTGCAGCAGCTTGAAGCCCTGACCCGCGACGCCCGCGCGCTGGCGCTTGGCGAAGTACTGCTTACGCCTTATGAAACCGAGGTCGGCCGGCAGCTGCAGATCTGCAATGCCTGCCGTTATTGCGAAGGTTTTTGCGCTGTGTTCCCGGCCATGACGCGGCGGCTGGAGTTCGGCAAGGCCGACATCCATTACCTGGCCAACCTCTGCCACAACTGCGGCGCCTGCCTGCATGCCTGCCAGTACGCGCCTCCGCACGAGTTTGCTGTGAACGTGCCGCAGGCCATGGCCCAGGTACGCGGCCAGACCTATGCCGACTACGCCTGGCCGCCCGCGCTGGGCGCCCTGTACAAGCGCAATGGCCTGGCCGTGGGGCTGGCACTGGCCGTGGGGCTGGCGCTGTTCCTGGTGCTGGCTGTGCGGACCAAGGGCACGCTGCTTCATGAGCCGCTGGCGGGGAATTTCTACGCCATCTTTCCGCACAACCTGCTGGTGCTGATGTTCGCACCCATCTTCCTGTTTGCGGCGCTGGCCCTTGTGATGGGCGTGCGCAGGTTCTGGCGCGATGTCTCGCCCGGCCGCACTACGGGCACCGCCGTTACCGAAGCCGGCTTGAATGTCCTGCGCCTCAAGTACCTCGACGGCGGGCACGGCGAAGGCTGCAATGAAACAGGCGATGCCTTCACCCTGTGGCGCCGGCGCTTCCATCACTTCACCTTTTATGGCTTCATGCTGTGTTTTGCCGCGACCTGCGTGGCCACGCTATACCACTATCTGCTGGGCCTGCAGGCGCCTTATGCCTTGACCAGCCTGCCGGTGCTGCTGGGCACGGCGGGCGGCATTGGTTTGCTGGTCGGACCGGCCGGCCTGCTCTGGCTCAACCTGCGGCGCCACCCCCTGCAGGGCGATGCCGCACAAAAGCCCATGGACCGCGGTTTCATTGCCCTGCTGTTTTTCACCAGCCTGACCGGCCTGGCCCTGCTGGCCTGGCGCGATACCAGCGCCATGGCGCTGCTGCTGGCTGTTCACCTGGGCGTGGTGATGGCTTTGTTTCTGACCCTGCCCTATGGGAAATTTGCCCACGGCATTTTCCGCAGCGCGGCCCTGCTCAAGTGGGCCATTGAAAAACGCCTGCCCGGCACGCTGAAGCTGGACGAGGACTGACAGACGACGCTTGCCCTGGAGAAAACTCATGCAAGACAACGGCATCCTGAAAATCGAATCCATGAAAGAGCGCTGTTCGCCCGCCGAATGGCAGGCCCGCGTGGACCTCGCGGCCTGTTACCGGCTGGTGGACATCTACGGCATGTCCGACATGATGGCCAACCATATTTCGGCGCGTGTACCCGATGAAAACGGGGCTTTCCTCATCAACGCCTACGGCATGATGTACGAGGAGATCACCGCCTCCAGCCTGATCAAGATCGACCATGCGGGCAATGTCCTGGCCAAGCCCGACTTCGGCGCGCTCAATTACGGCGTCAACAAGGCCGGTTATGTGATCCACAGTGCCGTGCACGAAGCCAGGCCCGAGGTGGCCTGCGTGATCCACACCCACAGCTGGGCGTCCATGGCGGTGTCCTCGCTGGAGTGCGGCCTGCTGCCCATCACCCAGACTGCCATGCGTTTCCTGAAAATCGGCTACCACGACTATTGCGGTGTGGTGCTCAACCTCGACGAGCAGGAATCGCTGGTGCGCGACCTCGGCGACGGTGAAGCCCTGATGCTGCGCAACCATGGCGTGCTGACCGTGGGGCGCAGCATCGGCGAGGCCTTCAACTGGATGCACCGGCTGGAACTGGCCTGCCGCTCGCAGCTTGCTGCCATGGCGTGCGACGTCGCCTTCGTTCCCGTCCCGCGGCCTGTGCTCGAAGAGACCTGGAGCAACTATCAGCCAGGCACGCGCCGGCCCTATGGGCTGATGGAGTGGCCCGCGCTGCTGCGCAAGCTGGACAGGATGGATCCGACTTACCGCGATTGATTGCTTGAGGAGGCCGGAGAGAACGCAGAGTTAATAACCAGTCAAGGAGACAACAATGAATGCAGATCACACAAATATCTTCAATGTCCGGGCGGGGAGTCGCCGCCGCCTGCTGACCAGCGCCGCGGGTATGGTGGCCGGCTTCTCCCTGCCGGCCCAGTTGTTTGCGCAGGCCGGCTCGGCGTCCTACCCGAGCAGGCCGGTGCGGGTTGTCGTCGCCTTCACGGCCGGCGGGACCACGGACATCCTGGCCCGGTCGGTGAGCCAGAAACTGGCTGAGCGCTGGAAGCAGCCCTTTGTCATCGACAACAAGCCCGGCGCCGGCGGCAACATAGGCACCGAGCTGGTGGTACGGGCCGCTCCCGATGGCTACACGCTGATCGTCAACTCGGTTGGCCCGATTGCCGTGAACCCATCGCTTTACAAGCGCATGAACTACAACCCGCTGACCGACCTGGTGCCGGTGGTGCAGATTGCCGATGTGCCCAACGTGCTGGTGGTGCCTCCGTCCATGCCGGTCAAGACCTTCGACGAATTCGTGGCCTACGCCAAGGCGCATCCGGGCCTGAGTTACGGCTCCACCGGTACCGGCACCTCTGCGCACCTGTCGGGCTACATGCTGGGCAAGCGCATAGGCGCAGACGCGCTGCATGTTCCCTACAAGGGTGCCAATGCGCTGAACGACTTGCTCGGCGGGCAGATTCATTTCATGTTCGCCACGATTCCTTCGGTGATCTCGCAGATCCAGGCCGGCAAGCTGAAGGCGCTTGCGGTGACCAGCGTGAAGCGTTCACGCTCCATGCCCGATGTACCGACTGTTTCCGAGCGCGGCTTCCCGGGCTTCGTGGCCGGCTCCTGGTTCGGTTTTTTTGCACCCAAGGGAACACCTTTGCTGGTGGTGGCCCAGCTCAACCGGGCAGTCAATGACATCCTCCCTTCGCTGGAGGCGCAGATGATCCGTGAGGGCGCTGATCCGGTGGGTGGCACGCCCGAGCAGTTCAGCCAGTTCGTAAAGAAAGAGCACGAAAAATGGAAACTGGTCGTGCGCCAGTCGGGTGCAACGACGGAATGAACGCTGCTTCGGCCGTCTCCGGGACCCTGCGCATCCTGCTGTCGACGCCGGCCGCGGCCGCGCTTGCGGGCCAGATTGCGCAAACCCTGGGCGGGCGGCCCCATGTGCTGGTGCGTGCGGAAGAGGTCGCGCCCGGCGCCGACTTCGAACTTGCTTTTGTCTCGCGTGATGTCACTGGCCGGTCCACCAAGCATGAAGTGTTGCCGGCCACGCAACATTTTCATGACCTTCTGAGGCAGGCACCCGGCCTGCGTTGGGTGCATATCCATTCGGCCGGTGCAGATCGCCCGGTGTATGCCGAGCTGCGGGCGCGGCGTGTGCAGGTGGCGACTTCGTCAGGTGCGAACGCCGAAGTGGTCGCGCAGACGGCGATGGCCGGCCTGCTGTCCCTGGCGCGGCGTTTTCCGCAACTGATGGCCGCGCAGCAGGCGCGCCGCTGGGCACCTTTGATCGGGGACAGCCAGGCGCCGCGGGATCTGGCGGGCCAGACTGCCGTGATCGTTGGCTGGGGTCCGATAGGCCGCCGCATTGCTGCCTTCCTGTGCCTGCTCGGCCTGCGGGTTGTGGCGGCACGCCACAGCCCGGCGCCTGCCGCTGAAGAGGGGGTGGAAATGGTAAGCCTGCGGAAGCTGCCGGCGGTGCTGCCGCGCGCCGACTGGCTGGTGCTGGCCTGCCCGCTGACGGAGCAGACCCGAGGCCTGGTGGACAGCCGCCTGCTGGCCCTGTTGCCGGCGGGTGCCTGCCTCATCAATGTGGCGCGCGGCGAAGTGGTGGTGGAAAGTGATGTCATTGCCGCCCTGCGGGGTGGGCAACTGGGCGGTGCCTACCTCGATGTATTCGCGCATGAGCCGCTGGGCAGCGCCTCGCCGCTGTGGGGGCTGCCCAATGTCATCGTGACACCGCATTCGGCTGGTCATTCCGACGGCAACCCTCGCCGTACCAGCGACCTGTTCCTGGCCAACCTGGCGCGCTGGCAGGCGGGCCAGCCCCTGCAACATGCTGTCGCCTGAAATCTGGAATGAAAAGTGCTCCAGGCCCTTTGAGATCGGACACAAGCAGCTATTGAAACAATAGCGCCCGCGCTGGAAGCCGGCTTTACTGGAAGGCTACTTCCGAAAAGCTGCGCAGCTTGCGGCTGTGCAACTGTGTGCTGCCCTGCTCGCGCAGCAGCTCGATGGCGCGCATGCCGATGCGCAGGTGCTGGTCCACACGTTCGCGGTAGAAGTGGTTGGCCATGCCGGGCAGCTTGATCTCGCCGTGCAGCGGCTTGTCGCTGACGCACAGCAGCGTGCCGTAGGGAACGCGGAAGCGAAAGCCGTTGGCGGCAATCGTGGCGCTTTCCATGTCGAGGGCGACCGCGCGGCTCTGGCTAAAACGGCGCTGCGGCTGGTTGCCCGGCAGCAGTTCCCAGTTGCGGTTGTCGGTCGAGGCCACGGTGCCGGTGCGCATGATGCGTTTCAGGTCGGGGCCTTCCAGATGGGTCACGTCTTTCACTGCGCGCTCCAGTGCCACCTGAATTTCTGCCAGCGCCGGAATCGGCACCCACAGCGGAAGCTCTTCGTCCAGCACATGGTCTTCGCGCACATAACCGTGCGCCAGCACGTAGTCACCGAGCTGCTGGCTGTTGCGCAAGCCCGCGCAGTGGCCCAGCATGATCCAGGCGTGTGGGCGCAGCACGGCAATGTGGTCGGTGATGTTCTTGGCGTTGGCCGGACCCACGCCGATGTTGACCATGGTGATACCGGTGCGGTCGGCACGCATCAGGTGGTAGGCCGGCATTTGCGGCAGGCGCGGGGGCGCCATGCCCAGCTCGTCGCCGGTGATGGGGAGCAGGCCTGTGCGGCGCGTCACCACATTGCCGGGCTCGACAAAAGCGATGTAGTCGCTGTCGGGGCGCGCCATTTCCTCATGGCCCAGGCGCACAAATTCGTCGATGTAGAACTGGTAGTTGGTGAACAGCACAAAGTTCTGGAACCAGTCGGGCGAGGTGCCGGTGTAGTGGCGCAGGCGCTGCAATGAATAGTCGACCCGGGCGGCGGTGAACAGTGACAGCGGCTGCGGCTCGCCGGGCCGCGGTTCATAGGTGCCATTGGCAATGCCGTCGTCCATGGCGGCCAGGTCCGGCAGGTCGAACACATCGCGCATCAGCATGCGGCGGTCTGCGCTCAGGTTGCCTTCAATGTGGTCATGTTCGGCAAACGAGAAATGCACGGGAATCGGCTGGGTGCTGGTGCCCACTTCAAGTTCGACCGAATGGTTCTGCAGGAGCAGGCGGAATTGCTCCAGGTAATAGTTGCCGTACAAGTCGGGCCGCGTCAGCGTGGTCTCGAAGCGGCCCGGCCCGGCAACAAAACCATAGCTGAGCTGGGAAATGTCAGGCGTTTCAAGGATGGCCCGTGCCACCGTTTCGGTTTGCACCCGCACAAAGGGGTAGCAGGCCCGTACATGGCCGGGCAGCGTCTCCCCGGCCACATAACGGTGCATGGCGTTACGCAGGTGGGCGATCTGCTGGTCATAAATCAGCCGCACCTGGGCCAGGGCGGCAACGGGGTCGGTGTAGCGGGTGGGGGCGATAAAAGCAGGCAGGTAAGGCATGGCTTATTGTGCCCCGCCGCCGCCGGGCCTGTCCGGAGGCGGGGCATCCGTTGCCTGATGCCAAAGCTGACATCAAAACGGCATGCGGCTCCGGAGCTGTCAGCCGGACGCCTACACGGGATCACGCTGCCCGCTGACTTCCCGGAATTTTCAGCTTCTCCTACAGTGCAGCCATCTCTTCAACGTTTGTGTCTCACTTGTTTTCAGGAGCTGCTGCCATGCATATCGACACTCCCAGCGCCAATCCTTTTGCCTTGATGATGGCGCCACGGCAGGTGCTTGAAGCCATGGAAAAATCCGATGCGCTACGGCGCCTGCAGTACCAGGTGTTCCACCCGCTGGACAGCCGCGCAGCCCTGCAGGGTGACGCGGAAATCGCTGCGTTTGATGCGGCCATCGAGCGCAGCAACATCACCCTGCCGCCGGACACCGGCGACGTCTAGCCCAACACCGCACTAGGCGTTGGAGCCTGCCGGTACCTGCACCGCCTCGCGCATGGTCACAAATTCCTCGGCCACCGTGGGGTGTATGCCTATCGTGCCGTCGAACACGGCCTTGGTGGCACCGGCCTTCATGGCCACGGCAAAACCCTGAACGATTTCACCCGCGTCGGGCCCCACCATATGCAGCCCTATCACCCGGTCGGTGGCGTCTTCCACCAGCAGTTTCATCATGGTTCGCTCGGTACTGCCGCTCAGGGTGTGCTTGAGTGCCTTGAAGTCCGCGCGAAACACGCTGACCTTGCCGAACTCCTTGCGCGCCGCGGCTTCGGAATACCCCACCGTGCCGATGTTCGGGTGCGTGAACACGGCCGTGGGAATAAATTCATAGCTCATGCTGCGCGGCTTTTTTCCGGCGGCAGGGCCAAAGAGCTGATCGACCACGACCATGGCCTCGCCCAGTGCGACCGGTGTCAGCTGCACGCGGGCGGTGACGTCGCCAAGCGCATAAATGGAGGGCACCGAGGTCTGGTAGTGGGCATTGACCTCGATGGCGCCCTTGTCATTGAGCTTCACGCCCACTGCTTCGAGCCCCAGCCCGTTGGTATTGGGCACCCGGCCGGTGGCGTACAGCACACTGTCTACCGTCACCGCCTCCGCGCTGCTGTTCTTGAGCCTGACCTGCAGGCCGTCGGCCGTTTTGGCGATCGCCTCGACCTCGGCGCCCAGCTTCAGCTTCACGCCGGTTTTTTCCATCTCGCCGGCGATGAAGCTGCGCACATCGTCGTCGAAACCGGTCAGCAGTTTTTCGCCGCGGTGCACCTGGATGACCTCAGCCCCCAGGCCGTTGAAGATCGATGCAAATTCGCAGGCAATGTAGCCGCCGCCTACCACCAGCAGGCGCTTCGGGAAGGGGTCCAGGTCAAACATCTGGTCCGATGTCACAACGTGTTCGCGGCCTGGCAGCGCAGGCACGGTGGGTGTGCCGCCCGTGCTCACCAGAATGTTCCGGGCGGTGAAGCTGCGTTCGTCCACCTTCACGGTGTGGCCGTCCACCAGGCTGGCCCAGCCGGTGATGACGGTTACGCCGGCATTGGCCAGCAACTGGTTGTAGATGCCGTTCAGGCGCGAGATTTCGCGCGCGCGATTGGCCTTGAGCACCTCCCAGTTGAACACCGGCGCTTCCCCGGTCCAACCGAAGCCGTGCGATTCCTCAAAGGAATCGGCAAAGTGCGCTGCATAGCTGTAGAGTTTTTTCGGGATGCAGCCGACGTTGACACAGGTGCCGCCCATGGCCGCCACCTCAGCCAGCGCTACCCGCGCCCCGCGCTGTGCCGCCATGCGCGCGGCACGCACGCCGCCGCTGCCGCCGCCTATGACAAACAGGTCAAAGTCAAAAGTTCGCATATCTGTTTTCTTCTCCGGAGTTGCTGGCTGAAGCATGCCTCTAGTGGCTTGAACCCGCATTGTGCAGGGCTTTTGTTATAAAAATGATAGCTGATTGGGCACGGCTCATAAGGGCTAAACCGTGATTTGATGCTCAACTGTGCGCTCACCGGCCGCTGGCTGTACCTGGGTTCAGTGCGCCTGCGCATCCTGGCCGTAGTGGTTTTCGGCCAGTTCCCGCGTCAGTTGCACGACAAGGCGGCTCAGGCGGGTGGCCGGCCGGGCCTTGGGAACCGCCAGTACCAGGCGGTTGCGGATCACCGGCGCATAAATGGCGGCGATGGAAGGCGGCGTGCCCTGGGTCCACTCGCGCAGCGAGCTGGCCGGCAGCACGGTGGCGGCCACGCCGCGCGCCACCAGCGACAGCACAGTCTGGATCGAGTCGACCTCGGCCACCACTTTCAGCACCAGGCCCTTGGGCTGGGCTTCCTTTTCAAGCAGCTGGCGCAGCGCGTTGGGCCGGCTTGGCAGGACCAGCGGCAGGTCGGCGACGTCGGCCAGGCGCATGCGCGCCGGCAGGGGGCCGGCGGCCATGACGACCAGCGGCTCGCGCACCAGGGTTTCCATGTGCAGCAACGGCGAGGCGGGCGGGTCGAACAGCACGGCCACGTCGAGCCGGCCCGCGACCAGCCATTCGCGCAGGCGGATGCTCAGGCCTTCGGCGACGCTGATGGCGGCATCGGGAAACTCGCTGCGAAAACGCTGGACCAGGTCGGCCGTCATCGCATGTGCCACGCGCGGCGGCAGGCCGATGGTGACGCGGCCGCTGGGGGTGAGCTGGCGCTCGCGCATGTCGACCCGGGCTTTTTCCGCCAGCTCGAAAATGCCGCGCGCATGGGCCAGCAACGCCAGCCCGGCCTCGGTCGGCTCCACGCCGCGGCCGGTGCGTGTGAACAGGCGCTGGCCGGTTTCCTGCTCCAGCAGGGCGACCTGCTGGCTCAGCGCAGGCTGCGACATGTGCAGCGCCGCCGCACCCTGGCTGAAGCTGCCGGCTTCCGCGACGGCGACAAAATATTCGAGACGGCGCAGATCGATGGTGGACTCCCGGAGTTGCCTGGCCTGCATCTTAGGTCATTGGTTTATCAAATAACTGCTATCGGAAACGGTGCTGGGTAAAACCGGCCGTTCCGGACCAGAATAAGCGCATGTCCCAAGCTGTTCTTACCTACATGCGCCAGCCGTCCGTACCCCGGCTGCTGCTGCCGCCCGGTGCCTGCGATGCCCACGTGCATGTGTTCGGCCCGGCCGCGGTGTTTCCCTTCTCCCCCGACAGCGCCATCACGCCGGCCGATGCGCCCAAGGAAACGCTGTTTGCGCTGCACCGGAAACTGGGCATCACACGCTGCGTGATCGTGCAGTCGCTGGTGCATGGTTTTGACAACACGGTGGTCGAGGACGCCATACGCGCGGGCGGTGGCCGTTACCTCGGCGTGGCGCTGGTGCCGCACCAGGTAAGCGATGCCGAACTGCGGCGGCTGCAGGCTGCCGGCTTTCGCGGCGTGCGCTTCAACTTCATGAAACACCTGGGGCAGGGCGCCACCGCGCAGCAGGTGGTGGCGCTGACGCAGCGCCTGGCACCGCTGGGCCTGCACCTGCAGGTGCATTTCGAAAGCAGCCTGATCCACGAGCTGGCACCGGTGCTCAGGCAATCGGCCGTGCCGGTGGTGATTGACCACATGGCGCGGGTCGATGCCACGCTGGGCGAGAACCATGCCGATTTCCGCGCGCTGTGTGCGCTGCTCGAAGACCCGCGCTTTCATGTGAAGGTCAGCGGGGTGGACCGCGTGTCCCCGGGTGCCCCGTATGCCGAAGGCGTGGCGCTGGCGCGCCGCCTGCTGCAGGAATTTCCGGAGCGCTGCTTCTGGGGCACGGACTGGCCACACCCCAACCACCACCATGTGCCCGATGACGGCGAGCTGGTGGACCTGCTGGCGATGATCGCGCCGACCTTGCCGGCGCTCGAGGCGTTGCTGGTGCACAACCCGCAGCGTTTTTACAGGTTCGACGCATGAGCGGCACGCCTGTACCCGGACGCCTCCAGGGCCAGGTGGCGCTGGTTACGGGCGCCGGCTCGGTGGGGCCGGGCTGGGGCAATGGGCGAGCCATTGCCGTGCGTTTTGCGCAGGAAGGCGCATGCCTCTTCGCGGTGGACCGCGACCTCGAACGCATGCAGGAAACCGTGCGCCTGGTCGAAGAGGCCGGTGGCGAGATCACCACCGCGAGCTGCGATGTGACGCAGGGCGACGCGGTGGCTGCGGTGGTGGCCCGGTGCCTCGAGCGTTACGGGCGCATCGATGTGCTGGTCAACAACGTCGGCGGCTCGGCCGCGGGCGGGCCGGTCGAGCTGAGCGAGGAAGCCTGGCAGGCCCAGATGGACCACAACCTCAAAAGTGTCTTCCTGACCTGCAAACATGTGCTGCCGGGCATGGAGCGCCAGGGCAGCGGCGCGGTCGTCAACATTGCTTCCACCTCGGGCACGCGCTGGACCGGCTCGGCCCAGGTGGCCTATGCCTCGGCCAAGGCCGGCGTGATCCAGTTTTCACGCGTGGTGGCGGTGCAGTATGCCAAGGCAGGCATACGCGTCAACACCGTGGTGCCGGGCCAGCTCTACACCCCCATGGTCGATGTGCGGCTGGCGAAGCAGCGCACCGGCGGCGATGTGAGCGCGCTGCTGGCGCAGCGGCAGTCGCGCATTCCGCTGCCCTTCATGGGCGACGGCCGCGACACCGCCAACGCGGCGCTTTTCCTGGCGTCCGGGGAAGCCCGCTTCATTACCGGCACCGAACTGGTGGTGGATGGCGGCATGTCTGTTCGTTGCGATTGATCACAAGGAATAAAGATGAGACAAACCACGTTGTTGCGCAGGACCGCACTGGCCTTGCTGGCTGCTTTCATGCTGGGTGCCGGCCTGCCGGCCTGGGCGCAGGGAAAAATCACCCGGCTGGTGGTAGCGTTTCCGTCGGGCGGGCCGGTGGACTTTGTGGCCCGCGCCATCGGCGAGCAGCTGGGCAAGGAGCTGGGCCACCAGGTCATCGTGGAAAACAAGGCGGGTGCCAATGGTGCCATTGCTGCGGAGTACGTGGCGCGCTCGGCGCCCGACGGCCAGATCTTGTGGCTGACCAGCGTGGGTGCAGTCGCCATCAACCCGCCGCTGTACGACAAGCTGCCCTACGATCCGGTGCGTGATCTTGCACCGGTGTCGCTGGTGGTGAACAACGTCGAGCTGCTGGTGGTCCATGCCGCCAACCCGGCCAACACCGGCGCCGAGTTCGTCGCCAGTACCCGCCAGCAGGCCAAAGGCGCGACCATGGCCTCGTCCGGCATAGGCAGCGTGCCGCACCTGGCGATGGAACTGCTGGCCGACGCCACCCAGGCCAAACTGCTGCATGTTCCCTACAAGGGCGCAGCGCCGGCCATCACCGACGTGGTCGCCGGCCATGTGGACGGCTTCTTCGGCGACATTCCCGGCCTCATCGGTTTTATCAGGGCCGGCAAGCTCAAGCCCATAGGCATCGCGGCTGCCAAACGCCACCCCCTGCTGCCCGAGGTCAAGACGTTTGACGAGATGGGCATCAAGGGTGTGGACTCTGACAACTGGTATGCCCTGTTTGCCGGCAAGGCCACTCCGGCCGCCGACATCGAGCGCCTGAACCAGGCGGTGCGGCGCACTTTGGCCAATGAGGCGGTCGCCGCCAAGCTGATGGCCTCGGGTGCCGTACCCGCAGCGTCCAGCCCGGCCGAGCTGGCAACGCTGCTCAGGAACGACACTGCCAAATGGGCCCGCGTGATCAAAGCCAAGAACATCAAGCCCGAGTAAGGCCTTGCCGCCGGCTATTGCACTGATTGACCTCCATGAGAATTGCTCCCATCCCTCCGGGCAACCGCCCCGAACTGGCCACGCTGGAAGCCGGCATCACCGCCGAGCGTGGCCGCGTGTCGCCGCTGTACCAGGTACTGCTGAACAGCCCGGCCATGGCGCAGGGCTGGGAGCAGTTGCTGACCGCCGTGCGCAACCGCAGCAGCCTGCCGGCGGATCTGCGCGAAATGGTGATCTTGCGTGTGGCGGTGCTGAACCGGGCGCCCTACGAATTCGATGCGCATGTTCCGCATGCGCTGAAAGCCGGTGTCAGCGAGGAAAAAATAGCAGCGCTGCGCCAGTTGGAAATGGGCACCATTTTTTCCGGGATCGAACGCAAGGTCCTGCTGCTCACCGATGCCATGACCCGCGACATCGACGTACCGTCGCCGTTGTTCGAATCGGTCCATGCCGGTTTCACCGCACAGGCCATGGTTGACCTGACGGTCACGATTGCGGCCTACAACATGGTCTCGCGTTTCCTGGTGGCCATGCAGATCGGGCATTGACGATGGCTGTACCCACCGATGTCGTGCTGGTGCAGGCGGCTGTGCCGCCCCGAGGGGTGGCGAACATTGCACGTTCCGGCGCCTGGCTCGCCGGCTTTCCCGGCCTGGCCGGTGCGCAGCTGCGACCCGTCTGGTCGGATGTTTCGCAGATGTTGTACCTGTCTATCGCGCTGCCGGAGCCGCGGCCGGTGGAAAGTGCCCAACTGTCGGAACTGGAGCAGGCCTTTCAGCGCAACTTCCCGTCGGTCTCCCGCGTTCAGGTATCGCGCTTGTCCCGGGTGTTTGACATCCCCGGTGCGTCCAGCGGCGAGCCGCCTGCTTTCCACTACGTGGTGGAGACCGACCCCGAAGCCGGCTGGACGGAAGAAATTGGCCGCTGGTACGACAGCGAACACATGCCCGGGCTGGCGGCTGTGCCGGGTTGCGTGCGCGCCAGCCGCTACCTCAATCACGACCACGGCCCGCTGTCTTATGCCTGTTATGACCTAGTGACGCGGGAGACGCTGGGTTGCGAAGCCTGGCTTGCGGTTCGCAACACCGACTGGAGCAGCCGGGCCAGGCCGCATTTCACCAACACGCGGCGCACCATGTTTGTATTGCCAGACCATCATCCGGGTCCGGGAGTGCTACCGAAAAGGTAGCTGACTGTGCCCGCCCGCAAAGGGCTAAGGGCGATTTTATATGAAGCTAGTCGGCCTCAGCCCTGGAAAGGACTGAGTTCCTCCTTGATCCACTCGATGAACACTCGGGTGCGTTTGGGCAGCAGGCGGGCGTGCGGGTAGACGACATTGATGGGGCGGACCGGTGGCTCGAACTCTTCCAGCACGCAACGCAGCTGCCGGCTCTCGAGGAAGGGTGCCACCTGGTACGAGAAAAACATGCCCAGGCCCGCGCCGGCCGCGCAGGCCGCCACAGCCGGCGCAATCTGGTTGAACTCCAGGTTGCCGCTGACGGCCAGGCGCAGTTGCCGGCCCTTGTCGTTGAAAGGTCCCCAGGCGGTGGCGTGATCGGTGACGCGTACGCAGTTGGCCTTGAGCAGGTCCCTGGGATGCTTGGGCACGCCATGCCGCCGCAGCCAGGCCGGGCTGGCTACCACCAGGCGCCGGATGTGGCCCACGGGCTGGGCTACCAGGCTGGAGTCGTCCAGCTCGCCGATGCGTATGCCCACGTCGATGCCTTCCTCCAGCAGGTTGACCACGCGGTCCAGCAGCACCATGCTGCAGCGCATCTTGTCGTACTTCTGCACAAACCGCGTGACCGCGGGCGCCACATGCATCTGGCCGAACAGCATGGGCGCGGTGATGGTCAGGTGGCCGGCCGGCTCGCCGGCGTCTGCGGTCAGCGCCGCCTCGGCATCTTCCAGCGTGGCCAGCAATTGCCGGCAACTTTCCAGGTGCCGCCGGCCTTCCTCGGTCAGTGAAATGCGGCGCGTGCTGCGGTTGAACAGGCGCACGCCCAGCTGTGCTTCGAAAGCAGCCAGCGTGCGCACCATGGACGGCAGCGACGATTCCATGACCCGTGCCGCGGCCGTCAGGCTGCCTTCGTCGGCGATATGAATAAAGGCCTGCATGGCCCGGAGTTTGTCCATGGTCTGGATACTAATTCATCCGGTTATCGGAGCAGTCAAATCCACTTTTCTCCATTTATTCATTCAAACGGATCAAACAGAATTGCATCCATTCCGTCACTTCCTCCCGTTTCCTGCATTCACTTCCTGAAAGATTTCCATGCACACAGCCACCCCGTCCAGGTCTCCGGCCCGCCCCATCCGCCTGTACCGCTACGCGCTGTCCGGCCATTGCCACCGGGTCGAGCTGTTTTTGTCCCTGCTCGGCTTGCCGATGGAGGCGGTCGAGGTGGACCTGGCAGTTGGGGCGCATAAGACGCCCGCCTTCCTCGCCATGAATGCTTTCGGCCAGGTGCCGGTGATCCAGGACGGTGAGTGCATGCTGGCCGATGCCAATGCCATCCTGGTGTATCTGGCCGGGCGTTACGCCGAACGGCCGGAGCAATGGTTGCCGCAGGAGCCGCTGGCCGCAGCCGCCGTGCAGCGCTGGCTGTCGGTCGCTGCGGGCCAGCTCGCCTTCGGCCCGGCCGCAGCGCGCGTGACCCAGCTGTTCAAGCGGCCGGACAACCCCGAGGCGGTTACACGCGCGCACGCCCTGTTCGCGGTGATGGAGCAGCAACTGGGCCAGTCTGCTTTTCTGGCAGGCAGCACGCCCACCCTCGCTGACATTGCCAACTACAGCTATGTGGCGCGCGCTCCCGAAGGCAATGTGTCGCTCGAGCCCTACCCGGCGCTGCGCGCCTGGCTGGCCCGCATCGAGGCATTGCCGCGCTTTGTGCCCATGGTCAAAACCCCGATCGGACTCGCGGCATGAAACGACGGGCTGTTTCCAGGGTGACTGCTGCGGAGGTGATTTCGTGACCCCGCCCGCATTTCACGAAGGCGAACGCGCGGTGCAGGCGCGCCTGGGCGTGCAGGAGCGCCTGGCACAGATCGGCCCGCAGGTGATCCGCGACTTCATGCCGGATCAGCATCGCGCCTTTTTTGAGCAACTGCCTTTTCTGATTGCCGGAACGGTGGATGCCGATGGCCAGCCCTGGGCCTCGGTGCTGGCGCGGCCGCCCGGCTTCATTCGTTCCCCTGACCCGAAGCACCTGGTGGTGCGGGCGCAGGTGCTGGAAGGCGATCCCCTGAAGGACACGCTGGCCGATGGAGCGCCCATCGGCCTGCTGGGCATAGCGCCGCAGACACGGCGGCGCAACCGCATGAACGGCGTGCTGCGCGAGGTGGGTGCAGCGGGGTTCACGGTGGAACTCAGCCAGAGTTTTGGCAACTGCCCCAAGTACATCCAGGCGCGTGAACCGGTGTATGTGGAGCGCCCCCCATTCGCCCGCCCCGCCGTGCATGAGGCCACACAACTCGATGCAGTTGCGCGCCGCATGGTGGCCGGGGCCGACACCCTGTTCATTGCCACAGCCTATGCCGGCAACGGCGCGCAGGCAGGCCGGGCCGCTGGCGTGGATGTGTCGCATCGCGGCGGCAAGCCTGGTTTTGTGCGGGTGGACGAAGACGGCACGCTCACCATGCCGGATTTTGTTGGCAATTTTTTCTTCAACACCCTCGGCAATATTGCGGTGAATCCGGGCGCTGGCCTGCTCTTCATCGATTTCGAAAACGGCGACCTGCTGTACCTGGCCGTGCATGCCGAAATTATTTGGGAAGGTACCGAGCTTGACGCCTTTCCTGGTGCCCAGCGTCTGCTGCGCTTTAAAGTGCTCGCGATGAAAAGGGTGGAGGCATCGCTGCCTCTGCGCTGGGGCCGGGCAGAGCTTTCACCGGCGTTGCAGGCCACTGGCGTCTGGCCCTGAGGCCCCGGTTTCCGTACGGGTCAACCGATCGCTTCCAGGGCCAGTTCGCGCTCCAGCCACTGGCAGAATTTCTGTACAGCCGGCCGGTTTGCGCTCTGGGCGGACGTGACGATGCGGTAGCCCATGCCCTCGACGGTGTGCTCCGGCAGCACCACCTTGAGTTGGCCGCTTTTAAGCAGTGGCAGCACCAGCGGCGTACGCCCGATGGCCACGCCGGCGCCCTGCACCGCGGCGTTGACCACATGCTCATACTGCGAGAAATACAGGCAGGGTTGCTGCGAAGACTGCTGCAGCCCGAGCTGCCCATACCAGGTGGTCCAGGACATCCAGGGAAAACGCACCGCCGGGTCGTAGTAGACGAGCAGGGGCACGCGCAGGATGTCCGCGGTGCAATCGAGGCGTGCCGCAATGGCCGGTGCCGCCACGAGCAACACCTGCTCCTGAAGCAAGGGGGGCGGGCCCTCGGCGTCGGGTTGCCACTGGCTTAGCCGCACGGCGAGATCGATGCCTTCACGCTCGAGGTTCACCCTTGCCTCCGAGGCGTCGACACGCACATCAATGGCGGGCTCCAGCGCCTGAAATTTTGCAAGCTTGGGTGCGAGCCACAATGCTGCAAAAGACGGCGTTGCCGTTACCGACACCGACATCCTGTCTAGCGCCAGCAGGCGGTCCACGACCGAGGACAGTTGCGTCAGCGCCGCACGGGCGGCCTCATAAAGCTCGCGGCCCTGCGGCGTGAGGCTCAGTCCCTTGCCGCCGCGCAGAAACAGCGCCGTGCCCAGAGCGTCTTCCAGGTTTTTGACCTGCTTGCTGACCGCCGACTGGGTGATGCACAGCTCCTCGGCCGCAGCCGTAAAGCTCAGGTGCCGTGCCGCCGATTCAAAGCCGCGTATCGCGTCCAGCGACATGGCGCGCAGCGCATGGGAAGAAGAAGGGCTCAGCATGGCATGAATGGCAGGAATACCCCGGATGACAAACCATCCGGCCGCGCGGGCCGGGACAAGGGAAGAATCAAACCACACTTTCCAAGGAGACCGCCATGGTTGCCCCACAAGCCCCGCTGACGCTCGGGCGTATCCCGAAATCCCTGCGCCTCCCGCACGGCCAGGTCCTGACCTGTGCCGGGGGCTGCCTCTGGATCACCAGCGATGCGCTGGCCGGACGCGGCCCGGACAGCGACGTCGTGCTGGAGAGCGGCCAGTCCTTTGTCACGCCGCAAGCCGCGACCTACTTTGTTGGCGCCCCGCGCGGTTGGGGCGTCCTGTCATTTTTGACTCTCCCCACCCCTGCCCGAAGTTCCCTGGAGACCACATGCTGATAGAAACCGAACGCCATGGCCAACATGTGGTGCTGACCCTCAACCGCCCGGGGAAACTCAATGCGCTGAGTTATGAACTGATAGATGAACTCATGGACAGACTCAATGCCCTGGAGCGCGACGACAGCGTCCGTTGCCTCGTGCTGACGGGGCAGGGTGATAAAGCCTTCAGTGCGGGTGCCGACATCGCGGGCTTCACGCCCGACGTCGCCGCATCGCCCGAGGCGGCTTACCGCAACTTCGTCGCGCGCGGCCAGGCCATGACGCGCCGCATCGAAAACTACTCCAAGCCCATCATCGCAGCCGTGAATGGCATCGCCTTCGGCGGGGGCTGTGAAACCATGGAGGCCTGCAGCCTGGCGATTGCGGCCCGCCACGCGATGTTTGCCAAACCTGAGATCCGCCTGGGTTTTCCGCCTCCGTTTGGCGGCACGCAACGCCTGCCGCGCCACATAGGCCGCAAGCGCGCCAATGAAATGATCCTCACCGGAGAGGCCATCAGCGCGGAAGAGGCCGTATTGATCGGGCTTATCAACCACGTGGTGGAGGCGCAAGACTTGCTGCCCGCCTGTCTGCGCATGGCGGATTCGATTGCGGCCAACTCAGCCGTGGCTGTGACCGCCTCGCTGCGCGCCGTCACGCGTGGCCTCAATGTCTCTATCGACGAAGGCCTGGCCATCGAGGCAGCACAGTTCATGATAGCTGCGGCTTCGTCGGATGCGAGGGAGGGAACGGCTGCTTTCGTGGAGAAGCGGCAACCGGTATTCCTCCATCGTTGAAGCTGTATTTTCGTTCTTTACCTTGTTGGGCCGCATCGGCCGCATGACACACCTGGAGATGCAGATGATTATTGCCTTTACTACGTTCACTTTGCCAAAACCAATCACTCGCGAAGAAGCCCGCAGCATCTTCCTGAGCACCGCGCCCAAGTACCGGGGCGTACAAGGTTTGTTCCGGAAGCATTACGTGCTCTCCCAGGATGGGGCGACAGCCGGTGGTGTCTACCTCTGGAATTCGAGGCCAGAGGCAGAAGCCATGTACACAGAATCATGGCGTTCGTTCGTCCGGGAGAAGTACGGCACTGATCCAGCCGTCTCCTACTTCGAAAGTCCTGTGACGGTAGACAACGTGACCCAGCAGGTCCTTGCTGACGAGCAGGAAGCATCACCCTGCGGCGAATAGTACGGGCACCTTTGATTTTCCGCATATTGGCGGTTGGACCGGAAATACAGCCTTGCCAAGGCCGCCGAATGCCCAAGTGTCGATAATGGGGGATGACCTCTTCCCCTTCCGATTTCAGCACCCTTTCCCTGCCGGCCCACGTGCTGGCCAATCTGCAGCAACTGGGCTACCTGTCCATGACGCCTATTCAGGCGGCCAGCCTGCCGGTGGCACTGCTCGGCAAAGACCTGATTGCCCAGGCCAAAACCGGCAGCGGAAAAACCGCGGCGTTTGCCCTGGCTTTGCTGGCCAACCTCAATGCGCGGCGTTTTGCGGTGCAGGCCATGGTGCTGTGCCCGACGCGCGAGCTGGCTGACCAGGTGGCCACCGAAATCCGCCGCCTGGCGCGGGCCGAGGAAAACATCAAGGTCGTGGTGCTGTGCGGCGGTGTGCCGCTGCGCAACCAGACCGCCAGTCTGGAAAACGGTGCGCACATTGTGGTGGGCACGCCGGGCCGCATCATGGACCACCTGGCCCGCGGCAACCTGAACCTGGAGGCGATGAACACGCTGGTGCTCGACGAAGCCGACCGCATGCTCGATATGGGCTTTTTCGACGACATCGCCACCGTCGCTAAACAATGCCCCAAGGAACGGCAGACCCTGCTGTTCTCGGCAACCTATCCCGAAGGCATCGCCAAACTGAGCCAGCAATTCATGAAGGCGCCGCAAACCATCACGGTGCAGGCGCAGCATGAGAAAACCAAGATCCAGCAGCGCTGGTACCAGGTGCCGGACAGCGACCATGACGAAGCGCGCCTGGGTGCCGTGGCGCAGGTGCTACGGCACTTCCGGCCAGCCAGCACGCTGGCGTTCTGCAACACGAAGTCGCAATGCCGTGCATTGGTGGCTTATCTTAAAGAGCAGGGCTTCAGCGCGCTGGCCCTGTTCGGCGAGTTGGAGCAACGCGAGCGCGACCAGGTGCTGGTGCAGTTTTCCAACCGCAGCTGCTCCGTGCTGGTGGCCACCGACGTCGCCGCGCGCGGCCTGGACATTGCGCAACTTGCCATGGTCATCAACGTTGACGTGACGCCGGATGCCGAGGTGCACATCCACCGCATCGGCCGCACCGGCCGCGCCGACGAAGAAGGCTGGGCCATCAGCCTGGCGAGCATGGACGAGATGGGTTATGTCGGCAAGATCGAGCAACTGCAAAAAGCCGAGTCCGAGTGGCACAAGCTCAGCGAACTCACACCGGCCAGCAACGAGCCGCTGCTGCCGCCCATGGTGACGCTGCAGATTGTCGGCGGCCGCAAGGAAAAAATCCGTGCCGGCGATGTGCTGGGTGCACTGACCGGCGAAGCCGGCAATGTGCCGCCTTTCACGCGCGAACAGGTCGGCAAGATCAACGTCAATGAATTCTCGACCTACGTCGCGGTGGACCGCACCATTGCCAGCCAGGCACAACAAAAACTGGCCAACGGCGGTGTCAAGGGAAAAAGCGTCAAGGTGCGCTTCATGGACGAAGCCTGACGGCCTGACATCCGGGCCATGCGCACGTTCGTTGCAACTTGCCTTGTGTCTGCGCTTGCGCTGACTCCGGCGTCGGCACCCCTGGCGATGGAATTCAACCTGGTAGGCGACACGCTGGTCATGTCCGGCCCAGTGGTGGGTGACGACTTGAGCCGCCTGAGGAACCATTTCGCAACAGATTAGGCACTGAGTTCGTGAAGTCGACCCTTGCCGTCCCGGTTGATATTACGGCTTCACTTGACCGGTATGCGGATCTGCACAGTCAACTGCACGGTGAAACGGTTGATGCCACAGCCTTGAACCGTACATGTTGGCAGCGTTCATTGGAATGGCTACGCGGCCTGTGTCGCGTGGGAAGAATGTCCCATCCAAACTTGCGACACGTCCAATACTGTTGTGGTCGTTCGCCATACTCCCTGGGTATGCACGTGCATCACCGTTCTTCGCAGCGTTGGCGCGCCGCGGGAGCGCTCAGTCGGGACTGATGCCAAGCTCTCGCACGATCCTGGACCAGCGCTCGACGTCGCGCCGCACGAGCTGGCACATTTCAACGAGTGACAGGCTCCGCGACGTTCCGCCGGACTTGCGAAATATGTCGCTGATCTCGCGAAATGCAAATGACGCGCTCCAACTCAGAGCGAAGGCGTTCTTTGATAGCCGTGGGCACCTTGGATTGCGTGAAGAAGCCGAACTAGGATTCGAGATCGATCGACTGACTCAATTCCCGTTTGTTCCCTGCGATGAACGATGATGCAATGATCATTTGCTGGCAGCGATTCGATCGAGACGAACGCAGTTCTACTGCTGCGCAGCTTGTATCGAGTGCTTGAGTTCTTCGCGTCATTCATCACACTCGAATAGGAGTCTGTTAGCGGCCTTTGATTGGCTCCCGAGGTGCGCCACTACAACAACAAGGCGCAACTTGTCTGGATCCGGGCGTGGTTGGCTCATGGTGCCCGCACGTGCGCAGTTTTGCGCAGAAGATCAAGTGCGACGTCAACGATCATGTCCTCCTGCCCACCCACCATCTTGCGAGCGCCCAGTTCGACGAGGATGTCCACCGTCTTGAGGTCGTACTTCCCTGCGGCGGCTTCAGCATGGCGCAGGAAGCTCGAGTACACCCCCGCGTACCCCAACGCAAGCGTCTCGCGATCAACGCGAACAGGTCGGTCCTGCAGCGGACGCACCAGGTCATCCGCCGCATCCATCAGCCTGTAGAGGTCGGTACCGTGATTCCAGCCCTGGCGCTCTGCAGCAGCGATGAACACTTCCAGCGGCGCGTTGCCCGCTCCGGCGCCCATGCCCGCCAAGCTCGCGTCGATGCGGTCGCAGCCTTCCTCGACGGCGACGATCGAGTTCGCCACACCCAGGCTCAGATTGTGGTGCGCATGAATACCCGTATTCGTTTCCGACTTCAGGACATCCTTGAATGCTCGGAAACGGTCTCGCACATCGTTCATACCGAGTGCGCCGCCGGAGTCGACGACATAGACGCAGGTGGCTCCATAACTCTCCATGAGGAGCGCTTGCTCGGCCAGCTTGCGCGGTGTGGTCATGTGACTCATCATCAGGAAGCCCACCGCATCCATCCCGAGTTCGCGGGCGTACTCCAGATGCTGGCGCGATACGTCGGCTTCGGTGCAATGGGTGGCGACCCGAACGATTCGCGCGCCTGCGTCGTAGGCATTGCGAAGATCATGCATGGTGCCGATGCCGGGAAGCAAGAGGGTCGCAATCCGCGCGGTTTTGACCGTCTCTGCAGCTGCCGCGATCCACTCTACGTCCGTGTGCGCGCCGAAGCCGTAGTTGAAGCTCGAACCCTCAAGACCGTCGCCGTGGGCGACTTCCAGGCTGTCGACACCCGCCGCATCGAGTGCCGCCGCAATGGACTTGACATTGCCGATACTGTACTGATGCCGAATCGCGTGGCTTCCGTCACGCAGCGTCACGTCGCTGATGTAGAGCTTCTTGCCGATGTTCACTGGAGTACCTTCGCGCTGTGTGGTCCGGGTCTGAGCGCCCTCGGGCAGCCGGGCGGCGCTCATGCGGCCACCTTGAGGCCTCGGGCGATGCCGCTGGCCATGCGTCGCTGGGCCATCATGTCGGCGCACGCCAGCGCGGCGGACGTCATGATGTCAAGATTTCCGGCATAAGACGGCAGGTAGTGGGCGGCACCCTCGACCTCCAGGAATACCGAGGTCTTCAGCCCATGCCGGAGTCCGAGTTTCGGCACGTTCATCGGCTGCGATGGTGCAACGACGTCGAACTGGACCCGTTGCTTGAGCCGATAGCCCGGAACGTAGACCTGTACACGGGCCACCATCTCCGAGACGCTGTCTTCGATCGCCTTCTCATCGGCCATCTCGGACAGGATGAAAACCGTGTCACGCATGATCAGCGGCGGCTCGGCCGGATTCAGTACGATGATTGCCTTGCCGCGTTCGGCGCCGCCAAGCTTCTCGATGGCGGCACGCGTGGTCTCGGTGAATTCGTCGATGTTGGCGCGCGTTCCTGGGCCGGCGCTTTTACTGGAGATCGAGGCGACGATCTCCGCATAGTGCACCTTCGCGACTCGGGAGACGGCCGCAACCATGGGAATGGTCGCCTGTCCGCCACAGGTCACCATGTTCATATTGCTGGCATTCTCGGCCTCCAGGTTGATGGCAGGGATCACATAGGGGCCGATGGCGGCTGGCGTCAGATCGATGACCTGCACACCGTGCTGCTGCAGCACTTCGTTGTGACGCTTGTGCGCCCCCGCCGACGTGGCGTCGAACACGACATCGATTTCTCCGAACACCCCGAGCTTCAGCAGCCCATCGATGCCATCGGCCGTGGTCGCGATGCCCAGGCGCTCGGCGCGCGCAAGACCGTCCGACTTTGGGTCGACACCGACTATCGCGCCCATTTCCAGGTGCTTGCTGTTGCGCATGACCTTGATCATCAGGTCGGTGCCGATGTTGCCAGGGCCGATGATGGCCACCTTTACTCTTCTGTTCACGTCAATCTCCATCAATTGGACAGCAGCTTGGCTGTGGCCAGCGCAAGCTCGTCTGCGGTTTGGGTGGAATTCGCCTTCGTGAGGCTGACCTGCTGGCCACCGCGGCCCCATCGGTCGGCCGGGTATTCGTCCAGCAGCACGCGCACGCCATCGATCGGCATTTCCAGGCTGTCGGCCATCGCGCGGGAAACGCTCTCGATCAGCCTGCGCTTCTTGTCGGGGCTGCGGCCCTCGATGATCCTGATCAACGCAATCGGCATGACCTACTCCTGAACATGGAAGCCGGCGATGCCAAGGCGTTCCATCTCGACCGAAACGTATTGCCCCGACTGGATCCACTCCGCGGGTGTCGCGCCGCCCGCCATCACGATCCAACCCGCCTGCAGCGGTTCACCCGCCGCGGCCGACAGGCGCGCCGCGGCGACCAGCGAGCGCAAAGGATGACCGAGGATGGCGGCGGTTGAGCCGACCTGCGCCGCGCGCCCATCGATGCTCATGGTCAGGCCGAGATTGCTGAAGTCCTGGTGTGGATCACCCCAGTCGCCGATGACAAACCCGCTCGAAGAGGCGTTGTCCGCGATCACGTCGGGCAGGCTGAAATTGAAGTCCTGGTAGCGCGAATCGATGATCTCGAGCGCTGGCGCGACGGCTTCGACAGCAGCGAGCGCTTCCACCGCGGTGACATCACCCGACAGTGGCTTCTTGAGCACGAAGGCCAGTTCGGGCTCGACCCGCGGATGCACAAAGCGTGAGAACTCGACGGATGCTCCCTCTTCCATCTGCATAGCGCTGGAGAGCCGCCCCCAGATGACGTCGTCAATGCCCATCTGGATCATCTTGGCGCGGCTGGTGAATCCCATCTTGACGCCCATGCGCCGCTCCCCGCGGCCTATGCGAAGCTGGATTGAAGCAGACTGAATGGCATAAGCGTCAGCCAACGACAACTCACCCTTGGGATCGATTTGCGCAATGGCTCTGCCGGAGCTGGCCGCCTCGTCCAGGATTTTTGCGTACTCGAGGATCTGGCTCATTTCTGCTCCTTGCTGGCCGCGGTTTCAAAAACAGCTCTGACGCTGCCCAGTCCGTTGATGCGGGTTTCGAAGACGTCACCGGGCGCCACCGGGACCATCGGCCCGAGCGCTCCAGACAACACCAGATCGCCGGCGCGCAATGGCTGCCCCAGCCTTGCCATGGTCCGGGCGAGCCACACCACGGCATTGATGGGATTGCCCAGGCAGGCTGCGCCGGCGCCAACCGACACCGGCTCACCGCGGCGGTTCATCACCATGCCGCACAGCCGCGGGTCGAACTCCGACAACTTGCGTGGTGTGCTGCCGAGCACATAGGCACTGGATGACGCGTTGTCGGCCACTGTGTCCACGAACTTGATGTTCCAGGCCGTAATGCGGCTGCCCACGATTTCCAAAGCCGGCAGCGCGTAGTCGATGGCATTCATCACATCGACCTGCGACGGGTTTTCCATCCGCAGATCGCGGCCGAAGACGAACGCGATCTCCGCTTCGATCTTCGGCTGGTGCAGCACGGCGAGCGGCACCGGCTCGCTGTCGCCGTAGCCCATGTCGTCGAAGAGCATGCCGAAGTCCGGCTGATCGACACCGAGCTGTGCTTGCACGGCGCGGGCCGTCAGGCCGATCTTGCAGCCGACGATGCGGCGACCACCGGCGATGCGCTGCTCGGTGTTGATTCGTTGGATCGCGTAAGCGGCTTCAGCGTCAATGTTGGTGTAGGTCTCGCGCAGCGGCGCGATGTAGATCCCACTGCGCTCGGCGTCGCGCAATGACTGCGCCGCCGCGGATTGTTGTTCGGGAGTCATGGTTTCCTTCTCAAAGTTGGGAGGACGAGGCGGCCGCAGCCTTGCGAACAGCAGCGATTTCGTCGTGTGTCGGCGGGCTCATGGCCGGCGGTCCAGAATCTGGAGCTGCGGCCGGTCTCCGGCGGCTTTGCCGGTGATCGGCGGTAAGGGCAGCTTGGCTTCACCGGGCTCGATGACGAAGTTGTGCGCCAACGAATACCAGGGGCCGGTGACGTTGGATGCCGGAGACGGTTCCTCCGCGGAATGCAACACATACTTCCCGACCAGCGCCTGTGTCACACCGAACTGCACGTCGGTCTCCAGGTTCGGGTCATCGCTGGAGTAGACCTGCGAAAACTGGGTCTTGAACCCTTGCTTCCAGATCATGAAATGAATATGCGCCGGGCGCTGATTGTGGCGCCCTTGCGCGCGAAGGAGCGCACCGACCGGACCACTGAGCGGAATCGGGTAGCCCGCCGGCTTGACGCTGCAAAACGCAATGTGGCCCTTCGCGTCGGTGGTGAACTTGCCGCGCAGGTTCATGTCGCCCTGTTCCGGATCCTGGTTCTCGTACAGTCCGTCCGCCGAGGTGTGCCAAACGTCGACCTCCGCATCTTCGACCGGGCGTCCCAGGCTGTCCCTCACCCACGCGTCAACGAAGATAGGCACGCCCGGTGTGGGCGTCCGCACGATGGAGCCGCCGTTTCCGGTAGGGGGTGAGTTCATGCGCCAGAACGGCCCCATGAGATTGGCCGTGGTGCCCGTCTGACCTTGGTCACCGTTGTTCAGCAGGCAGACCAGGGATGAAATGCCCAGCGAGCCGGCGATCAGCACCACTTCATTGTGGGATGTCGTCGTGAGTTGTCCGAGTTTCGCAATCAGCGCACAAGTCTGATGGAACTCGGCCTCGGTTAGCTTGGCGTCCCGCACGAAGCCATGCAAGTGCTCGACAGCCGCCTTCATGATTTCTTTGAAGCGGGGGCTCTCCGCACGGCTCAATTCCGCGAGCACGGCGGCAGTGACGTCTTGTTGGGTACGGATGATCATGGCGGTTTCTTCCTCGGTACTCTGGGCATGCGCGCGCACATGGAGACGCCTACTCCAGCGCCACGCCGGCGGCACGGATCGCAGTGCCCAACCGGTTGGTCTCCGAGCGGATGAACTGCGCGAACTCCGCCACACTCTGCGGCGCCGGCGTGATCGCGAAGTCACCGAAGCGGCGCTTGACCTCGTCGGACCGTACCGCCTGGATCACCGCGGCGTGCAACGCGTCAACGGCGGCCGAGGGTGTGCCCTGGCGCACCACCACTCCGGCCCAGCCGGGCGTGTCGAGCGACGGGTGGCCGAGCTCTGCGATCGTTGGCACCTGCGGCAGGCCCTCCAGTCGCTTGGGGCTGCCCACCACGGCGATCGCGCGCAGCCGGCCTTCGCGCGCATGGGGCAGGCTGTTCGCGGCCACGTCCAGCATAGTGTCGATCTGACCACCCAGCAGGTCTTGCATCGCGGGTGCCGCGCCCTTGTAGGCTACGTGCCTGAAGTTGCCCTGGACCTCGCGCTTGAGCATCTCGACCCAGATGTGCGGATGGCTCCCCATCCCGAAGGAGCCGTAGAGCACTCCCTTGTCCGTTTTGGAAGCCTTGATCAAGTCGGACAGGCTCTGGATTGGGCTGGAGGATGGGACCACCAACACCAGGGTGGAGGTGATTAGTCGGGTCAGCGGCGTGAAGTCCTTCAGCATGTCATAGCTCAGCTTTGGGTACAGCGCCGCATTCATCGCGAACGGGCCGATGTCGCCGTAGAACAGGGTGTGGCCATCAGCGGGTCGCTGTTTGACGTAGGCAGCGCCAATTTGCCCGCCCGCTCCCGGTCTGTTGTCAACGATCACCGGCTGTCCGACTGAGGCGGAGATTAGCGGAGCCAGAACTCGCGACAGAGAGTCTCCGAAGCCCCCGGCGGGATACGGCACAACCCACGTGAGTGGCCGCACGAACGGCGCACTCGCCTCTGCGCGATGTGGGAGAGCGCCCGCAAGAGGTACGGCAGCGCAAGACTGCAGGACTTGGCGTCGTGTGAACATGTGCTTTTCCTTGTTGTGAGTGTCAGTTGGTGCAGAGTGATGAATTCAAGAAGCTGTTGATCCATTGCACACAGGCCTGCGTTGCCTCGGGATCCTTGCGAGGCAAACAGACCGCCTGATCAATGACCAGGAAGTCATCCCGCAAAGCCCGCAAGTGAGGCCGCTCGGCGACATAGCGCTCTACGACGTCGCGGACTCCCGCACCCGCACTGAGGGACTCGTCCTCAAAGGCTTTAAATGCGTCTGACGCAGTCGGGTAGCGGAAAATCTGCGCCTGCTGCAGCGTTCGGGTCAGATGGAGGTCGTACGCTGCTCCGCGCCCAACGGCGACGCGATTCCCGGGAGCATCGACCTGTTTAGACGCCTGAATGGGAGAGTCGAAACACACCATGTAGCAAGCGGAGATGCAAAGGTACGGCGCAGAGAAGGCGAGGTGGCGCTCGCGAACGGGATCGATGGCGAGAAAGGCAATGTCCCACTCGCCTTGGTCCAAACCGTCCATTACTTTGCCTGCGGCGGCATAGTGGACGAGGTCGCACGTCACGCCCAGCGCATTCGAAAGCCCATTTGCCAGGTTGATTGCCGGGCCCATTGGGGCGCCGTTAGCATCCCGCCAAGCCACCGCCGCGTTTCCGAAGTTCACTGCGGCACGAAGGCTCCCGTTTGGGGCGAGCGTATTTCGAACATCATCGAGCAAAGTCATAGCGCTCTATCAGTCTCAGGAGAAGTGTTTTTACAATTGCCTGCTGGCTGGCACCCGAAGCCATACAGTTGAGCGGGGTTGTCGACGAGGATTCGGGTCCGTACGGCCTCGTCTGGAATCCAGAGAGGCAGCAAGTCGACCAAGTCGGCGTCGTTAGGCATTTTCCCGCTATGGATGGGGTGAGGCCAGTTGGTGCCCCAGATCACGCGGTCTGATCGGGCTCCAACGACTGCTCGAATCATCGGCAGCATGTCAGCGTGGGGGATAGGGGAGCGAGGACGAACGATACAAGCTCGCCAACTTCACCCACACGCGTCCCGTCTTCAAGAGAGACATCAATTCACAAAATCCGGGAGCGCTTGTCCCCTCCCTGCCAAGCACGTGGCCCAGGTGATCAATCACAAATACGTTAGGTAGTTGGCGCAGGCGAGGCGCCAGTTCACAAAGTTCGGCTGACTCCTGGAGGTGCAACAGCACGTGCCAGCCAAAGGAATGGGTTTCGGATGCAAGCTCCTCTAGGTGGTGCGGCCCCGCCCCACCGCGAACAATAGTGGAGATTCGGCAACCCCTGACTCCTGACTCATGGAGATCCTGAAGAGCCTTCTTCTGGAGTCCGGGGCGAATGGCTGCCACCCCGCGGGCGCGATTCCCGAGCTTGTGCAGGGCATCGACCATTACGCGGTTGTCTGTACCATGGGCTCCGCCGTTGACGATCACGCAACGGTCAATCCCCATGGCGTCAAGCACCTCCTCGTAGTCCGGGACAGTGCAGTCTTCGGGGGTGTAGGCGCGCTCTGGCGAGAACGGATACTCTGAATAGGGGCCGAAGATGTGTGCGTGACAATCCACGGTTCCTGGTGGAAGTTCGAATTTCGGCCGACGAAGACGTCGATCAGGTCCTGGGCATCGTGGAGCGTCCTGCATCTGCCCTGCTTTCGACGCCCCTCCGCCCTGCCATAGAGAACCCGCCATTGCTAGCCAGTTCATTTTGCCGCCTTGAGCCGCTTGCTCTGCAACTGGTATTGCTCTCTCAGCAGGGAAGCGAATTGAGCGCGATCCTGGAACTTGACCTTCGTGTTGATGCCGGTCGTGACCTGCTTTATCGAGTCGCTGGTGGACGCTTCGCGACACGCCTGTTCGAGCACGTTCAGGATGTAGGCAGGCGTTCCTTTGGGCGCGAACAGACCGGCGTAAGCCACTTCGGTGACCGGCATATTCCGCTCAACCATCGTCGGCACATTCGGGAAGCTGGGGTCCCGTTCATTCGACATCACCGCAAGCAAACGCAGTCGTCCATCATTCACAAACTGCGTTGCGGAAGCAGAAATGATCGCCGCGAAGTCGATTCGACCTGCGAGAAGCTCAATCATGGATCCTTTATCCCCGCGATAAGGCACTTGAATGAACTCCACTTTATTCTGGCGTGCCAACTCCTCGGCACCCAGCGATGGTCCGGAGTTGATGCCACCCGAGCCGTAGGTCAGCGAGGGGCCGCGTTTCGCGGTCGCCACGAGGTCCTCAATCGTCTGCAAAGGGCTTTCATTGCGAACAGCAATCGCGAAAACATTCTCGGTCAACCCGCACACGGGGGCAACGGCGTTGGGACTCAACTTCAGGCTTGGCACCAGGTGCGGCTGAATGGTCAGCGGCGTCATGACGGTGAATGCGAGAGTCAACCCGTCCGGTAGTGACGTGGTCAGCGAAGTCATGCCGACGACACCGGACGCACCCTCTTTGCTCAGAACGACGAACGGCTGTTTGAACTTGGCTTGCAGAGACTCGGCGAGAACCCGTGACATGACATCGTTCTGTCCTCCCGCAGGGTAAGGATTCAGGATCGTGACGGGGCGTCCGGGGTACGGTTGCGCGTGTGCCGTGATGGAAATGGCAACGCCAGCGAGGAAGATTGCAATCCTGTTTCTCATGATGTCTCCGGTAGTTTTCTGTTTGCTTCTGCTGAACTGCGCCGAGCTAGCTTTCGGTCCGCAACGCCAACGTGTGATGCATGAACTCGGCGGGCGAAAGCTTGTCGGCCAGAGGGCCAGCGAATCTGCCGTCCAGGAGGACGAAGGCAATCCGCGCAACTTCGCTGGATCGGTTCTCCCAGGCATGGTCTGTGCCGCGCTGGATGGCCACGTCCCCGGCGGTGAGGCGCACCTCGGCGTTGTCGTCAAGAATCAGATACAGCTCCCCCTGAATCACGATTCCGTAGTCCAGCGTCTGCGTCCGATGCATCCCGGGGTGCCGCCCATCTGCCCGTGGGGCGAGAGCCTTCACGTGACCCGGATAGAGGTCCAGGATGCGAATGATTGATCCGTGGGGGTCTGGCGGTATCCGCAGTGGCCGCCGATCATTTGGCTCCGGTGGCTGGCCTTCCGCAAGCAGAACGGGCGTCTCGGACGTTCCCCAGATTTCGAAGAAGCGCACGTACGACTTCTGTCGTTCGTGATGCTGCGGAGGAGGCCCTGCCGACAGGAAAATCGAGCGCCCCTCATCGTCGTGGCCGGTTACGATGCGATTCGGTGAGGGAAGAGTAATAGCTGGCGTCATATTGGTGGGATGCTAGGAAAACCAAGGCCGTTTTGCATACGCGCCGTGCTAGGGCTTCATGCCGCCGTGTCTTCCAGCCAGGAGGCCGTGGCGCCCCAGTTCGGCCCAAAAACGAACTCCGTCAGGCGCTTGCGCGAACGCGGAGCTGTTTCTCGCTTTTGGATGTCTTCGGGCAGTTGTGATGCGCTACCAGGTCGACCGAACGCCATGGCGGTGACAGCCTCGTAACCCTCGGGAATGCTGGCCGAGTTGCGCACGGCTTCAAGATCAACGCCGGCCATCTGATGGACCACGAGGCCAAGCGCCATCGCTTGAACGGTGAAATGCGCTGCAGCCTGCCCCAGGTCGTACTGCGCTGTGCGGTTCTGTTGGGGCTTCGTCGAGAGATCTCGCTTCGCGACCATCACTAGCAGGCCCGGAGCCGCTTTTGCCCACACCTGGTTGCCCGGCGTTAGATAACCGAGCATTTTTGCAAATTCTTCGGGTTGCTGTTTCAGTGCCACGAGGACGCTCCACGGCTGCTCGTTGAACGCAGAAGGAGCCCATCTCATTGCCTCGAACAGCGAGTGAAGTTCGCGCGTGGTGACAGCGTCTTGGGTGAAGGCACGAGGACTCCAGCGTTGCCGCAGGAGTTCGTGGATCAGGTGTGCCGTGATTGCAGGCTTTTGCAGGGCTTCGGGAATAAATTGTTCGCTCATCTTTTGTTCCAATATTTGGGTTTTCTCTTGATCAACTTCTGCTTTGAACGACCTTCTGGTCAATCTCGCCGAAAGGTGCTGTGCCACTGGTGTCGCGCGCCAACATGCGAATTCGGTCGCCAAACTTCATGAACGAGGTCACGGATGATCCTTGCTTGATCACCTCGATCACTCGCCGCTCAGAAATGCACGCGGAGCCAACTTCCGCGCTTTCGTTCGATACGGTGCCTGACCCAACGACCGTTCCGGCTCCTAGACTTCGGGTGCGAGCTGCGTGCGCGATGAGATCTCCGAAACTGAAATGCATCTCCGAACCGTTGGGCTGACCGAACCACTGACCGTTCCACTCAACATGCAGGTCCAACGCGACACGCCCGTCACGCCAGGCAGCCCCCAATTCGTCCGGTGTGACAACCACGGGCGCGAAACTCGTGGATGGCTTGCTCTGGAAGAAACCGAAGCCTGTGTTGATCTCGCGTGGTATCAGATTGCGCAGGCTCCAATCGTTGGCTTGGCCGATCAGGGCGACATGGCCGAGCGCATCCTGGGCATTGCATCCCATCGGCACCCGGTCAGTGATCACCACAAACTCGCCCTCAAAATCGATGCCGTGTGCCTCATCAGGCAGTGCCACTTCGTCATGCGCACCGAGGAAATCGTCCGATCCCCCTTGGTACATCAGTGGAATGGTCTCGAAGTTTTCCCGCGGAGGATGTTTGAAAGCACGCTCCATGAGCCGCCCGTGATGCAGGAACGCCGAGCCGTCGCACCACTGGTAGGCGCGTGGCAACGGAGCCATGCAGGCGTAAGGGTCGAAGGCAAAGTCCGCTGCTTCACCGGCCTGCAGCGCATCGAAGCGGCGGCGCAGACTGGGTTCGATCTCGGCCCAGCGCTCGATCGCGTGCTGCAGGTTGGGTGCGATGTCGGTGGCGTCTGCCGCGCGGGTCAGATCGCGCGAGACGACGATGAGTTGGCCGTCGGGCTGGCCGTTGCGTTGGGTCGATAGTTTCATTGCTGATCCTCAAAAATTGCCACCGCCCGCGTCCAGCCGGCAGAGGCGCCTCGAATCTTGTGTGGGAAGCAGCAGATCGTGAAACCGTCGCCAGGCAACGCCTCCAGGTTGTGCAGCTTCTCCAGGTGGCAGTAGCCGATGTCGCGTCCAGCCTTGTGGCCCTCCCAGATCAAGGCCTTGTTGCCGGTCTCGGCAATCCTTGCGGCGGTGTACTCGAACGGAGCGTCCCAACTCCAGGCGTCGGTGCCGGTCAGGCGCACCCCGCGCTCCAGCAGGTACATCGTGGCCTCGTAGCCCATTCCGCAACCAGCCGATAGGTAGTCACCCTGGCCGTAACGCAAGCCAGCACGGGTGTTGACCACCACGATGTCGAGCGGCTTGAGGTTGTGACCGATGCGTTTGAGCTCGGCTTCGACATCGGCGGCGGTACAGACGTAACCGTCAGGAACACCGCGGAAGTCCAGTTTCACGCCGGGACGGAAGCACCAGTCCAGCGGCACCTGGTCGACGGTCATCGATGGCTTTTTCTCGCCCAGCTGGGCATCCTGCGTGGAATGGAAATGCCAGGGCGCGTCCAGATGGGTGCCGTTGTGAGTGGTTAGCGTCACCCACTCCACTGCGGCGGCTTCGCCATCCGGATAGTCGTCCGCCGTGGTGCCGGGGATCATCTGGACGAACTCGTGGACCGTGTCGGCGTGCTTCTGGTACGTGATTCTCGGCGCCAGCGCTGGCGGGTCCGAAGGCACGTCGTTTTCGAGGTAGATGGAAAGATCAATGAAGCGGGGCATGGTTGTAAGGGGTTTGTTCGGTGGCGCGGTCCTTCGGCTCCAACCCGGAGGGGGCCGAAGGCATGTCGTTTTCGAGTGCCATCGAGAGGTCCACGATGCGAATAGTCATTGGTTCGCCTCCGGCTTGGCCTGCTCGGCGAACGCCCGGGCCGCAGAGCGGATTCCTTCCGTGATGAAGATCTTGAGCTGCGGGGCGACGGCGGGATCGGCGGGCTGCCTCTCGCCCAGCGACAACCTGTAGATTCGCTGATCGCCGATGTAGTGCATCAATGCACCGAGCGAAAATTGGTAGCACGAGGCTACGTCACTCCGGGTGATCCCCGGATATTCTGCGGACAGAACCTCGTTGAGCGCATCGATGAATTTATTGGCCAGGGGATCGAAGAATTCGCGGGCGATCTGGTCTTCTTCTGTACCCTGCTGCGCCAGCCCACGACTGGCCAGCACGGCGTAGTGTTCACCTTCAGCGCTCGCCCGCAGCCGGATGACCGGCCCGGCAAAAGCGTCAACCAAACGCTCCAGGCGCTCTGCAGCAGGGGCGAGCATCGCCTCTCGCAACTGCGAAAGGCGCTGTGTGAAAGTCGGGCTCCAGTGCTCGAAGATGGCGCGGTACAGGTCTTCCTTGCTTCCGAAGTAGTAGCTCACCAGTGCGGACGGGACTTGAGCTTCCTCCGCAATATCACGCAGTGCCACTGCATGGAAGCCATGCTTGCCGAACAGCTTCTCGGCAGCGAGCAGGATGTTGAGCTTGCGATTCGGCTTGGAGGCCATCGACGGTCGAAGCGCCTGGTCATTGGCTGGGGGTTTTGTTGTCATGGATGAAAACCTGGAAAAAGTGAAGCGAAGGGGATCAGGATTCGGCCGTGAAGCCGATCTGCTTGATCAAACGGCGCCACTGCTCGGCGTCGGCCTGCAGCATCTTGGTCAGCGCGTCCGGGGTCGAGGACTGCACCTCCAGCGCTGACTGCTTTCCATAATTGAGCACGTCCGGCTGCGCCAGTGCGCCCAGCAGGTAGGCGGCAGCCCTTCTGGCTGTTTCGGGCGATGCCTTGCCAGGCAAGAAGAACCCGTACCACTCGTTGACAGCCAGCGGGAAACCCGCTTCCCGCATGGTCAACACGTCCGGCCAGAAAATCGAGCGCTTGGGCCCCGACGTGAGCAGCATGCGAACCCGGCCTGCCTTGACGTGCTGGATCAGGTCGCCGGTCGGCCCGCAGAAGGCGGCGACCTGGCCTCCGAGCATGTCTTGCACTGCGGGCAGACTGCCGCGATACGGCACGTGCCTCAGTTCGGTCCCGCTGAATTTGCTCAGCAAGGCGCCGATCAGGTGCGGCATGGAGCCGGCGCCCGGTGTGGCGAAGGTGGCCGAAGCGACATCGCCCTTGGCCCAGCGCAAAAAGTCCGCGAATGTCTTGACCATGGCGGGTACGCTGGGTCCGACGGCGAAGCCATGGCTCATTTGGCAGGCCAACGAAACCGGCTGCAGATCGCTCAGGCTGTATGGCAGCTTGGGATACGTAAACGGGTAGATCGACAGCATCGAAGACGGCGTGAGCAGCAGGGTGCTGCCATCGACCGCGGAATCCCTTGTGGTCGTGATCGCAATCTGGCCCGCGGCGCCAGGTTTGTTTTCAACGATCACTGCCGGCGCGTACCCGCCGCGAAGCTTGTCGGCAACTCGGCGGGCCAGGACGTCAATCGGGCCACCAGCGGTAAATCCAACAACGATCCGCGCCTGGGCAAGTTGCTGCGCTTGGGCTGGGAGAAATGGAAGGCCTGCGCCAGCGCAGACAAGGGTGCGGTTGAAAGAGCGTCGGTTCATGTGTGGTCTCCTAATTTATCGTTCGGCCAATTAATTGTTACTTGGATCAAAATATTGGTCAAGTGGACAAATATCAGGGTTTTCACTAATAAAAATCAAATTCGATTGGTAATGAAGGCGGCGTGGACGCCTGCGCCGTAGCGGCGCAGGTGAAACGGCCTTGCGGGCTCGCCTTGAGCGCGCATGGCGCGATCAAGCTCCTGCAAACCCGCGTCGTTGGCCTGCATGTGGCTGGCAGGAGCGCACCGACGCTTCAGGGCGTGCGCCACAACCTCGCGACGCGCGAGGCGGTGGTGCTGTGGGGTGACGTGCGTTTTGTGCTGCCGGTGTGGTTCACTTCCCGATTCCCATCGCGTTACGTGTCGGCCAGGCTGTTCAACTTGCAGGATGGCACGCTTGCCAGCAAAAGTTTGACGACGCCGCCAGGCGTGACTGATGGCTTGCGCGCATCAGTCCCCGAGCGAGCCGTCCTTGAATTGCTTTATGAAGTCGGTACGCATCAGGGACTGGAGGAGGCGCGTAACCTGTTCGATGGTCTTCGCAACCTGCGCAAAGAGGTTCTGGGCGAGGTGTTGCAGTCCTGTACCAGCATCAAAACCGTTCGCCTGTTCCTGACCTGGGCACGCGAAACCAATGTGGTCGACGTGGAAGCACTGCAAAAGCAATACACGCTGCCTGTCGGCAGCGACAAACGATGGATCACCCGCATGAAAGATGGCAACCTGCTGAGCCTGAAACCTCATGGATAAAGCTTACGCAAGTGCACCATGATCGGTGGTCTGGACGCCATGGCCATTGGCGTGGTGACCAACCCGCAATTTCTCTTGGCGGCTTTTTGCAAAGAGCCAGTAACGATTGCCTAAATGCGCGTCGAAAGTCATCTCAAGGCAAGCGCAGCCTGATTCGATGCCAGGATGCTGCCCTTGGTCAGTGCGCGGCCTGCCTGTACAGCGCTGGCCCATTCTTCCGTGGAGGCGACGGCCGCAAAGCCGGTATGAAACACCACGCTGAACACCCGGTGGATCTCTTCCGCCGTCGCGCTGCCTGCCGTGTTGGCGTAGGGGAGCGCGCCGGTGGCGTCCTGCAAAAACTCCACCCGCAGGCCGCGGTGCATGGCTTCAAAAATCGTCGAGGCGTCGCAGTTGTGCGTCATGTAGCCGATCACGGTCAAGGTATCGATCTGCTTTTCCTTCAGCCAGTCCGCAAAGCCGGTGCCGGTGAAGACGCTAGGCCAGGCTTTCTCGATGTAATGGTCATGCGGGCGGCTGGCCACGACCTCGTTGAGCTCCCAGGTTGAGGAGCCCTTGGCGAACAGCGGTGAGCTGGCTGCCGCGCTGTGTTGCACGACCACCACCGGGATGCCGGCCGCGCGGGCGGCGTCCATGGCGCGGCCGATGTTGGGCAGGGATTGCCCCACCGGCGGATGCTCGATCAGCAGGTTACCGGTGAAGTACTCGTTTTGCACGTCGATGACGACGAGGGCGCGGCGGGGAATGGCGGTGGTCATGAAGTTCTCCTTGAAGCAGTTGGTTGATGCAATGGATTGTTCGCTTCAGGCCGCTTTGGCGAAAGTGGCCCAATAGCCATAAATCGATAGAATCGGGCCATGCGTGCTTCTTCCCACAAAACCGGCCGGGTACAGACCGTGGCGGTCGTTGCTTTCGACGGCATCAGCCCGTTCCACCTCTCGGTGCCCTGTCTGGTGTTTGGTCAGGAGATGGGAGGCCCGCACATGCCTCACTTCAAGCTGCTGGTGTGTGCGGCCGAGCCCGGGCCGTTGCGCACACCAGCCGGTTTCTCTGTTGATGTGGTGCACAAACTTTCGGCTCTGGCGCGGGCCGACATCGTCATCGTGCCCTCGTGGCACAGCCCGAACGAAAAGAACTACCGGCCTCCGCCCGAGGCATTGTTGAAGGCGCTGCGCGCAGCCCACAAGCGCGGCGCGCGTATCGTGGGTTTGTGTGTGGGCGCCTTTGTGTTGGCCGAGGCCGGGCTGCTCGACGGCCGGCCTGCGACCACGCACTGGGCCGTGGTCCCCGCTTTTGCTCAGCGTTACCCGCAGGTAGAACTACGGCCCGATGTGCTGTACGTGGACGATGGCGACGTGCTCACTTCGGCGGGCACCGCCGCCGGCATCGACTGCTGCCTGCACCTGCTGCGCAGCGATCATGGCGCCGAGGTGGCCAACCACATGGCGCGGCGCATGGTGGTGGCGCCGCACCGGCAGGGCGGGCAGGCGCAGTATGTGGAGCAGCCGCTGCCTGCTTCAGGCGCCGACCATCGCCTGGCCGATGTGCTGGGCTGGGTGCAAAAACGCCTGAACCGGCCGCACAGCCTGGATGAGCTCGCGCGCCGTGCGCTGCTTTCACGGCGCACTTTCACGCGGCATTTCCGGCAGGTCACCGGGACCACGGTGGGCCAGTGGCTGCTGAACCAGCGGCTGGCGCTTGCGCAGCGGCAACTGGAGTCCACCAGCCGCAGCATCGAGCAAATCGCGGCTGACGCAGGCTTTGGCACGGCCGTATCGTTGCGCCAGCACTTTGCGGCTTCGCTGAAAACATCGCCCTCTGCTTACCGGCGTGAGTTCCGCGGTTGACTGCGAATCTTCAACAAAAAAAGAGTTGCAGCCCTTGTTGGTCGGACACACTTTGCTATTAAAACAGTAGCGACTGGGGTGCTAACCACACCCTGTGCAGGTTGGCCTTGGCGTTTTGCGTGCTGTCTGTAGGAAAACTCCCGCTCCCCGGGTCAGGTCTGACCGTGGCGCGAGATGCGCCGCTGGCGCCAGTGCCGTGGCCGCTTGGCCCGAGTTGCCTGTAGGGTCGTTTTTCAGGTTCACAATCGTCATCAGTTGCGCCACGGCGCGCCTGCTGCCATGCCGGCAGCCCCATCTGCTTCAGCCGCGCCATGTCGCAGTTCACGCAGCAGGCTCAACCGGCTGCGTTCCCACTTCAGGAAGACAACATATGGTCAGGCTCGGATTTTCGATTGAACTGAATTACCAGGTGGCCGATGCCGGCTGTGATTTCATTTTCAACATCCATGCGGCGCAGACGCGCCAGCAAAACGTGATTGGTGAGACCCTGGGCATCAGCCAGATATTGCAGCCTGACCTGTATACCGACCCGGTCAGCCATAACCGCTACCTGAAGTTCAGGGCCGCCCCCGGGGCGTTGACCGTCAGCTACGGCGCCACGGTCGATATCCTGCATCACCAGGAACAGCCCGAGAACCTGGGCGAGGTCGGTGTGCTGCAGTTGCCCGGCCAGGTGCTGGCCTACCTTTACCCCAGCCGTTATTGCCAGTCGGACCGGCTGCATCGCCTGGCTGTCAAGGAATTCGGCCACCTGCGCCAGGGCTACAGCCGGGTGCAGGCGATCCGCGACTGGGTCAACCAGCGCGTGACTTTCACCTCCAACAGCTCGACCGGCTATACCACGGCGGTGGACACGTTGATCGACGAGGCCGGCGTTTGCCGCGACTTTGCGCACCTGATGATTGCGCTGTGCCGCGCGGTCAATATCCCGGCGCGTTTCGTCAGCGGCATCGACTACGGTGCCGACCCGGCCCTGGGCCCGACCGATTTTCACGCCTATGTCGAGGTGTATGTGGGGCACCGCTGGTATATGTTTGACCCGTCGGGCACGGCGATCCCCATGGGCTTCGTGCGTTTTGCCACGGGCCGCGACGCGGCGGACGCCGCGTTTGCGACGATGTTCGGCGGTGTGAGTTCTTCAGCGCCACTGATCCACATCGAAGCGCTGCCGGACGCGCAGGGCCAGCTGGTGCTGCCACAGCATGTGCCAGAGGCCTTGTCGACCTCCGGCGCGGAGGACTGAATCTCAGACTTCAGACGCAGGCCGCAAGCAAACGCTGGCAGTCAGCGCGCGTGTGTCACGCCGCCATCGACCACCAGCGTCGAGCCGACCACATAGTCGCCGGCACGCGAGGCCAGGTAGATGGCAGCGCCGGCCATGTCGGCGTCCTCCCCCACGCGCCCCGCCGGAATGCGCGCCGCCACCGCGTCGCCATGGTCCCTGGCGTCCTTGTTCATGTCCGAGGCAAACGCGCCCGGTGCAATGGCGCTGACCACGATGTTGTCCTTGACCAGCTGCAGGGCCATGCGCCGCGTCAGCTGGATCAGGCCGGCCTTGCTGGCGGCATAGGAATAGGTTTCCATCGGGTTGACGGAAATCCCGTCGATCGAGGCAATGTTGATGACCTTGGCCGGCCGCTGCCTGGCCGATATGCGCAGGGCGCCGATCAAGGACTGCGTCAGGAAGAAAGGGGTCTTGAGGTTCAGGTCCATCACCTTGTCCCAGCCGCTTTCCGGAAACTCGTCAAACGGCGCGCCCCAGGCCGCCCCGGCGTTGTTCACGAGGATGTCGAGCTGCGGCTCGTGTGCGCTGTACGCCGCGGCCAAGGCGCGCGCGCCTTCGACCGTGGAGACATCGGCCGGCAGCGAGACGCAGTGCCCGAGACTGGAGAGTTCTTTGGCGGTCTGGTCGCAGGCGGCGGCCTTGCGCGCCGAGATGTAGACGCGCGCGCCCTGCGCCAGAAAGCCGGCAGCAATCATGCGGCCGATGCCGCGTGAACCGCCGGTGATCAGCGCGGTGCGGCCCTGGAGGGAAAAAAGATCGTTCATGGCTGCTCCGTGAAACTGTAGGAAAGACGGGCGGCCAGCTTATCGCGCATGGCGCCGGCATGAGGTCGCCTGCGTGTCTGCCGCGTGCAGGGCCGATAGCGGCTGGAGGGCTGTTTTGGTGATGGAAATTGGCTTCCAGCCCTTATAGGACGGGCGCAGATAGCTATAAATAGCGGAGCGGATTTTCAGCGTCGCTGCAGTGACAGAGGCCGTTGGCGACGCTCTTGCCTGCGCAGGTCGGCCGGCCCGCCAAGGCCGCGCGAATAAAAGGGTTTCTCCTACAAGGAAAAACCGGTGTGGCGTTAAGGTAGACAAACCGCAGTTGTAAAGGAGAAACCATGCGTGTGGATATTTACCGCCGAGCCGAGTCCAACGAGCAATTTTCTTACCTCGCGGTGCCCGCGGGACGAGTGATTCCCGAGGAAGCCACCAACACAGATTGGGAAACCGAAGTCCGGGCCGTGGAGATGGGGGAGCAGGCCGAGCAGGTCAGCCATTACGCGATCCCCCAGCCGGAGCAGCAAATCGCCGAAAAGGGTTATGCCATCACCCGCGTCAACGGCGCTGCAAACGGTTCCCGACACAAACCTTAGCTTTGTTGGGCCTTAGCCTTAGGGCCGGACTCAAGCCTCGCGGTTTGCTGCGGCCCTGAGTTTGTCTTTCTTGCTGGGGCGTTTGCCCTTGATGCCGCCGGTTGACAGCGGGGCGGGCATATCACCGGCCGCTGTGGTGGCCTGCAGCGGTTCAAAACCTGCGACCTCTTCCAGGGGCAGCTCGAGCCGCTGCCGTTTCTGGATCAGGTGCCAGTGGGCCAGGGTGTCGGTGCTGACCAGACTGAGGGCCAGCCCGCTTTCGCCGGCGCGGCCGGTGCGGCCAATGCGGTGGATGTAGTCCACCGCCGAGCGCGGAAGGTCGTAGTTCACGACCACGGGCAGCTGCGCAATGTCGATGCCGCGGGCTGCGACGTCGGTGGCCACCACCACCTTGAGCCGGGAGGCCTTGAAGTCGGCCAGCACCTGGGTGCGTTTGCCCTGGCTCAGTTCCCCGTGAAAAGGCTCGGCATAAATGCGGGCCTTGCGCAGTTTGTCGGCCACCATTTCAGCCGCGTGTTTGGTGGCGACAAAAACCAGTACCCGGCGCCAGCCCTGTTGCTCGATCAGGTGCCGCAGCAACTGGGTACGCCGTCCCGCGTCCACCGCGATGGCCCGCTGTGTGATATCGGGCGCCTGCTCCGGCTCGGACAGGACTTCAATCCGGACGGGATCAACAAGTAACGTTTGTGCCAGGGCCTGCACGGCTGGCGGGAAGGTGGCCGAAAAAAACAGGTTCTGGCGCTGCGCTGGAAGCAGCGCAAGGATGCGGCCGAGCTCCTCGGAAAATCCCAAATCAAACAGCCGGTCCGCTTCATCGAGCACCAGCGAACTGACGCTGGACAACCTGACCGCGTTGTGGTCTGCCAGATCCAGCAGGCGCCCGGGCGTGGCCACCACGATGTCGGCGCCGCCGCGCAGGTTCATCATCTGCGGATTGATGGAGACCCCGCCGAATACGACAGCAACCTTCGGCGCATGCGGCAGATGCTGCGAGAGGCTGCGAATTTCTTCGCCTACCTGGGCGGTGAGTTCGCGTGTTGGCACCAGGACCAGGACGCGAACCCTGCGTGGCTTTTCATGCGGGCCCGACTGCAACTGCTGCAGCAGCGGCAACACAAAGGCCGCCGTTTTGCCGGAGCCGGTTTGCGCAGAACCCAGCACGTCACGGCCTTGCAGGACGGCGGGAATGGTTGCCACCTGAATGGGCGTGGGCACCAGGTAGCCACGAAGGCTGGCAGCGCGCAGCAGGGCAGGGGACAGGCCCAGAGAGGAAAATGGCATGAAGTGAGGGCTTTGTGAAGAGGCGGCGGCAAAGGCCCAGTTTAAGCGGTTGCGCTACAGGGGCCGCAGCCAGGGCCGCATAATCGAAGGCTTGCGAATCACGTCCGTCCGGGCTGATACAGACCCCCCGAAAGGCAATCGTGAAAAAGACATTCAAACTGGCCATCGAAGGCAAAAACCGCGACCGGGTACTGGACGCCGTCAAGCACGACATCCGCAAGTACGTCAAACGCCAGCGCCGGGTACCCCTGCCGGAAGGTGTTGATTTCTGGGACTTCGACTGCCGCTTCGGCCTGAGCGAGGCGCAGGCAGAGCCCGTGCACTTCGCAACCATCATTGCGCTGGTGGATGCGGCTGCCAAAGACGGCGCCGATTCCTTTTATCTCGAGATGCTGGCCAAAAACGGCCACCGCACCGCCAGGCCAAGGCCAGTGGATGAAGCCGGCGACGCCGCTGACGCGCAGGCAGCCGAACCCAACGCCTGAACTTGCGTTTCCTGGATTTCGACCACAGCGAAGACCCGCAGGGCGGCGGCACGTTTGACACCATGGCGTCTGTCCGGCCCGACCAGGTCGTTGCCGTCCGCGCTGAAATAGCGCAGGTGCTGGACTGGGCGCATGCGGCTTTTCCGGGCCTGCAGGCCCCGCTGGAAGAAGGCGGCGAGTGGGACTTCGACCTGCAGGAGCAGCAGGACGGCACGGCTTCGCCATGGCATGTGCTGACACTGGCGGTCAGCGGCAGCCTGCAGTTCTGCGCCGCCTTCAGGCAGCGTTTCGGGATTTCCTAAGGCGCTGGCGAGCCCAGCGCTTCGAAGACCTGCAGCGCCGCCCAGGCATCGTTGGCTGCATAGACCAGCTGGCTCTCCGTCAGATGGCGGTTGGCCCAGTTGGAAGTGGTGGCTTTTTTCGATTTCAGGAAACGCCGGTTGAACAGCACGGCCACGGCGCCGCGAACACCGATCTCCTTGGCATAACCCCTTTTCCTGAAAACCACATTCAGGTCCAGCACATTGCGTGGTTCCACCCCCAGCGTGCGGCGGATCTGCTGGTGATCGCCGGCCAGGCCGAAGCCGACCTTGGTGATGGTGTCCGATTCCAGCAGGGCGGCCACCACCTCGCGGCAACGCACCTCAAACAGCTGGAAGACATACGCCTTGTACGGTGTGGACAACTGCACCACGTGTGGGCCTTCGGAGACCTGGTCGCGAAAAAAGGTGGGCTTGGACTCGGTGTCGAATCCCAGCACGGTGCAGGCGGCCAGCGCCTCGAAGGCTGCGTCGGCCTGCTGCGCCGTGGCGACCAGCACGATGTCGTGCAGCGCCAGCCGGTCCAGGGGTTCAAGCGCCGAAAGTTCTTCCTTGGTCGGCGAGGGGAATTGCGGCATGTGTCAGCGTTTCGCCGGTGTGCAGAGGCGGCTCAATGGGCGAGCACGCTGGGAATGGTGGTGGCGGGCGGTGTGTTGCGGCTGCGGCCGCAGCGCACGATGCCGTCAATCATCACCATGCCCACGCCGGGAATATCGCCGCGCTGGACGCTGTCGAGCAGGTTCAGGCCGGACGAATGCTGAGCCTTGTCCATGAAAACAAAATCAGCATCGCGGCCGGCCTCGATCAGTCCGCAGTTGAGCTTGCGTATGCGCGCGGTGTTGCCGGTGGCAAAACAGAAGGCCAGCTCGGCCGGAATGTTGCCCAGGCTGGACAGCAGCGAAATCAGCCGCAGCATGCCCAGCGGCTGCACGCCGGATCCGGCCGGGCCATCGGTGCCCAGGATGACGCGATGCGGGCATTTGAGCTGCAGCGCGGCCTGCGCCGCGGCAATCGCGACTTTTTCATTGCCGTTGTGCACGATTTCTATGGCACGCGAGGACTTTTCGCAGAGTTCGCAGACATGCTGTTCCGACAGCGCCGTGTGCCCGCCGTTGATGTGGCCGATGACATCGGCGTCGGCCTCGAGCACCACGTCCTTGTCGATCAGGCCGGAGCCGGGAATGGAGGGGCCACCGGTGTGGATGGTGCTCTGGATGCCGTACTTGCGCGCCCATGCCACCATTTCCTTCGCTTCATAACCGGCCTTGACCGAGCCCAGGCCTACTTCGCCGAGCAGGGTGACACCGGCCTCGGCCAGCTCCTTGAAGTCCTGCTCGACCATGCCTTTTTCAATGATGGGCGCGCCGGCCAGCACCTTGACGCCACCGGGGCGGAAATTGTCAAACGCGCGCTGCGCGGTGATGGCCAGGGCCTTCAGCCCGACGATGTCCTTGGGGCGGCCGGGCAGGTGCACCTCGCCGGCCGAGATCATGGTGGTGACACCGCCGTGCATGGTGGAATCTATCCAGCCGATCTGGTTCTGGCGCGGTGTCCAGTCGCCGAACACCGGGTGCACATGGCTGTCGATCAGGCCTGGGCAGACGCAGGTCTGGTGCGCATCAATCACGGTGTGCGCGCCTTCGGTGTCACAGTCTTTGGCTTTGCCGACAGCCACGATCAGGCCATCGTTCACGACAATCGTGTCGGCGTCCAGGATGGGTTGGTCGATATCTCCGGACAGCAACAGGCCGATGTTCCTGATCACGACTTTTCCGGATTTTCCGCTGGATACTGCTTCTGCCATGGATTTGCCTTCTCAAAAGTGGGTGGAAGTGAGATGCGGCGCGTGGGCGCATCGTCACCCGGGCATGTCAGGGGTTTTTCATCACGGTGCGCAGCACGGTGGTGGTGATGAAGGCCTGCCACTCGGTCATTGCCTCGGGTGTCTGCAGGTCCTCACCTAGGAAGGCCGACAGCGTGTGGCGGTTGGAAATATAGAAATAACCGGTGGCTGCAATCAGAAGGTAGACATTGCGTGCGGAGACATCGGCGCGAAACACACTTTTCCTGACGCCGCTTTCGAGCAACTGGCGAATGATGGCGATGGCGGGCGATGAGTATTCGCGCGCGCGCATCGATTTGGAAATGTGTTTGCCGCGGTGCAGGTTTTCCGTGTTGAGCAGCGTGATGAACTCGGGGTTCTTGCTGTAATAGGTCACGACAAAACGGATGACTTCCTTGAGCGAATCCACCGGCTGCTCCAGGTCGAGATCGAGCTCCAGTTCCGCATCGTTCATCCGGCGGTACATGTCCTCCAGTACTTCGATGAACAGGCCTTCCTTGCTCCCGAAGTAGTAATAAATCATCCGGTCGAATGATTTGGCCGACTGCGAGATTTTCTCCACGCTGCCGCCTTCGTAGCCATAACGCGCGAAAACCTTGGTGGCGGCACGCAGGATGTTGTCGCGTGTGGTCTGCGCTGCCTGCTCCCGCACGCCCGTCCGCTTTGCTGAGGCGAGCCGGGCAGTCGCCGAGCGTGGGGATGTGGTTTTGGTGGCCATGGCGTCAGCTAGCAAGCGAGAAGCGTGGGGGCCTTCTCTTCACCAGCCGGGGCCGCGGAACCGGCTTTGCCGGACCGCAGGCGCAGCGCCCCCTCGGGGGGCAGCGTACTACGCGAAGCGAGAAGCGTGGGGGCCTTCTCTTCACCAGCCGGGGCCGCGGAACCGGCTTTGCCGGGCCGCAGGCGCAGCGCCCCCTCGGGGGGCAGCGTAGTACGCGAAGCGACAAGCGTGGGGGTCAACATCTATTGCTCGGCAAAAGCGCGCTCGATGACAAAGTCGCCGGGCTTGGAGGTGTTGCCTTCTGCAAAGCCGCGTTTCTCCAGCATGTGCTTGAGGTCTTTCAGCATGCCAGGGCTGCCGCAGATCATGACCCGGTCCTGAGCAGGGTCCAGCGCGGGCAGCTTGAGGTCCTCGAACATCTTGCCGGTTTCCATCAGATCGGTGACGCGGCCCATGTTGCGATAGCTTTCGCGGGTCACGGTCGGGTAGTAAAGCAGCTGTTTGGAGACGAGGTCGCCAAGGAACTCATGCTGCGGCAGGTGGTCCACCACCAGGTCGTGGTAGGCCAGCTCGTCGGCCTGGCGCACGCCGTGCACCAGGACGATCTGCTCGAACTGTTCGTAGGTCGCCGGGTCGCGGATGATGCTCATGAAGGGGGCCAGGCCGGTTCCGGTGGACAGCAGGTACAGCCGCTTACCGGGAAGCAGGTAGTCGATGACCAGCGTGCCGGTCGGTTTGCGGCCGACGATGATGGTGTCGCCGACCTTGATGTGCTGAAGCCGCGACGTCAGGGGACCGTCCGCCACCTTGATGCTGAGGAACTCGAGGTGTTCTTCGTGGTTGGGGCTCACGATGCTGTAGGCCCGCAGCAGCGGTTTGTCGTTGACCCGCAGGCCGATCATCGTGAAATGCCCGTTGCTGAAGCGCAGGGATTGGTCACGGGTGGTGGTGAAAGTAAACAGACGGTCGGTCCAGTGGTGGACGGACAGGACTCGTTCTTCGTTAAAGGCGCTCATGATGTGAATGAAAGGCTGTAAGTACAGGAGTTGATTGTCAACTATCGAAATGGACGGTCGCCAGCTTACCGGTTTTGTCTTTCCACTGTTCCGCGCTTGCCAGAGGTGCCACACGTTTTGAAATGGTTGGCCAGCTTTTGGCCAGGCGTCCATTCAATTCCAGGAAGGATTCGAACTGCGCCGGTGTGTCGGTGTCTGCGTAAATGGCATTGACCGGGCACTCCGGGATGCACACCGCGCAGTCGATACACTCGTCTGGATCGATCACCAGAAAGTCGGGCCCTTCCTTGAAACAGTCGACCGGGCAGACGTCAACGCAGTCCGTGTATTTGCACTTGATGCATGCATCGGTGACGACATGTGTCATGAGGTCCTTGAAGGGTGTCTGTCGGGTGTTTTCGGTGGAGAGCAGGAGTCATCCACAATCAAAATGTGCCACACAAATGTAGTGAACGCAACATTTTAATGTAGCGCGCGTAACATTTTTGTGCCGAAATCCGGATTTGGCGCGTAAACACTATTGCATGGCCCATCCGTATGCGCTACATTGACCCGAAATGTAGTGAGCGCAACATGGAAGTTAAGCGAGTGCTACATACCGGATGAAAGGCAGGCCAGCTGCCAGTACGAAGGCCGACACGATGACCGAGCACACAAAAACGGATGGTTTACCAGGCATGGATTCTCCCGGGCTTCCCCAGGTCCTGGAAAAAGCCCGGCCGCGCAGCGAGCGGATGAACAGCGAAAAGATCGAATGCAATGCCTGTCCGGTTCTGTGCCAGATTTCCGACGGCCGCAGTGGTGCTTGCGACAGGTACGCCAACCAGGGCGGTACGCTGATCCGGGTCGATCCCGTCCTGTTGCTGCGCCGTACCCTGTCAGAAGACGAGCTGGCGCTTGTACCGTTCGCCGGGCGTGCTGTTGCGGGCATCGCTGATCCTGCCGTGCCGGCAGATGCATCTGAAATAACGCAGTGGAATGGCGACCTCCTGCTGGCCGACGAGGTGTTCATTACCGGTGTGGGCTCTTCGACGACTTACCCCGATTACAAGCCGGCCCCCTTCATTGTTTCTTCCAGGGCGGCAGGCGTGGACCTGGTGACGGTGGTGACGGAGGGTATCTTCAGTTACTGCAGCCTCAAGGTCAAGATAGATACGGATCGCTTCCTGGGCGCCGAACAGGCCAATGTGCGCTGCAAGGGTGAAGTCGTCGGGCATGTGACAACAGCAGAATACGGCTCCCAGATGCTCTCGCTCGGCGGTGTGCACCACCTGACCGGTGGCAGCAAGAAAGAGGGCCGCGTGACGGTCGACATGATGAAGGCGCTGGGCAACAAGCAACCAGCCGAACTCACCATCGATGGCGGCTCCCAGATCGTGATCCAGGCGGGCCGCGCACCCATCGTCAACGGGGTGGAAGAAAAACGCATGCGGGTCGGCTGTGGTTCGGCCACCGTCGGCATCTTTGCGAAGCAGTTTTTCGGCAAGCTTGACGAGGTGGTGGTGGTCGACGATCACATCACCGGTGTGCTGACCGAGCACCAGGCGGGCCGTTGCCTGGACATGCGTGTCTCAGGCATCAGAATGCGGGGGCGCAAGTCAACGCCGGGGCGCTACTTCCAGGTGGCCAATCCGGGCACGGGTTGGGGTGGGACAGACATTGCCGACCCCCTGTCCATCATCGAGAGCTGGGATCCCGAAGCGGCGTGGCCCGGCCAGCGCCTGCTCATGACCTCGACCACCGGGGAGCATGCCAGCTGGTATGTCCTGAATGAGGAGCTTTGTCCCATTCAGCAGGATATGCCCGACGAAGTGCGCCGCATTGTGGAGCGCATCGGCGAGAACTGCGAGCCATCGCTGACGACCGTGCTGTTTCTCGGTGGTGCCGGTGGCAGCCTGCGCGCCGGGGTCACGGAAAATCCCGTGCTGCTGACCCGTGCGATCAAGAGCGCGCTCGTCAATGTCACCTGTGGCGGCGCACCTGCCTACATCTGGCCCGGTGGCGGCATCACCGTGATGGCCGATGTCATGCGTATGCCCGACAACAGCTTTGGTACCGTGCCCACACCGGCCATCGTCGCGCCGATTGAATTCAGCATGAAGCTCGACGATTACCGCGCGTTGGGTGGCCACATGGACCATGTGCGCAGCCTGGATGATGCACTGCGCCGGGGTGCATGGCACAACGAAGGTGCGCCTACAGCCCGTGTGTGGGCACCCCTGCCGGCAGCCAATCCCTGGCCGCTCGCGCGGCCTCCCCTGCTCGGTTGAGGCAAAACGAATGAATGCCCAACGCAACTTGCTGCCTGACGGCCGCTGGCATTTCCAGCATGGTCCGATGGACATTGTCATTGGTGCGAGCGGCAACGCCGAGGCGCTGGAGCTTGCGCACACCGACGCCTGGCTGCGTTTTCGCGGCATCCTGGATGAACTGGTGCAGGAGCTGGCCCTCCTGCGGCTTCCCGTGCACGGCGAATGTCCAGTACGGGGCACGGTCGCCCGGCGCATGTGGCATGCCTGCCAGCCTTACAAAAGCAGTTTCATCACTCCGATGGCGGCCGTTGCCGGCGCCGTGGCACAGGAACTGGTGGCCTGTTACGCCGCGGATGGCATCACGCGCGCGTGGATCAACAACGGCGGCGACATCGCCTTGCACCTGACACCTTCCCAGTCGGTCCGGATCGGCCTTTATGCAGATCTGGCGCGGCTGAGTGCGGGCGAGATCGTGGAGGGCGTCCGGACCGATGGGCAGTTTGAAGTATCGAGCGTGCAGCCTGTACGCGGCGTGGCCACCAGTGGCTGGCGCGGCCGCAGCTTTTCACTCGGGATCGCCGACAGCGTCACGGTCCTGGCACGCACTGCGTCCGAAGCCGATGCCGCAGCGACCATGATTGCCAATGCAGTCGATGTACGTGATGCGCGTATCCTGCGCAGGCCCGCGTGCGAACTGAAGGACGACACCGATCTGGGAAGCATTCCGGTCACCGTGGATGTTCCGCCGCTGGAGCCGGCGCTGGTGCAGCAGGCGCTGCGCGCAGGCCTCAGGCGTGCAGAGGCCCTGCGCGCAGCGGGACTGATCTGGTCTGCCGCGGTGGTTTGCCAGAATCAGCTGCTGACCACCGATGCAGCCGCTGCAGGCGTATCGGGAAATCGGCATGCCGACAACCCGGCTGCACGAGTTGGTTCAGTATTTGCTTAATGAAATGGATGGACTTCAACCCATGATTGAAATACGACGCATCTTCACGCATGTGGAGCAGATCCGGCACGAGTTTGGCCCGGTCGCCAAGGTGCCCTTGCTGCGCGGTGCCATTGCCGTCGTGCTGACCAACCCGTTTGCGGGCCGTTACGAGCCCGACATCCTGCCGATGATGGACGAACTGCAGCCTGTCGGCATCGACATGGCCGGACGCCTGCGCGCGGCGATGGATGTACCGGCAGACCGGATCGAGGGTTACGGCAAGGGTGCGATCATCGGTGCGGCGGGCGAACTGGAGCACGGTGCGCTCTGGCATGTGCCGGGCGGCTACGCCATGCGTGAACTTCTGGGCTGGAAGGGGGACAGGCAGGTTTATGCCAAAGGCCAGGCCGAAGAAAAAACCGGGCAACCGGGCAATGCGCTGTCCATCGTTCCTTCCACCAAAAAAGTGGGCGGACCGGGCGCTGCGCTGGATGTACCGATGACACATGTCAATGCCAGTTACGTGCGCAGCCATTTCGATGCCATCGAGGTGCGTGTGCCAGGGGCGCCGCTGGCTGATGAAATTGTCTTCATTCTTGCAATGAGCACCGGCCCCCGTATTCATGCGCGGGTCGGTGGGTTGGCGGCTCAGGCCATCAGCAAGTGGGACGGTTTGCGCTGAGACGCCATCGATTCCATGACAATACACAAGGAAAAATCATGACAGTCACGATCAGGAAAATCATTGTTCAGGTGGATGAGGTCCGGATGGAGATGGGCAAACCGGTGAGCCCGCCCACGCGCCGGGCCCTGGCCATGGCGGTGATCGCCAATCCTTTTGCCGGCAGGTATGTCGAGAACCTCGACGAGCTGATTGCCATTGGGGAAGAGCTGGGTGGCCTGCTGGGCAACAAATGCGTGCAGGCCCTCGGCATTTCGCCCGGCCAGGCGCAGAGTTACGGCAAGGCTGCCATTGTGGGCGAAGCCGGTGAACTGGAGCACGCTGCAGCCATACTGCATCCCAAGCTGGGCGCGCCGCTGCGCGCAGCGGTTGAAAAGGGTGCTGCTCTTGTGCCTTCCAGCAAAAAGCGGGGCGGCCTCGGAACGGCGATCGACGTTCCGCTCGGACACAAGGATGCCGCTTTTGTGCGCAGCCATTTTGATGCCATGGAGGCACGGGTTGCGGATGCGCCACGTGCCAACGAAATTGTGGTTGCTGTCGTTGTGACAGACAGCGGCCGACCCCTTCCGCGCGTGGGCGGCTTGCAGATCCACGATATCAAAGGCGAAGACGGGCTTCGCTGACCGGCCGTTTCACCACCCCTTCCGATCCACGACAAGCAGGAGTTTTTATGAAGATGCAATACAGAATGCTGGGTGCCATGACTCTTTTGGGTCTGGCAGCCTCGCTGGGGACCGCCCACGCGCAAGGGGTCATCAAGATTGGCGAGATCAACAGCTACAAGGCCCAACCCGCCTTTCTCGAACCCTACAAAAAGGGCATGGAGCTGGCTGTCGAGGAAATCAACGCCAGCGGCGGCATCAATGGCAAGAAGGTCGAGCTGATTGTTCGTGACGACAACGCCAACCCCGGCGACGCGGTGCGTGCTGCTGAGGAACTGGTGTCGCGCGAGAAGGTGGATGTGCTGACGGGTTCCTTTCTCTCGCACATTGGCTTGGCGCTGACGGATTTTGCGAAGCAGAAGAAGTTCTTCTTTCTCGCTGCCGAACCCTTGACCGACAAGATCGTCTGGCAGAACGGCAACCGCTATACCTTCCGCCTGCGTGCCTCGACTTATATGCAGGTGGCGATGCTGGTGCCGGATGCTGCCGCGATGAAGAAAAAGCGCTGGGCCATCGTGTACCCCAACTATGAATATGGCCAGTCCGCGGCAGCCAGCTTCAAGAAGCTGCTCAAGGAAGCCCAGCCCGATGTGGAATTCGTTGCCGAGCAGGCGCCGCCGCTGGGCAAGGTCGACTCAGGAAGTGTGGTGCAGGCCCTGGCTGATGCCAAGCCCGATGCCATCTTCAATGTGCTGTTCGGCGCCGATCTGTCCAAGTTCGTGCGCGAAGGCAACACGCGTGGCCTGTTCCAGGGCCGTGAAGTGGTGAGCCTGCTGACTGGCGAGCCTGAATACCTCGATCCATTGAAAGACGAGACACCCAACGGCTGGGTGGTTACCGGCTATCCCTGGTACGGCATCCAGACGCCCGAGCACAAGGCGTTCTTCCTGGCGTACCACGGCAAGTACAGGGACTATCCGCGCCTGGGCTCCGTCGTCGGCTACAGCGCCATCAAGTCATTGGCAGAGGGCATGAAAAAAGCCAAGTCGACCGAGACGGAAAAGATGATCGCCGCCTTCCGCGGCTTGAAGGTCAGCACACCTTTTGGCCCCGTGGTCTACCGTCCCGAAGATCACCAGTCCACCATGGGTGCCTATGTCGGGCGCACGAAGAACGATGGCGGCAAGGGCGTGATGGTTGATTACCGCTACATGGACGGTACGAAGTTCCAGCCGACGGCCGCAGAGGTCAAGAAGTTGCGCGCCGCCGAGTAACAAAGCCGGCATACCGCGAAACCCTTTGGGTCCTGTGCTTCGATGCGCCGGTGCCGGGGGTTTCACCGACAGAGGAATTCCTGCACGGCATCCATGCTCGCCATGGTGCCTGCGAGTGGCCTGTTGCATCCGCGAAAAAAGGGTAATTCATGAGCTTTTCAGGCTTTGTCGTCCAGCTACTCAATGGCCTGGCCGGTGCATCGTCGCTGTTTCTGGTGGCGGCCGGGCTGTCGCTGATTTTTGGCGTCACACGTATCGTCAACTTCGCGCACGGCTCCTTTTTCATGGTCGGCATCTATGTGGCCTATTCCCTGGTGGCCACCCTGGGCGGCACGATCGGCTTCTGGCCGGCTTTGTTGCTTGCAGCTCTGGCCGTCGGTGTGCTGGGTGCGCTGGTCGAAGTCCTGCTGCTGCGCCGGATTTACCGTGCCCCCGAGTTGTTTCAGCTGCTTGCCACTTTTGCGCTCGGCCTCGTGATCAAGGATGGGGTGCTGTGGTTCTGGGGGCCTGAAGAGTTGCTCGGCCCGCGGGCACCCGGCCTGACAGGCTCGGTGTCCATTCTCGGCCGGCAGTTTCCTTCCTATGACCTGTTCCTGATCGTGGCAGGCCCGGTGGTGCTCGGCCTGCTCTGGCTGCTGCTGACAAAAACCCGTTGGGGCACGCTGGTGCGCGCTGCCACCCAGGACCGGGAGATGGTCAGCGCACTCGGTGTCAACCAGGCCTGGCTGTTTACTGCGGTGTTCGCGCTGGGCGCTCTGCTGGCGGGACTGGGCGGTGCGTTGCAATTGCCGCGCGAACCGGCCAACCTCGAGATGGACCTCAACATCATCGGCGCGGCATTTGTAGTCGTGGTGGTTGGCGGCATGGGCTCGATTCCCGGTGCTTACGTGGCGGCGCTGCTGATTGCCGAGCTGAAGGCGATCTGTATTTGGCTGGGCCTGGTGGAAATCTGGGGTTTCAGCATTTCCTTTTCCAAACTGACCCTGGTGGTGGAGTTTCTCGTGATGGCCGTTGTGCTGGTCGCCCGGCCATGGGGCCTGTTTGGCCGGCCCCAGGCGGTCAGCCGCCATGCCGGCACGGCCGAGGAGCCGCTGCGCCCACCCGACAACCTTTACATCTATGGTGGCGCCGCCTTGCTGGCCCTGCTGGCCCTGATGCCTGTGCTGGCTGCGCAGTCGCCCTACGTCACCGTGTTGCTGATTGATCTGCTGGTGGCGGTACTGTTCGCTGCCAGCCTGCACTTCATCATGGGGCCGGCCGGCATGCACTCCTTCGGCCATGCGGCTTACTTTGGCCTGGGCGCCTACGGAGCCGCCTTGCTGGTACGCAGCCTGAACTTGCCGATGGAAGTGGCGCTGGTGGTCGCGCCTGCGCTCGCGGCGCTGGGGGCTTTCATCTACGGCTGGTTCTGTGTCCGCCTGTCGGGGGTCTACCTTGCCATGCTGACCCTGGCCTTTGCGCAGATTACCTGGGCAATCTGCTACCAGTGGGACGCCTTCACCGGCGGCAGCAACGGCCTGACGGGTGTCTGGCCTTCCGAATGGCTGGCCGATAAAAAAATGTATTACTACCTGACGCTGGCGCTGGTGGCGGGGGCTGTGCTGCTGATGCACCGCATGCTTTATTCCCCCTTTGGCTATGCCATGCGCGCTGCACGCGATTCCGTGCTGCGTTCCGACGCGATCGGCATCGACGTCAAGCGTATGCAATGGGTGGCCTTTGTCATGGCCGGCGCTTTTGCGGGCCTGGCCGGCGCGCTGTATGCCTTCTCCAAGGGCAGCATTTCCCCGGAAAGCCTGCACGTGAGCAAGTCCATTGACGGCCTCGTGATGGTTCTGCTGGGCGGCGTGCAGACGCTGGTCGGGCCCATCGTCGGCGCCGTCACCTTCACCTGGCTGCACGATACGGTGGCGCGCAACACCGACTACTGGCGCGCCATGCTGGGCGCCATCATCCTGATCCTGGTGCTGCTGTTTCCGCAAGGCATCGCCGGCTTTGCCAAACAGCTGCTGTCGCGTTTGCGTGGCGCGAAAGAGGGGCAGTCATGAGCTTGCTCAAAGTGTCCGGCCTGGGCAAATCGTTCGGCGGCGTCAAGGCCGTCGACGGCATCAGCTTCGAGCTGGCAGCCGGCGAGCTGCTGGCGCTGATCGGCCCCAATGGTGCCGGCAAGTCAACCACCTTCAACATGGTCAATGGCCAGTTGCGGGCCGACGCCGGCTCCATCCAGCTGAACGGCCAGGAATTGATCGGGCTTGCGCCACGTGACATCTGGCGGCTGGGTGTCAGCCGGACTTTCCAGATTGCCGAGACATTCTCGTCGCTGACGGTTGCCGAGAATGTCCAGATGGCCCTGCTGTCCTCGGACCGCAAGCTGTTTTCGATGTGGCGCCGCGCGGCCGGCCACAAGCGCGAAGAAGCGCTGGTACTGCTCGAGCAGGTCAACATGAAAGCCCAGGCTGACCGGCCCTGCAGCGTGCTGGCCTACGGTGATGTCAAGCGGGTGGAACTCGCCATGGCCATGGCCAACAACCCCAAGCTGCTCCTGATGGACGAGCCCACCGCGGGCATGGCGCCCAAAGAGCGCAACGACCTGATGGCCCTGACCAAACAGCTGGTCATTGACCGCGGCATGGCAGTACTGTTCACCGAACACAGCATGGATGTGGTGTTTGCCTATGCCGACCGCATGATTGTGCTGGCGCGGGGGCGGTTGATTGCGGAAGGCAAGCCGCTGGAGATTCGCGACCACCCCAAGGTTCAGGAAGTCTACTTCGGCAGCGGCAAGACCTTCGAGAAAAAGACACTGGAAAAGGATGCCGCCTCATGAGCGCCGTGAAAGAAGTTTTGCTGCAAGCCAAAGGCCTGTGTGCCTGGTACGGTGCCGCCCAGATCCTGTATGACGTGGGCCTGGAAGTGCGGCGCGGCGAGGTGGTGGCCCTGATGGGGCGCAACGGCGCCGGAAAATCCACGACGCTTAAAACGCTGATCGGCATGCTGGACAAGCGGCGCGGCAGCGTCTCCTTTCTTGGTGCCGATATTTCAAGGAGCGAGCCGCACCATGCGGCGCGCATGGGCCTGGGTTTCGTGCCGGAGGACAGGCGCATCTTCACCGACCTGACAGTGATGGAAAACCTGGAAGTGGGGCGCCAGCCGCCGCGCCGCTGGCCGGACGGCAGCGAGGCGCCGGTGTGGACATCCGGACGCCTGTTCAAGCTGTTCCCCAACCTTGGCGAGATGCCGGACCGCCAGGGTGGCCGCATGAGCGGTGGTGAGCAGCAGATGCTGACGGTGGCGCGCACCCTGATGGGCAACCCTTACCTCGTCCTGCTCGACGAGCCCTCGGAAGGTGTGGCACCGGTGATCGTCGAGCAGATGGCGCACATGATTCTGGAACTGAAGTCGCAAGGCGTCAGCATCCTGCTCTCGGAACAAAACATGCATTTCGCGGAGCTGGTGTCGGACCGGGCTTATGTGCTCGAAAAAGGCCAAATCCGTTACGAGGGTTCCATGGCCGAGCTTTCTGCCAACGAAGAGGTGCGGCGCGCCTACCTCAGTGTCTAGTACTGCAACCCGGAAGTATCGAAACATGAAAGCGCGTCTTCGTACCCATCGCGGCGTTGCAACCCTTGCGAAGGCGACCAGCCTTCGCTGCAGCTTGCGCCTTGCCCTGGGCACGAATTCATCACTTTCATCTTGTTTCGCTACTTCCGGGCTGCAGTACCGTGTTGTTCTAACCCGTTTCAAGGAGATTTCATCATGCATCCCGCTACCCGCAGAACCTTGTTGAAAACCCTGTCCGGTGCCGGCCTCATGGCAGCTGCCGGCCTGGCAGGCCGCACGGCCTTCGCCGCCGGCATCAAGCCAGACGCCAAAAGCGCGTTGATTGTTGTCGATGTGCAGAACTGTTTTGTGACCGGTGGCACCTTGCCGGTCAAAGGTGGTGAAGAAGTGGTGCCAGTCATCAACAAGCTCGCCCCTGCCTTCGAGAACATTGTGGTTACGCAGGACTGGCATACCAAGGGCCATGCATCGTTTGCCAGCACCCACGCCGGCAAAAAGCCCTTCGAAGTCAAAAAACTGGCTTATGGCAACCAGGTGCTGTGGCCTGACCATTGCGTGCAGGGGACGGATGACGCCGCACTGCACAAAGACCTGCAGCTGCCCACCGCTCAGGTCATTGTGCGCAAGGGCTACCACCAGGAGGTGGACAGCTATTCGGCTTTTACCGAAGCCGACGGCAAGACACCGACCGGACTGGGAGGCTACCTCAAGCAGCGCGGTATCAAGCGTGTTTTCGTCACCGGGCTGGCGACTGACTTCTGTGTCGCCTGGACGGCGATGGATGCGCGCAAGGCGGGCTTTGAGGTGTACGTGATCGAAGATGCCACCCGGGCCATCGACCTGAACGGTTCTCTGGCCGCTGCCTGGAAACAGATGGCTGCCCGCGGTGTCAAGCGGATCCAGTCCAAAGACCTGGCTTAAACCCTGTTTTGTCCTCATGCAAGGCTGCGTTGCCGTGGCCTTGCACCTTGTTCCTATGCGGGGTGGCGGGACACCTTTTGCCTGAATTTTCAAACATGGAAAGTTGATGAACATGATGCCTCGATGGATTCGCGTGAAGGAAGCCCTGCTGGTCATGGCCCTGATGGCCTGTGCGATTGCCCGCGCCGAAACCGGCGTGACAGATGCTGTGATTGCAGTCGGGCAGTCTGCGGTTTTCAGCGGACCTGTTGCCGCGACCGGAAACAACTACCGGCGCGGCATCGAACTCTATTTCGAGCAGATCAACAAGGCCGGTGGCGTGAACGGTCGCAAGCTGCAGCTGACGGCACTGGATGATGCCTACGATCCCAAGCGCACGGTCGAGAACACCCGGCTTCTGATCGAGGAAAACAAGGTGTTCGCGCTTATCGGCTATGTCGCGACGGCCAACCTGATCGCTGCGATGCCGGTGGCTGAGGAAGCCAAGGTGCCCATGTTTGCGCCGCTGGTGGGAACGACGTCGATCCGGCTCAAGCACAACCGCTACCTTTTCCATGTGCGGGCGAGTTACCAGGCCGAGCTGGCGCGTATCACCCAGCAGCTTGCGGTGGTGGGAACCAACAAGGTTGCCGTGGTTTACCAGGACAGCGTGTTCGGCAAATCAAACCTGGAAACACTGCTGGAGCTTGCCAAGGCAGAAAAGCTGGAAGTCGTGAAGACGCTTCCCATGGCCATCACGGCGGCCAACGCCACCGACATCGCCGCCCAGCTCAAGCAGGCGGCGCCCAACGCCATCATCATGATCATGGCGGGAACCATGTCCGAGGTGCTGATCAGGGATGTGCGCGGCTCCGGCCTGGGAACGCCGCTGTACACCATCTCGGTGGGCCTGGCGGATGCGAGGGCGTCTGCGACGCGCCTGAACGGGGCATTGCGCGGCGTAATCACCGCCAGCATCGTGCCGTCTCCCACGCTGGAGCGCTACGGCGTCGTCAAGGAATACCGCAAGGCACTGGGTGCATCGGCCGGGTCTGGCGACAACTACACGGTGCTGGAAGGTTACATTGTGGCGAAGGCCTTTGTCGAGGGTCTGCGCCGCGCCGGCCGGAACCTGACGCGGGAGAATTTCATCGCTGCGCTCGAAGGTGTGGGCAGCCTTGACCTGGGAGACTTCCGGGTGGACTATGGCCCGAAGAATCACAATGGCTCCAATTTTGTGGAGCTCGAAATGTACACAGCAACGGGCAGCCTGATTCGATGACATTTCCTGTCGTGACACTCACTGTCAACCGGGTCGAGCGGACGCTGGCAGTTTCAGCGCAGGCGAGCCTGTTGACGGTGTTGCGCAACGACCTGGAACTCAACAGCCCCAAATATGGTTGTGGCCTGGGTGAATGCGGTGCCTGCACGGTCCTGGTTGATGGCGTGGCAGCGCGCGCCTGCGTGATCCCGGCTTGCGGCGTGGCCGGCAGAAGCATCACCACGCTGGAAGGCCTGGGCTCGCTGGAAGCCCTGCATCCCGTCCAGCAGGCTTTCATCGAGGAACAGGCCGCCCAGTGTGGTTACTGTCTGAGCGGCATGATCATGATGACAGTAGCGTTGCTGGCGAGCAGCCCGGAGCCGACAGACGAGGAGATACGCCGCGCGTTGTCCGGCAACCTGTGCCGTTGCGGCACCCATCTGGAAATCCTCAAGGCGGTCAGGCGCGCTGCCCGGTTGATGCGCCCGGTTTCGGCGCAGGCAGGTAAGTCATGACGCGCCGCGCCGACACACCCCTCACACGCGCCGACTTTCACGCGGCAGGCGGCGTGCTGCTGATCACGCGTGAGCCACCGCCCGCGCCGCCGCCGGCCCAGGGCCAGCCCGCGCTGGTGAGCGGCAATCCGCTGGAAGGCGTGGAGATATTGCTCGCTGTCTGGGACGACGGCAGCGTGACGGCCCTCAATGGCCATGTGGACCTGGGTACCGGCATTCGCACCGCGCTCAGCCAGATCGTGGCGGAAGAGCTCGATGTGGCGCTGGCCAGTATCCACATGGTCCTGGGCGATACCACCCGCGCGCCCAACCAGGGCGCAACCATTGCCAGCGCATCGATACAGATTCACGCCGTACCGTTGCGGGCGGCGGCGGCCCAGGCGCGCGCCTGGCTGGTGGATCGGGCCGCCGGCATGCTGCAGGTGGACAGGGCGTTGCTGACGGTGCGCGACGGTCTTGTGTCGGTGATCGGCAGTGAGCATCGGTTGGTGGCCTACGGGGCCCTGGTGGCGCAACAGCATGCGGAACTCACGCTGGCGCTGGGCTCACCGCTGAAGTCCACGGAAGACTACCGCATCGTCGGTACCAGCGCGGCGCGCGTTGACATTCCGGCGAAAGCGACAGGTGCGCTGACCTTTGTGCACGACATGCGCGTGCCGGGCATGCTCCATGGCCGTGTCGTGCGGCCACCGTATGCCGGTGCCGACCATGGTGACTTCATCGGCAACACGCTGGAAGCTGTGGACGAGTCGTCGATCGCACACATCCCCGGCATTCGTGCCGTGGTGGTCATCCGCGATTTCATCGGCATTGTTGCCGAGCGCGAAGAACACGCGGAGCAGGCGCTGCGCGAGTTGCGCGTCCAGTGGAAACCCTGGCCGGGTCTGACCAATCTTGACGACCTGGAAAGTGCCATTCGCGCCAATCCGGCGACGCAGCGCAAGCTGATTGACGAGGGCGATGTGGATGCAGCGATGGCGGGCGCCGCGCAGCGCATGCCGCGCAACTACGTCTGGCCCTACCAGATGCATGGCTCCATCGGCCCTTCCTGTGCACTCGCGGACTGGCAGGCTAAAGAGCCCCCACGCTCGCCCACTTCGTGTGGCTCACTGCCCCCCGTGGGGGCCGCGTTCCGCCTTGGGAGCGGCCCGGCGGCGGAACATCGCCTGACGGTGTGGGCCGGCAGCCAGAACCCGCATGTGCTGCGCGCCGACCTGTCGCGTCTGATGGGACTGGCGGATGTTGATATTGATGTGATTCGCATGGAGGCGGCCGGTTGTTACGGACGCAATTGCGCCGACGATGTGGCGGCCGATGCGGCTTTGCTCTCGCGCGCCGTCGGTGCGCCGGTGCGCGTGCAGCTGACGCGCGAGCAGGAACACGCCTGGGAACCCAAGGGGGCGGCCCAGCTCATGCAGGTCAACGGCGGGCTGAATGCCGACGGCTCGGTTGCCGCGTACGACTTCCAGACTTCCTACCCGTCCAACGGCGCACCCACGCTGGCGCTGCTGCTGACGCGAACGGCCGAGCCTGTGGCGCGCGCCTACGAGATGGGCGACCGCAGTGCCCGCCCGCCTTACGACTACGAGAACCTTCGTGTTTCAGTCAACGACATGCCGCCCATGCTGCGCGCCTCCTGGCTGCGCGGTGTGTCGGCCCTGCCCAACTCCTTTGCGCACGAGTCCTACATTGACGAGCTGGCCACGGCCGCCGGCGTGGACCCGGTGGAGTTTCGCCTGCGTTACCTGAGCGAGCCGCGCGCGGCCGAACTGCTGCGCGCCACGGTCGATCGCGCGGGCTGGCAAGTGCATACCCAGCCGCAACAGCGGGCAGGGGAACCAGGCGAAGCATCCGACATCGTTCACGGGCAGGGCGTGGCTTACGCGCGTTACGTGCACAGCAAATGGCCGGGTTACGGCGCGGCCTGGGCTGCGTGGGTGGCCGACGTCGAGGTTAACCGCAAGACCGGCGAAGTGCAGGTCAGGCGCGTGGTGGTGGGCCATGACGCCGGCACGCTGATCAACCCCGCCGGTGTGCGGCACCAGATCCATGGCAATGTGGTGCAGACCACCAGTCGGGCCCTGACCGAACAGGTCACCCTGAATCCCGTGAACAACACCGTGAGCAGCCTGGAGTGGGGCAGCTATCCTATCCTGAGCTTCCGGGATGTGCCGGTGATTGAGGTGGTCACCATGGCGCGGCCCGGTGAACCGCCACTAGGCGCGGGGGAGTCCTCGTCGGTACCGGGCACAGCCGCAATTGCGAATGCGATTTTTGATGCGACAGGCGTGCGGTTTCGCCAGCCGCCTTTCACCGCGGAAGTGGTGCGTGCTGCATTGCAGCCCACGCCGGAAACGGTGCCGGTGGTGTCCCAAGCATTGGCAGCGTCGCCCCCATCGGTTCGCCTGCCGGAAAACGCGGTCTGGCCCCAAGGCGTGGGCCGCTGGTCGCGCGCCGGCGCGATGCTGGCCGGCGTATTTGGCCTGGCCGCTGCCCTGCTGGGCTGGCGGCCCGCGATTGCACCGGTGTTGTCCAGCAGTTCATCAATCTACACCGCGGCGACGATTGAACGCGGCCGGCAACTTGCGGCGGCGGGTGATTGCGTGGTGTGCCACACCGCGCCCGGCGGCGTGCCAAATGCCGGTGGCCGCGCGATGGAGACGCCCTTCGGAAAAGTCATCACCACCAATCTCACGCCCGACGCGCAGACCGGCATCGGTTTATGGTCCTTCAGCGCCTTCCAGCGTGCCATGCGTGAGGGCATCTCGCGTGATGGCCACCACCTGTACCCGGCTTTTCCGTATACAGCCTTTGCCAAAACGAGTGATGAAGATTTGACCGCGCTGTACGCCTGGCTGATGGCGCAGCCCGCCGTACGCTCGGAGACGCCAGCTACACAATTGGCTTTTCCTTTCAGTGTCCGTCCACTGATGGCCGGATGGAATGCGATGTTTCATGACCCGGCGCCTTACCGGGCGGACCCGACACAAACCGTGGAATGGAACCGCGGCGCTTACCTGGTCAACGGCCTCGGCCATTGCGGTGCCTGCCACACGCCGCGCAATGCTTTCGGCGCCGAACGCGATGGCAAGGCCTTTTTGAGTGGTGCCGTGGTCGACGGCTGGGAAGCGCCGGCTCTGACCGCGCTGTCACGTGCGCCCGTGCCTTGGACCAGCAATCAACTCTACAGTTATCTGCGCACCGGCCACTCGCCGCAACACGGCATTGCCGCCGGGCCGATGGCGCCGGTGGTCAAGGAACTTGCAGCGTTGCCTGACGAAGACCTGCGGGCGATAGCCAGCTACCTGGCGTCTTACAACGAACCGCTGGCAGAGAGTCAGGCGGAGGTCCGTGCAAGGCAAACCGTGCTGTCTGCGCAGAAAACATCGTTAGCCCTGCCGGGGCCCGGCCAGCGCCTGTTCAATGGCGCCTGTGCCTCCTGTCACCATGACGGCGACGGTCCCACCTTGCTCGGCGTCAACGTGCCGCTGGCGCTTAACAGCAAGCTGCACAGCGAGCGGCCCGACAATTTAATTCGTATGATCCTTGATGGCATCCGCGAGCCCGTGTCCGCAAAGATAGGGTTCATGCCGGCCTTTCGCCACAGCCTGGACGACGCGCAGATTGCCGAGCTGGCGGGCTACATGCGCAGCCGGTATGCGCCCGGGCAGGCTGTGTGGAAAGATCTGCCTGCAGCGGTATTACGCCTGCGCGCCGCACCGGAGCCATGACGGGGTGGTGGATGGCTCGCCTGATTTGCTACTAAATTAATAGCTGCTTGCGCCCGTAATCAAAGGGTGAATGGCATATTTCGTCATCAAGCTTAAGCGCTGGGTGCTGGAGTAGCGTCTTTTGCCTCTTGCGTGCCCAGCCATTGCGCCAGCACCTCGGCCGTGTGTTCGCCCAGCATGGGCGGCGGCCGCTGGTAAGCCACCGGCGAGCCGGACAGGCGAATCGGGTTGGCCACCAGCGGCACGCTGCCGGCCAGCGCGTGCGGCATGTCAATGTGCAGGCCGCGTGCACGCACCTGCGGGTCTGCAAACACTTCATCGATGCGGTTGATCGGCCCGCAAGGCACACCGGCCGCTTCGAGCGCAGCAATCCAGCCGGCCGAAGTCCGCATCACCGTGGCCTGGCGCAGCAGGGGCACCAGCACGGCGCGGTTTGCCACGCGCTGTGAGTTGGTGGCAAAGCGCACATCGGCCGACCACTCTGGATGACCAGCCACAGCACAGAACTTCGCGAACTGCTCGTCGTTGCCCACCGCGAGGATGATGTCACCATCGGCGGTTGGAAAGTCCTGGTAGGGCACGATGTTCGGATGCGCATTGCCCATGCGGCGCGGCACCATCTGCCCGGCCAGGTAGTTGGAAGCCTGGTTCGCCAGGCAGGCAATCTGCACATCCAGCAGGGCCAGGTCAATGTGCTGGCCCTGGCCTGACTTTTCACGCTCGGCCAAAGCCGCCTGCACGGCAATCGTGGCGTAGAGGCCGGTCATGATGTCGGTCAGCGCCACGCCCACTTTTTGCGGGCCGGTGCCGGGCTCGCCATCGGGGCGTCCGGTCACACTCATCAGCCCGCCCATGCCCTGGATCAGGAAGTCGTAACCCGCACGCGCCGCATACGGCCCCGTCTGGCCGAAGCCGGTGATGGAGCAATAGACCAGGCGCGGATTGGCCGCGCTCAGGCTCGCATAGTCCAGCCCGTAACGCTTGAGCCCGCCGACCTTGAAGTTCTCCAGCACCACGTCGGCCTGCTGCGCCAGCGCGCGCACCTGCGCCTGCCCTTCGGGCATGGCAATGTCGATGGCGACCGAACGTTTGTTGCGGTTGGCGCAGAGAAAGTAGGCAGCCTCGGTGGTGTCACGGCCCGACGCGTCCTTCAGGTAAGGCGGGCCCCAGGCGCGGGTGTCGTCGCCGCCCTGCGGCTTTTCGACTTTCACCACGTCGGCGCCCAGGTCGGCGAGCAACTGCCCGGCCCAGGGGCCGGCGAGCACGCGCGACAGGTCCAGCACCCGCACGCCGGTCAGCGGCGGCGGGCGAACAGCGGGGGCTGTCATCGCTTCAGGAAAACGCAGAGATGCCGGTGATGGCACGGCCCAGGATCAGCGCGTGCACATCGTGCGTGCCTTCGTAGGTGTTGACCACTTCGAGGTTGACCAGGTGCCGTGCCACGCCGAACTCGTCGCTGATGCCGTTGCCACCCAGCATGTCACGTGCCATGCGGGCAATATCGAGCGCCTTGCCGCAGGAGTTGCGTTTCATGATGGAGGTGACTTCCACAGAGGCCGTGCCTTCATCCTTCATGCGGCCCAGGCGCAGGCAGCCTTGCAGGCCGAGCGCGATTTCGGTCTCCATGTCGGCCAGTTTTTTCTGGATCAGCTGGTTGGCGGCCAGCGGACGGCCGAACTGCTTGCGGTCCAGCGTGTACTGGCGCGCCTTGTGGAAGCAGTCCTCGGCCGCGCCCAGGGCGCCCCAGGCAATGCCGTAGCGGGCCGAGTTGAGGCAGGTGAATGGGCCCTTGAGGCCGCGCACTTCGGGAAAAGCGTTTTCCTCGGGGCAGAACACTTCGTCCATGACGATCTCGCCGGTGATGGACGCGCGCAGGCCGACCTTGCCGTGCACGGCCGGGGTGCTCAGGCCTTTCCAGCCTTTTTCCAGCACAAAGCCGCGGATCGCGCCTTCGTCGTCCTTGGCCCAGACCACAAACACGTCGGCAATCGGGCTGTTGGTGATCCACATCTTGGCGCCTGAGAGCTTGTAGCCGCCGTCCACCTTTTTGGCGCGCGTGATCATGCTGCCGGGGTCGGAGCCGTGGTTGGGCTCGGTCAGGCCGAAGCAGCCAATCCATTCGCCGGTGGCCAGCTTCGGCAGGTATTTCTGTTTCGTGGCTTCGTTGCCGAACTCGTTGATCGGCACCATCACCAGCGAGGACTGCACGCTCATCATCGAGCGGTAGCCGGAATCGACCCGCTCGACTTCACGCGCCACCAGGCCGTAGCAGACGTAGTTCAGGCCGGCGCCGCCGTAGGCCTCGGGGATGGTGCTGCCGAGCAGGCCCAGCGAACCCATTTCGCGAAAGATCGCCACATCCGTTTTTTCATGGCGGAAGGCCTCCAGCACGCGCGGGGCCAGCTGTTCCTGGCAGTAGGCGCTGGCGGTGTCCCGCACCATGCGTTCGTCTTCGCTCAGCTGCTGGTCGAGCAGCAGGGGGTCGGCCCAGTGGAAGCTGGCTTTGTGGGGGCTGGGGCTCATGGGGAATCTCCAAAGGGGTATGTTGAACCTCTCTGTGTGCGTAAACCGCAACTCAGGGAAGGCAGAGAAAGGACTGATTTGCCTCAAGCATAAGCCGACCTGCCTGCCGGGCGCAACAGATGATTTGGAACTTGGGTGTGCCAAAATGGAACTCCGAAACGGCAGATGCCGCAGGAGCCCCGCAATGCGACGAAAAATTCCCTCCACCACCGCCCTGGCCCTGTTCGAATCGGCCGCGCGCCACCAGAGTTTTACCCACGCGGCGCAGGAGCATGCGGTCACCCAAAGCGCGGTGTGCCGCCAGATTGCCGGCCTTGAAGACTTCCTGAAGGTCAAGCTGTTCAGGCGCACCAAACGCGGGGTGTTGCTCACTGAAGCGGGCACCAACTACGCTCGTGATGTACGTGCCCGCCTGGATGATGTGGAGCGCGACACCTTGACTTTGATGGCCAAGGGCGGCGCGGGCGGCTCGCTGGAGCTCGGTGTGGTGCCCACCTTCGCCGCCAAATGGCTGGTGCCGCGGCTGGGCGAATTCCAGCGTCTGCACCCTGGTATCGCGGTGCACCTCTCATCGCGCACCCGGCCCTTTTTGTTTGCCGATACCGCGCTAGACGCTGCTATTTGTGCGGGTGAAGCCGGTTGGCCGGGTACGGAGTCCTGCTTCCTCATGGACGAACGCCTGGTGGCGGTCGGCAGTCCGGCGCTGGTCAAGACGCGGCGCAGCCTCAAGGCGGCCGACCTGGCGAGACTGCCGCTGCTGCAGATGAGCACGCGGCCTTATGCCTGGCGGCAGTGGTTTGAGTCACTGGGTTTGAGCGTCGAGAACGATCTGGCCGGTGCGCGCATGGAGCTGTTTTCCATGACCACTGAAGCTGCCATCCACGGCCAGGGCCTGGCGCTGATTCCGCGTTTCCTGATCGAAGACGATCTGAAGCAGGGCCGCCTGGTCGAACTGGTTCACCACGAGTTCCTCAGCGACCGCCGCTACTACTTTATTTACCCGGAACAGAAGTCGGACAATGCCGTGCTGGCGCTGTTCCGCAGCTGGCTGGACGGGGAGGCGACCCGTTATCGCAATGCTTAGGGCCTGTTAACGCTATATATGCAAGATGCGTTGCGAGTCAAAAGGGCCCTAGTCGCGCTTTAACGGGCTTGGCCGGGCGGGCTGGCTGAGCTGGCCGCCGGAGGAGGGGACGGCTGCGCGCCCCTGCTCGCGGCGGTTTTGCGCCTGTTCGCGCAGGGCGCGCTGGCCGATCGGCTCTTCGCTCTGCCTCGCGCGCAGGTCGTCCTGGCGCGTCAAGTCGCGCTGTTGCCGCCATTGCTCGCGCTGCAAGTGCTGCTGTTCCCGCCGGGCCAGTTCCTGGTCGCTGAGTCCGGGCTGCTCAGGCACCCAGGTGCCGTTGCGCTGGGCCTGTTCGCGCAGGGCGCGCTCGCCCAGCGACTCCTGGCTTTGGCGGATCTGCGCGTCCTGATAACGTGTCAGTTCGCGCTGGCGGCGTTCGTGTTCGCGCTGCTGCCGCTGCCATTCCCACTGGTCCCGTTCATACGCGCTGTAATCGGGTGGCGAGCCGTTGCCTGTCCAGGTTTCGGTGCGGGTGGTCACGGTGGGCAGTTGCGCCCAGACCGGCAGGCCCAGCGTCAGCAGGACCACTGCCAGCAGGGCGGGGCGGGGGCTTGAATAACCAGGCAGTTTCGTCATGGGGTTCATGGGGTGTCTCCGTCGGCTGCGCCAATGGACGCGTTGAACAAGCCTACTGTACGCAAAGCCGAAAAACACCGGCGCCAACCCTGACACCTGCGCGTCTTCCCTGCTGCGGCGTGGGCGGCCCCAAACCAGGGTTGCAGCTCATATTTGCAAGATAAACAGGCCTTCAGCCCTTATCTGCCGGGCGCAAACAGCTATCAAAACAGGAGTGAATGGATGCGCTGCCCAATGTGAGAGGATTGCCACCATGCAAAATTTCTGGCCTTCCAGCGGTTTCAGCCGGCTCCAGCGCAATGCCCGGGGCTGGCTGCTGCCCACCGACGACTACCTGCGCCTGTTCCTGGACCGCCCGGAGCTGGCGCTGCTGCCCGAGTCCTGCCACGCCGAGCAGGCCTTGCACGCTGCTTTGCGGGCCGCGCCATCCCACCCTGTGCCCGACGCCGAGCTGCAGGCCCTGCAGGACGAGGACGCGCGCGAAAGCTACGGCCTGTTCCTGCGCTTTCGCGATGGCCTGCTTGCTGCGGGCACCCTGGAGGCGTATTACCTGAGTTTGTTCCGAAGTGGCAGTATCAGCATCCCGCCGCTGTTCATCGATCTCCTGGCTCAGGCTATCCTGCGCAATATTCTTGACGACGCCAGCGATGTGTATGAAGTGCGCGCGGCGGAAATGCTGTTTCGCAGCCAGCGCATTTCCACGCAGGATGGCCAGGTGCTGGCGGGCGACCGCGAGGTGCTGGACATGCTGAACGAAACCGGCGGCCTCGGCGACTTCGGGCGTTTTCTGGCGGAAGCGCAGGCGCCGCTGCGCAGCATTGACATGCAGGTGCTCACCGACGACAACGCGCCCGGCTACTGGCAAGCCAGCGGCAGGCACAGCTTCCTGCTTGATTTGACGCACGAGGTCAGCAACGACCTGAGCCATGGCCTGGTGTTCACCATGACGCGTGCCCGCTCCGGCCTGAAAGCGCTGGCGCGTGTGCTGGAAAAATGGGTGCTGCATTTTCTGGGTGTTTCGGTCAGCATCAAGCCCCTGCAGAAAATTGACGACGAAGCCTGGCGCTGGCATATCGGCCTGGACATCGAGGCGACCGCGCTGCTCAACGATTTGTACGAAAGCCGGGAGGTCGAGGCCGAACGCATGCAGTGTTTGCTGAGCCTGTTCCGGCTCGACTTTTCCGAGCTGCAGGAAATGCGCGCCGATGTCGCGGGCAAGCCGGTGTACCTGGGGCTGATGATGAACGCCGACGGCGTGTTGAAGTTGAAGCCGCAGAACCTGCTGGTGAATTTGCCGCTGCGCCAGCCGCTATAACTGGCGCGGCGCGAAAATACCTCCATGAAAAATGTTCTGCTTCCTTCCGGTGAAACCGTCGGTGCCATGGGCATGGGCACCTGGTGCATGGGTGAAACACCGGCGCTGCGCGCGCAGGAAATCGCCACACTGCGCCTTGGCCTGGACCTGGGTTGCACGCTCATAGACACCGCGGAGATGTATGGCGAAGGCCTGGCCGAGGAACTGGTCGGCGAGGCCATCCAGGGGCGGCGCGATGAAGCTTTTCTGGTGACCAAGGTGTACCCGCATAACGCCTCGCGGGCCGGCACCGTGGCTGCCTGCGAGCGCAGCCTGCGCCGCTTGCAGACCGACCGCATTGATTTGTACCTGCTGCACTGGCGCGGGACGGTGCCGCTGGCCGAAACCATGGCCGCTTTTGCGGCCCTGCAGAAAGCCGGCAAGATTCGCCACTACGGTGTCAGCAACCTGGACCTGTCCGACATGCAGGAGTTGTGGGAGTTGCCCGGTGGGCGCGGTGTGCAGGCCAATCAGCTGCTCTATAACCTGACGCGCCGCGGCATCGAATGGGACCTGTTGCCCTGGATGCGCGAGCGCGGCATGCCGGTGATGGCGTATTCGCCGATTGAGCAGGCCCGGCTCCTGCAAGATCGCGGGCTCTCCAGCTTCGCGCAACGCCACGGCATGCTGGCCGGCCAGGTGGCATTGGCATGGTTGCTCGCGCGCGATGATGTCATCGCCATTCCCAAGACCAGTCATCCGGACCGGCTGAGAGAAAACTTTGCTGCAACGGAAATCACGCTCAGCACCGCGCAGCTTGCAGAACTTGACGCGCTTTTTCACCCGCCGGCAGGCCCTGTCGCGCTGGAGATGATTTAGGGCCTGCTAACGCTATTTGTGCAAATGCGAACGGGGTGAAAACGACGCCAATCAAGGCGCGCGACGACGCCCAGACTGGGCGTTTGGGCTAGGAGTGCAACGCAGAGTGGCGCCGTTTTCACCCCGTTCCCTTCGGGTTGCGATCAAAAAGGCCTTGCGCGGCGTTGCAAAGCCTTGACGGGGGCGGCCCGTAGCCGTCCGGGCCGCGAAGAGACCCGGCGAAGGGCCGCTGATGGCGCTGCTCCGCTGTACAGCTTCGCGCACGGACGCTGCGCAGCGCCACCCCGCCTGCGTTTTGCGCCTTGCTCAGAGCCTTTTTGACTCGCAACGCATCTTGCACAAATAGCGTTAGCAGGCCCTAGAGCCTGCATTTCCGGTTCCGCCATCGCCGCACAAGAGGTCACCACTCGCGCATTGCGGCGTGGCCGCCAGTTCTCTCTCAAGGCCCGGCGATAAAATGCAGGCCCATCAGGTGTAGGTTGCGACATCGTCGTTTTCCCTTCATACCCTGCAAATAAACCCCCAGGAGACTCTATCCATGTTCCGGACACTTTTGTCTTTCACCTGTCTCACGCTGGCCATGCTGACGGCGCAGGCACAGCCTCAAGCCCCGGCTTTTCCCAACAAGCCCGTGCGACTGATCGTGCCTTTTCCGCCCGGTGGCGGCACCGACATCCTGTCGCGCCTGGTGGCCAACAAGCTCACTGAAGTGAGCAAATGGAATGTGGTGCCGGACAACCGCGCCGGTGCCGGCGGCACCATCGGGATTGCCGAACTCGTGCGCGCTGCGCCCACCGGTTACGACATGGTGATGGGGCAAAAGGACAACCTGGTGGTGGCCCCCTGGCTGTACAAAAACCTGAGCTACGACCCGACCAAAGACCTGGTGGCGGTGGCCCATGTGGCCTACACACCGGTGGTGATCGTGACCGGCACCGGATCGCGCTTCAAGTCGCTGGCCGATGTGGTTGCCGCGGCAAAGGCAGCGCCCGATTCTGTGACCTACGGCTCGCCCGGCAACGGCACGACGATTCACCTGGCGGGCGAGATTTTCAAGACGGCTGCGAACATCAAGATCCGGCACATCCCCTACAAGGGCTCGAACCCCGCCCTGATGGATGTGCTGGCGGGCAACGTCGACCTGATGGTGTCGTCCCTGCCTTCGGCCATGGCCCAGATCAAGGCCGGCAAGTTACGGCCATTGGCGGTGACGTCCGCCCGGCGCAGCACTTCACTGCCCGACGTGCCCACTGTGGCTGAGCTGGGCTACAAGGATTTCGATGTGAGCACCTGGTACGGCCTCTTTATGCCGGCCGGCACGCCCAAACAGGTGGTGGACACGGCCCATGCCGAGGTCAACAAGCTGCTGGCCATGCCGGAGATGAAAGCGGCCATCCAGGCGCAAGGCGCCGAGACGCAGACCATGACGGCCGAACAGTTTTCAGCATTGCTGAAAGCCGACTATCTGAAATGGCGCGGCATTGTGCAGGCGTCCGGCGCCAGCATCGAATAAAAGAAACCGGCCCGGCCTGCAGGCCGGGCGTGCCAGCTGCCTTACCGGCAGGTCTGGCCCATCTACGCCAGCACCCGTGAGCCCCTGTTACGCGTCCTGTCGGCTGCACAAAAAAGCAGGCCTGGGAGCGGACCCCGCCACGCTTTACGACTGATAAGTCCTCTGATCGGAGGTTGGCGGCGGCGGGGCAGGCGAGGTAGCTTAAAATCACGGGTTCTGCCAATTTCTAATCCGGAGTCTTCCATGTCCAAAAAAATCAGAGTCGAAGCCGACATCTGCGCACCCAAGCCCGTTCCCGCCCCCGGCATGACCCGCACGGCCGGCCGCGGCCAGAAGATCAGCCTCGAGCGTGGCACCTGGACCCGCAGCAAAAAGAACCCCGGCAAGCGTCCGCACAAAGGCGGCTAAGCCCTCCGGCTGTTGCCCCCCGTCCATCGGCCTGATTTGTCGGGCGCGTGACGACCATGGCCTCCCATGCGCTTGTGCTGCTGGTGGGTCTTTTTGCCGGCTGTGTCAGCGGAATCATCGGCACCGGCTCATCCATCATTCTCATGCCCGTCCTGGTCGCCGCTTTCGGCCCCAGGCAGGCCATTCCCATCATGGCGGTCGCAGCCGTGATGGCCAATCTGGCGCGTGTGCTGGCCTGGTGGCGCGAGGTCGACTGGAAAGCCGTCGCAGCCTACTCGGTCACCGCCGTGCCTGCTGCTGCGCTGGGCGCCCGGACGATGCTGGTATTGCCGCCCAGGGTCGTTGAAATCGCGCTGGGCCTGTTTTTCATCTGCATGGTCCCGGCCCGGCGCTGGTTCGCCCGGCTGGATTTCCGGATTCGCCTGTGGCAGCTTGCCGTGGCGGGGGCAGCCATCGGATTCCTGACCGGCATCGTGCTCTCGACAGGCCCGCTCAGCGTGCCGGTTTTCACCTCTTATGGGTTGCTGAAGGGTGCGTTTCTCGCCACCGAAGCCGCCAGCTCGCTGCTGGTTTATGCCAGCAAGGTGGTCACCTTTCACGAGTTCGGGGCCTTGCCGTCCAGCATCCTGCTGCAGGGCCTTGTGGTGGGTGCTTCGCTAATGGCCGGTACCTTTGCAGGAAAGGCCGTGGTGTTGCGAATGAGCCCCAGCACTTTCCAGCATCTTCTCGACGGACTCCTGCTTTGTTCTGGGCTTGCCCTGCTCTGGACAGCGATGTATTGACGGCGTGGGATCCTGCACGCGGTCGAATCTGGATGCCTGGCACCCAATTCATTAATAAAACAGGCGACAGCCCTTTGTGCACGGGAGTTAAATGCTATAGAAAAAATAGCATTTCAGTGGTGCAACCATCATGCAGCTCAGCGCCGCAATGTTTTCGGGACGTCAAGGTTCTGGAGCCAGCAGGGGTTCCAGTTCAATGGTGAGGGCCCCAGGGGCCTTCCCAAAGCGGCATGGCCGGATTCGTTCCCACTGTGCGCTTTGGCTCTGTCCTGGTTTTGGCCGGCTTGACTGTGTTGTCCGGCACACGCAAGGTCTGGGCTTTGTTGGCCTTAGAGGCCGGTGGCACGTCGGCAGCGTGGAGACCGGTGGTTGTGAAAACAGCCCATGCCAGGCCGGCAGAGGCAATACGCCGCAAAACTTTGCTTGCCATTTGAAACCTTCTGGAGAATGACCTTCTTGAAGACAGCGCTTGTCAGGGCATCTGATGCCGCTCACAACTCAACATGCAAAGGATGTGCCAGTCCCAGAGATCCGTCTTGGGCCCTTTATGGAAAAGCTCTTGCGTTGCCAGTGCTGTCACCTGAGCGGCATATCGCAACTGAAACACTCTGTCTTCTCTCCGATTGCATCGTTTTGAACTGATCTTGCGCGTTCGTAAGCGCAATAGTTGGGTGCAAATTCGGCAGTCGGCAGCTTCTTGCACCCGTCTGAATACAGCATTTTTAAATCCAGTCCTTTTGGTCGGGATCCCAGTTCCGGTGTCGCCGGTTGCTCGGCGTAGGGATAGCGCTTGCTGGCGCTGCTCCGCCAGCGTACCTGGGCTCAGTCTCTTTGATCGCGGACACTTATTCACTGTGTTGCGAGCCAGCCCGGTACGCTTTTCAATCTCGCGGATGGGCATCTGATCTCGCAATGCCCAACGCTTAAGCGCAGAGAATGCGCGCTAAAAATCCTCTTCACTACAGCGGGTCATCACGCACAGACATGGCCTGCATTGGCCAAAAAATATGGCGGAGTTGCCGTATTGCCCTTAATTATTCAACTTGAAGCCGGTCTGGGTCACTACCGACCGCCACTGCAGGATTTCTGCGTTCAGGTACCGTGAGAACACCTGGGGCCCACGCGGAGCCGGGTCAATGTAAGCCTCGGCCATTTTGGTTTTGAACTCAGGTGAATCCAGCACCTGAGAGATCGCTCCGGTGAGCCGCTGCAGAACGTCGGCAGGGGTCTTTGCAGGAGCCATGACGCCGTACCAATTGTTCACGACGATCCCAGGCACGCTTTCGGCAAAGGTCTGCACGTTGGGGAACTTTGGGTCCCTCGTGCTGCTGGCGATTGCCAGCACCTTCACTTTCTTCGTCTGGATGTAAGGCATGCAAGCCGGAACGGAGTTGATCACGAGCGGAATTTGGCCCGCAATGACGTCCGACAGGGCCGCGCCGCCGCCTTTGTACGGCACGTGTACAAGTTCCATTCCGGTTTTGAGCTTCAGCATTTCATAAAGCAGGTTCCCGCCCGAGCCTTGGCCAGAAGTACCGACGGCGTATTTGAGGGTCTGGTCGCGCGGCAAAGCGAGCAACTCCTTGAGAGAGTCGACTGGAAAGGAGGGATGAGCCACCAGCAGCTGAGGCGAGGAACCGATCATGGTGAGTGGCGCGAAATCCTTGATGGAATCGAAAGGAACCTTGGGTTGCACGGCTGCATTCAGGGCGTGCGCCGCATCTGCCAGCAGCAGCGTATAGCCGTCCGCAGGGCTTTTTGCGACGATATCCGTTCCTATCAACGCCGAGGCGCCGGCCTTGTTGTCCACAACGATCGTCCAGCCGACCATCCCGGACAGCTTCTGCGCGATGAGGCGCCCCACAAAATCCGAGCCACCGCCAGGCGAGTACGGAACAACCAACCGGACCGGACGATCCGGGAAACCGCTGGCAAGAGATGTCGGACTCACGGACACGGCCGCGAGCGAAAGACCGGAAGCCACGAAGTCGCGGCGAGACATGACAAACATTGCTAAATCTCCTTTGTTGCGTTGAAAAAGAATCGAAATTTCTATCGCTGCAGTCACTCCAGAAGCAGCTTCTGCGCCGTCACTCGGAATGCGGAAACAGCGGCATCTATGCTGGAAGCATCGATGTGCCTGTGCGTCACCAGGCGTAGCCGGCGCCCGCCCCACGCACGAACCAGCACGCCGACCTTCCGAAGCTCATCAGCCCAGATGCCGCTGTCATGGCCCGTTGCCGGCAGATCCAGCAGAACGATGTTGGTGTCGGGGACGGTCGCGCGTAGAAGCAGCGGATGGATACTGTTTAACGCCTGACTCAGGCGGCGCGCATGAACATGGTCTTGCACGAGCCGGTCCGGCATCGCCTGCACTGCTTCGAGCCCCGCTGCCGCGAGCACACCTATCTGCCGCTGGGTACCTCCCAGCATCTTGCGCAAGCGCCGCGTGCGATTAATCGTTGCCGCCGGGCCAGCCAGCACCGCTCCCGCGGGGGCGCTCAATCCCTTGGAAAGGCAAAGAGAGATGGTGTCCGCCGATCGCGCCACTGCGTCGGCCGACACGTTCAAGGCCACGGCCGCATTGAACAGGCGGGCGCCATCCAGGTGGACACAGGCGCCACGGCTGTGCGCTCGCTCCTGAACTGCCTGCATGTGTGCCAGGGGCAGCACGGCACCACCGGCATTGGCATGGGTGGTTTCCATGCACACCAACCTGGTTTGCAAGGCTTTTGAAGACCGGAGTGCCTGCTCCAACGAGTCCAGATCCATAGCCCCGGCGACTCCCGGAAGGCCGAGGTAGAACACCCCACTCAGGGTGGCGGCACCCCGCTCTGACACAAACATATGCGCCGCCGATTCGAGAATGACCTGGGACTGTCGTTCCGCCTGCGACAAAACTGCGAGCAGGTTGCCCATGGTGGCCGTCGGGACGTAGAGACCAGCTTCCTTGCCGAGCTTGCCGGCCACGAGTACTTCAAGTTCGCGGACGGTGGGATCTCCATCGAGACCGTCATCGCCCAAGGGAGCCGTCCGCATCCTCTCGTACATCGCCTCCGTCGGCTGGGTGACGGTGTCGCTACGCAAATCGACGACCAACACCTCGTGATCCACACGATGCGGAAGGTCCGATGGCGTCATCAAATCTCTGGCTGTCATGGACGACGAGTATTCCTGAAGGTATCCATTCCGTAAAATGCGTTGTGCGGTGTTCGTCATACAATTCTGATATGACGGACCGCCGCATGACCTTGAAGCACATCGAGGCCTTTCGCATCGTGATGCAGACCGGCTCGATGACGGAAGCATCGAGGCGCTTGCACACCTCGCAACCGCAGGTCAGCCGGTTGGTGTCCCAACTGGAAGCGATCGTCCACTTTTCGCTGTTCGAACGAAATGGAACCCGTCTGTCGCCGACGCTGGACGGCAAGCGCTTCTTTGAGGACGTCGAAAAGGCATTCGTCGGTCTGGCGGGCCTCGAGGCAGCCGCTTCAAACATTCTTTCGTTCGGTGGCCATCGCCTGACTGTGGCCGCAATGCCGCGCCTGGCCGGAGGGCTGCTGACCAGGGCCGTCACGCAATTCAAGGTGGACTACCCCGAAAGCCTGGTCACCATTCACTCGGGCACAGCGGCCTCCGTCAACACGTGGATGAGCTCGGGCTTGTGCGACGTCGGGTTGGCCATCATCTACGGCGATGACTCACCCGGCCTGCGGGCAGAGACGCTTTTCAGCATGGACTGCGTCGTCGTGCTTCCGAAGGCGCATCGACTTTCGCGGCAGAAGCAAATCCAGGCCGCGGACCTCGAGGATGAAGCATTCATCTCATTCCCAGTCGGGAGCGCCCCGCGCGAGCGCATCGATCACGTGCTTGCCGCTGCGGGGGTCAGGCCGCGAACCGTGTTGGAGTCCGATTTGGGTGCGTCGGTTTGCGCACTGGTTGCGGCGGGACTGGGTGTCAGCGTGATCAATCCGTTGGCGGCGCTGGAGGAGAAGCGAACTTCGGGCCTGGAGGTTCGCGCATTCAAGCCGGCCATACCCGTCCGCCTCGCCATGCTGTTTCCTGCTGCGGCGCAAGGGTCGCGCTTGGTGGATGCCTTCGCGGACCATGTACGTAGAGTCATTCAGCCGGAGCTGAAGGCCATCCGCGCCCTCAGCCGGTAAGTCGGAGGCCGCGTCATCGCGTAGGTCAGCTTTCTGACGGAACTCAACACGCAGGGACTGCGGAAATTCCCCGGGTGATGGCCAGATCGATGGGCCTATGCGAAAAGCAGTTTTGCTTGAAGCCCGGAAAAACCGTCTATCGCCTTAAACATGCTGCCTTGTATCTGAAGTTGTCGGGAAAAGCTGGCGAGTACGAAGATCTCAAGCAGCGATTGACGTATGCTGTAAAGATGACGGTGGAAAATCGACAGAAGAAGGGTCGACTGTCGATGGCCTGGAAGTTGAAAATCGGTTTCCACAATCCGATGCTTGTGCGCGCTCACAGAGAGGTTTTGTCCGCAGTTATGACTCGCCGGGACCGGGCCGTTTAAATTTGCGGCATTGATAAAGCTTAGTTTGGCTGAAAGTTAAATAAAGTTAACGGTGCAATTCTGGCCAAACCATGGGTTAAGTAGCACCGAGCCCAAACTCACATATTCCGCCGGTATTGCCCACCCACCTCAAACAGCGCGTGGGTGATCTGGCCCAGTGAGCAGACGCGCACCGCGTCCATCAGCACCTCGAACACGTTGTCGTTGGCAATCACCGCCTGCTGCAGGCGCTTGAGCATGGCTGGTGCTTCCTTGCTGTGGCGCTGGTGAAAGTCCTGCAGGCGCTTGAGCTGGCCCTGTTTTTCCTCGTCGGTGGAGCGCGCCAGTTCCAGCTTGTCCTGCACCGCGTCGCCATGCGGATTGCGGAAGGTGTTGACCCCGATGATGGGCAGCTCGCCCGTGTGTTTGAGCATTTCGTAGTGCATGGACTCGTCCTGGATGCGTCCGCGCTGGTAGCCGGTTTCCATGGCGCCCAGCACACCGCCGCGCTCGGCGATGCGTTCAAACTCGGCCAGCACGGCTTCCTCGAGTAATTCGGTCAGCTCTTCGATGATGAAAGCACCCTGTGACGGGTTCTCGTTTTTCGCCAGGCCCCACTCGCGGTTGATGATGAGCTGGATCGCCATCGCGCGGCGCACCGATTCTTCCGTCGGCGTGGTGATGGCTTCGTCAAACGCATTGGTGTGCAGGCTGTTGCAGTTGTCGTAAATCGCAATCAGCGCCTGCAGCGTGGTGCGGATGTCGTTGAACTGGATCTCCTGTGCATGCAGGCTGCGGCCCGAAGTCTGGATGTGGTATTTGAGCTTCTGGCTGCGTTCATTGGCGCCATACTTCTCTTTCATGGCCACGGCCCAGATGCGGCGCGCCACGCGGCCCATCACCGTGTATTCCGGGTCCATGCCGTTGCTGAAGAAAAAGCTCAGATTCGGCGCGAAGTCGTCGATGTGCATGCCGCGCGCGAGATACGCTTCGACGAAGGTAAAGCCGTTGGACAGGGTGAAAGCCAGTTGCGAAATCGGATTGGCACCGGCTTCGGCGATGTGGTAGCCGCTGATGGAAACGCTGTAGAAATTGCGCACGCGGTTGTGCACGAAGTACTGGGCAATGTCGCCCATCACCTTGAGGCTGAACTCGGTGGAGAAGATGCAGGTGTTCTGGCCCTGGTCTTCCTTCAGGATATCGGCCTGCACCGTGCCGCGCACGTTTTCCTGCACCCACTCGCGGATTTTTTCAAGCTCTGTCGGGGTCGGATCGCGACCGTTGTCTTTTTTGAACTTGTCGAGATTCTGGTCAATGGCGGTGTTCATGAACATCGCCAGGATGGTGGGAGCCGGACCGTTGATGGTCATGCTGACAGACGTGCTCGGACTGCACAGGTCGAACCCGTCGTAAAGCACCTTCATGTCGTCCAGAGTGGCGATGCTGACGCCCGAGTTGCCGACCTTGCCGAAGATGTCGGGTCGCAGGTCGGGATCGTTGCCGTAGAGCGTGACCGAGTCGAAGGCCGTGCTCAGGCGCTTGGCGGCCATGCCCTGGCTCAGCAGCTTGAAGCGCGTGTTGGTGCGGAACGCATCGCCTTCGCCCGCAAACATGCGGGTCGGGTCTTCTCCCTCGCGCTTGAAGGCAAAGGTGCCGGCAGTGTAGGGGTAGCTGCCCGGCACGTTGTCAAGCATCAGCCACTTGAGGATTTCGCCGTGGTCCTCGTACTGCGGCAAGGCCACCTTGCGGATGGTGGTGCCCGAGAGGGATTTACTGGTCAGCGCGGTGCGGATTTCCTTGTCGCGAATTTTTACGACGTACTCATCACCGGCATAGGCAGCCTGCATGTCGGGCCACTGTGCGAGCAGCGCGCGCGCGTCGGCGTCCATGCGAGCCTTGCGGTGACCGGCCAGGTCCAGAGCGGCTTCGGCGGCCGGGGCCCGGTCGGGCTTGTCGATCTTGAGCATGGCGGCCGCGGCCTTGAGTTGCTGCACCTCGCGCGCCAGCTGGGCCTGGGCGCGGGCGCGCTTCTTGTAGCCGCGCACCGTGTCGCTGATTTCAGCCAGGTAGCGCGTGCGGGCCGCGGGCACCACCGGCGTCTGGTTGGTGCTATGGCGCACCTCGACCCGGGGCAGGGCGCTTTCGGCAAGTGACAGACCCAGGCTCGCCAGGCGCGGCTTCAATGCCTGGTACAGCGCGGTGACGCCGTCGTCGTTGAAGCGCGCGGCCATGGTGCCGAATACCGGCATCCTGTCAGGCGCGGTGCCCCAGGCCTCCTTGTTGCGCTGGACCTGTTTGGCCACGTCGCGCAGCGCGTCCAGCGAGCCTTTGCGGTCGAACTTGTTGATGGCGACAAACTCGGCGAAGTCCAGCATGTCGATTTTTTCAAGCTGGCTGGCGGCGCCGAACTCCGGCGTCATCACATACATGGGCACGTCCACATGCGGCACGATGGCAGCGTCGCCCTGGCCGATGCCCGAGGTTTCGACCACGATCAGGTCAAAGCCGGCGACCTTGCAGGCGGCGATGACTTCAGGAAGTGCCTTGCTGATCTCGCTGCCGAATTCGCGCGTGGCCAGGCTGCGCATGAAGACACGGGAGCCCTGGCTCCATGGGCTGATCGCATTCATGCGGATGCGATCGCCGAGCAGGGCGCCGCCGCTCTTGCGGCGTGAGGGGTCGATGCTGATGACGGCCACGCGCAACTTGTCGTTCTGGTCCAGCCGCAGGCGGCGGATCAGCTCGTCGGTCAGAGACGATTTGCCGGCGCCGCCGGTGCCGGTGATGCCCAGCACTGGTATCTTTTTGATAGCAGCCTGCGCCCGTAGCGACAGGACAAAACCCGATTCCGCCTTATCGTTTTCAAGAGCAGTGATAAGTTGTGCCAGCGCGCGCCAGGCCATTTCACCATGGCCTTCAATCGCCTGGATGCTCGCAGGGGCCAGGCCGGTCAGGTCCTTGTCGCAGCGCATGACCATCTCGCCGATCATGCCGGCCAGACCCATCTTCTGACCGTCTTCGGGGCTGTAGATGCGCGTCACACCGTAGGCCTGCAGTTCGCGGATTTCCGGGGGAACGATCACGCCGCCGCCGCCGCCGAAGACCTGGATGTGCTCGCCGCCGCGGCTTTTGAGCAGGTCCACCATGTACTTGAAATACTCGACATGCCCACCCTGGTAAGAGCTGATGGCAATGCCCTGCGCGTCTTCCTGCAGTGCAGCAGTGACGACTTCATCGACGCTGCGGTTGTGGCCCAGGTGAATGACTTCGGCCCCCATGCCCTGCAGGATGCGCCGCATGATGTTGATGGCGGCGTCGTGGCCGTCAAACAGGCTGGCGGCGGTGACAAAACGTACCTTGTGGGTCGGGCGGTAGCTGGCAAGAGCCTTGAATTCGGCGGACAGGTCGGTCATGGCGGCACTCTCTGGGTGGGTTGTCTCGTGGGGTAGGGATGCCCGGCTTATTCGATCCTGAGTCCGGCCATCGCCGGCTCGTCAGGCGGGTAGCGCAAGTCCAGCGATTTCAGCTTGTCGCGCACCAGCGTGGCGATCATCAGGTTGCGGTGTGTCTTGGAATCGGCCGGCACCACGGTCCAGGGGGCCGACGGGGTGCTGGTGGCGCCCAGCAGCGCGTCATAGGCTTTCTGGTAGTCCGACCACTGCTTGCGTACCTGCAGATCCCCCATGCTGAACTTCCAGCGCTTGGTGGGGTCGTCCACACGCTCCTGCAGGCGCTGGCGCTGCTCGCTGGCGGAAATGTGCAGCATGAATTTGAGGATCACCGTACCGGTTTCGGCCAGCAGGCGTTCAAAGTCGTTGATCTGGGCATAACGCTGGCGCGTCTGCTTGGGCGTGATCCAGCCATTGACCACGGGAACCAGAACGTCTTCGTAATGGCTGCGGTTAAAGATGGTGATCTCGCCGGCTGCGGGCATTTGCCGGTGAATGCGCCAGAGGTAATCGTGCGCGCGCTCCTCTTCATTCGGAGCTTTCCAGCCTATCGTGTGTACCCCCAGGGGGCTGGTGCGGCCGAACACGGCACGTATGGTGCCGTCCTTGCCCGAGGTGTCGGTGCCCTGCAGTAACACCAGCAGCTTGTGGCGTTTGTCGGCAAAAAAAAGGTCCTGCAGCCTGTCGAGCTCGCTCGCCAGGGCATCGACCGTGGCCTTGTCCTTTACCTTGTCACCGCAAGACCATGGCTTGGCGGCCGGATCCAGCTTGGCCAGGGAAAATCCGGCTGCCTTTTTTCCAGCAGGCGGCTGCCAGTCTGTGGGCACTGGGACGGATCGGCTGTTTGCCATGCAAGTGACTGGTTGGCTGTAAAAAATAGTTGACGTTTACGTAAACGTCAATCTTACCGCTTTCCAAACAAAAAAGGGGCGCTTGCGCGCCCGGACAGTTTTTGAGCCGTACATGGCTTGCCGGATCAGCCATAAAGGTATTTGGGCAGCCACAGCGTCAGGCCCGGCCAGATGTACATGAACACCATGCACAGGATCACGATCAGCATGTAAGGCATCATGCCCGCGAAAATCTGGTTGATCGTGACATGCGCCGGTGATACCCCTTTCAGGTAGAAGGCCGACATGGCCACCGGCGGCGACAGGAAGGCGGCCTGCAGGTTGACAAACACCAGCACACCCCACAGGATGGGGTCGATCTGGAAATGCTGCAGCAGCGGCAGGAAGATGGGTACGAAGATCACGATGATCTCGGTCCACTCCAGCGGCCAGCCGAGGACGAAGATGATGGCCTGCGACAGCAGCAGGAACTGCAGCGGCGACAGGTTCATGGACAGCACCCATTCCTCCACCACACGCTGGCCACCCAGCAGAGCGAACACGGCCGAAAAGAGGGCGGAGCCCACGAACAGCCAGCACACCATAGAGGTGGTTTTGGCGGTCAGGAACACGGCTTCCTTGATGCGCTGGAAGTTCAGCGTGCGCGCATGCCAGGCCATCAGGAAGGCGCCGGCCGCGCCGACGGCCGCCGATTCTGTGGCCGTGGTGATGCCGAACAGGATCACCGCCAGCACCATCAAGGTCAACAGTGCCAGAGGCATCACCGACGACACCAGCATGCGCAGGATTTCGAACTGTTCCGCATCAAAACGCCAGTAGTACCAGGCCAGCAGCAGCAGGCTCAGGCCGCAGGCTATCCAGAACCCCGTGTAGAAGGCCGGCGGCACGGCGGCGGTTTGCGGGCCTTGGGCCGTGGGGTCACCGAACTGTTCCATTGCGGGCTCGGCGGCGCCCTTGCCACCCGGGGGCGGTTCCTGCACATCGCTGGAGCCGGGCGGTGCTTGCAGGCCGCCGTCGCTGGGCGGCTCGCTGAGCTGGCCTTCGGTGGGAGGCTCCTGCAAACCGCCGGCAGCGGGAGGTTCCTGCACGTCACTTGCCGCTGGAGATGCCGGGGTATTGACGCCTGCTTTCGCTGTTTGTGTGACCTGCGCCATGCTGGCGTTGCTGTCTTCCTGGGAATGGATGACCACATACCACCACACCGCGCCCAGGGTGATGGCAGCCAGTGCCACCGGGACCAGCGACAAGCCCAGGCTCTTGATCAGCAGGCCGCGGGTGATACGCATGCCTTCGGCGCTGCCGCGCAACGCCTTGCCCGGTGCGGCGGCAGCAACAGCCAGGGCGGGCAGCATGCGATGCGAATAGGCGCTCGAAACATGGGCCAGCCAGGATGGCACGGGCACCTGTTGCTGCTCGGGCGGAAGTTTGGGGGCTATTTTCGGGTTGATCAGCACCCAGCCGATGATGTAGACCAGATAGAGCAGCGCCAAAAAGAAGCCGGGGAACATGGCCGCAGCATAGAGCTTGACCACCGACTGGCCCGCGACCGCGGCGTAAACAATGATCATCACTGAGGGCGGGATCAGGATGCCCAGGGTGCCGCCGGCGGTGATTACCCCGGCGGCCAGCCGCGTGTCGTAACCGGCATTGAGCATGGGCCGCATGGCGATCACGCCCATCAGCACCACCACCGCACCCACCAGGCCGCTGGCAATGCCCCAGAAGGTGCAGATGATCAGCGTGGTGACGGCCAGCGAGCCGGGAACGCTGCGAAACGCCAGCTGGACGCTGTGAAACATTTTGTCCACCAGCGCACCGCGTTCCATCACATAACCCATGAGTACGAAAAGCGGTATCGATAACAGCGTCTCGTTGGTCATGGCACCGAATGCGCGCTGCACCATCAAATCGAAAATCTTGTTGTCCAGCCACGGTGTTGCCGGATCGTAAAAAGCGGCGAAGCCGAACAACATGCCCAGACCCATGAGGGTGAAAGCCGTCGGGAAACCCATCATGATGACTACTACGATGAGGCAAAGCATGGTCATGCCGAGTGCTGCATTGCTCATGATTTAACCCTTCATCCCTTTGGACTTCTCGATGGCGAGCTGACGCGCCTCTTCGTCGACATATTCGCTGCCGGCCAGCTGCTGCGCCACAACGTCGGATTCTTCGGCGTCTTTCAGGCGCGGCGTCCAGGCGCCGGTCTTGATACACACCACGCAGCGAACCATTTCGGCAATGCCCTGCATCATCACAATGGCGCCGGCCAGCGGGATCACGAACTTGAAGGGGTACAGCGGGATGGGATCGGCGTTGAACGTTTGTTCATGGATCGCCAATGAATCGTTGAAGTAAGTCCACCCGGCCCAGGTCAGCGCCGCGATACCGGGAATGAAAAAAATCAGATACAGAACAAAGTCCAGCGCCGCTTGTGTTCGAGGTTTCATGCTGCCGTAGAAGAAATCGCCGCGTACGTGGCCGTCATGCGCCAAGGTGTAGGCCCCGCCCAGCATGAAGAGCGTGCCGTACAGCATGTTGTTGGCGTCATAAATCCAGGCCGTCGGTGCGTTGAGTGCGTAACGCTTGAAGACCTCGGCGCAAACAAGAAGCATCAGTGCCACGATAAGCCAGGCCGCGGCTTTGCCGACCCAGGTGCTGATGTGGTCAGCGGTATGAATAAGTCGTTGAACGTTCATGAAAATACTCTTTGGCCCAATGGGGGCTGCACAAAACAAAACCAGCCATCCAGAATAACTGGATGGCTGGCGAACTCAAGCAGGGAACGGAGTCAGGCTTTTTTCTTGCTGAAATAATGGTTGTAGGCCATTTTGAAATCGACGGTGTAGTCGTTGTGCCACTGCCCGGCGCGCTGGGCAAAGGCACGCTGCGAATCGAGCACCTTCTTGAAGATTGGATTCTCACCGGATTTCTTGGCAACTGTCGCATCCCATGCAGCCAGCTGGGCGCGCAACACTGCATCAGGCGTCTTGTAGAACTTGATGCCCTGCTTCTTCATGGCCTCATAGTCCTGGGAGTTGCGGTCGATGTGTTTCCAGCTCATGTCTGCACTGGCGGCCTGGACGGCGTAGTCAATGATGGCGCGCAGTTCCTGCGGCAGAGCGTTGTACTTGCCCTTGTTGAAGAGGATCTCGAACTGCTCACCGCTCTGGTGGAAGCTTTGCAGCATGCAGTTTTTCACCACATCGGGGAAACCCAGCACACGATCGCTCGAGGCGTTGTTGAACTCGGCCGCATCGATCAGGCCGCGGTCCAGTGCCGGTACGATCTCGCCGCCCGGCAACGGGTTCACCGCGGTTCCCATCACGGTGAACATGTCCACCGCCAGACCGACAGTGCGGAACTTCAGGCCCTTCATGTCTTCCACTTTGGCGACGGGTTTCTTGAACCAGCCCAGTGGCTGCACACTCATGGGGCCATACAGATAGGACACCACGTCCATGTTGATGGTCTTGTAGATTTCCTCCAGCAGCGCCTTGCCGCCGCCGTAGTTGTGCCAGGCCAGAACCATGTTGGAGTCCATGCCGTACGCGGGGCCTGAACCCCACAAGGCCAGCGCGGAGTTTTTCCCGTAGTGATAAGCCACCACGCCATGGCCGCCATCCAGCGTGCCCTTGTTGACGGCTTCCAGCAACTGGAAGGCAGGCACGACCGCGCCCGAGGGCAGAACTTCGATCTTGAGCTTGCCGCTGGCCATGTCGTTGACTTTTTTGGCGAAGTCATTGGCGTACTCGTGGAAGATGTCCTTGGCCGGCCAGGTGCTCTGAAAGCGCAGCGTGGTCGCGGTTTGAGCAGTCGCCAGCATCGGTGCTGACAGGGCGCCCGCGCCCGCGGCGACAGCAGCGCCCTTGAGCAGGCTGCGGCGGCGAGGGGTCTTGATCTCGTTCATGGTTTTTGTCTCCGGTTGTGAAAAAGGTTAGCGCACTATCTTTTGCCATCACTGCTGTGTAGGTGAGAGGGTTTTTACCAACGGGGTCGTCAGGATTGGGTCTAATTGGGGTGAAACTGTTTTTCAGCCCGCTGTACGGGCGCTGTCAGCTTTTTGTCAAACTTCGAAGCGAGCACGAATCTGCTGCGGTGCGCCAAGCCGGTGCACGAAAGCGAAAGTCTTAAACTTTCTTGAAATACGGTGCGATGTTCGCGCCCTGTTTTGTGATTAACCGGAATCGATGACGATGAACCACCCTCAGTTTCCAGATCCTGCTGGCAAAACCTCCGATCCCCTGAGTGACAACCGTGGCGCTGGCCAGTCCGAGACGCTGCAGGTACACGCTGCCCCCGGTTATGCCGGCAATGTGTCGCCAGAACTGGCTTTCCAGTGGTGGCATGCGGGCCAGGCCGTACTGATTGATGTGCGCACCGATGCGGAGCGCGAGTGGGTCGGGTTTGTGCCTGGGGCGGTGGCGCTGGCATGGAAACAGTGGCCAGGGATGGCCATGAACCCGGCGTTTGACCAAAGCCTGCAAGCCGCGGTGCCGCCGGGCATGAAAGCCCTGATGCTGTGCCGCAGTGGCGTGCGTTCGGTGGCGGCTGCCAGGCGCGCTGCGGAACTGGGCATAGAGGCTTACAACATCCTGGAGGGCTTCGAGGGCGACCCCGATACGCAGGCCCACCGCGGTTTGCTTGGGGGCTGGCGGCGCCGTGGCCTGCCGTGGAAGCAGAACTAGAGCCAGAACTTGCGCCCCCACGCTTGTCGCTTCGCGTACTGCGCTGCCCCCCGAGGGGGCGCTGCGCCTGCGGACCGGCGGAGCCGGACCCGCGGCCCCTGCTTGAAAATACAGCGCTTAAATCGCGCGTGGAGCTGCCATGGGACAGCCGGGCCAGGTTCACATAAACTGAATGCATGAACAACGACAGCCTGCTCAAACGCATTGAATCAAAACGCGCCGAAGTGGTGGCACTGACGCAAGACCTGGTTCGCATTCCCACTATCAACCCACCCGGTGACGCGTACGAGGCCTGTGCGCATCTGCTCGGTGAGCGGCTGAAAAAACGCGGTTTTGCGGTTGAATACATCCGTGCCGAAGGGGCGCCGGGCGATCATGACTCCCACCCGCGGATCAACGTGGTGGCCCGCTACGAGGGGAAATCGGCCGGCGAGTGCGTGCACTTCAACAGCCATATTGACGTGGTCGAAGCCGGCTCCGGCTGGACCACTGACCCCTTTGGCGGCGAAATCAGGGACGGCAAGGTCTATGGCCGCGGCACCTGTGACATGAAGGGCGGGCTGGCATCCAGCGTGATTGCCTGCGAGGCGATTCTCGAGGAAGGGTTGGCTTTTCCCGGTGCGCTGGAAATTTCAGGCACGGTTGACGAGGAGTCGGGCGGTTTTGCCGGCGTCGGCTATCTGGCAGAACGCGGCTACTTCACGAAGCCGCGCGTGCATCATGTGATCATCCCCGAGCCGCTGGGGGTGGACCGCATTTGCCTGGGGCACCGGGGTGTCTGGTGGGGCGAGGTCGAGACACGGGGCAAGATAGCCCATGGCTCCATGCCTTTCCTGGGCGACAGTGCCATCAATCATATGAGCGCCTTCATCCATCTGCTGGAAACGCAGCTCCAGCCCCGGCTGTCGCAGCGCCATACCGCCGAACCGGTGGAGCCTCCCGGAGCGAGAGTCAGTACGCTCAATATCAACAGCCTGCACGGCGGACAGGTTGAGCAACTGTTTTCCCTGGATGCACGCGGCCGGCCAACCGGCGATCTGCCGGCGCCTGTGGTGGCGCATTCCTGCCGCGCTGTGCTGGACCGCCGCTTTATCGCCGAAGAGAGCCTTGATGCCGTCAAGGCCGAAGTCGTGGCCATGCTGGAAGAGCTCAAACGGAACCGGCCCGGCTTTGACTACGGCATCAAGGACATCATGACTTTTGTGCCGACGGCCACGCCCAGGGACGCGCCGGTCGTGCTGGCCACAGCCCGGGCGATTGCCCGTGTGCTGGGCCGCGAAGCCAGTTATATCTCCAGTCCGGGTACTTACGACCAGAAGCACATCGTGCGCACCGGCAAACTGGATGCCTGTATTGCCTACGGCCCCGGCATCCTTGATCTGGCGCACCAGCCCGATGAATATGTGGGCATCCAGGAACTGGTGGACAGCGCAAAAATCATGGCCCTGGCGGCCTTGAGCCTGACCAGTGGCGTCCGCGCCACTTGAGCAAGTAATACCAAGGTAGTGATTTAAGTCAATCACTACACTTAAATCTATTTTTAGTGGATAGACCCCTGTCAATTTTGACAGGGGTGTGAGCTTCTAAATTGTTAAATTCATTTTCAATGGTGGTACTTTTTCACAAGGTTTCACCATGCAAGCTCAAGTTCTCGATCAAGCCTCAGCGCCTTCTGTAACAAAATCCTCTGTCAATCCCGGCTTGTCCTCCCATTTGCGGCAACGTATCGCCCGTGAATTCACGCCGCGCTGGCAGCAGCAGTGGGGGGGGAAATTTGTCCTCCACGGCAGAACCGCCGGTCCCGATGCCGTCCGGCTCGACGGCAATGACTACCTCAGTGTGACCGGTCATCCGGACATCGTGGGCGCCCAGGTGGCGGCTTTGCGAAACGACCGTGAATTCGTGATCCAGTCCGGTGTCTTTGTCCATGGCGAACACCCGGCCCGTGGACTTGAAAAATCCCTGGCCCAATGGGTCGGGAAAGAGGACGGCTTTGTCTGCCAGTCCGGTTACGCTGCCAATGTGGGCCTGTTGCAGGCCATTGCCGATGCGCAGACGCCGGTGTACCTCGACACGCTGGCGCATACCTCACTGTGGGAAGGCGCGCATGCGGCGCGCGCGCCGGCCCACCCGTTCCGGCACAACGACCCGGATCACCTGGACCGGGTGCTGTCGCGGCACGGACCCGGTGTGGTGGTGGTCGATTCGGTCTACAGCACCACCGGCGCCTTGTGCCCGCTGCGCGAGATGGTGGAAGCGGCTGAGCGCCATGGCTGCATGATTCTGGTGGATGAATCGCATTCCCTGGGAACGCATGGCCCGGGTGGGGCGGGCCTGTGTGCTGAACTCGGCCTCACGGACAGGGTGCACTTCATCACGGCCAGCCTGGCCAAGGCTTTTGCCGGGCGCGGCGGGTTTTTTACCGCACCGGCCGAGCTGCGCTATTACATCCTGAGCTCCAGTTATCCGAATATCTTCAGCTCTTGCCTCTTGCCCCACGAGATTGCCGGCCTGGGCGCCACACTTGCCGTGATCGGCAAGCGAGACGAACAAAGGTGCCGTCTGCACGCCCATACCTTGCGGCTGCGCAGCAGCCTGTCAGACATGGGTTACCCGATCCATCAGGGGACGGAGCAGATCATTGCGCTGGAAGCAGGTAGCGAGCCCGACACCATGGTGTTGCGCGACCATCTGGAGGCGCGCGGTGTCTTTGGCGCTGTTTTTTGTGCCCCCGCCACCAGCCGCAACCGGGCCATGGTGCGCCTGACCTTGCACGCCGCGCTCACGGAAGCGGAGCTCTGCCATGTGGAGGCAGTCGCACGCGAAGTGGCGCCCCGCGTCAAACCCTGGGACTGGCCGATTGCCCGGCGCGCGCGGGCGGCTGAGGCGGCCTAGCTCAGTCCTGCACGGTGCGCTGGCCGTGCTTTTTGAGCCAGTGGTTGTAGCCCGTCAATCCCGGCGGGCTGGCTGCCAGTTCCACCGGAAACAGGGCGGCCAGCAGTGTGCCTTCATGGCCAATGGAAAACGCCGGGATCAGCCGCGCCGGGCCGGTCTGGCCCAGAGCCTGCTGAAGTTCCAGATCCACCAGGGTGCGGCCGGACCGGATATCGTCGGCGGCGGCCGTCTTCAGACCCTGGGATTCGGCCAGTTCAGCAAGATCCGCCAGTCCCGCGGCAGACTCCAGTTGCAGCCAGCTGACACGTCCGTCTGCATCCATGCCCAGGATGCCGAAGGGCTGACCGATGACCACGTGTTCGACCCAGTGGCTGCTGGCCAGGCTAGCGAGCTGCCGGCTCACAGACGGCACCTGTAGCAGGGCATGCTGCGGCTGGGTCAGTGCGCTGCGCCATATCTGCGAATGGCGCACCTGTGGCTGCGTCAGCATGCGCTGGACAACGGAAACCAGGTGCTGGGAGATGTCGGGTGTCTGTTTGGCGATGAACTGGTCGATCAGGCCCCGGTTGAAGGCACTGACAGCCACATGTTCGTCGGCCTGCCCGGTCAGCAGGATCCGGCCGCCATGCCAGTCCGTCAACTCGCCCAGTGCCTGCAGGCCATCCATGCCCGGCATGGCGTAGTCGAATACGCATACCCGGGTCAGCCCGAAACGGTCGTTATGGGTGGCCCAGTAACGCAGGATTTGCGGAATCAGTGGACTGCCGGCGCGCCAGTGTTCAATCATCTCCTGCTGGGCCCAGGCGTCGGCCTCCCACTGCGGCGGTTCCTGTTGCAGGTGGTTGATACAGGTTTGCGGCCGCAGGTACAGCTTGACGTTCCATTGGCGCGGCAACACCATGGCCAGCATCTCCAGATATGCCGGATCGTCATCGAGAAAAACAATCGCGCCAGGGCGGTGGAAGAGGGGGAAACTCATGGGCTGCGTGTGGTTGACGTTAACCGAGTGGTGGAAGTTCGATGATGAAGACAGCACCGCGCCCGGGCTCCGACTGGACGCGGATGCTGCCGCCGGCGCTTTCCACCACCTGCTGGCAAAAAGCCAGACCCAGGCCATGGCCCGTACCCCGGTCGGTCGAGAAAAAAGGTTCGAAGATGCGTGCCTGCAACTCCGGCGCGATGCCCGTCCCTTGGTCGGTGACAACGATGCGTCCGCAGCCGTTGAGCACTCCGACTTCGATACGCAGATCGCCGTGTTTGGGGGCGGAACTGGTTGCCGCAAGCGAACGGAAGGCATTTTTGAGCAGGTTGTTGATCACCTGGGCGAACAGCCGGTAGGACGACTCGAAGGAAAAATCCTTGCGCAGGACCAGCGCGACGCTTTCGCGCTCCCGCGAATTGCGGTAGGGGTAGTCCTTGACCACATTGCGCAGCAGCGCGGCGGCGCCCACGGTCTCCTTGTGTGTAGGCAGGCGCAGCAGGCGCGCATTCGCAATCTGCGTATCGATCTGCTGGTTCATGTTGCGCACCAGCGTGTGCAGCCGGACCACCAACTGGTCCAGGCGCTGGGCGTGTGCGGCTTCCTTGACCTGCTGGCTTTCGTTGCGTACCGCATCGCCGATCAGCGACATCGTGGCCAGCGGCGTGCGCAACTCGTGGGCCATGATGCCCATGGTGGTCAGCGTGTGCTGCAGATGTTCGCGCCGCAGGTTGGCAGACGACAGTCCCAGCACCACGGCACTGGCCCAGCTGAAGGCGATGACCACGGCGTTGATGGAAAATTGCTGCTCGCTCAGGGGCACCACGGCCGGGCCGAACCAGCGAAACAGTAGCCAGGCCAGCAATGCGCCGCTGAACGTGCCCAGTGTGGCCGCGCGCCAGTCGGTTACATGGTAGTAAATAAGTACCATCGCGCAAAAACTGGCCAGCCAGACCGTGTTGCCGTTGTTGCAAAGATACATCCAGCTAAAAAACAGAGGCAGCTGGAGCCAGAAAACCAGGGTGAAAATGCGTGCAGACAACTTGCTGGACGGATCATTGACGATGCTTTCCCAGATCAGCAGCAGACCCAATGTACCCATGACAGCCCGCAGTGCAGGGCTTTCGTAGGGCTGTGGCAACCAGTGTCCCCAGATCCATCCAAACAGAGGATGGCCCACGAGCGTGAACAAGCCGAGCCAGCGCAGGCGCCACCTGGACGGGTGCAGAATAAGGTCCAGCTGCTCCTGAAACAGTTCAGCCTTGATTCGCACCCGCAGCCGGCCGCCCATGCCGGGACGGCCCCACAGCGCGCGAATCTGTTGTTTGATCCTGGCAGGCACTACGGAAGTCATGAATAGAACTTGGAACATATCACAGCACATTGTCACAGCTCCGGAGCAGAACTGAACATGCGACCCCCTGTCAACTTTGACAGTGTTGCGCTGGACAGCATGCTCAGCGACTGGATCTCCGCATTGCGCGAATTCTCCGTCGAGGCCGTGGTTGTCCTGGGTCCCGACCCGTTTGGCCAGCGGGAAGACCGGAGGGTGGCGGCCGTTCATCCACCCCGCTTCCTGGATGCGGCCCTCGCACTGGCCGAAAGCGAAGATTTCGGCGCCCCCTGGCGGGAATCGGATGCGCCGCTGGTGGCGTGGCAGCATATTGCCAAATCGGATCCAGCCAGAGCCCATGCCGATGGAGGCCGGTGGCGCCTGCTGTGCCTGGCCCACGGCTTCCAGAGCGTGGTGCGGGTCGAGTTTCCCCTGCCTTCAGGCCGTGCTTTTGAATGTTTCATTTTCAGCCCGCGCCAGTTTCACGAACGCGCCGAGGCTGCTGCACTGGTCTGGTCGGCCCTCAATATCTGGCCGCTGTTCAAGCGCACCATGGCCGAAGCCAGCAGTCCCCTGAGTCCGCGAGAAGGCGAATGCCTGGCATTGGCCTTCGAGGGGCTGACGGCGCGCCAGACCGCCGAGCGCCTGCATTGTGCCGACCGCACCGTCAACTATCACCTTTCCAATGCCATGGCCAAACTCAAGGTGGACAACAAGATGTCGGCGATCCAGCGCGCCTGCTGGATGGGCGTGATCTGAAGCCCGCCTTGCGAGCCCCCATGTCGGTGGCGGTGAAAGTGCTCGGGCCGGTTTGCGGTTTTTCCGGTTTCCTGCCGTTTCCACGTGGCTTGAATATTGCATCAAAAGTATGGTTACATTACGAAGCCCCTTTGGGGTTCCTGCCAGGCTGTCCCAACTCTTGCTCCAAGGAAAAATTGTCATGAAACGTCGCTCCCTTTTCACCATGGCCGCCTCGGTGGCTCTGGTTTCCGGTTTGTTGTTGCCGCCCGTTGTGCTGGCACAGGCCAAAACGCTCAAGGTTGTGCCGCACTCGAACATCACCATCCTGGACCCGATCTGGACGACGGCGTTTGTGACCCGCAATCACGGCTACATGATTTATGACACGCTGTTCGGGACGGACCTCTCAGGCAAGGTCAAGCCGCAAATGGTGGATACCTACAGTGCCTCCAAGGACAACAAGGTCTGGACCTTCACGCTGCGTGACGGACTGGAGTTTCATGACGGCAAGCCCGTGACGAGCGAGGACGTGGTGGCATCCCTCAAGCGATGGGCCAGCCGCGACAGCTTCGGAGGGGTCATGGCCAAGAGCCTGGCCAGTTATGAAACGCCCAATGCGAAAACTTTTGTCCTCAAGTTCAACCAGCCCTTTGGCGTGATGCTCGAAGCCCTGGGCAAGCCCTCGTCGAACGTGCCTTTCATCATGCCCGCCCGTATTGCAGCCACGCCAGGCAGCGAGCAGATCAAGGAAAACATCGGATCCGGTCCCTACAAGTTCGTGACGGCCGAATACAAACCGGGCGAAAAGCTGGTTTATGTCAAGAATGAAAAGTACAAGCCCCGTTCCGAAGCGCCCGACGGCACCACTGGCGGAAAAACCGTTTACCTGGATCGTGTCGAGTGGATCATCATTCGCGATCCGCAAACCCAGTTCAATGCGCTGCTGGCCGGCGAAGTGGACATTATCGAGCAGCCCGCTTTTGAACAGTACGCCTCGCTCAAGGCAGCCAAGGATGTCCAGATCGTTGACGCCCAGCCGGCCGGCCTGCAGTACATCTTCCGCTTCAACCACCTGCATGCACCGTTTGACAACGTGAAGATCAGGCAGGCGGCCATGGTGGCCATGGGCCAGGAAGCCTTCCTCAAAACCCAGGTGGGTGCGCCGGGCATGTACAAATTCTGCAAGAGCATATTTCCCTGCGGTACGCCCTATGCCAGCGAGAACACCGGCATTTATACCGGCATGGCCAACCCCACCAAGGCCAAGCAGATGCTGGCCGAGGCTGGCTACAAGGGCGAGCCCATCGTGCTGATGCGGCCCACCGACCTGGCTTCCATTGCGAAGCTCCCGCTGGTGGCCAAGCAGCAGCTGGAGGCTGCCGGTTTCAAGGTTGACATGCAGCAGTCTGACTGGGCGACGCTGCTGGCCCGCCGCGCCAAGAAGGATGCACCGGACAAAGGCGGCTGGAACGCCTTCATGACCGCGTGGACAGCGGGCGACATCCAGAATCCGTTGACGATGGCCATGCTCAATGCCACCGGCGACAAGGGCTGGTTCGGCTGGCAGGACGACAAGACCATTGAAGAACTCAAGGTCAAGTTCGCGCAGGCTGGTACCGAAACGGAGAAGAAAAAACTCGCCGAGCAGTTGCAATTGCGTGCCATCGAGACGGCCACGCATGTGCACCTGGGCCAGTACAACAACCCGGCGGCGCTGCGGAAAAATATTTCCGGCCTGGTGCCTGGCGGTGCGCAGGTGTACTGGAACATCAAAAAAAATTAGGGCCCCCACGCTTGTCGCTACGCGTACTACGCTGCCCCCCGGGGGGGTGCTGCGCCTGCGGGCCGGCGGAGCCGGACCCGCGGCCCCTGCTTGAAGGGGACACCTGCACGTCCGCTGGCTGCGTTTTTCCGTTCGCCCTGAGCTTGTCGAAGGGTCCCATCGGCTGATGCCGATGAGCAGCAAGTCCCCATGCTGAGATTCTTATTGCAGCGCCTGCTGGCGACCATCCCCGTCCTGTTGGTGGTGGCGGTCGTGGTTTTCCTGATCCTGCGGCTGACGCCGGGCGACCCCGCGGCGGTGATCGCCGGCAACAACTCTACAAACGATGACATCGAGAAAATCCGGGAAACACTGGGTTTGAGCAAACCCCTGCTGGCCCAGTTCTGGATCTGGTTCACCAACGTCCTGCAGGGCGACCTCGGGTATTCGTTCTACCTGAACAAGCCGGTGACCGAGCTGATCGCCCAGCGCCTGGAGCCGACGCTTAGCCTGGCGGTGGGCACGCTGGTGCTTGCGGTGCTGGTGGCAGTGCCCTTGGGCACCCTGGCCGCCTGGCGCATGGGTGGCTGGCTGGACCGGGTGCTGTCGGGTTTCTCTGTGGCCGGCTTTTCGATCCCGGTGTTTGTGACCGCCTACCTGCTGATCTACGTGTTCGCCGTCCAGCTTGAATGGTTTCCGGTGCAGGGCTACCGGCGCCTGTTCAGCGCGGACGGCCAAGGCCTCTGGCCCTGGGCGCGCCAGCTGGTGCTGCCTTGGCTCACGCTGGCCATGATTTATGTGGCCTTGATTGCCCGTGTCACGCGCGCGAGTGTGTCCGAGGCGCTGACCGAGGACTACATCCGCACAGCGCGCGCCAAGGGGTTGGCTGAATCTGCGGTGCTGATGCGCCATGCGCTGGCGAATGCGGCGGTGCCCATCGTCACCGTGATCGGCATTGGCGTCGCGCTGCTGATCGGCGGTGTGGTGGTAACGGAAACTGTCTATGCCATTCCCGGTTTGGGTTCACTGACGGTGGATGCGGTGCTGAACCGCGACTTTCCCGTGATCCAGGGCCTCGTGCTGTTTTTCAGCCTGCTCTATGTGGGTGTCAACCTGCTGGTGGATGTCAGCTACCTCTTTCTGGATCCGAGGATTCGCTACTGATGCAAGTCTGGCAACTTCTTTCACAGCGGCTCTGGCGAAACAGCGCTTTCCGTTTCGGTGTTCTGGTGCTTGGTGTGCTCTTGCTGCTGGCCGCACTGGCTCCGGTACTCGGCACGGTAGACCCGGCTGCCATGGACTCTGCCCATATCAACACGGCAGCCGGCGTGCGCGGCGAGTTTGCGCAGCTTGACGGAACAGTGGTGATGCATACCTTCTGGATGGGCGCCGACAATTTTGGGCGCGACATTTTCAGCCGTGTGCTGTATGGAACGCGCACCTCGCTGCTGGTGGCGGCATTCACCGCTGCCGTGGCGATTGGTGTGGGCGCGCTGCTGGGCATGCTGGCCGGCTACTTTCGCATCGTTGATGCCGTGCTGATGCGTTTCATGGACGGGCTGATGGCCATCCCTGCCATCCTGCTGGCCATTGCGCTGGTGGCGGCGCTGGGCGCGCAACTGTGGACCGTGGTGGTGGCTATTGCCATTCCCGAAGTTCCGCGGGTCACGCGCCTTGTGCGGGCGATGGTGCTGACCTTGCGCGAGGAACCCTTTGTCGAAGCGGCGCGGGCGCTGGCCACGCCGACGCCGGTGATCCTGTGGCGCCACATCCTGCCCAATGCGATGGCGCCGCTGATCGTGCAGGGCACTTTTGTGGCCGCGTCGGCTGTGCTGACGGAAGCCATCCTGAGTTTTCTGGGCCTGGGCCTGCCGGCCGACATCCCGACATGGGGCAACATCATGGCCGAGGGCCGGGTGCAGTTCACCCAGTACCCGGGCAATGTGCTGTTCCCCGCGCTGTTCCTGGTGCCCACGGTGCTGGCAATCAACCTGCTGGGCGACGGGCTGCGCGATGTGCTGGATCCGAAATTTTCCAGGCGCAGCGCATGAGCGAGAGCGCCCAGCCCGTCCTCGTGATCGACAAGCTGCATGTGGCCCTGCCGCCCTGCAGCGACCGGCCCTATGCGGTTGAAGACATCAGCCTGAGCATCCATCCCGGCAAGACGCTGTGTGTGGTGGGCGAATCCGGCTCCGGTAAATCGGTCATGGCCACAGCCGTGATGGGACTGCTGGCGCGTGAACTCCGGCCTGGCCCCGGCAGTATCGTGTTGCAGGGTGAATCGCTGCTGGTGGCGTCGGACAGCCGCTTGCGCGCGCTGCGCGGGCAGGCCATGGGCATGGTGTTCCAGGAGCCGATGACGGCACTCAATCCGGTCATGAGCTGCGGCGACCAGATTGACGAATTGCTCAGGCAGCACACCGACTGGGGCACAAAGCGGCGCAGCGAAGCGGTGCTTGACATCCTGCGGCGCGTCAAGCTGCCGGAACCCGAACGCATGATGCGCAGCTACCCGCACCAGCTCTCGGGTGGGCAGCGTCAGCGCATCGTGATTGCGATGGCTGTCATTTTGCAGCCGGCCCTGCTGATTTGCGACGAACCCACCACCGCGCTTGACGTCACGACGCAAAAGGAAATCCTGCGCTTGATCGAGGAGCTGCAGGAAGACCGGTCCAGCGGCCGCCGGCAGGCTTGCGCAGTACTGTTTATCACGCACGACATGGGCGTGGTGGCCGAGATCGCCGATGACGTCCTGGTGATGCATCAGGGCCGGGCGGTCGAATACGGCGCGCGGGATGCAGTGCTGCAATCACCCCAAGCGGACTATACGAAGGCGCTGCTGGCCGCCGTACCCAGCATGACGCCGCCACCGGCGCGGCCGGCGCCCCAGGGTACGCCGCTGTTGCGCGGCCAGGACGTCAGCAAAACCTACAGCGCCCGCGACTGGTTGGGCCGCAGCCGTTTCACCCATGCGCTGAAGGCAGCGTCGGTGGCCGTGTCTGCGGGCGAGACCGTGGGCATTGTCGGCGAGTCCGGCTCGGGCAAGTCAACGCTGGCGCGCTGTCTGATCCGGCTGATCGACCCGACCGGCGGCCAGGTCTTGTGGCGGCAGAACCCGCGGGGCGAAGACGACAGCCTGCTCGACGTCGCATCACTGGGCGAGGGCCAGCTCCGGCCCCTGCGCAGCCAGGTGCAGGTGGTGTTTCAGGACCCCAACCGTTCGCTTAACCCGCGTCGCAAGGTGGGTGATTCCATCATGGAAGGTGCTATTAATTTCGGAGCTACTCGCGAAGAGGCCACGGCGCTTGCAGCCAGTTTGATGGACAAGGTCCGGCTACCGGCAGAAGGGCTGCAACGCTACCCCAGTCAGTTCTCCGGGGGGCAGCGCCAGCGCATTGCGATTGCGCGCGCGCTGGCCTGCCGGCCGCGTGTGCTGGTGGCCGATGAAGCGGTCAGCGCGCTCGACGTGAGTGTGCAGGCGCAGATCCTGAAGCTGCTGCGCGAGATCCAGGCCGAGCTGGGCCTGGGCCTGCTTTTCATCACCCATGACCTGCGGGTCGCGGCCCAGCTGTGCGACCGTGTCATCGTCATGCACCAGGGGGAAATTGTGGAGGAGGGCGCAACCGCCGAACTCTACGCGCACCCGCAGCATGACTACACCAGGCGGCTGCTCGCCGCCGCTCCTGGAGCCCTGTCTTGAAAAGCCTGAAAGTTCTCGTCGCTGGTTACCAGCATGAAACCAACACCTTCGCTCCCACCAAGGCCGACTGGGAGGCCTTCAACCGGGGCGACTCATTTCCCGCCTTCATTCATGGCCAGGCCATGCTGGACAAACTCGCCGGCATCAACATCCCCATCGGCGGGTTCATCGATGCCGCCCGTGTCCACGGCTGGCAACTTGTTCCCAGCAGCTGGTGCGGCGCGATTCCTTCCTCCTATGTGACCAGGGATGCATTCGAACGCATCAGCGCCTCCATCCTGGACGACGTAACCAGGGGTGGCTTTGACGCGGTCTACCTCGACTTGCACGGTGCGGCCGTGGCCGAGCATGTGGACGATACCGAGGGCGAATTGCTCGCACGCATACGCCGCGTGGTGGGCGATGGCATTCCCATTGTGGCCAGCCTGGACCTGCATGCCAATGTCACCCGACGCATGCTTCAGGAAGCGGATGCGCTGGTGTCTTACCGCAGCTACCCCCATGTCGACATGGCCGCCACGGGTGAGCTGGCGGCACAGTTGCTGGCGCGCCGGCTCAAGCTCGGTCGGCGCGAGCCGCTGCATTTCCGGCGCTTGCCTTTCCTGATTCCGCTCAATGCCCAGAGCACCTGGATGGAGCCGGCCAAAAGCATTTACGAAGAGCTGCTGGCCCTGGACCGTGATTTCGGTTCGGTGCTGAGTTTTTGCATGGCGTTCCCGGCAGCGGATTTTGCGGAATGTGCGCCCATGGTCTGGGGCTACGGTGAGCATGCGGAGCAGGCAGTGCAGCGCCTGGGCGAGCGCGTGTCCGAGCCTTCCCAGTGGCGGCTCAATACGCTGGACGCCCATGACGCCGTGGCCCATGCCATGGCGCTGGCCGTGAACCGCAACAAACCGGTGGTGATGGCCGACACCCAGGACAACCCCGGCGCCGGCGGTGACAGCAACACGACCGGCCTGCTGCACGCGCTGCTGCAGCAGGGCGCGGGCCGGCGCTTTCCGGGCCAGGTGGCGCTCGGCCTGATGTTCGACCCCGAGGCGGCGGCGATGGCTGTGGCGGCCGGCGTGGGTGCGACGATTTCCACGACGCTCGGCAAAGCCGTTCCGACCTTTACCGGGCAACTGAGCGATCCGCCGGTCAGCGGCCGTTTCACCGTGCGTGCGGTCCACGACGGCAAGGTCACGCTCAAGGGGCTGATGATGACCGGGTTGACCGTGCACCTGGGGCCCTGTGCCTGCCTGGAGATCGATGGCGTGCTGGTGGCCGTGGCCAGCGGCAAGAAGCAGATGCTGGACCGTGAGCTGTTCCGCATGGTCGGCATCACGCCCGAAGCGATGAAAATCATCGTCGTCAAAAGCTCCAACCATTTTCGTGCGGACTTCACGCCGCTGGTGGAGAATGCGGCGACCGACATCCTGATTGCGAAAGCCGCCGGGCCGATGGCGGCTGACCCGGCTGATCTGCCGTGGAAAAACCTGCCTGAATCGATCCGGCGCCGGCCTTGAGGGCCGTAGCGTCCGAACACGATGCAATGACTGGAGTAGCCGATGACACCACCCGCATCTTTACCCGACCTGGCCGACTGCACCGCGACCGAACTGCTGCAGCTTTATAAAAGCGGCCAGGCCTCGCCGGTCGAAGCCACACGTGCCGCGCTGGCGCGCATTGATGCGCTCAATCCCGTCCTCAATGCTTTCTGCCTGGTGGGGCAGGAGTCCGCGATGCAAAGTGCCGGTGACAGCGAAGCGCGCTGGTTGCGTTTTCGCCAGGGCGGTGAGCCCTGCGGCGAGCTCGACGGCGTGCCGGTCTCGATCAAGGACCTGATCCTCACGCGCGGCATGCCGACCCTGCGCGGCAGCCACACGGTGGACGCCAGCCAGCCCTGGGAAGTGGACGCACCGGCGACGGCGCGGCTGCGCGAAGCCGGTGCCGTGATCCTTGGCAAAACCTGCACGCCGGAATTCGGCTGCAAGGGCGAAACCAATTCACCGCGCACCGGCATCACGCGCAACCCGTGGGACCCCAGCAAAACCCCGGGCGGATCTTCCGGCGGCGCGGCAGCGGCCGTGGCGTCGGGCATGGGGCCGCTGGCCGTGGGCACGGATGGCGCCGGCTCGGTGCGCATTCCGGCGGCGTTCTGCGGCAATGTCGGCCTCAAGCCCAGCTTCGGCCGCGTGCCGGCCTACCCGCTGTCGCCCTTCGGTTCGGTGGCCCACCTGGGGCCGCACAGCCGAAGCGTGCGTGATGCAGCGCTCATGATGAATGTGCTGAAAAAGCCGGATGCCCGGGACTGGACATCGCTGCCGCCCGACGCCAGCGACTATCTGCAGGGGCTGGACGACGGCATACGCGGCCTGCGCATCGCCTGGTCGCCGGCGCTGGGTTATGCGCGCGATGTGCATCCCGAAGTCACCCGGTCGGTGGCACAGGCGGTTGCGCTGCTGGCAGATCTTGGTGCCCACGTCGAGCAGATCGATCCGGGCTTTGACGACCCGCTGGAGATCACCACCGGCCTGTGGTTTGCCGGTGCATGGACGGTATGGAACACCTTGAGTCCCGCGCAGCAGGCGCTGACCGATCCCGACTTTCGCGCCGAGGCGCTGCTCGGTGAAAAGTTCAGCCTGCTCGATATCCAGCGCCTGCACTTGCAGCGCGGCGCGCTGGGCAGCCACATGCGCCAGTTCATGCAGCGCTTCGACCTGCTGGTCACTCCCAGTGTGGCCGTGCCTGCCTTCGAGGCGCGGCCCGCCGGCCATAGCCCCATGGACCCGGCCGCCATGCTGGGCTGGACACCGTTTTCCTACCCCTTCAACCTGACACAGCAGCCGGCCAGTACCGTGCCTTGCGGGCTGACAGCGGCGGGCCTGCCCATCGGTCTGCAGTTTGTCGGCCCGATGTTTGGTGATGCTCTGGTACTGCGGGCCTCGCGCGCCTACGAGGCGGCGCGGCCGGCCGGCGTGGATTTCAAGCGACCCGTGATACCGCCGCTCTGAGCGCACCAGAGGCCCGGCGCCTTCCGGGGGAAAACCTCTAGGCCTGCCGGCGTCCCGGGTTCCAGAAGCTGTTCATAATCGGGTCGCATGACATTTCTAGCACTCGATGTGGGCAACACCCGGCTGAAGTGGGCGCATTACGCGGCCCCGGCGGCCGGTTCCCCTTTACTGGCCCATGGCGCGGTCTTTCTGGAAAACATCGACAAACTGGCCGACGAGGAATGGCGTGACCTGCCCGCGCCTTCGCTGATTCTGGGCTGCATTGTGGCCGGCGACGCTGTCAAACGCCGCGTGGAAGAGCAGATGGAGTTCTGGGACGTGGCACCGCGCTGGGTCGTGCCTGGCGCCCACGAAGCCGGCGTGACCAACGGCTACGACCATCCGGCCCGGCTTGGAGCTGACCGCTGGGTGGCGATGATAGGCGCGCGGCAACGGCTGCTGGCGCGCGGTATCAGGAAACCCTGTGTGGTGGTGATGGTCGGCACGGCGGTCACGGTCGAGGCGATCGACGCCTCCGGAAAATTCCTCGGCGGCATCATCCTGCCGGGCCACGGCATCATGCTGCGCGCACTGGAGTCCGGCACGGCCGGCCTGCATGTGCCGACGGGCGAAGTGAAGGACTTCCCCACCAACACCAGCGATGCCCTCACCAGCGGCGGCACTTTTGCGATTGCCGGTGCCGTGCAGCGCATGGTGGAAAACACCACGCGGCATTGTGGCGAAGCGCCTGCTTGCATCATGACGGGCGGTGCGGGGTGGAAGATGGGACCGAGCATGTCGGTCAAGTTCGAACTGGTCGAAGGGCTGATTTTTGACGGTTTGCTGGAGATCGCTTCGCACCGGTTTCCGGTGGAAGCCTGATCTTCGCGGCCGTTCGGGCTGCGCTGTTGAAGCCGGTACAAGTTCGTACTTCGATGGGTGTGCCGGCTACCCCCGGCTAGCAGGCAAGCCACCGCATCTTGAACAACGCGGAGTAGTCAGCAAACATGGATCCCGGATCAAGTCCGGGATGACATACATGAGAAAGCTTCGGCTATAAATTCAATAGCTACCTTCGCCCGTATCCAAAGGGCTGTAGGCCTAAAAGTCTTATAAATCCAGCGTCACTCCCCCCAGGGCAACATCAACGTCACGATGGAGAGCTTGGCGAACTCCGGTACGAATTCGTCGATGATGCGCTGTGGATCCGGGCACAGCGTGCTGTCGGTGATCACGCCGAACTGCACGCCGCCGCCGTAACTCAGGATGGACACCCCGAGGCCGACGTCGCCGGACTGCGGTACCCAGAACATGCTTTGTTCCAGCGTGGCGCCGCAGAACTTGAGTTTTTCGCGCGGGCCCGGCACGTTGGTCATGACTGCCGTGGTTTTTTTGGAGAACAGGTTGAGCATCGCGTCCTGCGCCGGCTTGATCAGCAGGCCCGCAATCGCCAGCAGGCTGAAGGCCAGCAGGGGCTGGTAGCTGCCCTTGAGCGCTGCCATACGACGGCGCACTTCGTACACGCGTTCGACCGGGTTGTCGACGCCGATGGGCAGCACCAGCGGCACCAGGCCGAAACGGTTGCCCAGTTTATAGGCCTGCTCAATCGGCCGCAGATTGACCGGCACCATGGCGCGGATTTCCTGGCCCTTGACGTCGTCGCCATGCGACTTGAGGTACTCGCCGATGGCGCCGGCTACACAACTGAGCAGCACGTCGTTGATCGAGCAATTCAGCGCCTTGCCGACCGCCTTGACTTCATCGAGCGGAATTGGCTGGCACCAGGCAACCTTTTTGGCCTTGCCTGGTTTGCCTTTGAGCCGGGTTTTGGAGTCGTCCGGCATCAGCGCGAGTGCTGCACCGTCCTTCAGCACCTGCAGCATCACCTTGGCCATGTCGAGTGAACCGGCCATGCCTTTTTGCGGGTCGCTCAGCAGATTCAGCGAACGTGCAGCGCCTTCGCCGGCGGCGCCCAGGGCCTTGACCGTGAGGTCGGTGAATGGTTTGAGCAGGGTGTCGGCAATCCAGTCTTCGGCATTTCCACCGGTTTCCTTTTTCCTGCGCTCGGGCGGTGCCGCGCCGCCATCGACCAGCGACATGGTCACCGAAATCAATGCAATGCCGTCGGCAATGCAGTGGTGGATGCGCACAATCATGGCACTCCCGCGCACACCATCCGGCCCGGTGTAGTCCTCGACCAGGTGGATTTGCCAGAGCGGGCGCTTGCGGTCCAGTGGCTGCATGGCGAGCTCGGCGACGCGGTCCTGCAGTGCTTCCTGCTCTTTGCCTTTGGCCACCTTTGGCAGCTTCTCGGCAATGACGTGGTTCTGCAGGTCGAAGTAGCGGTCTTCGACCCAGGTGGCGCCTGCCGCGTCCTCGATGACGCGCTGCCGGAAGCGCGCGTATTTGAGCAGGCTGTTTTCGATACGTTCGCAGACCGCTGCGTGGCTGACGCCTGGCGTCAATTGCCAGACGCCGACAATCATCATCAGATTGGAAGGGGTGTCCATGCGCAGCCAGGCGGTGTCCACCTTGCTCATGCGCTCGCCCGACAGGCCCAGCGTGCCCGAGACGGCGCGGGTGACGTTTTTCTGAACGTTCTTCGCGACTTTTTTGCCCGCTGCCTGGGCCGAAACGCGTGTGACCATGAAAACTCCGTGAGCCAACCGCCCCAGGATGGGGGGAATTCCCTATTTTGCAGGCAAGGCTGTGGCTAAGATACCGGGCAGTTACCCGAATTCACCCTGACTTTCAACCCAACGGAGCAACCCCATGGCAGACCTCAAAGCAGCTTTCGACAAGGCAATGGCCGATTCCAAAAACCTCAGCGAGCGCCCCGACAACGCCACCCTGCTGAAAATTTATGCACTCTACAAGCAGGGCAGCACGGGCGACAACACCGACAAAAAGCCTGGCTTCGGCGACATGGTCGCCCGCGCCAAGTGGGACGCCTGGAACAGCCTCAAGGGCACGTCGCAGGAAGATGCGATGCAGCAGTATGTGGATTTGATTGAGTCGTTGAGCTAATTTGCTGCCGGGCGGCTGGCGGGTTGGCTTTTAGTCAGCGCCTACCATCGCCGATAACTCTTTTGAGGCGGCGCACCGGTGACGCGATTCCACGTCGGCACGGGCATCACAGGATTCACCACTGATGCCGGATAGCGCCTCGGTTTAGGGTAGCGATGCGAGGCGTTACTGTCCTTCTCTAATTGTCAGGCGGCGATTCTCTGAAAAAGCACTGCTTGATGACGTGGTGATTTCGATGACCCTGCTAGGTCCATCAGTCAGGTTAGCCGAGACTTCTGATGCATCAAGTTCAATATATCTCCAGCCATCTGCATCTGTACCCGACTGAATGACTACCTTCAAATCGAAGTCTAGTTTGATGCCTTCGCGATATATTGCTCGCGCACTGACCATTGGTTCGTGTTGAATCCTATCGAAAAAGTCATCCGATACAAACAATGCAGCGCGGTATTCACATTGATGCTGGAAGTCTGAGTGCTTGCTATAGATTTCCCGCCATTTTTCTTGCCCAAGTGGAGTTGGGTGTTTGGCGATGTTGTAGTACTCGACAGGGCCATGACTAAAGAATTTATGTCCACTGATATCTTGCTGATCTTTTTCCCGAGGGGTGAGTAGCATCTCAAAAGTTTCAAAGATATCTTCATTCAACTCGACAAGATGTGTTGCATCGCTGATTGCATCGGTAGCCATAACGGTGCTCATGCAGAACACAAAATACTGACTAATGTATTTGTCATCGGGCCGGATACTTATGCATTTAAATTTCACGCCCCTAAATGATGCTATCGGCAATCTTTCGGGATGTACCCCATACTCATTTTCTGGAAAACTCACCGAGCCTTCGTTCAAGTCCGAGCGGCCGGCGCCATCCTCCATCTTTATGTACTTTGTAAGTTCATAGAATCTAAAAATTCCGATCGAGATATGCCTGGAAATTGCATGGGAGTTCGTGAATTTGTACAGCATCGCTATTGATGGCTTAACGTGTATCGCACATAGGAAGGGTCAGCCGTCACAGGAAGCCGTAGTAGTTGAAGGGTGGTGGTCCCTGAAGGCGCGTGACACAGACCCAGTTGATCTTCATTTTTTCGGGAATTTCTTCCCGGGACTGTGAGTCTGGAGACCAGTGATGCTCGCCGGGGGCTACGCGGGGACATTCAAGAAAACCGAGGGCGTAGTTCCAGTAGAAGCCTGGAAAGCCATAGTGCTTGACGACATAGAAGTGGTAGAACTTCGATGAGTAGTCGAAAGTGACTTTGTGGTCAGCTTCGATGATGGATGCGAAAGTCGTTTTTCCGAGGATGAGATCGTGAATCGGCCAGATGTGAAAGCGGTTCCATCGCGTCACGCCTGTGAGGCCGACCGACACTGAATCTACTGTGGTCCGGTCTTCCGCGTCCACTTGAACACATGCTTCGGCGAAGGCGTACCTGTACTGACCATCATTTTCTTGATGTGGTGTTCCGAGTATTTCCTTCATTCTTGCTACCGAAGTCCCTGGTTTAACGTGTTCAAACAAGTTCTTGGGCGCGCGCTTGTACACGACTGAAGGACGACGAAGCCTTCCGTAAGCAAAGCCAAGCAGCTTTACGATAGGCGATACAACGGCCTTTGCAACAGAGAACAGAAGCGGGTCAGTCATTGGATTTGGTGATGCTTAACGTAAAAGTAACCGACGCCCACTCAAAGGGGACTGCGCGCAGCGGCCGGAGGCCATTGGACATCCGCGTTGACTGAAATGTTTAGTCTTCGACATCGACCAATCGCAGCTCTCCGCGCATTAGTTTCTGCGTGGCTTCGACATTCTCACGAAGCTTGTGCATCAGCGTGTACGTTGCCTCTACCGCCGTTTTTCGCTGTGATTGGGGAAATGTGCTGTCTTCCTTCCATTCATCTCGGCTCCGCTGGAGTTCTATGCCGGCGTCTACTATGGCGACCAGGCTATCCGCCGCTGGTTTAGAGAAGTAGAACTCGGCGATCTCGGCGTGCTCCCAAAGAGCCCAAACTGCCTCTCTCTTAAGGTCGATCCCCTTCGCTGTGATTTGGCCGCGAAAGGACAGCAGTTCCTTGTACGCTTCAAGCCGATGGGAATGACCAGCAATACGATTTTGACGTCTTGCCTCCCTCAAGGTAGCCCGTGTGAGTTCCGACTGCGCGACAGACTCTTTGAGCGCCGCCTCAGCCGCCTGCGCTTGGCGTAGCGCCGCATGTGCGGCCTTCCCCGCGTACACAGCGGCAAGAATCGCCACCACGACGCTCGCGAGTACGAGCAAATTGGGTACGTCGAGGACGATGGTCTGAGGTAGATCCATGAATATCTAACTCAATGTATGCCGCACAGCCTGCGGGTTACGCCGGTCTGTTGACCCGCTGCCAAGTCCTTGTCGCACCATGAGTTCTTATGCATGGGCGCCCCCTGTCATGTAGTTAAACCGCACACCAACACTTTCCGATTCTAGGCGGGGCACGTTTCATAACAAAATGTGCCTCCAGCCCTTACCTTGTCAGCACTGACAGCTATCAATAACGTAGCGACCAGCCGATCACCCTACCACCCCGCGTTCCCGCAGCGCAGTAATCTGCGCCTCCGTCAACCCCACCTCACGCAGCACCGCATCGGTGTCCTGGCCCAAGGCCGGCGCATTGCGGCGCTGGTTGCCGGGGGTGACTGAGAGTTTGGGCACGAAGCCGGGCACGGCGAGTTCGGAGCCGTCGTCCATCTGCACTTTCTGCAGCATGCCGCGCGCGGCGTAGTGCGGATCGGCGGCGATGTCGGCGACGGTATAAATTTTTCCGGCCGGCACTTCGGCACCTTCGAGCGCGGCCAGCACCTCGTCCACCGTCAGGCCGGCCGTCCATTGGCCGATGGCGGTGTCGATCTCCTGCACGCGCGCGACGCGGCCGGCGTTGTCGGCCAGCGCCGGGTCATTCCCCAGGTCCTGCCGATTCATCACCGTCATCAAACGCTTGAAGATGCTGTCGCCATTGCCGGCGATCAATGCGTAACTGCTGTCCTTGCAGCGGTAAGCGTTGCTGGGCGCGATACCGGGCAGGGCGCTGCCGGCCGGGCCGCGCACTGCGCCGAAGGCGCTGTATTCGGGCAGCAGGCTTTCCATGCAGTTGAAGACGGCCTCGTACAGCGCCACATCAACGACTTGACCTTGGCCTGACGCATGGCGGTGCTGCAGCGCCAGCAGGATGCCGATCACGCCGTGCAGCGCGGCCAGCGTGTCGCCAATGCTCACACCGACACGCACCGGCACGCGGCCGGGCTCGCCGGTCAGGTGGCGCAGGCCGCTCATGGCTTCGGCCACCACGCCGAAACCCGGGCGGTCGCGGTAGGGCCCGGTCTGGCCGTAGCCGCTGATGCGCAGCATGATGAGCCGGGGGTTCAGGGCCAGCAGTTCTTCTGGGCCCAGGCCCCAGCCTTCCATGGCGCCGGGCCGGAAGTTTTCAATCAGCACGTCGGCATCGCCAGCGAGTTTGCGCACAATCTCCTGCGCTTCAGCCTGACGCAGGTCGAGCGCAACGGAGCGCTTGTTGCGTGACTGAACCTGCCACCAGACCGAGGTGCCGTCTTTCAGCAGGCGCCATTTGCGCAATGGGTCGCCGGTGCGGGGCGCTTCGATCTTGATGACGTCGGCGCCAAAGTCGGCTAGCGTCTTGGCGGCAAAGGGCCCAGCGATGAGCTGGCCCAGTTCCACCACCTTCAGGCCTGCCAGGGGGCCCGGTTGGGCCGGAGCGGTCATTTCGCGGCGGTTTTCTTTTTCGCGGCAGGTTTGGCTTGGGCCAGCAGCGTGTCCAGGTTTTTGACGATTTCGCCTTCGATCTTGTCCTTGAACGCGCCGAGCAGAAAACCCAGTTTGGCGTCGAGCTCAAACAGGTCCTTGGTCACCTTGAGTGTGCCGCTGACGCCTGAACGCGTGAAGCTGACTTCGTCGCAGGTGGCTCCTTCTTCGTAGGTGCAGCTCATGTCGAACTTTTCCTCGACCTGCTCGGCCCACTGGAAAGCGGTCTTGCGCGCCTGCGCCATTCCCAGCGTGTGCTGGCGTTCGATATGGATGTCAGCCATCGGGTGTCTCCTTGTTCTGGTTGGCCATGAAAGTGTGGAGCAGGGTGTGCCGCTCCTTTTTGGGCAGCGTTGCCAGCCGCTTGACCGCGTCGTAAAAACGCCGCCAGTCGCGGCCTTCGCGGACAAACAGCGCCTCGAAGCCCGGGACCATTTCATCATAGGCAGCCAGTGAAGCCAGCGAGGCATTGTTAGTGCGGGCCACCCAGGCGTCATAACCCGCGTAGCCGTCCCAGGTGGCCTTGAGCTCGGCGTAACGCGTGTGAAAGGCCTGCATTGCTACTGTTTTCATAGCTGTCTGTGCACGCCGGTCGAGGGCTGAAGCCGTATTTCGTTCATAAATTTCGCTGAGTTCGCGGCGCAGGCCCAGGGTCAGCGTGCGGAACTGCAGGCGGCGCTCGCTGTACAGGGCGTACTCCTTGCGCGCGGCGGCGCTGCCGTGCTGGTTCAGCCAGCGCGCGCTGCCCAGGCGTTCCACGGCAGTGGCAAAGGATTCGTTGAAGTCCATGTCGTCGGCAGCGTACACCACCTGGTGAGCCAGCTCGTGGAAGATCAGCCGCGCAAGCTCGCCTTCGGGGTAGCCGATGAAGGTGTTCAGCAGCGGGTCGCCGCCGGCCCAGTTCATCCAGCCCAGCGTGGAATAGGCCGGCACGCCATAGACGCTGACTTCCAGCCCCTCGGCATCCAGCTTGCTGGCTTCGGCGCGTGCCTCGGCCTCCTCGAAAAAACCCTTGTAGCCGACGCAGCCGGTGACCGGGAAACACCAGGTATGCAGGGTCAGCGAAAACGCGGGCGCGGCAGACACGTTCCAGACCACGGCCTTGCGGCGCAGGTCGGCATAACGCTGGTAGCTGGCGTTGTCGGGCAGCTTGAGTTCGCTCACGGCAAAGCGCCGGATCTTCTGGGACAGGGCCAGGCGGGTCTTGAGTTTTTCGGGGGTCTCGCTGTCCTGCAGCCAATCGTCCACCGGCCGGGCGGCATTGATCAGCTGCAGGTGGCCGCTGACCGACTGCCAGTAATAGCCGAGGCTGGTACAGCCGGGCAGCCCCAGCAGCAGGGTGCCTGCAAGCAGGGCGGCGGTTCTGGGGGCTATCCGCAGGGAAACCATGGCTGTGTCAGCTTGCTGGCGCTGTGTCCGCCTGCACTTCTACCAGGCAGTCGTAAAACACGGGGCCATGGCCCAGGTCGGTCAGGTGCTGGCTGGTCAGCTGGTTGACGTTGGTGCCGTCCAGCCCGAACTTGCGCCACCAGATGCCCAGGCCGTGGACCACGCCCGGCCGGGCGCGGGCAGACACCTCGGCCTTGACCCGGTAGTCGCCGCGCTGGTTGAACACCTTGACGACGGTGCCGGTGCTGATGCCGCGTGCCAGCGCATCGTCCGCGTGTATCTCCAGCACCGGCTCGCTTTCGATGTCGCGCAGGCTTTTGACGTTGACGAAACTGGAGTTCAGGAAGTTGCGTGCCGGCGGCGAGATCATCGCCAGCGGGTAGCTGGCCGAGGTGCCGGCTGCCTCGTGATTGGGCACATGGCCGGGCAGGCCATCCAGCCCCTGCGCGGCAAGGCGCGCGCTGAAAAATTCGCACTTGCCCGAAGGTGTGGGGAAGCGGCCTTCGGCAAACGGCGCGTCGGGCACCGGCAGCGAAGCGAAACCCTTGTCCAGCAGTTCGTTGAAATCAACCCGGTCGCCGTCCGGGTGGTTGAAGGCCGCGCGGCACAGGGTTTCGTCGTCGTCGGCAAAGCAGGGCTCAGTGAAGCCCATGCGGGCCGCGAGGCCGCGGAAAATTTCAGTGTTGGGCCGCGCCTGGCCCACGGGTGCAATGGCCGGCCGGTTCAGCAGCACGTCGGTGTGGCCATAGGCGCCGTGCACATCCCAGTGCTCAAGTTGTGTGGTGGCCGGCAAGATGAAGTCGGCATAGTCGGCGGTATCGGTCTGGAAGTGCTCCAGCACCACGGTGAAGAGGTCCTCCCGCGCAAAACCCTGCACCACCTTGCCCGACTCCGGGGCCACGGCCACGGGGTTGCTGTTGTAGACGATCAGCGCTTCGATCTTCGGGCCGAAAGCCGCAGAGCTCTCCCGGAGCAGGTCGTCGCCGATGCTGATCATGTTGAGCAGGCGCGGCTGCCTGCCGGCGAGCAGTTCGGGCCGTTGCAGCGCCGCCCGGTTGACCGGAACCGAGCCCGAGCTTGACAGCAGCATGCCGCCGGCACGGTGCCGCCAGGCGCCGGTCAGCGCCGGCAGGCAGGCCACCGCGCGTGTGGCGTTGCCGCCGCCGCGCACGCGCTGCATGCCGTAGTTCAGGCGTATCGCCGCCGGCTCGCCCTTGACGAAACACTGGCCATAGTCGCGCGCGAGGGACCGGACCTGCTCCGCCGGAACACCGCAAACCTCTGCGACGCGCTCCGGATTCCATAGCAGTGCACGCTCGCGCAGCATGGGCCAGCCGACGGTATGGCTCTCTATGTAGGCGTGGTCCAGCCAGTTGTTGACGATCAGCTCATGCATCAGGCCCAGGGCCAGCGCGGCGTCGGTGCCGGGCCGCAGGGCGATGTGCTCGTGGCATTTCTCGGCGGTTTCGGTTCGGCGCGGGTCGATGCAGATGACTTTTGCGCCCTGGCGTTTGGCCTCTTGTACATAACGCCAGAAGTGCAGATTGCTGGCAATCGAATTGCTGCCCCAGATCAGGATGAGTTTGGCCTCGGCAAAAAACTCGACCTTCATGCCCACCTTGCCGCCCAGTGTCTGCACCAGGCCCTCGCCGCCGGCGGCCGAACAGATGGTGCGCTCCAGCAGCGAGGCGCCCAGCTTGTTGAAAAAGCGCGCGGCCATGCTTTCGCTTTGCACCAGGCCCATGGTGCCGGCGTAGCTGTAGGGCACGATGGCCTCGGGGTTGCGCTGCGCGATGGCTTGCAGCCGGCCGGCAATTTCGCCGAGTGCCGCGTCCCAGCTGACGGTCTCGAATTTCCCCGAGCCCTTGGGCCCCACCCGCTTGAGCGGCTGCAGGATGCGTTCGGGATGGTAGCTGCGCTCGGTGTAGCGCGACACCTTGGTACAGAGCACGCCGCCGGTCTGCGGGTGCTCCGGATTGCCCTGGACCTTGACCGCCACACCGTCCTCCACCGTGGTCAGCAGGGAGCAGGTGTCCGGGCAGTCATGCGGGCAGGCGCCGCGCACTTTGGCCGAAGCTTTCGCGGAACTGACACTAGGGGAGATGCGGATGGAGGAATGCATAAATAAGAACTACATTTTCTTACAGAGAGTCGTCCCTCGCTGGACGAATCAGGAAAACCATCATGAAGACATTTCAAACTCTGGGGCGAGCCCTCATCGTAGCGGCTGTGCTGCTGGCAAGTACATCGGGGCGTACCCAGGACGGCGTGAGCAAGACCCATATTGTGTTGGGGCAGTCCCTGCCCCTGACCGGTCCGGGTTCGGCGCTGGCCAAGCCTTTCCATCAGGGGGCCAAGATGTACTTTGACCGCGTCAACGCGGCCGGCGGCATCCATGGCCGCCAGATCGAACTGGTCACACTGGATGACGAGGGCTACGCGGCGACCACGGCGGCAAACACGCAAAAACTGCTGGGGCAGGGTGTGTTTTCCCTCTTTGGTTTTTATGGCTCCCCCCAGGTCACCACGGTTTACCCCCTCATCAAGAACGGCGAAACAGTTCTGTTCGCGCCCATGGCTGCCGCCGATGAATTCCGGGGTCCTCAGTACCCAAACGTCTATTTGCTGCGCCCCGGCTATTCGGAAGAGGCCGCAGCAGTGACAAAACATGCTGAAACCCTGGGCGCCCGAAAATTTTTCATCCTTTACGCTGGTGATAGCGAATCCCAGACGGCGCTGGATTCGGCAACACGAGTCATCACCAGTCTTGGGGGCAATTTGTTGGGCCAGGACACCCTGGGTTCGGCCGGGTTGGCGGCCACGGTCGACAAGGTGCTTGCCGCCCGGCCTGAATCGGTTCTCCTGATCAGTGATTCCGTTGCCGCTGCTCCTGCGGTGCGCGCCCTGCGTGCCAAGGGTTTCCGTGGGGCTATTTACGGTTTTTCCAACACGGGTGAAAGCCTGCTGGCCGAGCAACTTGGCCCGGCAGGAGCCGGCGTGGTGGTGGTGCGTGCCGTGCCAAAAAGCGACGGTACCCGCGTGGCAGTGGTGCGCGAGTTGCAGGAGGACGCGGCGGCCGCGAAGCTGGGCAAACCCAATGTTTATATGCTGGAAGGCTATATTGCCGCGCGGGTGTATGCCGAAGCATTGCGGCGCGTCGGCAAAGACCCAACGCGGGCCAAACTCAAAAAGGCCATCGAGGGGCTGGACGAGGTGAGCATTGGTGGCTTTCGCGTTCACTTCACCGAAGACCGCGTGGCCTCCCGCCTGGTTGAACTCAGTGTGATTGATTCGCAGGGGCGCGTGCGGGAGTAGGGCCAGTGTGAACAGGCTCTCGTTGGTACGCCGCGACACAGGGTAATCAAAGACTGACAAAAAGCTGACGAAATTTTAAGGGTTTACCCTTTATTTGGATAAATATGAGTTCTAAAGTATTCAATTTTGTAGATTGATGGCGACAGGGTGATGGGGGTGTTGAACCCCAAGCGGCTTGGTTGGCGAGAATGTAAGCATGCTTATCAATCGCCGAAAATTCTCCCTCACCGCTGGCGCTGCCATGCTCGCCGGTTTCAACATCGCCCGGGCCCAGTCCGACAGCAAAATCATTCTCGGCCAGTCGGCTGCCTTCACCGGCCCGGCCGCACAGCTGGGTATCCAGTTTTACCAGGGCGCCAAGGTCTATTTTGACCAGGTCAATGCCCAGGGCGGCGTCGGCAAACGCCAGATTGAAATCCGCAATCTGGACGACGGCTACGAGCCGGAACGCTGTGCCGAAAACACCCGCAAGCTGATTGCTGACGATGTGTTCGCGCTGTTCGGCTACATTGGCACCCCGACCAGCCTGGCTGCCTTGCCGTTGGCAACCAAGGAAAAAGTCCCCTTTATCGCGCCTTTCACCGGCGCCATGGGTCTGCGCGACCCCTTCAACAAATACGCCTTTCATGTCCGCGCTTCCTACAACGACGAGACCGGTCTGATCGTCAGGCAGCTGACCAGCCTCGGGCTGAAAAAAATCGCGGTGTTCTACCAGAACGACGCTTACGGCAAGGCGGGGCTCGATGGCGTGAACCTGGCCATGAGCAGCCTGGAGCTGAAGACGGTGGCCCAGGCCACCGTGGAACGAAACTCCGTGGACGTCGCCGCCGCCGTCAAGACCCTGGTGGCAGCTGGTCCCGATGCCGTGGTGCAGATCAGTGCCTACAAATCCTGCGCCGCCTTCATCCGCGAAGCGCGCAAGGCCGGGTATGGTGGCACGTTTTACAACGTGTCTTTTGTCGGCACGCAGGCCTTAGCCGACGAGCTTGGCAAGGAGGGTGCCGGTGTGGTGGTGTCGCAAGTCATGCCTTCGCCCTACAACGCGGCGCGCCCGATTGCGCGCGAGTTTGCCGACGCGGTCAAGGTTGCGGGCAAGGACGCCCAGGTCAACTTTTCCAGCATGGAAGGGTATGTGGCTGCCAGGCTGTTTGTCGAAGGCCTCAAGCGCGCGGGCGGCAAGGTCTTGAGCCGCGAGTCCCTGATCGCTGGCCTGGAAGGCATCGGCAGCCAGTCGCTCGGCGGTTTTTCCGTTTCGTTCTCTCCAAACGACCATGTGGCTTCGAGTTTTGTGGAACTGTCGATGCTGACCGGCGACGGACGCATCCGCACCTGAGAAACCGGCCTGGCATGGCCCCGCTCCAAGGGCCGGAACAGGTTTGCAATAGCTACTCTTTTCATAGCTAGCTACACAGGCACGCAAAGGGGTTGAAGCCTTTTTCATGCATAAAAAGCCGTGGCAGGCAAGGCGCAGCATCCGCGGCGCGTCCAGGCGCCGGGCGCCGCGGTCAGTCAGTTATGCTTGACGCCGACCGGACGTGCTCCATGCTCCGGCGCCCACCACTGCTCATACTGCCCATGCGCCTACTGCCCAGCCTTGCCGTCCTGATGCGGCCCCACCAATGGCTGAAAAACGCCTTTGTGTTTGCCGGGCTGGTGTTCAGCGAGAGCTGGAGCAACGGGCCGCTGGCATTCAGGGTGCTGCAGGCTTTTGCCGCGTTTTGCTGCCTGTCCAGCATGGTCTACATCCTCAATGACTGGCTGGACCGTGCCAGCGATGCCCGCCACCCGGTCAAGCGCCACCGGCCGCTTGCCAGTGGTGCCGTACCGCCGGCGGCGGCACTGCTGCTGGCGGCGCTGCTGGCGGCCGCCGGCCTGGCATTCGCCTGGGGCAGCAAGACACTGCTGGTATTGCTGGGCATGTATGTCCTGTTGAACCTGGCGTATTCCTGGCGGCTCAAGCAGGTGCCGGTGGTCGACGTGTCCATCATCGCCTCCGGCTTCATGCTCAGGCTGCTGGCCGGCACGCTGGCGGTGGGTATTCCGCCTTCGCGCTGGCTGTTGCTGGCCGGGCTGTTTGTGGCCCTGTTTCTGGGTTTCTCCAAACGCAAGGCGGAGAGCTTTCACGATGAAGCCGGCCAGCGGGCCGTGCTCGAGCACTACCCTCCCGCGCTGCTGGACATGTTCATGGCTGTGACCATGACGGCCAGCCTGATGACCTATGGCCTGTTTGCCACCAGCCCGGAGGCGCAGCTGCAGCACGGCGACCGCCTGGTCTACAGCGTACCCATCGTCATTTTTGCCATGCTGCGTTATGCCTACCAAGTGCACCGGGGGCGCGGCGAGGACGTCTCACGCGACCTGTTGCGCGACCCGTGGATCCTGCTGGCGATGGTAGCCTGGCTCGGGGTCTTTCTGGGGCACCGCTTTTGACGCCGGAACCGCCGCCGCCCCGCCTGCCGCTGAAAACCCTGCTGTTGGTTCTCGGCGTGGCTGCCACCGCCTACGCCGTGGCGCTGGCCGTGTTCGGCGAAGGCCACCGGCTGGCGACCCTGCAGCGGCTTGGCTCCCTGATCGGCCTGCAGGCTGCAGCGCTGTGCCTGCTGAACTACCTGTTGCGCGGCCTGCGCTGGCGCATGTGGATGGCCGCGCATGGGCGGCCGCTGGGGTTGCTGGAAGGTTTGCGCCTGTACCTTGCAGGCTACACCTTCACACCGACGCCCGGCAACATTGGCGAGGCAGCGCGCGGGCTGATGCTGGCGCAGCGTCCGTTGGGCACGGCACAAAGCCTGGCGATTTTTGGCGCCGAGCGCCTGGCCGACCTGCTGTGCCTGCTGCTGATGTGCCTGCCGGTGGCCTGGTGGCTGGTGGCCTTGAACGAGCCACTGGCCTGGCGCCTTGTCGCGCTTGCCGGCCTGCTGGCGTTGGCAATGCTCGCGCTCTTCTGGGGTTTCCGGCAGCGCCTGCTGATCCGCCTGTCCTGGCTGCGTGATGCCTGGCATTGCCTGGCGACCCGTCCGCATGTCTGGCTGGCACTGACCTTGGTGGCCTGGGCCGCCCAGGGCCTGGCCGTCTGGCTGCTGTGCCGTGATGCCGGACTTTCCATCGGGGTGTTGCAGGCCGCCGGTTTTTACGCGGTCGCCATGGTCGGCGGGGCGCTCTCGCTGTTGCCGGCGGGCCTGGGCGGCATGGAGGCGGTGCTGACGGGGCTGCTGGTGGTGCATGGCGCCAGTGCAGCCCAGGCGCTGGGCATCACGGTGCTAGTCAGGCTGCTGACGCTGTGGCTGGCCGTGGCCATCGGTGCGCTGGCGCTGGTCTATAGTGCCGCCATTCGCGACATCAGTTTCAGATAGCCTTCACACATGCTTGAACGCCCCGGCCCTGCGGCTGCCTCTTTTCTTTCCCCGGCCCTGCTGCGTTGGCTGATGGCCGCCGGCGTGCTGTCCCTGGCCTTGCGGCTGTGGATTGCAGCGACTTTTCCGATCACCGGCGATGAGGCTTTTTTCTACTGGTGGGGCGTGTACCCGGACTGGGGTTATTACGATCACCCGCCCATGGTCGGCTGGCTGATTGCCGCGATGCGTGCGACGCTGGGCGACACGACCTGGGCGATACGCCTGCCGGTGGTCCTGCTGCCGCTGGCACTGGGTGGTTTGGTGGGCTGGGCACTGGGCCCGCTGGACCGTGAGCGCACTGCCTGGGCGGTGCTGTTTTTCTGGCTGGCCCCGATCAACTGGCTCAACGTGCTGATCACGACCGATACGCCGCTGATGTTCTGGTCGGTGCTGTCGGTGGCCCTGCTGCTGCGCGCCGAGCGGCGCGAACGCATGGACCGCACGGCCTGGCTTCAATATGCGCTGTCGGGGCTGTTTCTCGGCTGTGCCTTTTTGTCCAAGTACTTCTCCGTGGTGCTGGGCCTGACCTATGTCGTGTATTTCGCGCTGTACCGCCGGGACCGCTGGGCTGCGTTTGCGCTTCTCGTTCTCTGCGCGCTGCCCGGCCCGGCGATCAACATCGCGTACAACATGTCGCATGGCTGGTCGAACATCATGTTCAATCTGTTCAACCGCAACGAGGGCGAGAATTTTGCCTGGAACAAGCCGCTGCTTTACCTGGCCATGATGGTTTACCTGGTCACGCCGGTTGCGGCCTGGCTGGCCTGGAAGCAGCGTGCCGCGCTGGCCGCCGCATCGCGGCAGCAACGCCTGCTGGCGTGTGTGGTGGTCGTGCCGCTGCTGTTTTTTGCGCTGCTGTCGCTGAAGAAAGTGGTGGGGCTGCATTGGGTGCTGTCGTTTTACCCCTTCGGTTTTGCGCTGCTGGCTTTTGCCCTGCCGCGGGACAAGCTCAAGACCTGCGCCGTGGGTATGGCTGCGTTTGCAGCGCTGCACGTGCTGGTGGTGGCCGGCCTGTACGCCAGTTCGCTGGACAACTGGAAAAACACCAGGCTCTATCCGCAGATCATCCGCAGCTACAAGACCGTCGAGATGCTTCAGCAGGTGGTGGTTCCCGGTACGGTGCTGATGGCCAGCGCCTACACGCCGGCGTCCATCTACGGGTACGAGCTGCGCCGGTATGTGCCGGTGTTCGGGCTTGGCAACTTCCACGCGCGCCAGGACGACATGCAGGTTGACTTCTCGCTGTACCAGGGCAAGACCGTGCGTATTCTCCGCATGGACGCGCCACGCATGGAGGAGTACCAGCCCTATTTCGACAGCGTACAGGTACTCAGTTTTTCGCAGGACGGCGTGCCTTTCTATGTGGTCGAGGGCAGGGGGTTCAACTACGCTACCTACCGGGACGGCGTGCTGGCCACCATTTATGGTCGCTACTACAACATCCCCACTTGGTTGCCCATGACCGGCTGCCCGTTTTGCGAGCGTTTGTGCGGCCAGGTGCGATGCGCGAAGTAGCTGCCGCACAGGTACTTCCAATCATGGAAGTCGCCGCCTTCGACTTTGACGGCACGCTGACCCGGCGCGACTCCCTGCTTCCCTACCTGTGGCGCAGCCTGGGCTGGCCGCGCTTTTTGCTGGCCCTCATGCGGAGCGCCCCCTGGCTGGCGGCTTATGCCTGCCGCATCATCAGCAACCACCGGGCCAAGGCCCGGCTTTTGCAGGTCAGCCTGGGTGGGCGCAGTGCAGCGGACATCGAGCGCTGGACCGCCGACTTTGTGGACCACTACCTGCCGCAGCAATGGAATGAGGAAATGCTGGCGCGGCTGCGCTGGCATCAGCTGCAGGGTCATTGCTGCGTGATGGTGAGTGCCTCGCCGGGCATTTATTTGCACCGTGCCGGTGAAGTTTTGCGCATGGATGCAGTGCTTTGCACCGAGCTGGAAACAAAAGGCTCAGTGCTCACTGGCCGCATGTCGACCCGCAACTGCCACGGTGAGGAAAAGGTGTTACGCCTGCAGGCCTGGCTGGCCGGCCGCGGCCCTGCCGGCGGACGGGTTATTTTGCATGCGTACGGCGACTCCAGCGGCGACGTCCCATTGTTAAATCTGGCAGACTATGCGCACTACCAGGGCCAACCTTGGGTCCGCAAGCCCTCCGCCCACGCGGATGTGCCGCGGACCTGATCCAAACAGAGGATTGCATGAAAGTCATTGATTCCATCGTTACGCAGGCCGCCGGCATTGCCGCCGTGCGCCGCGATATCCACGCCCACCCGGAGCTGTGTTTCGAAGAGGTGCGCACTGCCGATGTGGTGGCCCAAAAACTCACCGAGTGGGGTATTCCCATCCACCGTGGCATGGGCACCACCGGCGTGGTCGGCATGGTCAAAAACGGCAATTCGAAACGTGCCATTGGCCTGCGCGCCGACATGGACGCACTGCCGATGCAGGAGTTCAACACCTTTGAACATGCCAGCAAAACCCAAGGCAAGATGCACGCCTGCGGCCATGACGGGCACACGGCCATGCTGCTGGCAGCTGCGCAGCATTTTGCGAAAAACCGCAATTTCGACGGCACGGTCTATCTGATTTTCCAGCCGGCCGAAGAGGGCGGTGGCGGCGCGCGCGAGATGATCAAGGACGGCCTGTTCGACAAATTCCCGATGGACGCCGTGTTCGGCATGCACAACTGGCCGGGCACCCAGGTCGGCAAGTTTGCCGCCAGCGCCGGCCCGGTGATGGCATCGACCAACGAGTTCAAGATCACGATTCGCGGCAAGGGCGGCCATGCGGCGCTGCCGCACAACGGCATCGATCCGGTGCCGGTGGCCTGCGAGATGGTGCAGGCCTTCCAGACCATCATCAGCCGCAACAAGAAGCCGGTGGACGCCGGCGTGATCTCGGTCACCATGATCCATGCCGGCGAAGCCACCAATGTGATCCCGGACAGCTGCGAGCTGCAGGGCACGGTGCGCACTTTCACGCTGGAAGTGCTGGACATGATTGAAAAACGCATGAAGCAGGTCGCCGAGCACCTTTGCGCGGCACATGATGCCGAATGCGAATTCGAGTTTGTACGCAACTACCCGCCGACCATCAACCATGCGAAGGAAACAGAGTTTGCACGCAAGGTGATGGCGGAAATCGTCGGCGCAGACAACGTGATCGACCAGGAGCCGACCATGGGCGGAGAAGACTTCTCCTACATGCTGCAGGCCAAACCCGGCTGTTATGCCTTCATTGCCAACGGCGACGGCACACACCGCGAGATGGGCCACGGTGGCGGCCCGTGCATGCTGCACAACCCGAGTTATGACTTCAATGACGATCTGATTCCGCTGGGTGCAACCTTCTGGGTGCGGTTGGCTGAAAGCTGGCTGGCCCAGGACGCAGCATGACCGGCGTTACAGAGGCTTTTTCCGGCAGCTACGCCGAGGCACGCAGCAAATTCCTGCAGGCCGCCGCTGCGGCCGGCTTGAAACCTGATTCGCATGTGCATCCGGAATTGGGCCGCGACGGCGAGGAATTGGCGATGGATGTAGTGTTCGACGGCTCGCGAGACGCCCGCTCACTGCTCATTCTCACCAGCGCCTGCCATGGCGTGGAAGGTTATTGCGGTTCGGGTGTGCAGGTCTTTGCGCTGCGGGACACCGAATGGCGGGCCAAGGCCAAAGCTAAAGGTGTGGCTGTGCTGTATGTGCATGCGCTCAATCCTTACGGCTTTTCGCATGTCCGGCGTGCCACGCATGAGAACGTGGACCTGAACCGCAACTTTCATGACTTCTCCCGGCCGCTGCCTGTCAACGATGCCTACCGGGAGCTGCAGCCCCTGCTGTTGCCCGAGGCATGGCCTCCGACCGAAGCCAACGCTGCGGCGACCGACCGGTACATCGAGGACCGGGGCATGGATGCTTACCAGGCGGCGATCACCCGTGGCCAGCATGAATTCCCCGAAGGACTGTTTTTTGGTGGTACTGCACCGACCTGGAGCAACCGCACCCTGCGCGGGGTGCTGCAGACCCAGGCACGCCAGGCCCGGCGAGTGGCGTGGATAGACATCCACACCGGCCTGGGGCCCAGCGGTGTCGGTGAACGCATTTGTGCCTGCCGGGACGACGACGCAGCCTTGGCGCGCGCGCGGGCCTGGTGGGACGGGGGTGGGGCGACACCGGTCACTTCGATTTACGACGGTTCGTCCTCCTCGGCCTTCCTGACTGGCCTGATGTGGACTTCGATTTACGATGAATGCCCGGATGCCGAATACACCGGAATTGCCATGGAGTACGGCACCTTGCCACCCTTCGAGATGATGCAGGCCTTGCGCGCCGAGCACTGGCTCAATATCCACCACGATGCGCCGCCGGCGCTGGCGGCGCAGATCAAGCAGCAGATGCTGGACGCGTTCTACGTGAACACGGACGCATGGAAAGCGCAGATCATCAGCCAGGCGAGGCAGTCGCTGTTCCAGGCCGTAGACGGGCTGACTGCGTAGTCGGCGGATTCAAGTACAAAGCGCAACAAAAGGCAGTGTAAGAGGTCGGGTTTTCAGGCCGTGGAAGACCTCATGTGGCGTGCGGTAACCCAGGCACCTGCGGGGCCTGTGATTGAGCAGGTAGACCGC